>Ga0308169_10005584_pt1 | contig 11379 bp, 7 predicted proteins | sample PhyBR1_2_FD_202139 | JGI IMG/M metagenome (GOLD analysis project Ga0308169, IMG submission 202139) | Phyllosphere microbial communities from UC Gill Tract Community Farm, Albany, California, United States - DLSLSB.R1 | ecosystem: Host-associated > Plants > Phyllosphere > Unclassified | place... | reverse complement strand
GCCGAGTTCGGCCTTGAGCGTGAACGAGTTGGTGGAGGCGATGCGCTCCTCGCCCGTGAGGCCCGCGGTCACGGTGACCGCCCCGCCATTGGTGCGGCCGAGCGTCACCGGCGTGGCGCGGAAGCCGGACGCGAACCGGACGAACACGTGCGCCTTGTCACCGATCATCTGCACGGCGGCGGAGGGCACCGCGACGCTGCGGTCGCCGCTGGCTGAAAGCAGCACGGACACGCCGACATTCTCGCCGACGCGCCACATGCCACCCGCATTATCGATCGTCGCGATCACCGGGACGAGGCGCGTGGTCTCGTCGAGGATCGGCGAGACGAAGGTGACGCGACCCTCCTGACGGCGGCCGGCGGATGTCACCTCCACGCGTGCGCCCGGCTTTACGCGTCCCGCGTCCGTGGGCACGAGCGACATCGTCACCGATACCTTGGCGAGGTTGGCGACCCGGAAAAGCTCGGCGTCGGCGGCGACTTGCTGGCCCAACGTAGCGGAGCGGGCGATCACCTGACCGGCAATGGGCGAGCGCGCTGCGATGCGGTTGAGCGCACCGCCGCCGCCGCCGGTGGCCGACACTTGCTGCCGGGCGAGGCGCAACGCGATGCTAGCCTCGGTCGCGGCGGTTCGGGCAGCGATAAGGTCCTGCTCGGGCGACACGCGCTCGGCGAAGAGCCGCTGTTCGCGACGGAGGTTCGACTGGGCGAGCGCGAACCGTGCAGCCGCAGCCTCCACCTCGGCATTGAGCGATGCCGCCTCGCGACTTTCGATGATCGCCAGCGTCTCGCCGCGGCCGATCGACTGGCCGAGATTTCTGGTGAGCGAAACTAGCCTGCCGCCGATCGGGGCGGAGACGACCTGCAGGCCCTGCGGATCGCCTTCGATCGTCGCCGGCAGCTCGATTGCGCCGGCCACGCCACCTACCGTCGGACGGGTCACCTCGATGCCGGCGTCGGCGATCTGCTGGACCGACAGAGTGGCGACGGCAGGATTGCCCGCGCCCGTGTCTTTTTTGGCACCCGCTTCGGCGCTGGCATTGGCCCCCTGTTCGGGCGGGCGTCCGCAGCCGGCGACCGCCAGGGCGATGGCGACGGGCGCGATCGCCCGTATGATGGGGCTGTTCATCGATCAATGTCCTTGGGCGAAGGTGCGGCGGCGGTGAGCCGTTCGAGACGCGCCTGAGCGTCATGATAGGCGGCCAGCGCGTCGATCGCGGCCGTCCGGGTTTCGAGAAGCGTACGCTCGGCATCGAGCAGGTCGAGTTGGCCGAACTTGCCTTCGCGGTAGCCGATGCGTGCGATCCGGGCAGCTTCCTGTGCGGCTGCGAGGGCAGGGCCGGCGGCATTGCGCGCCGTCGTCGCGGCGTTCGCAGCATCGGCTTGCGCGTCGGCGATGCCCTGTTCGGCGTCAAGCAGCGCCACGCGGCGCAGCGCCTCCGACTGGTTGCGCTGCGCGTCCGCCACGGCGACCGCGGAACGGCCGCCGTTGAACACGGTGAGCGGGATCGAGACGCCGAAGACCGCCGCGACGTCGTTGGTCTGCTCGAGCCTGCGCGCGCTGGCACTGAGCGTGAGGTCCGGCACGCGCTGGCTCCGTGCAAGGCGGACCTGGGCCGTGGCAGTGTCCAGATCGGCACGCGCGGCGGCTACGGTCAGCGTACTCGTGGCGCCGGGAGCAGGCGACTGGCGGATCGGATCCACGTACTGGAACCAGGTCTCGTCGAGCGTACCGACAGGTATGCCGATAAGCCGGGCAAGGTTCGCCGAGGCGACCACAGCCGAACGCTCCGCGCGCTCTACCGCGCTATCGGCGGCTACGCGCGCGACATCGGCTCGCTGTTCCTCGAGCGCTGACGCTCGACCGGCCCGCACCCGTACGCTGGCGGCGCGCAAGACCTCGGTGGCGATGCCGAGCTGATCGCGGGCGACCCCGATGCGGCGTTGCGCCGCGACCGCGACGATATAGGTCTGCGAGACGCGCAGGCGCAGGTCGGCGCGCACGATGCCGGCCTGGAGGCCGGCGCGACCGATCTGCGCTTCGGCGAGCGCGATCCGGGCGCCGCGCTTGCCCCCGCGTTCGAGCGGCAGGGCGACGCCGACGGTCGTCTCGGATGAGCGCAGTCCCCGATAGATGCCGGTGCCGGCAACGTTCTCGGTCTCGGCGATGATCGACGGGTTCGGACGCAGCGCGGCAACGCGCCGCTGAGCTTCGGCGGCGCGGACTCCGGCGGATGCTGCATCCTGGAAGGGCGAGGATGTGCCGGCGCGGGCCAGCGCCTCGGCGAGCGTAAAGACCGGTTCCGCCGAGGCCGGCGGACGGGTCTGGGCCTGCAGCGATGGTGCGCAGACCCCTGCGACCATGACGGCCGCGACGATGCGATGCATTGGAATGCTCCTGACGACGGGGACGCGGGCGCGCGCACGGCGCACCCGATCGACGCGTCAGGCCTGCGGCGGTCTCAAGGCGGTGTCGGCATCCCGGCCGATCAGCGTGGCGTCGTTGAAGGACGCGAGCTCGGCGCTGGCCGGGCCGCTCGTGCCGGAAAGCGTGTCGGCGTCCGGCGCGCTCATATGGTGCGCGTGGCAGCTGCCATGATGGTGCGGATACGCTTTGTCGGTATCGGCCGCGACCTGATCTCCGTCGCCATCGACATGGGACGCGGCTTCATACTGGCTCGTCTCGATGCATCCACCGACTTCAGCCGCATGCGCCACCCCGACCCAGGCGGTCAGGACGAGCATCAGACAGGCAAAGAAGGGCAATAGCCTACGCATCGGTCGGGCATGTAGCAGATAATGGCATTGCTGTAACCGGGCACACGGAATGACCGCATCGAGGCGGAATTGGGGATGAACGGACGGCTGGCGTTGGGGAGTGGCAAAGGGGGGTAAGGGTCCGTTTGCGGGGCTGGCCGGAAGCCGTAGGGGAGGGCGCTCGCGCCCAGTGTCGGACGTTGACACCGCACTTCTAATGTCCCGATAGCGGACGTTGGATCGTGAACCCGGTAAAGCACACCGTTAGGTACAGGGAGATTGTCGTGAAGCGTCGACTGATCTTAGCCGCTTGTACTTCGATGGTGTTCGCGCCGTTTGCGGCGAACATCTATCTTATGGAAAACCGTCCGGTGGTGGCCGTAGGCAGCCGTCTCAGGGTCATTCCTGCCGACTGGCTTTGCGGACGCGTGTATTCGGGGCCTTACTGCGTCGAAATAACCGAATGTGACAGGCATCTCGAACGATGGTCACTCCTTTTGTTGATCCTCGTGGGTCTGCCCGCCCTGCTTCGTCAGATACCTGACGTGTCAAAACGACAAAGATCGAGTGCGGTATCGAGGGCATCGGAACGCAGGCCATTCAAACAATAAGCGGCCGGTCCGCTCTCCTCTCCGTCATGACTCTCATGCTGGAAAATCAGGCCGACATAGCGGTTCGCGCAGAGATGGACGAGTATCTGGAGTTAGGAAGCGGGGAAGCGCGCGAATGAATATAGGTCTGGTCGGAAGCCGTCGGCCATTCCGCGTTCGGTCATGGTCAGCTATTCGAGGCGCGATTTGTGCTTCTCGATGGCTGACGTTTGTTCATCACGGCGCTGGATAGAAAATGATGCCCCTTAGACGTCGATGTTCGCCCTAGTCTGTCATCGGTGCGCCGATGTAGGTCGATGCCAGCTACAGGTCGAAACGGGCCGGACGATGCGCAGTCGCCCGGCCCGTCACGCAGCGGTTAGAAGATCACGTCGTTGAGCGTATCGACCTGCCCGCGCACGCCGAGCAACAGGTCGGCGACGCCGTCGCCATTCCCGTCGAGGCTGATCGTCGTGTTGCCCGTCCCCGCGTCATACGCGAACACGGCTTGTCCGGCGACGCGACTGAACGCACCGACGCGCATGAACGCCTGGTCGCCTGCGACATTGGCATTGGCATCGATCGCCGAAAAGTCGATCTTGTCCGACCCCGACGTGAAGTCGAGAATCTGGTCCCGCGCACTGGCGGTGGAATCGGACAAGGCGTCGTACAGGAAGCGATCGGCGCCCGCACCGCCATAGAGGAGGTCGGCACCGCCACCGCCGTCGATCACGTCGTTGCCGGCGTTGCCGCGGATGACGTTGCCGACCTCGTTGCCGATGATCAGGTCCGTGCCGCTGCCGCCGGTCGCATTCTCGATCTGCACGCCGACCGCGATCGCAACGTTGCCGGTGAGGCCACCGACATTCGAGAAATTGCCGTCATTCAGGTCGATCAACTGCGCCTGCGCATAGCCCGAGAAGTCGAACATGTCGTTGCCGCTCGCATCCCACGCGGCGAAGATCAGCGGCGAGGACGCCGTCGTGGCGCTGTAATAATCACGGCCGGTGTTCGAATTGAACCCGTACACCGTGTCGCCGGTCCGCGTCGTCAAATTCGCACCGTACAGGCGTTGTGCGGCGGCGATGTCGTCAAGCAAAGGCGCCGCGGCATAATAGCCGCCATTGTTGCCGCCGGTGTTCGTTTCGGACCAGTAGCTCATGACCGAATATTGGCGCGTATCCTCGTAATATTGCGCGCTGTTGGCGTAGGTCGGCGATCCGTTGCCGGCGTTGTAGTCGCCCGGATGTCCCAGGCCAATCGCATGGCCGATCTCGTGCACCAGCACCTGCCCGCCATAGTTCAGATTGTCGGGCGCGCGATTGTAGCTGAGCGAGCTGTTGTACCAGCTGTCGCCGCCGACGCCGCTACCGGGATAATAGGCGAACGCCGCCGCGCCCGACGCCCCTTGCGCATAATTGCCGAACAGCATCTGTGCGTTGTTGCTATAGCCGGTCGATCCGGTCACCTGCGTGAAGGTGATGCGCGCGACGTCCGACCAGGATTGCAGCGCGATCTTCGCCTGCTCGATCTGCGCGGTGTTGAACATCGAAAACTCCGACGTGCCGTTGGGCATCGATGCCGGTGCCGACGCGCGGAACGCATAGGTCACCTCGGCTGCCTGGCCGAGCGTCGCGCCGTTCCAGGTCTGGTTCGCGCGGGCGATCTGCGCGCCGGCCTCCGCATTCGTCAGCGACGGCTTGCCGTTCGATCCGCTGTCGCCGCGGTCGTCGGCGTTCAGCGCGGCGACCGGCGTGCCGACGTGATTGGTGTCCGGCCCGGCGCCAGTGCATGACGGGCACTGGCACATTTGCGGCTGTTGCGCGTTGCCGGTGAAGCTGGAAATCCTGTTATATCTATCGGAGTCGAAGCCCATGGCCTCAAACGGCGACAGTTCGGCGGCAGTATCGAACGAGTGTGTCATGCGCATGGTCATCTCCCGGTGACCCGGCGGCGATCCGTGTACCAGACGGATCTCGTCGGTTGTCGTGCGCGTCGCCAGAACCCGAATGTCCTGACGGGCGCAGGTCGAACCTTTATTGTAATTGCCCTGTTTGCAACAAGTTGCGGGGCGCATGCCGTGAGTGGAGACAAAATGCAGACGAGCCGAACCCCATCGATCAGTCTTCGAATGGCCGAGCCGGCGGACGTCGCGGGCACTTGGGACGTGACGCTGCCGGACCGGCACTGCGTGATCACGCTGACGACGACCCGTATCGAGGAAGCCAATGCCTACGCGCTTGACGGGGCGGCATGCTTGTCCGAACTGCTGCCATCGCCGGTCGCCGGATGGCGGCCTGCGCCCGACGGGCTCGAACTGGCGGGCGCGGACCGGCGGACGCTGGTGCTGTTCGCGGATCAGGGCGACGGCACCGGACGCGCCACGCTCACGGCAGGCACCGCCACGCTGCGCCGCTCAACGGACGTACCGGGAAAACGATAGATCGTAGCCGCATCGGCTGCAGGGAACGCTGACGATCCAGCTCAGCCATTCTTAAAATGGCATCTTTTCGCGAAAGGCCGCAGCGTCAGGCGACGTCCGCGAATAGCATCTGCATTCTAGATAGCGGGTGGGCTGGTTCCTTCTTCCTATGTGGACATGTCCGGCGACTAATCGGGTAGTCGAGCATCGTTTCTACCAATGAGGAACAATTGGCCGAAGTTGGGATGCGGGGAAGCGCGCTCGAACGTGGTGGCGCCTATGCCTGACCCTTGCATGCTTCCCTCGGCAATGCCGAATGACACGCTGGGTTGATTTTTGCGCTTTGAGTAGGACTGCATCCATGGTTTCAAGATGCCGGTGACGGCCTATGGGCCGCGTTCCGGGGAGAGTGTCGCGTGCGGATAGTGGTCTTGGCGGGGATTTGGGCGCTCGCGTGCGGATCCGCCCCGCTCACGGCACAGAATGCTCCGGCACCGTCCTCGGGTCGCGACATCGTCGTGGAGGGGCAGCGTGCTCGGCCTAGCAATTGGCGCGAGGCGGAAACCCAACACGTCATCGTCCTGAGCGACGGGCCTGAGCGGGAAGTGACACAGATCGCGCACAACCTGGAACGCCTGTATTTTTTGATGTCGGTCTTGCTCAATCGAACCGATCGCGCTGACGATACGACGAAGCTGCGGGTGACGCTGGTTGGCGATGCCGCTGAATTCCAGGCCATGGACCTGCGTAATCTGCGTTGGCAGCAGGGGCCATTCAACGAGGCGTTCGACATTCGGCGCTATTATGACCCGCGGCCGGATGGGGCCGTGCTTGCGACGACCCGGATCGATCAGCGTGTCGTGCTCCAGCAGGGCGTATCGGTCGCCAACGCCTTGCAGGGGCTGCAACTGCAAGGCGCTGGCGGTCAGCCCGGCGGGGCAGGGGGGCAGGTCGGCCAATCCGGACTGTTTGGCCTGCAGAGCAGCGCCGATCTGATCCGGCCGATCAACGAGGAATCCGTGCCGCTAACCGCCGAAGGCATGATCTACGCTGGGTTCGCTCAGCACTATTTGACGACCTTCTTTCCCGCTGCCTATCCTCGCTGGTATCTAGATGGCTTTGGCCAGCTGTTCTCGACATTGGTTGTCCGCGGTGACACGACGATGGAATATGGCCGGGCGCCGGTGGGAGCGACCGCCGTGCTGCACCGCTTTGGAAACTTCGCTTTGGCGGACGTCTTCAGCGAAGCCTACCTTACACGGCCGGCGAACAAGACCCGTTGGACTCCGGTTCATGCCTGGATGCTGACGCATTTCCTGTTCTTCTCGCCGACCCGCAGCGGGCAATTCCGCGAGTATCTAAAGGCCGTCGCTCGCGGAACGCCGTCGGCGGAGGCCGCTGCGGTATTTGGGGACCAGGATGTCCTGGCCAAAGAACTGCGCCGCTATTTCTTCGCCAAGAAACCGTTCGAGCGGATGACCTACCCGGCGGAACGGGCAAGCACGCCGATTGTGCGCCGGTTATCGCTTGGAGAAGCCGCGTTCGTGAAGGGACGGCTAGAGCTTGGTTCACGCGTCGAGGTAACAACCGGCCCCGCCGTCAAGCAGCGTGAGGTTTGGCTGCAGCGGTTGCGCACCGACGCGGGCAGATTTCCAGCGGACGAAGGTGCGCAAATTCTGCTTGCGGAGGCCGAATGCCGAAGTGGGAATGGAGGAGAATGCCATGCTGCAGCAGACCGCGCATTGGTAATCGCGCCAAGCAGTAGCAACGCGCTGATGTGGAGCGGTGTCGCGATGACCCAACAAGCGAGGGCATTGCCCGGCAGCGAACGCGCCGCGATGCTTCGGCAGGCGCGAGCCACGATAGCACGCGCCAACCGAGCCGACACCGAAGCTTCCGCACCGTTGCTCGCCTATTATCATAGCTTCGCCGATGCGGGAGACGCGGTACCCACGATCGCCGTCGACGGGCTCACCAAGGCGTTAAGTGCTGTCCCGAACGCACCGACGACCCGGGTCGCACTTGGGGCCGAGCTTGCGGCGCGTGGCCTCGTACCCCTGGCACGCGCCACATTGATGCCAGTCGCACGAGGTGGATATGATTCACCTGAGCGGGCCAGTGCGTTAGCAGCCCTACAGGCTTTGCCGCGACCTTAGCGACTAGCAATCGCGGTCGTCATGCATGCATGCTGCGTTCCGGCGAACTATTCACCAGGACGGCTGCTGCCGTCTGGTCCACAAACTCGATAGCGTCAGATGGCGGACAACCGACCAGATCGACGCGAGAAAGTCATGATGTCCCGCTTTCACGACGGATCAGATTTTCGGCGTCTGCCTCTGCCGCCTTTTGATCGGTTTCACCCGCCGCCATATCATCGGCGAGCAGCATCAATTGGTGGCCGGTCGTCGACCCGTTCGAGGCGTCCTCCTTTACCCGCAAACCCGAACCCTTGGTGATCGCGCGGTCCCAGTCGGTGCGGACCGCGGCCCAATAATCCTTCGTCTTCGCCCAATACGCATCGGCCGCCGTAACTGCGAAGTCGGTCGCAGGGGTATAGGTGTTGATGACGTACTCGTGGACGTAGGTGGCGGGCTTGCCGTCCTTGAGGCCGATCTTGGCGTTGTCCTGCTCGTGGACCCAGCCGGCGGGGGTCAGGACGTGGCGGTTGCTGCCGATATAATGGTCATAGGGCGGATTGCGGGTCGCATCGCGGCGCGCGAGCGGGCGGCGGGTCTCGTCGCTGGTCCAGCGCGTCGCGCCGTCGTCGTAGCGCCAGCGACCGATCCCGCCATAGCGTGGGGAATCGTCGGTCTGCCACACCGTCTGCGACCATGCGCCGCGCCGTTCGGCTTCCGCGAGCGGCCTGAGCGTCCAGCGGCCTGCAGCGGTGTAGACGAGGACAGTCGCGGGCTGCCACGTCCAGTCCTGTCGCCAGTGCTTGATCACCATCGTCTTGGCGTTGCCGTCGGTGACGACCAGCAGATGCTGGAGCACGACGTGGTCGGGCGTATCGATGATCGCGCGGACGACCTCGTGGCCGCCGCTGAGCTTGGCAGGGTAGGGCGGGTAGCCAGCGACCAGCGGCGTCGTCTCGCGCATGTCGAACGTCACTTTAAAGGTGCCGGCCATCGCCAGGATCGCCGCGTGATCGCGCGCTTGGTCGCCGTAGACGGCCTGCGTTTGCGCGGAGGCGATCGTCGGCGAGAGCGGGAGCGCGGCCAGCGTCAGCCCGGTCGCGAGGAGAAGGGAACGGAACATCGGGGGCCTCACAGGTTGAGCGAGAAGGAGAGCCCGGCGTTGCGGCCGGGTTGCGAATACGCGTCGCGGACGACCGAGGTCGAGGTCAGTCCGCGGACATCGCTCCACCAGAAATACTTCTTGTCGGTAATGTTGAAGATCCCCGCACGCAGCGTCGCATGATCCATCACGCGCAGCGACGCGGTGGCGTCGAGGATCCAGAACCCCGATGGCGTGAAGCAGCTGGTGGCCGCGGTGTTGCAGCTGTTGTTGGTGTCGCCAACCTTCTTGCCCGCGGAGTGCGTCGCGATGACCTCGGCGCGGAACGGCCCGGCGTCGGGTTGGTAGAACAGCCCCGCGACGATCTTGACCGGTTCGATGCTGTCGAGCGGCTGCGTGCCGGCGACGCCGGTCGTCCGCATCGTGCCCTTGGCGTAGGACGCGGCGGCGCGGACGCCGACTCCGATCGGCAGGCGCGCTTCGCCGCGGGCCTCAAGTCCCTCGATCTTGACGCGGCCGCGGTTGATATACTGGTAGACCGCCGGGTCCGTCGCGGTGAAGGCGCCGCTGACCTGGACCTGGTCGATGAAGTTGCGGAAGCGGCTGCTAAACGCGGTTCCGCTCAGCGACCAGCCCGTGCCGCTCAGCCGGATGCCGCCTTCGATGCTGTTGCTCGTCTCGGGTTTGAGATCGGGGTTGGGGACCGAGCGGTAATTCTGCGTGATGTTGGCAAAGCCGTTGTTGATCTGGTTCGGCTCGGGCGGCTTGAAGCCTTGCGCGTAGTTGGCGAACAGCCGGACGCCCTCGGTCAGCTTGGCGACCGCCCCGATCCGCGGCGTAACCTTCGATCCGCTTTGCTCGCGCGGTACGAAGGTCGTGAACAGCGGATCATTCTGCGGGTTGAGCTTGTAGTGATCGTAGCGGATCGACGGGAACAGCGTGAGCAGCCCGTCGGCGATGGCAATCTCGTCCTGTGCGAACACGCCGACCAGCGTGTAGTCGGTCGTCGGGAAGGCGCGGGTCGGATAGACTTCGCCCGCGGGTGCGACGGTGCCGTCTCGCACACCCGTCTGGCGGGTGTGCGAATAGTCCGCGCCGTACGCGAACAGGTGCGTCAACGGCCCGGTCGCGGCACGGCTCTCGAGCTGCAGCGTGCCGCCGTAGACTTCGTTGTCGAAGCGGTTGATGCGCGTGCGATCGGCAGCGGTGTTGCGGTCCTCCGCCGCGGCCTGGAGCGTGAGGCTCTTCTGGTAATAGCCCGCCGCGCGGATACCGCTGACGATGCCGTCGCCGATGTAGCGATAGTCGAGCGTGCCGCGGTCGCGCTCGGTCGTGTCGTGCGCGGTGAGGCCGATCACCGAGGTCGCCGCGAGGGGAGGCTTGGCGATCGCGCTGAGCACGTCGGTGTCGACCACGGACGAGAAATGCTCATAGGTCAGGCGCAACCGGTTGGCATCGTTCGGCGCCCAGACGAGGCGGCCGAGCAGCGCGTTGGACTCGATGTCCTGCGGGTTCGCGGTCGTGCGATCGGTGGTCGCGCTGTCGTTGCTGCCCTTGGTCTCGGTCTCGTGCCCGTCGCGACGGGTATAGGCGACCATCGCTTCGATATCGCCGGTGCGCCCTGCGACGACGAAGCCGTTGGTCCAGCTGTCGTCCGAGGAATCGTAGCTCGAGCGAAGCCCGCCGCCGACCAGCTTGCCGTCGGCCAGGAAATCGCGCGGGTCCTTGGTGATGAAGCTGACCGCGCCCGCGACGCCGTCGCTGCCGTATAGCGCAGAGGCGGGACCGCGCAGGATTTCGACCGATTTCAGCAGGTCGAGATCGACGTAATCGCCGCGCCCCACGGACTGCGCGCCGAAGCTGAATGCGTCGGGGACGCGGACGCCGTCGACGGTGATCAGGACGCGATTGCCCTCGAGCCCGCGGATGTTGAACCCGCTGTCGCGGTCGCGTCCGGTCGATGATCCGGCGGCGGTGAAGCGCGACGGCGCGCGGCGGACGGTGACGCCCGGCTCGTAGCGCACCAGATCCTTGATGTCGGAGATGAAACGATCCTCGATCGTCTTCGCGTCGATCACCGACACGGTCGCGGGCACGTCCTCGACCGCCTTTTCGGTGCGCGTCGCGGTGACGGTGATCGTCTTGTCCTGACCCTCCGGATCGGCGGCTGGCGCGGTCGTAGCCGACGTGTCGGTCGCCGAAGCGGGCGCCGCTTCCGGCAAAATGGGCTCTGCATGGGCAAGGCCGGCGGTGCCGATTATCAGCGCGACCGGCGAGATGCCGGCCAGCAATTTGGTCAATGTCATGTTCGTTATCCCCACGGTCTGACGGCTTGCTAGTGCGAATCATTCTCGTTATCAGTGGCATCGAAAAG
>Ga0308169_10005583_pt1 | contig 11379 bp, 16 predicted proteins | sample PhyBR1_2_FD_202139 | JGI IMG/M metagenome (GOLD analysis project Ga0308169, IMG submission 202139) | Phyllosphere microbial communities from UC Gill Tract Community Farm, Albany, California, United States - DLSLSB.R1 | ecosystem: Host-associated > Plants > Phyllosphere > Unclassified | place... | reverse complement strand
GAAAGTAAGAGATGTTCGACTAGACCGAACGTTGCAGTAGCCGCGTTGGCGACAGAGTCCCTTCCGAGTTCCGTGAGAGGTGCGGGCGCCCAATTGTCATGAGATGGCTACGCACCCTTGCTGATATGACGATGCATGTCTCTGCCGTGAAGAAAAGCGGAGCTCACGCAAAAGTCATGGATCCAGCTACTGCCGCCTAACCTTGTCCTTGTCCTCCACTCTGCGCCGCAAGGCTCTTCCTCAAGCCTCGCCCAAGATTGACCAAATGGTCGGGCCGCGCCTCTCTATTCACCGCCGCCTCCATACTACGACCGATCCGTAAGGGGCCCGGCCTGTAACCCGGGTCTGTCTGAGCAGCCTCGCTGGCTCGTCGGCGTTTCTCATTGCCGGAGAGGCCACCCTCGCCTTCCCATCCCTGACCCATCGGAGCAACGTCGGGCAGCTTCATGGGCTGGGGGAGTGCCGCGGACTCACGTCTGACAAACACAGGTGGAAGCGGGCACTTCGGTCGTTGCGGCAACGACGTGGGTGGCTTTGGAAGGGGCAGTGATGAATCAATCATGGAAGCGCTGCTTGCGGTATCGCCAGCAGTCGATCGGCGGTGCGTAACCGTACTGGGAATAGCAACCTTGGGAGTTGTTTGCGGCAAGGGCCAAGGGGCGGCGAAAGGGTTCAGGCTGCCCAGGGAGGAGCCGGCCGATTCGTTCGAACCCGAGCGTTTTCTTGAGCTTGTGTCGGACAGCGAAGGGCTGGCGGAGAGTGATAGTGAAGGAACCCGCGAGCCGAACTGAATCAGAGCCATGGGGATACCCGACCCGCCGCTGGTCGGAGCGCGCTGTTCCATACGAGCCAAGGAGCTGTGAAGCTCACGGCTGTCCGCCTTGTCCAACCTGCCAAACGGGTCGGGATTGGCAAAGTCGATCAAGATAGGCACAGCCACAACACCTGGAGTCGATTGGTACTCGAAGAGCATGTCTGCAGGATGTGCGTCGCCTTCCACACCCATCACTTGGCCCTGCCGAGGGATTGGCATGGACTTCGAGATCGGCTCGCCGTCCAGAATGTCCGAATATTCCTCCCCAATACCCCAGTCAGACGTGGAATCCTTACGCAGCAGCTGCATCGAGTCGAGACGCTGAAGCGGGGCACATTTGGTCTGCGGTGTAGCGAGTGAGAGGAGGAGGTCGCGTGTGTACCGCGTGGTTGTCGTGACGGAGGAAGCCAGCGAGGGCGGGGGCGTGTTCGGCCGGCACCGGCTAATGTCAGTCTGGCGCACGCTTCCCACTCACCTTGGTAATGGGGTCATATACTTGCCGCCGATGTCGGACGATTCGACAAGGGTCATGATGCGCGTGAGTGTATCGCCAGGCGGCTATGGTAAGGGAGTCAGTCGATGTTAATTCGCCCATGGACACCCTTTAGTACGTTCTGCGCGTTTGGTCGTTCCGGCAGGTATCCCCCATCCTTCGTCAAAACCCCTAGCGGAGAAAGCGTATCAGGCAGCCGTGAAAGGGTAAGGCGGGGTACGTGGACAAAGGTAGCTGTCGGGGTTGCATACGGCGTCTACTGACTCTCAGGGCTGGACCTAGAAAGGATAGCGTTTTCGGTCAGGCGTTTGTTGCAATGGTTCAGGCTGTCGCTGGGCTCGGTTGGCTGTCTGCTACTCTGCGGCTAACATGTTTGAGCCTGAAGAACAAAGCTGATGTTCGACACCCCATGATCTCTCTGAAAAGCTTCTTACAGCTTTTTGGCGATGTAAAGCGTGACGGGAGATGTAGGTCGACAGCACGCGCGCGAATAGTGCAGATGTGATGCTTCGATTGGGCTTGAGGGTTGCCTGCCAGCAATGAGTCATTCAGGTATTGAGAGGACCGGAATCGAATGTAAAGAACATCTTGCTTGGCACTCCTGGTGAGTCACAGAAGTACAGCTGCTCGACGCTTAGGAACAACACCTTCGCTCCAACTAACACCGCCGGATATCAATGCCGGATTGCATCGCACCGCACAAGGTTTTATGCCTTCCGGCCCCCTTTGTCGGGTCATCACCAAAGGGGATTACATGCGACGGAACATGGTGTAACCGCCGGGCGCATTGCCATCAAACGTCTTCTGCGCATCGTGGCAAGCTCAGTCGCGCCTCAATCTGCCCTTCGTAATTCTCGCTGCACTGCTCTGGGATGCTGTCAATCTCCATGCCACCGTCAACACGCCGAGAGCTATCGGTTAGCACATACGGACAGGTAATCAAGAAACAGCACCGCTCACATTCCGGCCGCTTCGTCAGTTTCGGAGGCCAGATGTCCATCCTCCTCGTCCACATCTGCCAGGTGAATTCTCATCAGATCACCATCTTCGAGCAAATCGTCGCCATCATCGCGCCTGCGCGTCTCGTCTTCGTGAATGTTTCTGATCGTAGGGGACGTTTTCAGGTTCATGAAGGGGTTATCTTTGGGGACTCTCTTGCACTCCTCCCGGCGCACACTCCCCTCTCCCTTGTTGCGCGGACGTCCGCGATTTTCGTCTTCGTCAGACTCCGGCCCCCCGTCCAGAGAATCCTGTGCCTCGGTGATATCACCCTCATCAGATGGCTCGTGGTCGCCCGCGTAATCACGCACGGCCGCACCCCACGCGCCGTGCATGTATGCCTCAAAGGCCTCTTTGACTCTGTCGCAGTATGCATGCAGGCGCTCGGCGCCAATCCGTTCGCAAGCGACGCGTCTGACACGAGTGGCGTGTCGGTGGATCCGTTCGGCTTGGCCGGGTACTGCGGACATGACATTGAGCGGATTTGCGAGACAGTGTATCTCGGAGATGACAAGCAATTCGAGAAAATGCCGATCGAGTGCAGGATACCAGCCTCGACCCTGTCGCAGGAGCGCCTCGTTCTTTGCCCAAGCAGCCCACATGACCTCGTCCGGCAGCACCTCCTAAAGGTCAACGCCTGCGTTGAACCTTGTTCGGGAGTTTTGCGGACACTCACACTCATGATGACCCGCCTGCGGACCTCTTCTTCATTCTCCGAAACATACATGCTCCTGGTGAACCCGAATAGGCAAATGGCAAGGCTGTCGCTGAGGCTGTGATTCCCGTTGGCTCCGGATCGCGTGGAACCGTTCACTTCCGAGATGCTCTGAGTCTTCGGTTGTTCGCGTCGAAATGAAGCGGCGGCCTGTTTACGGAGATCAGTCGTCGTTCTTTGAGGCGCAACTCTCATGTGTACGCGCAATAGCGCCCTCTGCCTTTTGTGCCGAAAGCTGTTGACAGCGAGGGAGGCTGAATTCTGTCTGTGTTAGCGTGATTGAGCGAGAACCTAGGGGTCAGCTCACAATGTACGCACCACCATCAGGAAGGCTGTCGTCTTGAGGGTGTCTGTTGCGGTAGGTCAGCGAGGCACTGACCTTTTCAGGGTTTAAAGACTGCACTTGCGCAAACGAAGATCAAAGTCAAATGGGCCACAGGGTGTCCAGGCCCACTGTATTTGGTCTGGAGCATTCGATGAAAGCGGACACGTCAAGAGGGGAAGCGTGGTGAAAGGATGGTGCACTCCTTGCGCGCGTGACTGCATCATGCAGAATATGCTGGAAAGGAGAGGACTGCCCGGTCTTATGACCGTCCAGCAGTCAGCGGAGGTCTGTGTCAAAGGTGGGCATCTCAACTCGGTGTGTTCATGGAGGGAACCCTCCTTGCAACCAGCGATCGCTCGGGAGAGATGGGAAGATGACACCATGGCTGGATAGGGGTCTACGAGAGTGACTGAATCGTGAGTCGGTAGATCCTGCGCTGAGGCGAGAGAGGCAGGAACGGGTGACGAGTCGAAAGTAAACCCATTCGTCAAGAGCGCCCAATAAAATCAAAAGTCATTCGGCGCTGTTCTGTCGCGACAAACTGTCCAGCGTCAAAGAGCGGTGTTATTGAGCGGACGATCTGGAACCTCAGCATGATCAAGCCTCATGCTGCTATAATAAGCATGCAAGCAGCTTTGCCCTCTGAAGTTTCGCCTACTCGGGCGATAGCGCTCAAGGCCCGGCGGAGGTGACCGAAGTCGCCCCGAACTGGCGGCCGGACCCAAGATGACCCGGGCGCCAGTTCGGGGGAGAGCGTGCCTGGTTCAGTGACCGCATGGGTCAGAACATAAGTGTCATTGATTGCGCAAGCGTCTTCATATGTATTTATCGCCCAACACAGTCTCACATGCTCCACTCATCATCCCCTTTCTGCGCTCTTTCGCACCCTAAGCATGAGCCGTTCGCGGTGCGATAACGATTATGCGTTTGGTCCGGGTGCAGACTGCAGGAGCTTGGACTTCACTTTGCGTTTCTCAAACATGTGAGCTACTTACTCCACATTCGACTGGCTGCCCGGAGCTTATCGGCCAGCTTTCTGAGTTTTGTACCGAGTCTGGTCTTCGTCTTGTCCGCCCTTCCCCGCCTCTTGTATACCTTGCCTCGCAAGAAACGCCGACTACTTCCATTGTCTCACCTGCCAACGGACGGCATCGTCCTGCTTTTGGTGCGCGTCGCCTTATCCGGTTGTCTTGTGGCTGCGAATGTCGCTGTATGGATCACATGGGAGAAATCGGACGTGCTGGAGGGTGAATGGTCCGGATGGCTCGCCGCCGCCTTTGAGCTAGCTGCAGCGGTGCGTCTCTCTGGTATGGGCAGCAAGGCTGAAGACCAGGCCGCCATCGCACTCTTGGTCACCCTCGAGCACTTCAGAAACAGCCGCCCATCCCAGCTAGCCGCCCTGTACCTCATCATCACCTCGCTCCTCGTGGGTTCACGACTGAGAACGATAACTCTCATTTCATCCACCTCCGCTTCAGTCATTCCCCTAGGATTGTCGCTCGCGGCAAGGGCGTCTCTCTTTCTCGCGCTCCAATTCTCGTCGCGGTCATCGCTCGTCAACGGCGCTCAACTCCCGCCCGAGGGCACAGCCGGTCTCGTCTCTCGCTACTTTGTCGCCTGGACCGTCCCCTTACTCTGGCGAGGATACCGCAAGCCCCTCACCGCCGGCGACCTCGGCGCCATCGACCAGTCCTTGCACTCTCTGGACACATGGACCGCTCTTGCACCTCAATGGAGTCGACAGAAGCTCAGGCATGCGGCTGGCCTCACATCTCAACCTCTGCTTTGGGCAACACTGACATCATTCGGCCCAGTTCTAGCCGCACCGCTGTTGCCCTTCCTCATTTCCAGCGTGGTAGCCTTGGCCCGCCCGCTTATCGTTGGACAAACAATCACATTCGTCGAATCATTCAGCACCGCCGACCCCGCACCGCTTGCAGATGGCTGGGGACTGGTGGGCGCGACAGTCCTCACTTACATCGTCTATGCCCTTTCCACTGCCCTCGCACATGTTGCGGCTCAGCGATCTGCTTTAGCGATACGAGGCGCGTTGATGGAGGCGCTGTATCGCAAAGCGCTTCTCATCCGGGTCGAAACGGCGCGGGAGATGGGCTCAGCTAAGGCAAGCAACCTCATGAGCGTGGACGTGAATGCGGTTGTGACCAATGTGCAAGCTCTGCATTCGGTGTGGACCGCCCTGGTGATGGCGGCACTGGGTTTGTACATCATTTGGACACAGATCGGATTATCTTTTGTGAGTCCCGACGTGGGCTCGCTTTTGTTCCGCAGCTCACGCCAGCTCGCGAGTGTGGGAGGAGCGGCCTTCTTCTTTGCTATACTCCCGGTCATCACCCGCAACGTGGGCAAAAGCAGGAGTGAGGGTCCCAGCCGAGAGCGGGGTTTGGTCGCTGATCATAGCTGCATGGGCGGGGTGCACAGATGGTCGGGTGCGCTTCATGTCGTCCGTTCTTCGCCACATCAAGGCCATTAAACTGTCCGCATACGAGTCGTCCATCATCTCGACTGCGATTAGGATGCGGGACGATGAGATTGCCGCTCTACGCAAGTGGATTTCTGAGATTCTGATCATCAGTATCGTCACCAACTACGTGTCCAATTTCATGGGTCTCCTGACTGTGACGACTTACGCGCTGGTGTCGCTGTACGCGCACTCTGGGAGCGGCGTGTCTACTTCGACCATCTTCACCGTCATCTCCACAATCGGCTTATTGGCGGACCCTCTTCGTTCGCTGGGTCAGCAAATCGGCAACATCGTCAGCGCTTCCGCAAGCTGGAAGCGGATTGAGGAGTTCTTGTTGTCGAATGAGCAGCAGAACATTGGGGTAGTCGAGGATGATAGGATGGACGACGGCTTGCGACTGCGCCCTGCGGCCGGTTCGGCCGGACAAGCGTTCCAACAGGGTATCAGCTTTGCGAATGCGGCGTTCGGAATCCAGGACAAGATCACCCTGTTACACGGCGTCAATATCGAGCTGGACAAACCCGCATTGTGGATGGTTGTTGGGCGGGTCGGCAGTGTGAGCACTGCGTCTTTCGTTCGGTTATTCAAGCTGACTTTACAGGGAAAATCGACGTTGCTGCAAGCCGTGCTAGGCGAGCTGGATCTCATCAGTGGCTCGGCTCATCGCTCTCTTGGCAGAGTGGGCTTCTGTTCTCAAGATCCTTGGCTACTGAACGCCTCGATCCGTGCAAATATCACCTTCATGAACACGTACGATCCAACATGGTACCGCACTGTCCTGGAAGCGCTCGATCTCGACACCGACCTCTCCATTTTACCTGACGGGGATTTGACGATGACGTCTGGCTTGTCAGGTGGACAAAGGCAGCGGCGAGTTTGGTTTGTTGCCTTCATCACGTCACTGATTCCAGTGTCGCCCTCGCTCGCGCTATTTACGGCCGAGCGGACACGTATGTCTTGGATGATGTATTCTCAGCGTTGGACGCGACGACAGAGGCGCACGTGTTCGGTGCGCTGTTCGGACCGGGTGGACTGCTCGAAGGCCGGTCGACCATACTCGCCACGAATCAAGTCTATCGCCTGGTTGACTCGTCCTTCGTCACCTGTCTCGAACACGGCCGCATCGCGGAGCAGGGCGTCTTTGCCGATCTGGTTCTCAAGGAAGATGGCGTTGTCGCGGGGTTGATGGCCGAGTACGCAGCCGGGACAAAAGACATGACCAATGGCAATGCGGAGCCAGCTCGCGATGCGCTGGCTGAATCAGCAGAGGATGCTAAGTCGGAAAAGTCTAAGGAAGACACGGAAGGTTCCACGGGCAGTGTGGCCTGGTCGACGTACGGCCTGTACCTCCGTGGCATGGGTATGGGGCACGCCGTTGTTTGTGAGTCGAATATGTCGCTTGCCTCCTCGTTGTACCGGTGTTGACCGGCAGGGTGCTCGATGATTCTTGTCACAGGCATCGTCGAGGTCTGCATCAATGTCTACTTGCAAGCATGGACCACAACACTGCGGCCTTCTTCACCTGCGCACCAGTATGGGGCGTTCCTAGGCGGCTACGCTGGCATGCAGATCGGCTTCCTTTTTGCATTCTGTGTCGCCATCTTCAACGCATACCTGTATGCTCACCCAATCGTCAGCAGGAATCTGCACGAATGGCAGATCAAGGGTTTATTGTCGTGCGTTGCGCAAATCGTGCTCTGTCCCCCAGCTAACTAGCAGAGCTCCGCTTGAGTACTTCAGCTCGCGACCAGTTGGCCAGATGGTGAACCGTTTCAATTCAGACCTGAACATGAGTAAGTGGACTTCGACGGTGTTCGGATGACCTGTGCTAAGATCAGTCGATATGGAATTGCCCAACCATGCTGTGAACACAATGTACATTGCAGTGCGGATCATCGGAAGCGTAGTTTTGATCATCATTGCTGGGCAATACGTGAGGACATGTCAAGTGGCGGGGGCATGTCGTGCTGATTGTAGATGGCAGCGGTCGTCGTCGTGACAGCCATCGCTATGGCCGTGCTCCAACGCTTCTACGTACGGGCTGGCAGGGAGCTGCGGCGGCTGGATCTGACAACCAAGTCTCCGTAAGCGAGAAAGTCGCTCTGGTCTGTCCAGCTGACGTGTAGGATTTACACGCTCTTCTCCGAAACGTAGGCTTGCGTTCCAAGTATGAATTCGGCTGACAACAGTATCGATCCAGATGGCCTGCGGACCATTCGGGCTATGCGAGCAGAGTCGACTTGCGTGGACATGATGACATCCCGCGCAACCGCTTCACAGTTCCCAGCGTGTACGTCACTGTGCGATGTGTCGCGGCTGGCTGACTGTTGTCAGGGCTCCTCATGGCCATCCTCAAATGGTTGGAGCTCGCACTCAATTGTTGTGGTGAGTCACAGCAAACGCAGTTGTTCTTTGGCTGATTCAAGCATCGCTCGTTAATATCCTCTTGGTCCTCATTGCCGTATTGACCAGACATACCATCAGTCCCGGTATTCTCGCCGTCGCCCTGTCCATGGCCGCGGGACTTACCTTCGATCTGATGCTCTTCATCGTGGAGTGGACGAGTGAGTCGACTCTGGCCGCCTGTGCACCCGTCTTGACCTAACCCCCAGACGTGGAGATGTGTATCACCTCGGTCGAGCGAATCAAGGAGTACGTCGACATTCCGCCCCAAGAAATGCGGCCATCCACGGGCGAAAACTGGCTGCACCACGGCTCCATCCGCTTCTCCAAGCTGTCCGCACGATACAAGCCCACGTTGCCGCCCGCGTTGGACAAGATCAGTCTGAGTATCAAACCAGGACAGAGGGTCGGCATATGTGGCCGAAGCGGATCGGGCAAAAGCACCCTGCTGGGCGTCCTGTGGCGCTTGATAGACTTTGATGACGACGGAGGGGAGATCTTGGTCGATGGGATGGATATCCGCGACATACCGATGGGTGATTATCGCTCAGCGATGAGCATTGTGCCACAGGGTGAGTATGGCTCTCATAATCTAATGGCTCATCTCACCGACCCAGATCCACTGTTGATGGAGTTGTCTTTGAGGGAGAATCTAGATCCGGAGGGCTTGCACTCGGATGCCGAATTATGGGATGCATTGGACAAGAGTCACGTAGGTGGCGTCACCAGATACGGCTGGTTCACACCTGATGCACAGCTCAAACACCACGTCGAGGCCTTGCCAGGGAAGCTGGACGAGCACATGGCGGGAGACGGCGGAGCGTTTTCTCGCGGACAACGACAGTTGTTGGCTCTTGCCCGGGCTTTGCTGCGGCAGCGACGCATCATCGCTTTGGACGGTACGTTGAGGTTTGACTGAAATACTGCTGATAACTAGAGGCCACGTCCTCGATCGATGCTGAGACCGACGCCGCGATACAGGAAACAATTCGCACTCAATTCACCAATTCGACAGTCGTGACGATCGCCCATCGCATATCGACCATTATCGATTACGATCTCATTGTCGTCATGGAGCAGGGACGGATCGTGGAGATGGGCGAGCCGGACATGCTGATCCGGGATCGAGGTGCATTTTGGAGTCTCGCCGTCGGAGGTGGGGCGATTGCCGCGGAAGATGCCGTCGGAGGGTCCCAGCTTTAGAGCCAATTTGCTTTTGTAGGAGTCGAATGTGTACAACTCTGGATGTGCGCCGCCTACGCGCTCCGCATCTGCTGGAATGACGGATCAGATCCTGAAGCAAATACCCAGAACGCCTAAGGCGTGTCGTTATCTCATGTGGCACATCGCTCAGAACGAGGGAGATACAAAGATTGGTGCGTCCCTGCTCTTGGCAGCTACTGAGAGGGAGATCTTGTATGTAACCAGTTTGCGTTCAAGCAGAGCGTTGGACGTCATTGTCGTGTCCTGTCGACGGGCCATCTTGCATCTGGGCTCTCAATCTTCCGCGGGAGCCATTGCGTCCTGCAGGGACGCGGTCATACTTTCATTATAACCCAATTATAGACATGAACATATCCTTCCCGCAAGTTCCCGGAATAATGTCTAGGCTGCGACAAAAGTGATGACGGCTGGCTGCCCGACACCGTACCTGTTCAAAGCTCGCCCCCCGATCGAATGCGTAGTCGCGGTGAAGACAACATCCGCCTGTCTGCCATCGTTCCAGGTGTAATGCCCCAGGAGACCCGGGTAGCCTGTGACGTAGCTGCGCAACGTCCATCCTTCCGTCACGACTGGCTCGGTCAGATAGGGGTTGAGCTCCGTCCCACCACCCTTGCGGATCATACTGACGGTCGGACTGGGGTGAGCTACGACTTCTGTTAGACCTAGAGCGCTCTCACGAATCGTAAGCGCCGTACTGCTTCGCTGTTTCTTTCAGACCGACGAGCTCGGTAGACCCATTCATTTCGAACGAGATCATTACGCGCGACGCGTTGGATGGCGCTTGGTCGATGGAAAAGATGGTCGCGTCCGCTTGATTCTGCCGATGAGCATAGTGTCAACCGGTGCAGCTCGTGCTCACCGTGACCAGGTCAAAGCTGTCAAAGGCGTCGTTGTATACTGCATAGCGAACGCCCGGAGTTGTGTTGGACGAGTCAATTACTTTCATGTACCATGTATTGCGCTCCGACTGATCGGCCTGAGCATCCGCTAGGCTCACGACGCCCAAACCGAGCTGGACGCGAAGGCTGCTTGGGTCGGTAGCACCAATGAGGTTGTCTTCTGCGTCGGTACCAAGCGCGAGAGCTTGAGCGATGCTGTTCGCATGGAAGTAGTCGACGGATAACACGGCGGAAGCGTAACTCCAAATGGATGTCTGAGACGACTTGCCAATTGGCAAGCCATAATCAGAGCTGGACGTGAGGCCAAAGGTGAAGACACTGCGGTCAGTACAAAGGGAAGGGGTTGAGCACGATACACACGCTTGGTCATCACTGGCACTGTCAACGTAGAGGATCTCTTCGTTGAATTCGGCGTTCAGCGGACCATGCACCTGTCCCTCCGGCGGCAGGAACATCTGCAAGGCATCGGTCAGGTCCTGGTGTGAGCGTCAACAGCGCGCACGAGTGACATCACGACTTGCGCCGATCTTGATTTTGCCGGATGTTTGATCGTAGGTGAGGTATTGGGGGGCAGCTCGCTTTCGCGTGCCACCGATCGGGTTGACCTGCACGACCTGTGGCGCACTCGCCTCATTGGACGCTCGAGGATGAAGATCTTTGAATCAGCTGAGGTGAAGGGCTTGCATGTGACTCACTTCGGGTCTTGGTGGGGACGTATCGCTTGCTGGGTGACCTCAGCGGTAGACCCTGCTGCAGACGTTCGGCGTTGCTGAGGTCTACGGGCGTTGCCGAGACGCTTGCAATTGCAAGCACAGCCGTGAAAATGCTGAGCCTGGCGAACATGTAGTTGAGGTAAGTATGGATGTGAGATGCCCATGTCTGCAACTATAAGACTCGAGTGCGTGCAAAGCGTTATTGATGGACAAACAACCACCGAGTGCCGAGACAAAAAGCCTGAGCACATCATCCTGAAACGTTGGGCGGGTGTCCTACCGGTAGGACTGTACGGAACCTGAAAGGCCTAC
>Ga0308169_10005582_pt1 | contig 11379 bp, 5 predicted proteins | sample PhyBR1_2_FD_202139 | JGI IMG/M metagenome (GOLD analysis project Ga0308169, IMG submission 202139) | Phyllosphere microbial communities from UC Gill Tract Community Farm, Albany, California, United States - DLSLSB.R1 | ecosystem: Host-associated > Plants > Phyllosphere > Unclassified | place... | reverse complement strand
GGCGCGATCGCCGGAGTCGGCAGCTCGGCGGAGGTCGGCTTGCTGGTCGCGTTGCTGCTCGCGGTCTTCGCGATCGTGTTCGGCGCGCGCCGGTACGAGGTCGCCGGGCGCAACCCTGGCGTGGTCGCGGCCATCGCGGCGGAGTCGCTGATCAAGCTGCTGTGCTTCGTCGTCCTCGGAGTGGTGACCGTGATGCTGCTCGTCGACGTACCGGCTGAGACACTGGCACCGGCACTAGCGCGGCTGCAGTCCGGCTTCACCTGGGGCGCGCTGTCGTCGGATTTCTGGGTGCGGACGTTGCTGTCGGCGTTGGCGATCCTGTGTCTGCCACGGCAATTCTATGTCGGCGTGATCGAGGCGCGCGGGCCCGACGCGGTCGCCCGGGCACGTGGCCCGTTCATCGCGTACATGGTGGTGATCTCGCTGCTCGTGCTGCCGCTGGCGCTGGCGGGGATGACGCTGTTGCCGTGGGATGCCGAGCCCGATCTTTACGTGCTGGCAGTGCCGTTGCAGCAGGGGCATCACCTCGTCGCGCTGATCGCATTTCTCGGCGGCTTCTCGGCGGCGACGGCGATGGTGGTGGTCGAGACGATCGCGCTGTCGACGATGGCGACCAACGACCTGCTCGCGCCGCTGCTGCTCCGGCGCCACGGCGAGGCGGGCGAGGGCGAGCTTGGCCGACGGATGCTGCGCGTGCGGCGCGTCATCATCGCCGCGATCGTCGCGGTCGCGCTGGTGTATGGGCGCAGTCTGGGTGCGGACCTGCCGCTGGCCTCGATCGGGTTGATCGCGTTCGCCGGCGTCGCGCAGTTCGCGCCTGCGCTGATCGCGACGGTGGGGTGGAACTTCGCCAATCATACAGCAGCACGTGCGGGGCTGATCGGGGGCGTGGTCGTCTGGATCTACTGCCTGTTGCTGCCGTCGATCGGCGAGGGCGTGGGTCCGGCGCTGGCGCAGTTCACGCGCGGCTGGCTCGATCCCGATGCTCTGCTCGGCTGGCGGATCGGTTCGCCGCTGGTCAATGGGACGGTGTGGAGCCTTGGCGTCAACGTCGCGCTGATGGCAGGCTTGCATATGCGCGAGCGGCATCGGGGGAACGCCGCACTCGATCACGTCACGACGTTGGGCGAATTGCGGATGCTGGTCGCCCGGTTCGTCGGCGATGGCGAGGCGGAGGCGATCGGCGTGGCGTCGGCCGATCTGCGCGCGCCGATCGACGGCCCCGCCGCGCGCACCGCCGAGCGGTTGATCGCGGGCGTGATCGGCGCGCCGTCGGCGCGGAAGATCGTCGCGTCGAGCATCGCCGGGTCGGCGATCGACGTCAGCGACGTGGTCCGCCTGCTCGACCAGCGCGGGCGCTCGCTGCGGTTCTCGCGCACGTTGCTGTCCGCGACGCTGGAGACGATCGACCCGGGGGTGAGCGTTATCGATGCGGACCTGCGGCTGGTCGCGTGGAATCCGCGCTATGTCGAGATGTTCGATTATCCCGAGGGCTATGTGGTCGTCGGGCGTTCGATCGCCGACCTGATCCGCTACAATGCCGAGCGCGAGGGGGTCGGCGATATCGCGGCGCATGTCGGTCGGCGGGTGGCGCACCTCGCGCGCGGCACGCCGCATAGTTTCGAGCGGCAACGGCCATCGGGGCGGTGGATCAAGATGGTCGGACGGCCGATGCCGGGCGGGGGCTACGTCCAGAGCTTCACCGACATCACCGCGGAAAAGGAGGCGCAGGCCGATCTCGAGGCGCGGGTCGTCGCGCGCACGCACGATCTCGCGCGGTCGAACCACATGCTCGACGAGGCGCGGGCGGTGGCGGAGACCGCGACGCGCGACAAGACGCGGTTTCTGGCGGCGGCGAGCCATGATCTGTTGCAGCCATTGCATGCGGCGCGGCTGTTCTGTGCGGCGCTCGACGAGGGGAAGGCGCCGCATCAGGCGGAACTGGTGCGCGCGATCGATGGCGCGATCGGGTCGGCGGACACGTTGCTGCGCGCGCTGCTCGACGTGTCGCGGCTCGATGCAGGGGGCGTCGTGCCGAAGGTCGAGCGGTTTGCTCTGGGGGCGTTGATCGAGGAACTGGTGGTGCAGTTCCGGCCGCTGGCGGGCGAGCGTGGGCTGGTGCTGGCGGCGCATCCGGGGGCGTTCAGCGTGGCGACGGATCGGTCGTTGCTGCGGTCGATATTGCAGAACTTCCTGTCGAATGCGGTGCGTTATTCGGCGGACGGGCGGATCTGGATCGGCGCCCGGCGCAGAGGCGGTGACGTGCTGATCGAGGTGCGTGATGCTGGGCCGGGGATTGCTGCCGGGGACCGCGAGCGGATCTTCGAGGAGTTCGAGCGGCTCGAAAGCAAGGGGAGTGCGGGCGGCGGCGTTGGGCTGGGGCTGGCGATCGTCCGGCGGATCGCGCGGTTGCTCGGGGTGGCGGTGGAGTTGCGGTCGGCTCTGGGGCGGGGAACGACGTTTGCTGTGCGCGTGCCGTTGGCGCCTGCTGGGCTGGACGTGGCTTTGCCGACGCCTTCGGCGATGCGTGCGCTAGTGCCGGGGTTGCGGGTGCTGTGCCTCGATAACGATGCGACGATCCTGGCGGCGCTCGATGCGGCTTTGCGCGCGCGGCGGTGCGTACCGCTGCTAGCCGCGACGGTTGCCGAGGCGATGGAATTGGCGGCGGACGAGGAGCCGGATGTGGCGCTGGTCGACTATCATCTGGATGATGCGGAGGACGGGCTCGACGTGGTTGCGCGGTTGCGGGCGATGACGCCGGCGCCGGCGATTGCGCTGGTGACCGCGGACCGTGCGGTCGTGGAGGATGTGCGGTGTGCGGGGCTGGTGGTGCTGACCAAGCCGGTGGTGCCGGCGGATCTGTGGCGGTTTATCGAGGAGGCCTCGGCGGCGGCAGCGCGCGGGATTTGAGCCTTCTGCATCCTCCCCCGCAAGGGGGAGGTGGCTGGCGCTTGCCAGACGGAGGGGGCGGAAAGGGTCACGTCTGTTTCGCGTCCTCCCCCTCCGTCGCCTTCGGCGCCACCTCCCCCCTAGCGGGGGAGGATTGGACACGACAACCCGCCGTCATCCTGACGAAAGTCAGGACCCAGAGCCACGATCGGTGCGGGTGGTATCCTGGGTCCTGACTGTCGTCAGGAGGACATTGAAGGAAGGGCAGGCGGTGCGCGGCTAGTCGGCGAAGTGGATGTCCATCGCCCTTGCCGCGAGTACGGCTTGCGTGCGGTTCTGAACGCCTAGCTTGCGCAGGATCGCGGTCATGTGGCCCTTCACCGTACCCTCCGAGATGCCGAGGTCGAACGCGACTTGCTTGTTCAGGCGGCCGGCCAGGACACCGAGGAGGACCTTCAGTTCGGTGGGGGTGAGGCTGGCGACGCGGGTGGCCATGTCATCGACGGGTGCGCCTGCGGTTGGCGCGTCGCGTTCGCCGGCCAAGGCTCGGGCTACGGCGTTTTCCAACGTTGCGAGATCGGCGGTTTTCGAGACGAAGCCGATTGCGCCATACGCCCGCGCACGGGGCGCCGCTTCGGCTTCGTCGGCCGAGGAAATCACCATGATCGGCGTGTCGGGGCGTTCGGCGTGGAGCAGCGCGACGCCGGCAAAGCCTTCAGACCCCGGCATGCGCAGGTCGAGCAGGATCAGGTCGAGACATTCAGCACCGCGCACCGCATCGACCGCCTCGCAGAGCTGCCCCGCCTCGATCACCACCGCGTCGGGCGCGGCGCGGCTGACCGCCAGTTTGAGCGCCTGGCGGAACAGCGGGTGATCGTCGGCGATGAGGATCGTGCGGGTCATGCCGGGACGGGGATGGCCTCCTCGCGGCCGGCGATCAAGGCGTCTACTACCGCGGGATCGGCGAGCGTCGAGGTGTCGCCGAGCTGGTCGAGCTGGTTCTCCGCGATCTTCCGCAGGATACGGCGCATGATCTTGCCCGACCGCGTCTTGGGCAAAGCGGGCGCGAACTGGAGGATGTCGGGAGTCGCGATCGGCCCGATCTCGCGGCGGACCCATTGGACGAGTTCTTTGCGCAGCTCCTCGCTCGGCTCGGCGTTCGCGTTCAAGGTAACGTACGCGTAGATGCCCTGACCCTTCACGTCGTGCGGCATGCCGACGACCGCGGCCTCGGCGACCTTCGAGTGCGCGACGAGCGCGCTTTCGACTTCGGCGGTGCCCATCCGGTGGCCGCTGACGTTGATGACGTCGTCGACGCGGCCGGTGATCCAGTAATAGCCGTCCTCGTCGCGGCGGCAGCCGTCGCCGGTGAAATACTTGCCCGGATAGGTCGAGAAATACGTCTGGAAGAAGCGCTCGTGATCATTCCACACAGTGCGCATCTGGCCGGGCCAACTGTCGGCGATGACGAGATTGCCCTCGACCGCGCCCTCCAGCACCTTGCCGTCCGCATCGACCAGTTCGGGCAGCACGCCGAACAGGGGTTTGGTCGCGCTGCCGGGCTTGAGTGCGGTTGCGCCGGGCAAAGGCGAGATCATGTGGCCGCCCGTCTCGGTCTGCCACCAGGTGTCGACGATCGGGCAGCGACCGTCGCCGACGACGTTGTGATACCAGTTCCACGCCTCCGGGTTGATCGGTTCGCCGACCGAGCCGAGCAGGCGGAGCGACTTGCGGCTGGTACGCGTCACCCAGTCGTCGCCCTCGCGCATCAGCGAACGCAGCGCGGTCGGTGCGGTGTAGAGGATGTTGACCTGGTATTTGTCGACGATCTGCCAGAACCGGCTGTGATCGGGGTAGTTGGGTACGCCCTCGAACATCACCGTCGTCGCCCCGTTCGCGAGCGCGCCGTACAGCGAATAGGTGTGGCCGGTGACCCAGCCGACGTCGGCCGCGCACCAGAAGATCTCGCCGGGTCGATAGTTGAAGACGTATTCGTGCGTCATCGACGCCCACACCAGATAGCCGCCGGTCGAGTGCAGCACGCCCTTGGGCTGGCCGGTCGAGCCGCTGGTGTAGAGGATGAACAGCGGGTCCTCGGCGTTCATCGGCTCGAGGGCGCAGTCGGTCGACTGGCCCTCGACGCAGTCCGCATACCAGCAGTCGCGGCCTTCGGTCATCGTCACCTTGCCGCCGGTACGACGGACGACGATGACGGTCTCGACCGCGAGATCGCCGTGGTCGAGCGCGGCGTCGACATTGGCCTTCAACGGCACGGTCTTGCCACCGCGGAGCCCTTCGTCGGCGGTGATGACGATGCGGCTGTCGCAGTCGTGGATGCGGTTGCAGAGACTCTCGGGCGAGAAGCCACCGAACACCACCGAATGGATCGCGCCGATCCGTGCGCAGGCGAGCATCGCGAACGCCGCCTCGGGGATCATCGGCAGATAGATCGTGACGCGGTCGCCCTTCTTGACGCCCTTCGCCTTCAGCGCATTGCCGAGCTTCGACACTTCGTCGCGCAGTTCGGCATAGCTGATCTTGCGGTCGTCGGCGGGGTCGTCGCCTTCCCACAGGATCGCGGTCGCATCGGGGCGGGCGTCGGCGTGGCGATCGACGCAGTTGGCGGCGACGTTCAGCTGGCCGTCCTCGAACCAGCGGATGTGGAAATCGCTCTCGTCGAACGAGGTGTCCTTGATCTTGGTCGGCGGTACGATCCAGTCGAGGCGCTTGGCCTCCCTCGCCCAAAACGCGTCGGGATCGGTCGCGGCCTCGGCATACATCCGGTCATAGGCGGCGGCGTCGATCAGAGCGTCCTTCGCCCATTCCGCGGGGACGGGATAGCTGGCCTCGGTCATCTGGCTCTCCTTTTGCCGCGCTGTACGCGGTCGTGTCGGCACGATCATCCCTAACCAAAGTAAGGGGTGTACGGGGGTTCGCAATGCGCCATGATCACGACGCTTATTCCACGCGTAAGACCAGTGGGAGAGCGCGGAGACGGGGATGACACGGATGGCACTCAGGACACGGCTGGCGTTGACCGCCTTGCTGGCGGGCACCGCGCTGGTGCCGGGCATGGCGCAGGCGCAGACGGCGCGCGAGATCGAGCTCGAGACGCGGTTGAAGGCGCTCGAAGCTGCGGTGCAGGATCTGCGCGGCGAGTTGAACGCGGCGCGGGCGACGGCGGCGACCGCGCCACAACCTTCGTCCACCGGGCAGGCACCGACGGCGGTCGCCTCCGCGCCGAACGATCTGCATCCGATGGCCCCCGCCGGACCGACCGCACCGACCGCGCTCGCCGAGGCGAAAGCGCCGGCCGCAGCGCCGACCGACGGGTTCAAGGTCGCGGGGACGACGGTCAAGCTCAATGGCTTCATCAAGACCTGGGCCTCGGTCAGCCGGTATAGCGGCGGCAATATCGCTCCGGAATCGGTCGGTCGCGACTTCTATTTCCCGAGCATGACCCCGGTCGGCGGGCGCAACGAGGGCAACAGCTTCGAATCGCACGCCAAGCAGACGCGGATCGTGCTGGCGACGGATACGCCGATCGCGGGCCACAGCCTGAAGGGGCTGCTCGAACTCGATTTCCAGGTGGTGCCGGGCACGCAGGGCAACCAGCGCGTCGTCAGCGGGTATAATCCCGGGCTGCGTCGCGCGTTCTTCACCTACGACAACTGGCTGTTCGGGCAGGAATGGACGACGTTCCAGTATATCGGCGCGCTGCCCGAGACGACCGACTTCATCGGGCCGGGCGAGGGCACCGTGTTCGTTCGCCAGGCGCAGGTCCGCTACACGCGCAAGCTGAGCGATACGCTGTCGCTGTCGGTCGCGGCCGAGAACCCGGAGACCGCGTCGACCGGCCTGACGTCCGCGACGATCGTCGAGAATGCCGACGATCGGCTGCCGGACGTCGCTGCCCGGCTGAACTACAAGACGAGCGTCGGCGAGTTTTCGCTGGCGGGGCTTGGCCGCAAGCTGACGATCGATACCGGTGCGTTGAACGAGAGTGCGACGGGGTGGGGCGTGTCGTTCGCGGGCAAGGTGCCGCTCGACGCATCGGGCCGTTCCGATCTTCGCTTCATGGTGACGCACGGCGACGGCATCGGCCGGTACGTCGGACTGAACCTGGCCCCCGATGCCGTGTTTGCGGCGGTGCCGGGGGCAGAGTTGCGGACGCCGAGTCTCACGGCGGGGTTCGCGGCACTCAAGCTCGGCTGGACCGACAAGCTGCGCTCGACCTTCATCGGCAGCGGCCAGACGATCGACTATGCGAACGGCGGCGAACCGATCGGCGCGACGGCGTCGGCGTGGAGCGCGTCCGCCAATCTGTTCTTCTCGCCCGTAAAGGCCATCGATCTCGGCGTCGAATTCCGTCACGCCGAACGCAAGCTGGTCGATGGCCAGGTCGGCAAGATGGACCGCGGCGAACTGGCCGCGCGGTATTCTTTCTAGGTTCGAAGTTTGCGATCCTCCCCCGCAAGGGGGAGGTGTCGCCGAAGGTGACGGAGGGGGAGGACACGGAACCGATGGTCATCTCCGTCCGCCCCCTCCGTTAGGCAAGTGCCTGCCACCTCCCCCTGGCGGGGGAGGATCAGCAAGCCCCTAGGCCGGCCTTTTCAGTTTTTCATAAGCCGGCGACGATCGGCTGTTCCACCCAACCCATTTGAGAGGACACCGCCATGGCGACGACAACGGGGGACGCTTCGCCCCTTGGGCACGTGAAGCAGAGCCAGCCGCTGATTATCATCGCTTCCTCGCTGGGGGCGGTGTTCGAATGGTATGATTTCTATCTCTACGGCCTGCTGGCGACGATCATCACCGCGCAGTTCTTCTCTGGCGTCAACGAGACCACCGGGTTCATCTTCGCGCTCGCGGCGTTCGCGGCCGGATTCGCCGTCCGCCCGTTCGGCGCGCTGGTATTCGGGCGGATCGGCGATGTCGTCGGGCGCAAGAACACCTTCCTCGTGACGATGGCGATCATGGGCCTGTCGACCTTCCTGGTCGGCCTGCTCCCGAGCTACGCGTCGGTCGGCGTCGCCGCGCCGATCGCGCTGGTCGTGCTGCGCCTGTTGCAGGGCCTCGCGCTCGGCGGCGAATATGGCGGGGCGGCGACCTATGTCGCAGAGCATGCGCCCGACAAGAAACGCGGGCTGTTCACCAGCTTCATCCAGACCACCGCCTCGCTCGGACTGTTCGCAGCGCTGCTGATCGTCATCGGCGTGCGGACTTTGGTCGGCGAAGAGGCGTTCGCGGCATGGGGCTGGCGTATCCCGTTCATCGTCTCGATCGCGCTGCTGGCGGTATCGCTCTGGATCCGCATGCAGCTCGAAGAGAGCCCGGTGTTCCAGAAGATGAAGGACGAGGGCAAGACGTCGAAGGCGCCGCTGACCGAGGCGTTCGGGCAGTGGAGCAACCTCGAGGTCGTGCTGATCGCGTTGTTCGGTGCGGTCGTGGGCCAGGGCGTCGTGTTCTACACCAGCCAGTTCTACGCGTTGTTCTTCCTCGAGAAGAACCTGCGCGTCGACGGGCCGACCACCAACATCCTGATCGCGATCGCGCTCTTGATCGCGACGCCAGCGTTCATCTTCTTCGGCTGGCTGTCCGACAAGATCGGGCGGAAATACATCATCCTGACCGGCTGCGCGCTCGCAGCCCTCACGTACATGCCGCTGTTCCATGCGCTGTCGAAGGCCGCCAACCCGGCGCTGTATGCGGCGCAGGCCAATTCGCCGGTGACGGTGGTGGCCAATCCCGACGAGTGCTCGGTGCAGTTCGATCCGGTCGGCAAGAACAAGTTCGACAGCAGCTCATGCGACATCGCCAAGGCGTATCTGGCAAAGGCGGGTATCTCCTATGCCAACGTGATCGCACCCGCCGGCACCGTCGCGCAGATCCATATCGGCGGCGCGACCATCCCGGTCGTCAATCCGGCGGTCGTTTCGGGGCCCGAGAAGGCTGCTGCGATCAAGGCGTTCGGTACCGAGGTGAAGACCGCCCTGACTGCGGTCGGCTATCCTGAGAAGGCGGACCCGGCGCAGATCAACAAGCCAATGGTCGTCGCGATCCTCGTCCTGCTCGTGCTGTACGTGACGATGGTCTACGGGCCGATCGCCGCGTTGCTGGTCGAGCTGTTCCCGACGCGGATCCGCTACACCTCGATGTCGCTGCCCTATCATATCGGCAATGGCTGGTTCGGCGGGTTCTTGCCGACCGCGGCGTTCGCGATGGTCGCGGCGACCGGGGATATCTACTACGGGCTCTGGTACCCGATCCTCGCCTGCGCGGTGACGGCGCTGGTCGGGCTGGTGTTCCTGCCGGAGACGTTCCGCCGGTCGCTGCACGGCTGAGCTACTGCGTGACCGACAACCTAATCGGCCCCGAGGCGCTTAAGCGCGCCTCGGGGCCGAAATGTTTTGGGCGTCAGGTTCGAATTGGGGACCGCATGGGCGGGACGCCCTCAAACCGGCCATATGCCGCAACGAAGTCGCCATGGCCGGGCAATGCCTGCGCCGTGCGTAACGTCGCCCCGCGGATCTGACGGACCGCGTCCGCAACGCGGTCGGCGTCGAGCGCATCGACGATCGGGTCATAACCGACCGGGACGACATCCTGCCCGAGCAGCACCTGCACCCAGCTCGAAATCCCGAAAAGTTCATCGTCGTAGCGGAAGATGCGGGCGTTTTTGCGGAACAGCGTGAGCTTTCGCGTCAGGCTCTCGGGGATCGGCATCGTCCGGACATGCCGCCAGAACGCGGAATCGTCGCGGCGGGTGGCGTGGTAGTGCAGGATGATGAAGTCGCGGACCGAGGTGTAGGCGTCGCCCATCAGGCGGTTATACTCGTCGCGCTCGACGTCGGAAAAACCACGGTCGGGGAACAGCGCGAACAGCTTCGAGATGCCGGTCTGGATCAGGTGGATGCTCGTCGACTCGAGTGGCTCGAGAAACCCTCCGGCGAGGCCAAGCGCGACGACGTTGCCCTCCCACAGCTTTTCCCTACGCCCCGCCTTGAACCGCAACTGGCGCGGCTCCGCGGTCGGTTTGGAGTCGAGGTTCGCGAGCAACGTAGCGGTCGCCTCGTCATCCGAGATGTGCGCGCTGGAATAGACATGACCATTGCCGGTGCGATGCTGGAGCGGGATGCGCCATTGCCAGCCGGCGGTGCGCGCGGTCGCCCGCGTATAGGGCAATAGCGGCGCGCTCGGTTCGGTCGGCACCGCGACCGCGCGGTCGCAGGGGAGCCAGTGCGACCAGTCCTCGAACGCCACGCCCATCGTCTCGCCGAGCAACAGGCTGCGGAAGCCGGAACAGTCGATGAACAGATCACCGTCGACCGATTGGCCACCTTCGAGGCGAACGGCGCGGACATGGCCAGTCAGCGGATCGCGATCCGTGCCGGTGATCCGCCCTTCGATCCGGGTGACGCCACCGGCCTCGGCGCGGCGACGGAGGAACACCGCGTAGAGCCCGGCGTCGAAATGATAGGCGTAGGCGAGCGGTTGCTGGCCGCCAGGCTGGCCGAACTTGTGCAGATACGCGGCGACCGCGGAGGGCGCATATTCCTCGAGCGTGCCGATACCCGGACGATCGCGCAGTTTCAGCCAGAGCTGGTGGAAGGCGAGCCCCTGGATGTCGCGGCCATGCCCGCCAAAGGCGTGCATGTAGCGGTCGTCACCGGTGTCCCAGCCGACGAACTCGATGCCGAGCTTGAAGGTGGCGCCGGTCGCGCGGAGGAAGTCGCGTTCGTCGATCCCGAGCAGCGCGTTGAAGCCGAGGATCGGCGGAATCGTCGCCTCGCCGACGCCGACCGTGCCGATCGCGTCGGACTCGATCAGGACGACCTGGCGCTGGCCATCGTCGAGATAGCGGGCGGCGGCCGAGGCGGCCATCCAGCCGGCGGTCCCCCCGCCGACGATAACGACTTTGCGGATAGGGCCAGGGTTCGGGTCGGTCATCGTGCACGCTCCAGTTGCGCGAGATACAGGGGATAGGGGGGCAGGCGCGCCGGCAACGCGGCGGTTGCCTCGGCGAGCCGTTTCAGCGTCGCGGCGATCGTTTCGGGAGGGCTGGCCGATGCGATCGGATCGGCGATGCGGGGGATGATGCCAAGACCGAGCAGCAGCCCGTGCCAGTCGTCCTTGTCGAAGCTCTCGTCCTCGTAGAACGGCAGGCGACCGCGATGCGCAAAGTGTTCGAGCGTGTGTGCGAGGCTGTCGGGGCGGGGGAGGCGGGACGCATGCTTCCAGAACGGGCCGCGCGTGCGACCGGTCGGCAGGTAATGCGCAGCCTGGAAGTCGCGGACCCGAGCGGCCTGGCGGTAACTGCGCTGATTATATTCGGCGAGCTCGGTCGGCGCGCAGTCGCGCCCCGGCAGCAGGTCGATCGCGCGGAGGATCGCGGCATGGGCGAGGTACAGGTTGGCGTCGGCAAGCGGATCGAGCACGACCGCGGCATCGTCCAACGCGAGGACGTTGTGCTTCCATGGCTCAGGGCGG
>Ga0308169_10005581_pt1 | contig 11380 bp, 11 predicted proteins | sample PhyBR1_2_FD_202139 | JGI IMG/M metagenome (GOLD analysis project Ga0308169, IMG submission 202139) | Phyllosphere microbial communities from UC Gill Tract Community Farm, Albany, California, United States - DLSLSB.R1 | ecosystem: Host-associated > Plants > Phyllosphere > Unclassified | place... | reverse complement strand
GGCCGCCGTCGGGCGTTAAGCAGCGTGGCCGGCTCCCCGGCAGTTCAGCCCAGCAGGCTCTCCGACGAGGCGACGGATTCGTTGTCAGTGTCCATGGTGACCACCACCCTCACCGTCCCGCCCTCAAGCACCACGGGGAGCCAGTGGTCCGCGTCCTGCCACATCCGCTCCACGGGGAGGGTATCCACCGGGAACCATTCGGGCAGGATTTCGTCGCTGGGGGCCGGCTGGCCGTGCCACTGGCGGGCGGTGAAGAGCCTGGTCTGCATGTTCCATTCCGGCCGCGCCGGAAAAACGAAGTGGACGGACCCGGCGTCCGCCAGGTCCTCCACCCGCAGCACCACCCCGGTTTCTTCCAGGACTTCCCGGACCGCCGCCTGCTGGTCCGTCTCCCCCGATTCAACGTGGCCGCCGATGCCCACGATTTTGCCTTTGCCGAGCCCGGTTTGCTTAAGCCCCAGAAGGACCTCGGAACCGTTCTCCCCGTCACGGAGCAGGAAGCAAAGAGTCACGGCGGCAGCGGTCATGGCTTCAGCGTAACCGGCGCCGCGGGCGTCGGGCCCAACCGGGCCGAGTGGTGGGGCACTTCCCGCCGGCCGGCCCGACTCGGGCTTGCCTAGCCCAGGGCCCTCGGATGCGCCGCTGCGTAGACCTCCCGCAGGGTGTCGGCCGTGACCAGCGTGTAAACCTGGGTGGTGGTCACTGAAGCGTGCCCCAGCAGTTCCTGCACCACCCGGACGTCCGCGCCGCCTTCGAGGAGGTGCGTGGCGAAGGAGTGGCGGAGCGTGTGGGGTGAGACGTCCCGTGTGATGTTGGCCTTCTCCGCCGCGGCCTTCAGGATGGTCCAGGCACTCTGCCGGCTGATCCGTCCGCCGCGGGCGTTGAGGAACAGCGCCGGCGTGCCCTTGCCCTTGGCGGCGAGCAGCGGGCGGCCGCGGACCAGGTACGCATCGAGGGCGCGCGCTCCGTAGGAACCCAGCGGGACCAGCCGTTCCTTCGATCCCTTGCCGAACAGCCGGACGATGGCGGGTCCGGCGCCAGGCTCTGCAAGGGTTATGTCATCGACGTCCAGCCCCACGGCCTCGCTGATCCGCGCTCCGGTGGAATACAGGAATTCGAGCAGGGCACGGTCCCTCAGCCCGGTCGCCGTGTCAGTGCCCGCGGCCTCGAGGATGCGGGTTACCTCGTCCACGCTGATGGCTTTGGGCAGCCGTTTCCCGGCCATCGGCGGATGGACTTCGCTGGCAGGATCGGCAGGCGTGTGGCCTTCGAGGGCCCAGAACTTATGCAGTCCCCGCACCGCCACCACCGTCCTGGCCGCTGACCGCACTCCCAGGGCTGAACCGCCGTCGGAACCGTCTGAGAGGGCGCGGACGTACCCGGTGACGTGGTGCCGGGTGATGTCCTCCGGCCGGCTGCAGCCGGCAGCGGCGAGGTAGCGGGCGTACCGGGCCAAGTCGCGGCGGTAGGCTGCCAGCGTGTTGGCGGCCAAGCCCCGCTCCACGCCCAGGTGCTGGAGGTAATCGGTGATGGCCCGGTCGATCGCCCCGGAACGTCCCACGGCCGGTACCCCGGCCGCAGCCGCGACCGGTGCCGGTCCGGCCGAGGGCACCGGTTCAGCCGAGGGACCGGGAACCATCAGCGCTGGCTGGGGTGCGCGGGCCAGGGGGCGTCGGCGGGGCGGAGGTCCTGGTAGTTGCCGGCGCGGGCCGCCGCGGCGGCAAGGATCCCGACGACGGCGGACGGGTTGTGCAGGCGTCCGGCCAGCACGGAGGCCACTGCATCCTCCAGGCTGATCCAGTGGAACTCGATCTCTGCTTCCTCGTCCGTCCGCTCATGGCGTTCGTGGTGCGGGATCTCGGTCAGGTCGCGGGCCAGGTAGATGCGGATTGCCTCACTGGATGAGCCGGGGGAATTGAAGACGTCGGCGAGGACGTTCCAGGTTCCGGCGGCGAGGTCGGCTTCCTCGGCAAGTTCCCGGGCGGCACCCACCACGAAGTCTTCGCCCTCGACGTCGAGCAGGCCGGCCGGTATCTCCCAAAGGTCCATGCCAACCGGGTGCCGGTACTGTTTCAGGAGCAGGATCCGCCCCTCGGCGTCCACGGGCAGCACAGCCACTGCCCCGGGGTGGTCGATGTAGTCGCGGGTGAGCGCGTCCCCGGACTCGGAAAGCTGGAAGGTGTCGCTGACGACGTCCCAGATCCGGCCCTGGTACACCTTCTCGGTAGACAAAAGACGGCGCGGGCTTGGTGCATCCGAAACCTGCGTGGCAGGGGTGGTTTCAGGTGTACCAGGCATCGCGCCGTCCTTCTTCTGCTCTATTGACTACTTAGCGGTAACCGTACCGGATGCAGCGGGCTTCCCGGCCACGGGCGCAGCCGTGTCGGCAACCGCCTGCGAACCTGCGCCCTGGTGGTCCAGGGCAGCCTTGACCAGGCCGGCGAACAGCGGGTGCGGGCGGGTGGGCCGCGAGCTCAGCTCGGGGTGCGCCTGCGTGGCCACGTAGTACGGGTGCACGTCGGCAGGCAGTTCAACGAACTCCACCAGTTTGCCGTCCGGGGAGGTACCGGAGAAGACCAGGCCCTTGTCCGCGATCTGCTGGCGGTACTTGTTGTTGACCTCGTAGCGGTGCCGGTGGCGTTCGCTGACGGTGGTCTTGCCGTACGTTCCGGCAATGACCGAGCCTTCGTCAAGCTTGGCTTCGTAGAGGCCCAGGCGCATGGTGCCGCCAAGGTCCCCGCCGCCTTCGACGAACTCCAGCTGCTCCTCCATGGTGGCGATGACCGGGTACTTGGAGTCCGGCTCGAACTCGCTGGAGGACGCGCCCTCCAGGCCCACAACGTTGCGGGCGTACTCGATGACCATGCACTGCAGGCCCAGGCAGAGCCCCAGGACGGGAAGCTTGGTCTCGCGGGCGAACTTGAGGGCGCCGAGCTTGCCTTCGAGGCCGCGGATGCCGAAGCCGCCCGGCACGCAGATGGCGTCAACGCCTTCGAGCGCCTTGATGGCGCCTTCGCGCGTCTCGCACTCGTCGGAGGGTACCCAGCGGATCTTTACCTTGGCCTCGTTGGCGAAGCCGCCGGCGCGCAGTGCCTCGGTCACCGAAAGGTAGGCGTCCGGCAGGTCGATGTACTTGCCCACCAGGGCGATCTCGACATGGTGCTTGGGGTTGTGGACGGCGTCGAGCAGCTTGTCCCAGCTGGTCCAGTCAACGTCCTTGAACGGCAGGTCGAGGGCGCGGACGATGTACGAATCCAGCCCCTGGGAGTGCAGGGTCTTGGGGATGTCGTAGATGCTCGGAGCGTCGGCGGCGTTGACCACGGCGTCGATGTCGACGTCGCACATGCGGCCGATCTTTTCCCGCATGGCCTCGGGAACTTCGCGGTCCGAACGGATCACGATCGCCTCGGGCTGGATGCCGATGGAGCGCAGCGCGGCGACGGAGTGCTGCGTGGGCTTGGTCTTCAACTCCTGGGACGGCCCGATGTAGGGCACCAGCGAGACGTGGAGGAAGAACACGTTTCCGCGGCCGATGTCCTGGCGGACCTGGCGGGCGGATTCGAGGAACGGCTGGGACTCGATATCGCCAACGGTGCCGCCGATTTCGGTGATGATGACGTCGGGGGCGTTCTTGCCCTCGGCGGGCAGGCGCATGCGGCGCTTGATCTCATCCGTGATGTGCGGGATGACCTGGACGGTGTCGCCGAGGTACTCACCGCGGCGTTCCTTTGCGATCACCGTGGAGTACACCTGGCCGGTGGTCACGTTCGCGGAACCTTCAAGGTTCTCGTCGAGGAAGCGCTCGTAGTGCCCGATGTCGAGGTCCGTCTCGGCGCCGTCGTCGGTCACGAAGACTTCACCGTGCTGGAAGGGGTTCATTGTGCCCGGATCCACGTTCAGGTAGGGATCGAGCTTCTGCATCGTCACGGACAGGCCGCGGGCCCGGAGCAGGTGACCAAGGCTTGAGGCCGTCAGTCCCTTACCGAGGGAGGACGCCACACCGCCGGTGACGAAAATGTGCTTCGTCGTCTTGGAGGAGCCCGGGAACCGGGAATTTACACGGGAATTTGATCGCTGCACCACGGAATTCGAGCCTATCATCAATTCAACCTTCCCGTTGTTGCGCTTGTCAGGCCCGTTGGGGCAGGAGTTTGGCGTCGTCCAGGAGTTCCCGGGCGTGTGCCTGCGCGGATTCGGAGTCCTCCTGGCCTGCCAGCATGCGGGCCAGTTCACGGACCCGTTCGGGACCGTCGAGGAGGCGGACATCACTGGACGTAAAGCCGGTGGCCGTTTTGCCGTCCGCTCCCCTGACCGAGGTTTTGGTCACAGTGATGTGCTGGTCCGCGAAAGCGGCCACCTGGGGAAGGTGGGTGACAACCAGCACCTGCACGTGGCGTGCCAGCATCGCCAGCCGCCGGCCGATCTCGACGGCAGCCCGTCCGCCCACCCCGGCGTCCACTTCGTCGAAGACAAATGTAGGCACTGGATCCACGGCGGCGAGCACCACCTCGATGGCCAGCATGACGCGGGACAATTCACCGCCGGATGCGCCCTTGCCCAGCGGCCGGGCCGGGGCGCCGGAATGGGGCTGGAGCAGGAAGCTGATGTCGTCCGCGCCGTGCGGGCCGAGCTGCCCGGCAGGTTCGAGGTTGATCACCAGCGTGGCGTCTGCCATGGCCAGCGCCGTCAATTCGGCGCTGACGCGGGCCGAAAGGTCCTTCGCGGCCTTGGACCGGATCTTGCTGATGGCCGCCGACTGCTTCAGCAGTTCTGCTTCGGCCCGAACCACCTCGGCGTCCAGGGCCTCGATCCGGGAGGAGTCGTCCTGCAGTTCGTCGTACCGGACCCGTGCGGATTCAGCCCACACCAGCACTTCGTCGATGGTGGGTGCGTATTTGCGGACCAGCTTGGCCAGGGCGGCCCTGCGGTCTTCGATTTCGGCCAGCCGTTCCGGCCCCTCCGAGTCGAGTCCTGCCTGGTAGCTGGCAAGTTCGGTGGCAATGTCGTTGAGCAGGAAACCGACTTCGGCCAGCCGCGCGGCGGCGGACCCGAGCTCGGCGTCGTGCTCCGCCACATGCTCCAGGGTGCGCTTGGCAGCATCCACCAGGGTGGTCGCATCGCCCGCTTCGCCAAAGTCCTCGGCGATCAGGGCCTGGTGAGCGGTGCTGGCGGCGATCCGAAGTTCTTCGACGTTGGCGAGCTTTACGGCCTCGGCCTTCAGGAGTTCGTCCTCGCCCGGTTGAGGGTCCACGCCGTCGATCTCCGCGAGGGCGGCCTCCAGCGATTCAGCTTCCCGGAGCCGGTCCCGGGCGGCGCTGCGCAGGTTGTCGAGCTCGGCCTGGCTGGCCTTCCACCGGCCATACAGGTCCTGGTAGGCGGCCAAGGGACCGGCCAGGGTTTCACCCGCGAATTTGTCCAGTGCTTCGCGCTGGGCTGTGGCGCTCTTGAGCCGGATCTGGTCCGATTGGCCGTGCACCACCACGAGCGACTCGCCGATCTCCGCCAGGACGCCCACCGGAGCGGCGCGGCCGCCCAGGAACGCACGGCTGCGTCCGTCCGCACCCAGGCGGCGGGCCAGGATCAGCTCGGCGCCGTCGTCGAACTCTTCTGCTTCCGCTCCAGCGTCTAGGGCGCGGGCGATGGCCGGGTGCCCGGATTCAAGCTTCAGGACTGCCTCGGCCGTGGCGCTCTTCGCACCGCTCCTGACGGCGCCGGCATCCGACCGGGCACCCAACAGGAGGCCGACGGCGGTGACCACCATGGTCTTGCCGGCACCGGTTTCACCGGTCACCACGCTCAGCCCCGGGCCCAGCGGCAGCGTTGCGTCGGTAATGACGCCCAGATCGCGGATTCTCAGTTCTTCAATCATGGATTCACTTCGCAGTCGACGGATCGGGGTCGCCGCCGGCGCCGTCCGGCTCCAGGACCTGCAGCGGCGGCATGGCCCGTGGCGTGCGTACCAGTGGGATCGGGCCGGTGTGGACGGCATCGGCTTTGGGAACGGGCCCGCGCCAGCCGTGGATGGGCAGTTCGAACTTGCGGACCAGGCGGGCGGAGAACGGGGTCTGGTGGGTGCGGGCCAGCCGTACCGGGGTGGCGGACTTGGTCACCTCGACGCGGGCACCGGGCGGCAGGTCAACCGAGCGCCTGCCGTCACACCAGAGCACGCCCTGCGCGTCGGTCCGGCCGAGCACCTCGACGGCGAGCTTGGACCGGGGCGAGACGACCAGGGGCTTTGCGAAGAGCGCGTGTGCGCTGATGGGCACGATCACCAGGGCCTCCACTTCCGGCCAGACCACGGGCCCCCCGGCCGAGAATGCGTAGGCCGTGGAGCCGGTGGGGGTGGCCACCACGATGCCGTCGGAGCCGAAGGACGTGAGCGGGCGCTCATCGACCTCGGTGACGACTTCGAGCATCCGTTCGCGGTTGGCCTTCTCGATGGCTGCCTCGTTTAATGCCCAGGTGTGCCAAATCTTTTGTCCGCGGACCCACACCTGGACGTCGATGGTCATCCGCTCTTCGACCGTGTATTCACGGCTGGCAATCCATTCGACGGTCTGGGCCAGGTCCGCCCGTTCGCTTTCGGCCAGGAAGCCGACGTGTCCCAGGTTGACGCCCAGCAGGGGAACGTCCACCTCGCGGACCAGTTCGGCGGCGCGCAGGATGGTTCCATCGCCGCCGAGGACCATGACGAGTTCGACGTCGGGCAGTTGGACATGGTCGTGGAGGACCTCCACGGGCTGGGCCAAGTGGCCGAAAAACCGCTCCATGTCGTCCAGTTCGGACTCCTGCATGACGGGGACGATGCCCGACGCGTGCAGCAGTGCGCAGGCTTCCCAGGCAGCCTTCAGTGATTCCTCGCGGCCGGTGTGGGCAAGGACCAATACACGCCTGCTCATCAGGTTCCGCTCTCTAGTGGTTCGGCCAGATTTGTCCGAGCAACGCAGCAGCTGCTGCCTCTCGCTCTTCGATCTTAGGCAAGTCTTGGGTGTTCCTGCGCTTTATCCACAGGAAGTATTCGACGTTGCCATCCTGTCCCGGAAGCGGGCTGACCGCCAGCCCACACAGGTCCAGCCCGGCGTCGAGCGCTGCCATCGCGACTTTCCCGACGGCCAGCCTGCGTTCGCGCTCCGACGTGACCACGCCCGTCCTGCCCAGGCGGTCCTTGCCGATCTCGAACTGCGGCTTCACCATGAGCACCAGGTCGCCGCCGGGTTCAGTGCAGGCCGCCAGCGGCCGCACCACGAGAGTCAGGGAAATGAACGAGAGGTCGGCGACCGTCAGGGCGCACGTCCCGCCGATGTGCTCCGGCGCCATGTACCGGACATTCATCCCCTCGTGGACTGCCACGCGCGGGTCGCTGCGCAGCTCTGGCACCAACTGGTCGTGTCCGACGTCGACCGCCACCACGTGCGCGGCCCCGCGGCGGAGCAGGACGTCGGTGAAGCCGCCGGTGGAGGCACCGGCGTCGAGGCACCGCTTGCCCTGGATGCTGATGGCCGGGAAGGCGTCGAGGGCACCGGCCAGCTTGTGTCCGGCACGACTGGCGTAAACATCCTGCTGATCGTGCGCGACGGCGATGTCCCGGCCGTCATCGATTTGGAGGGACGCTTTGGCCAGGACCTGGCCGTCGGAACTGACCTTGCCCTCCGCGATCAGCGACGCCGCATGGGTGCGCGACCGGGCCAGGCCGCGGGCTACCAGTGCCTGGTCGAGGCGCATGGGCATCAGGCGCTGCCGCCGGCGGGAGCGCTGGCGGCGTGTGCGCCGTCTGCGCCGGTGGGGTCGGTGTTCAGCGCGGCCAGCAGATCATCGTGAAGCCGGTTGTACAGGTCCTCGTGATCGGCAGCCGCAAGCCCGGGGATTTCCGTCAGCCGGTGCATGGCCTGCGCCACCTGCGGATCAGGGATGTCCTGTCCGTCGGTCTGCGGCCATTCAGGAGCAGGCTGGGCTGGCACGTTCTCCGGTTCGGTCAGCTCAGTCATGAAACCATCCTAATGATCCATCCACACCAGCTTGGGCGCCTGCGCTGCCGATGCGTCCGGGGTAGCAGCCCACCACGCGGCGCATGCTGCCCGCCAGGAATCGAGGTTGTCCTTGCCGCCAATGATGCCCACTGCGCCGTTGGCCACGCGCGCCGTCGCCTGGCCGCATGCGTAGGTGCCGTCGTCGTGCGTCACGTCCGGGTAGGGCTGGTGCAGCCCGGCGAGGTCTTCGATGATGTAGTCCGGACGCTCCGCGGACCTCGCCGCGAGGATGCTTTCGCGGGTGTCGACGCCGGTCAGGACTGCCACGGTGGCAAACCCTGCGTTGTTGCCGCCCAGGATGTCCGTGTCCAGGCGGTCCCCCACCACCAGGGGTCGCTCGGCCCCGAGCCGCTTGGCGGCCGAGTGGAAGAGCGGCGCCTCAGGTTTGCCGGCGACTTTGGGCTGCTGCTTGGTGGCCGCTGCGACGGCGGCCACCAAGGTCCCGTTCCCGGGCGCGATGCCGCGGGCCTGCGGAATGGACATGTCGGTGTTTGTTGCCACCCAGAGTGCACCGGCGGACACCACGTAGGCAGCCTCCGCCAGGTCCTTCCAGCCGATGGACGGGCTGAAGCCCTGGACTACGGCCACCGGTTCCTCGTCCTGGCTTCCCACAGGTACCAAGCCAACGAGCTCTACTTCGCTGGCCAGCGCGGAGCTGCCCGTGATGAGGACCCGTGATCCGGCGGGAAGCAGCGAGGCCAGCAGGTCCGCCGCCGCCTGGGACGAGCTGACCACCTGGTTGTCCTCTGCGGGGGCACCGAGCTCGCGAAGGTGCCCAGCCACCTCCGCCGGTGAGCGCGAGGCGTTGTTCGTCACGTAGCCCAGCCCGATGCCGAGCCCGGAGAGCTGTTTCAGCGCGTCGACGGCTCCCGGGATGGCGTGCGGGCCGGCGTAGACCACGCCGTCCAGGTCTGCCAGGAGCGCGTCGAAGCGGGAAACCAGGGAAACGTCACCCATCCGTGGTCAGTCCTGCCGGCGTTCGTCGTTGTGCTCGGCGTGGCCTGCGCCGTCGTGTTCTTCGTGGCCTTCTTCCGATGCGTCGGTATCGAGCTCGTCCTCTTCCACCGAGTCCTGGTCCGATTCGGCGTCGTCCGAGGTGAAGTAGTCGGTGTCCTGGTCGTCGAGGTTGCTGTCCTGGGCAGCCATGGCCTCAGCGGCGCTGGCGTTGTCCGCCGAGGCGTCAACGGACGGTGCTGCCGGGGCGTCAGCGTTGTCCGGCTTGGACGCAGCTTCCAGGAGCCTGCGGCGTTCGGCTTCTTCCCGGGCTTCTTCCTCTTCGTCCCAGCCGAGATCGATGATTTCGGGTTCTTCATCGACGCCTTGGCCGAGGGCGTTCTCCGCAACGACGGCCTGCCTGCTCCACTTCCCGGACTCATCCTGGCGGCCAACGGCCGCGAGGGCGTCGGCGTAGGCGCGGAAGAGCCGGGGGCTGTAGGAGAAGGCGCGGTTGATGTCCAGCTGGGGGATCTCAAGTTCGGCTACAGCGGCATCCAGCTGGCCGAGATCGGTCCGTGCGCCGGCAGCCACGATGGCCAGTTCCACCTTGCCGGGTGCGTCCAGATCCTGGGCTTCCTCGGAACGGGCTACATCCAGTGCCCTGTCCGGGCGCCCCAGACCCCGTTCGCAGTCGGCCATGACCGGGAGGTGCACGTTGGAGCCACTGATCCGGCGGAACGTACGGAACTCGCGGAGCGCCTCACCGTAATGCCCGGCGGCGTAGGCGGTCAGCCCCACCGCTTCACGGACAGCAGCGAGCCGTCCACCTCGCCGGCTGGCTGCGAGGGCATGCTGGAACGCCAGCTCGGGCTCTTCGTCAATCAACCGGCCGGCCATCACCAGGTGGCGGGCCACCCACTCAGCGCTCTTCGGCTCAAGGGTCTTGATCTGGTGGTGGGTAGCGCGGTCCAGTTCCTTGCCCGTGACGTCCTCATCGATTTCCGGCGAACGTTCGCGGTCAGGCCGGTTGGCGCTGCGGAGATCGGCCGCGTTCGGCACGCGGACGGGGCGCTCATCCTGGCGGTCACGGCCAAAACTGCGGGGGCCGGAGCCGCCACGGCCGGACTCGGCACGGGAATCTCCACGATCGAAACTGCGTGGCGCCCGGTCCTGCCGGTCTCCGAAGGGCTTGCGGTTGTCGCCGCCGAACCCGCGACGATCTCCCTCACCGTCACGACGCGGACGATCACCAAAGGGCTTCCGGTCACGGTCACCGAACGGCTTCTGGTCACGGTCACCGAACGGCTTCCGATCACGGTCACCGCCGGCACCACCACTGAACCCACGGCGATCACCCTCACCATCACGACGCGGACGATCACCAAAAGGCTTCCGATCACGATCACCGCCGGCACCACCACTGAACCCGCGACGGTCACCCTCACCATCACGACGCGGACGATCACCAAAAGGCTTACGATCACGATCACCAAAAGGCTTCCGATCACGATCACCGCCGGCACCACCGCTAAACCCGCGACGATCACCCTCACCATCACGACGCGGACGATCACCAAACGGCTTACGATCACGATCACCGAACGGCTTCCGATCCCGGTCACCGCCGGCACCACCGCTAAACCCGCGACGGTCACCCTCACCATCACGACGCGGACGATCACCGCCACCTGCGGATCCGCCGCGGGGGTCACGATCCGACCTGGAGCGGAAGCCACGGGGGTCTCCGCCGGAATTGTTGTTGCCCCGGAAGGGTCCCCGGTCATTGCCGCGGTTGCCACCGTTGTGCTCGGCCATATGGATTCCTCCTGTTGTGAGCCGACCACTGGCGCAACTGCAGCCGCTCGTTTCGTTTCTTACGCAACCCGAAATCAAGCGCTTCGAAGTCCGTGTATCTTCATCAATTCTAGTGGAGACGCAAAATCCCCCGGGACAGCGGGGCCCTTGGTGGGCGGATCGTGGCAATCTTCACAACTCCACGACGCCCCATCAGGTCCTGCCGGTCCCACCGGGACGCCCCATCAGGTCCTGCCGGTTCCCCCCGGACGCGTCATCAGGTGGTGTCCGTGATCTGCGGGAGCGCGGCGGGTGGTGATGGGGGGTCACCCGAAACCCGGCTTGTGGTGATGGGGGGTCACCCAAACCCCGGCGGGTGGTGATGGCGCGTCACCCGAAACCCGGCCGGTGATGGGGCGTCACCCGAAACCCGGCCGGTGATGGGGCGTCACCCGAAACCCGGCCGGTGATGGGGCGTCACCCGAAAGCGGGCGGGTCGGGCGGGTAGTGATGGGGGGTCACCCGTAACCCGGCCGGTGGTGATGGGGCGTCACCCCGGGACCGGGCGGGTGGTGGTGGGGCGTCACCCGAACCCGGCGGGTGGTGGTGGGGCGTCACCCCGG
>Ga0308169_10005580_pt1 | contig 11381 bp, 18 predicted proteins | sample PhyBR1_2_FD_202139 | JGI IMG/M metagenome (GOLD analysis project Ga0308169, IMG submission 202139) | Phyllosphere microbial communities from UC Gill Tract Community Farm, Albany, California, United States - DLSLSB.R1 | ecosystem: Host-associated > Plants > Phyllosphere > Unclassified | place... | reverse complement strand
CTTGCGCCGTAGATAAAAGAGAGGTACTGACGAGTGCTTGACCATCTGGAGGAACTGTAGGACCATGTAAAGAATGAATCGAAACGACATTTACATCTTTGGGTAAATATTTCTCGAATGCCGCTCGTTCAGGTGCCTTGACTGATGTTTGACCAGAAACGATCGATCCTACTTTCGTAGCTGTAGTCCGAATGTTTCTTCCCGACTCAGTTCGTGAGTGAGTGAGTGAGGAAGAAGAGATTCGCTTACATGGACCGTATTGAGCGACTACTTTATCGAGGAACGCAGCTTCGACAGAGTAAATGATGAAATCACTTTCTCTTGATACGTAATGTCCATCCCTCAACGGTACTAGCTTCTCCTTTCCTGCAGGGATCGACACGAGACTTGAGTATCGTTCTTTTGACTCCTTCGCAAGAATTTAGAATTTCAGACTTGGGGGTTGCTTACCTTTACAGTATTCGACTAGACCCTCATACTTCTCTGGTAGATCACACACGTTGATCCTATACTCCTCGATCAAATCATGTCAATCTAAGGAAGCGAAGAGGGGAAGGGGAAGAGTGTTACCTGTTACATTGACCAGCTTTTGATAATCGTTCAGCGTACATCTTTCCCATCTCTCCCATTCCAATCAATCCGATCACGGCATCCTTGAGTGCTGGTGGTGCCATTTCGAGAAGTTAAGATTCTTGATCAATTTTGGGAGATAATTGAGCGAATAACTGGGATGAGAGCGAGTTGACGAGCTAGGTTGTGGTTTTGAGCTAATTGTACGAGCTAATGAGCTGTTCCGAGTGATTCCGGCTGTGTTTGAGTGAATGGTCCTTTGATGAGAAATCGCAACTATCTCTCTCTCTATCACTTGACACTCTCGCTTCCATCTACTTTTCACTCAACTATGTCAGAAACATCCACACCAAAGCCCGTACTTCAACCCGGTCAAGTATTGGGTCCAGATGGGAAACCTTGTAAAGTAAATCCTTCTCTCCTCCTTCTCCTCCCTCTCTCTCTGAACTCTCGAAACTGATCACAAGTGTAACGCATAGGTATGTACAGGGTTCAAAGCGTGGACAGGAGGAGCGCAAAAGAAGAAACAATCTCCCTCCTCTTCTTCCACTTCTTCTTCGTCAACTCTCGCTTCAACCGCCGCTTCCTCCCTCGCTTCCTCCTCTTCCGAACCATCACTCCCATCCGATTGTCCACCAGACGTAGAACGACTAGGTCGACACACCTGGACGTTCCTTCACACGACCGCTTCCTATTTCCCTCCCTCTCCTTCAGTACACCAACAATCCTCGATGCTATCCCTTCTCCGCTCCTTACCTACTCTCTACCCTTGTGGGAATTGCGCAGATCATTTAGGGGAATACATGAAAGTGAATCCACCGGAAGAAGCGGTGAAAACGAGAGAAGGTGTCGAAGAGTGGATGTGTAGGGCTCATAACGAAGTCAATGAGAGATTGGGCAAAGAGAAATTCGAGTGTAGGGATGTTGGACAGAGGTGGAGGGATGGGTGGAAGGATGGTCATTGCGATTGAGTGAGGGAGAATTGAGGTGGATTTTTTCGCATTATTTACATATCATCGTTTTATACAACTTGTTTCTTGTATTATCTACACTGCACACCTCTCTCAATTCTCACTCTCAATAAGTGCTCCCTTAGCGAGACCATTATTCGAAATGCGAAAAAGATGTGATGACAAGCATCTATCCTCGCTTTTAACCCCCTATACCAACAACCAGCAAAAAACCCTCTCATTCTTTCTCCTCCTCCTCAAGCTGCATCTCCCCCTTCTCGACCGCTTCAACCGCTTCCTTCTCCCCCTCACTCAACTCTTTCTTCTCCTCCAATTTCCTCTTGGCTTCTTCCCATCTCCTCAAAGTCTCTGCCCTTCCAACCGCCCTCTTTCCCGGACCTCCCCCAGACTCTCCCAATTCCGTAGCAGGTCTCTTCAAATTCCTTAACCCACCTTTGGGTTTCCCGTTTCCAGCGGCAGTTTCGACGGGTGCGTTGTGAGGGTTCGTAGAGGGTTCGATCAGATCGGAATCGTCCCCTGGGTGGTGGAGCATCATCAAGGTTGGGTAGAGGGATGAGATGGAGGGTTGAGTTGAGGTGGTGATTGATGAGGAAGAGGTGAAGAGGGAAGTGGATTCTTGAGGGAGGAGCGAGAGGACGTGGGAAGTGAGTGAAATTCGAGCGAAAGAGGAGGAGGAGGAAGAGGGAGTAGGTCGAGTCGTGTCGAGCGTTAGGAGGAACTCGAGGGAGGATGTAGAGGATGAGGGGATAGGGAGCGGAACGAAATCGAGGATTGGGTGGGAGAATTTGAGGAGCGAAGGAGGTTGAACGGGAGTTGAGGATGAGGGAAGAAGGGACGAGAAGGGAATGTAAAGTAGTGCAGTTGATCTATCATCACCAATTAAGATTTAGTACGAGAATCAAACCTGAGAGTGAAAAAGAATGAAGTTTAGTGGTTTACCCAGCAGCGAGAACGACAATACCACCTTCCTCTCTCGTCGCACCAACTTCCACCATCTTGATCACGGCCAATCCCAATTTCAATTCTTTCTTTTCCTCCTCGACCTCTTCTCCTCCCTCCTCTTTCTCGACAACTTCGACCTCTGGAGTTCCCTCAGCAGTCGAAGGTCCAGAAGATTTCCCTTTCCCTTTCTTATCCTTCTTCCTACCTGCCGGAACTGGATCCGGAAGAACTGGAGCAACGACGATATGTTCGAGTAGGAGGGATTCGATGGGGAATTGAGTGACGAGATCTCCTACTGGTGATGAAGTGGGAGTGGACGAGGTCGGAGCGGTGGAAGGGAGTGTCAGGGAGTAAACTTGGATTGTTGGGTCTCCACCGGCCGAGAGGAGCATCGGAGGGGAAGAATCGGAGAGAGGTGGGAGGTAGAGAAGCGATGAAACGAAGCTAAATAATATCGAAACAAAGGTCAATGACTACTCACTCGATCGAAAGGAGTCGACTCACTTCTTTGAACCCCATAAGAATCCTTCAATAATGTGACCCAAAGGAAACCTCGAAATTCTAACATGTTCATCTCGATCTCCGGTCGCGATATATTGCTTTCCGTTCGCTGGGATGAGTGCGAGAGTGTTGAGCATAGAGACGTGACCTAAGATGGGGAGGTGTTCGGGTAGTGCAGCTTTCTTGTCTTTTGATTTTGGGTCGGAGGGAGTCGTGGGAAGAGATTCTACAGTTGCTGGAGGAAGCAGAGGGAAGCTGAGAGTAGGGAGTAGCATCTCAGCTTTCATAGCGTATTCAGAGAGGGTCTGAAGAGACTAACAGGTAGACATCTCCGAATTTATCTCCTACGATGATTTCGCCTTGTTCCGTCACATCCAACGCGTTCGCCCTCTTGAGTAACTCCCTCTTTGATAGTTGTTCGAGACTAGGTAAACTCGAAACGACTAGTTGTTTGTCTTCTCCAGTTGAGACGATGTAAGAATTTGAAGAAGTTTTATCGGTGAAAGTTGCTAATGAACGAATCAAAGCCGAGTGAGGGTTCGAGGTACCAGTTTGAGTGTTTGTGCTGTTTGTTCGTAGCGTCTGTTAGCTCATACAGGGCTGAGGGAGATGAAGGGAGAAAAGTTTATAATTTACGAGAGATCAAAACAAGTCAAGGTCGAGTTTGTAGCGGTAATGACCAAGGTGCCTACTGTAGCGAGTGCTTGAACTGGATGCTGCATCCTCTCCGTCTATCCTTCTGTTCGGAGTGAAGTGGTAGAGATAAATCTCAACTTCTCTTCTCTCTTCTCTCCCAATTTCATCCAACTTCTTCAACTCGCTCAATCTGGACTAGGACAAGCTATACAGATGGGATATCGGTTCAACTTGTCGATCTTGGGTTTAATCTGTGTCGTACTCTACCTCGGTTTTCATTATCGCGAGCACTTTATCGAATACCTTCCAGTCTCGCTCTCTTCTAGATTGAGGTATTACGCTCCTCTGAGAACATTCGAAGACGCTGCTGAACAAGGTGAGCTCTCCCCCTCTCTTCCTTCTCTCTTCCTTCCTCCTCCTCCTTCTCTCCGTTCCCCACCTTGGCGCATGAAATCTGACTCTCCCCTTTGTGAACAGGGTTCTCAACATCGAACTTTGACTTGTCAGCGAATCTAGCAGGCGATCAAAGAGCAGGATTGGATGATCGGACATTGACAGAATTGAGAAGAATCATGGAGAGGGAACGATGTAACTTTGACGAAGCGAGGAGGATACAAATGGAGAGAATGTTCAAAGCTGCCGGGATTGGTCCGGACGGTCTACCGATAGGTGAGCGCCGATTACTCGTCGAGGAGATTGACTTTGCTGACTTTTCGACTTTGATTTTGTGCGCTCACAGATAAGAAAGCTATAACTTCACTATCCTGACCCCTCTCAGTCCTCTCTACGACCTTCCACCTGTCCTTACATTCTTACTATACCCATATCGACCCTGATCTCGTCCTTCACGCACTCCTCGAATCCCAAAATTCACATTTCCTTCGCCATCCCTGCACCTCCTTCGCTTCCCCCAATCTACCCTCGTACCGCTTTCGGCTTATCTCTCGTCATTCATCCAAACGCCCTCCTCTATCTCCCCTTCGTCTTTCTCAGTGGTTCCGCCTCATTCAGTTTCCGTAAATCAGTCTAAGCAGTTTGTTGTCCTCCCACCTTCTCACCGGCGCCGCACAGACAGCCGCACCGTGGCGTTCTCGTTTCCTTCAGCTTGCAAAGTACGACGCATTTAAAATCGGGCAGCGCAAAGTGAGGAATTCAGACGTTTCTCCCAACCCGGTTACTAAAGGAGCGTTCACTTTGCGCATCTCGAGCTTTCGAAAGGGTTGTGACGCAAGGCAGCAATCTCACCACTCCTTACTCTTGCTTTCGACGAGCGACAGTATATGCATAGCAACAATCAGTCGAGTGCCCATAAATCCGTGAGGACTGCATCTTCATCGAACTCGTCGACTTCCTTCGCTCCTGCCTTTGTCGTTCTGTCCGACATGACTACTTCCGTTATCATTTGCGTCATACTCCCCGGTTGCTTTGCCATCTTCCTCTGCTTCTTCTTGCGGTTTCGCTGAGTCCGTGAAAGAGTTGCTCGTTCGAGCTCATCGATCTTCTCGAGTAGTGGCGGGCCAGCGACTCTGTCATTCGAGTATCTTCGTTAGCGGAATAGTTTGAGAGACTCTGGGCAAGCGAAGTGGACTTACTGGTAAGCCAATTGAGGTCGATCAACGTAAAGTTCGATACTGGCGAGTAAATCCCGCTCCTGTTTCCGGTCTAGCTCCTTGAGTATCCGCTCAGCTTTGTCCTGGGCGTGCTTCAACTCCTTGACAGGTATTCCGAGGTCTTGACTGAGCTCTCGCGCGACCAGTTGCATCGAGACGAAACGATTCGTCGGATCTTCGTTGACGCAAGACTGTCGATCAAACATCACCATCAAGACCCCGGCCATGAACGATATCTTCGAGGTTCGTTCGAGGGCCTCCCTTGCTGCCTCCCGTAGCAATCCAGTTGCGTAGAGATCGACTTCTGTTGGATCCTCCAGACTCGTAGGTCCCAAAACGTGGACTCGACCCATTCCTGCGTAGTTGTGGAACACCCAAACTGCGCTCGAGTCAAATTTGAGTTGTTCGAGGATTATCTGTCCTCGCATAGTTGGATTCGGTCGAGGTCCTGGCGGACGCGGACTGCACAAGTATGTCAGCATCATTTGACGGTAGTCACAAAGCCAAGGAAAAGGTAGTGCTCACTCTGATTCACCAGTACGCAATTGTCGCATTATAGCTCCGAATGCGCTCACATCGCCGTCTCTCTTCCCCTCGGCTCGCTCGATCTCTTCATCTGTGGCAAGCATTTCCTTCGATCCCTGTACTGCGCTTGCAAAGTATCCTGTGAGCGAGTACTCGACATCATGTCTTGAAAGGAGAAACGTACAATGTCGGAGCCATCTAATCTGCAGCAGCTCAACCGGCGGTATCCCCTCAATGTCGTTCGTAGGAGACGCCTGGAGCGCGATGAATGACAGCAGCGTCACCATCATGTCGAAAGCGTGTTTTTCATTGAACTCGACGACTCCGTATGCCAAATAGCGAAGCAATTGCAGGGCGCGAAGTCGAGGTTCGATCTCCGCTTCGAGAAATATTGCTGATTCGATCGGTGAAGGGTCTGTTTCCGGGTCGTAAAATTCAGGGTCGCCGCGAAAGTGAACCCACATTGCCTCAGGCCGGATGGCGAGGTAATCGAGGATATGTTGGCGAAGGGGAGGGAGAGGAGGAAATCCACCGGCGGGGGAATCAACTATTTGACGTCCTGGTTGTCCCGATGCTTTCGCATTTTCATCGTGCGCTACAGTCCTGTGACGGATTTCGATTTCGATGCCTGACATGGTCGGAGAAGAAGCGAGAAAAAGGGGAGGGGAAGTTGCCTCGGCGGCGAATGAAGCGCGAGGCGCGGTGAATCACTGAAGCTGTCGCTGAAGCTGACCTAGATGGATTCTGGAGGGGTTCAGAACGATAGAAAAATGGCGCAAGTCAGCTAAACAGAAGAACCGAGAGAGGTTGAGATACGGTCGAAGACCTCCGACGAGGCGCTAGAGCGACTACAATATATGTACGAGTCCTCCCGAGGAGCTTGACTCCAGTCCCGAAGTCACAGTCCAGTAGGAGATTCGATAGAAGATGAAAGATTTTGAGGCCGAAGTCGACTTGAGGAGGGGGAAGGCAGGAAAGCGCTCAGCTCACTGATGATGCCAATCACTCTACTATTCCTTCTATTACTGAGCTGCTGAGATGAAGTTGGCGAGGTTGGTGACTGAAAGACAGGAAAGTAGAGTTTCGTAAAGAGATTTCATCAGTTATCAGTTGACTGAGAAGAGAGGTGTACGAGAATGACGATCCTCTCTTCCGTTCTCTCGATGCGATCAAAGGAAGCAACGCTTTCCAAAATTCGTTTCTGCATTCGAAGATTCGTCTCTCCCTTCGATTCGCAACAAGCTCTATTCGATATGATAAGTCTACTCAATCGACAGCTTCTACCGCGGGTTCCGATAATCTAACTTCAGGCTCAGCTCTTCCCGCTGCTGCTCCCTCTGCCACCTCCTCTTCAGCTTTTTTCGCCGCCGCCGCAGCTTTCCTTTCCTTCTTCTTCCTATTTTTGACGGTAGCGGAAGACACATTGATCACTGGATACTTGATCATGTCTCTATTGGACGATCAGGATTCGCGCGAGATCAGTACGAGTGTCGTCGAGGGAGTGTATGAGAGGTAGAGGAAGTCGGCGAGCTTACCTTTCGGGCAGATGCGCCTGTCGATCATAGAACTCGAACGCCCTTCTATAGTCATCCCAATCCTTTCCTTTCTTCTCAGCCAGATTCTTCTTTGCCTCCTTCAATATTTCTAGCAACTCCTTGATTTCGATGCCCGAGACAAGCTGAACCAGCTCGAGATACCACTTGAGGTTGTACCCAGCGTCTTGCAGCATCGTCCAAACCGGATCATTCTTCCGATTCGCGATGACCTTGTCCATGATCAGACAGAGGATTCCTACTTCCTCCCGTACATCCTTTCCGTCGTATTCGAGAGCGCGAAAGATCGGTTTACGAAGCGCGGCCGTGAGGTAAGGATCCGGGTGTCCATCGTCGATGGGACTCGGCCCGATGATGAGAACTTTCTCCCCTTCTTGTCTGAGGATAACCAGCGCTCGAACGTGTGGAATGCAGAAAACGCAATCAGGGTTCCGTAAGAGCTCCTCTCGAATCATCATACCTTGATCCTCCATGACTGGGACAAGAGATTTGGTTTGGCTGAGTCAAGACGCAACGAGATATCAGGTTTCCGTTCTGCTCTTTTTGGAAAGGTTTGGAGAGAACTTACAATCGGTACTTGTTCTTCAACTGATAGATAAAGACATCAAACGCTCTATGTTCTCCCTCCATGAGGAAATCTCCGCCTCGACGCTTTGCTTCTTCCGCTCTCAACTCCATCTCTTGGGTGACTTTGCTTTCCAATTCCTTCGCTCTTCCGGTCGGAAACCTCTCCAACTCCTCTCCTCTTAATCCCATCAGATACCCTATCCACTTGAACTGTAGTTGAAAGTCCTTCGGTGTGGGGTAGATCTTAGGTAATACGCTCACTTGATGAACGAGATAGGTGATGATGATTCCCGCCGCACGTTCATCTCCCGTCATTACCAGCTTGTACGCTGCGGCGCGCATATAGTCGAGGATCTCGAGCCACGGTTCAACGTTTTTGGGAAGCTTGAATTGGCCGGCGAGAGGTTGTACGTCGGAGGAGGGATCGAAAGTTGCTGGATCGCAATCGAGTTTGAAGCTTGTCCAGATGACCATGGGCATGCAGCGAAGCATGGTATAGAGAGACTCTTGTAGTTTCGTCATCGGTAGCCGCTCAAAGTGGAAGGCGGGACCCATCTTGGAGGTCGTTCGGAGGAAGCGGGAGGTTCGAAAGTCGAGCGAAGATGGGGCAAACTTCGAGCGGAATGCTGGCGAAGGCGAGCGAAGGTCGGCTTAACGTCCGACGAGTGTCGAGCTACTGTAGCAGCAGGCGAGCAGGGGTCAGACTGAGTTGTAAGAGGATAGACTGAGGTGAGTCTGAGAATTTGAGGCGACAGCGACGACTACAGCAGCGAAACTCGGCTCCTACTGAGCAGAGGTTGTCATAGCTAGTCGAGAGTGTCCCCGAGCGATCGCCGGCCCGTTACTATAGTAATGAGGCCATACGAGCCTCATCATTTCCGTACTTTGTCGAGGTGCTACTGTACGCGCAGTGCGTAGGGAGGGGGATTTGGAGGCTTACCCAGGCTAACCAACTAGTGCGTTGAGCGTTCGAGCGCGTAGCGAGTATTCAGATGGCGTGGTAGAAGGCAGAGAGCTCTCCAAACTTTTCAAGAGAATATTCGAAAAGACACGAGCGTCTCTTCAATTTTCTAGTCGAATTGAACTGAATAGACCAGGTCGAGATAGTCTGTGGAATACTCCTACAGACCTAACTGAACCCTCTTTGCGAAAGGAAACTCAAGCTTCTAAAACACTAAAAAAGTTGAGATAACTTTCCCTCGCTGTCCCCTTCAACCTAGCTAGCTCCAAGCCAGAGGAGTGAAAGAACAGCACAAGAATATGGCACCTACCGCCTCTACATCAGACAAACCGACTTCATTCTCTTCCCTTCAACCTTCCCTTCATCCTCTCTTACTTCGCTCTCTCTCCTCCCTCTCCTTCCCCGTACCCACTCCCATTCAAGCTACTCTCATCCCCTTGGCCCTTTCTTCCTCCCGAGATATCCTAGCAAGAGCGAGAACAGGTTCAGGGAAAACTCTCGCCTATGCGATTCCCATCTTGCAAGGCATCTTACAGAGAAGGGAAAGGAATGAGAGTGAATCTGGAACGAGGGCGTTAGTGTTGGTACCTACGAGAGAGTTGGCAGAACAAGTTAGAGGTCAAATTGGGAAGTTAGTCGATGGGTTAGGGTTGGATAGTCAACAGATCAGATGCGTCAACATCGTAGGAGGTACACAGGGGAGTAGGAAGAAGAGAAAGGGAGCGAGTAATGCTGCTGGAGGAGAACGAGTCGAGAGGTACGTCTCTAAACTTGATTCGACGAAAAGTGAAAAGGCTAACTCTCCCTTTTTCCACAGGCTTGAACTCGCTGATCGACCAGAGATTGTGGTTGCAACTCCTTCTCGAGCACTCGCTCATCTTCGTTCAGAGGTAAGCGTCATCCTCGTCTACTCATCGCTAGATGCTGATTTTCCTTCATTTCGCAGACTTTGGATCTTTCGACTCTCGACTACCTCGTTATCGACGAAGCCGATCTCATCCTCTCCTACGGTCACTCTTCAGACGATATCAGATCGTTACTATCGGGAGCAGGTGCTGGAGCAGTCACGGGAGGAGGAGGAGGATTACCTAAAGTTTACCAGAGTTTCTTGATGAGTGCTACTTTGACGGGAGAAGTCGAGGAATTGAAGGGTGTCGTGTTGAAGAACCCTGTATGTCGACTTCGCTAGTCAGATTCGTCTAGGAGAGCGATACTGACCATTCCTTCGGTGATGCAGATTGTTCTGAAATTGGAGGAAGATGAGAGCGAGTTGGCAAACTTGTCGCAATTCTGCGTCCGGTACGTCACACTTTTCTATGCCTAACCTCCCACGAGATCTGACCTTGGATATCCCAAGTATAGATGTACCGAAGAAGACAAATTCCTACTCCTCTATGTGATCCTCAAACTCAAGTTGATCAAAGGCAAATGCTTGATCTTCGTCAACGATACTGATCGAGGATACCGAGTGAAGCTGTTCCTCGAGAAGTTCGGAATCAAGTCTGGAGTGTTAAATGCTGAATTACCTTTCAATTCGAGGTGAGCTCCCTTTTTCGATCGGTTCTTCGAGTCTCCGACGCAAACTCGAGTCCAATGCATAGGTATCACGCTGTACAAGAGTTCAACCGAGGTGTATTCGATTACTTGATCGCTACGGACGAGAGTGGATTAGAGGGACATGATCGAGATGAGGCAGAAGAGGAGAACGAAGAGGGAGAGACAGTGACGAAAGATGAGGGTTCTGGTCGTACGTAGTCCCTTCTTTCACACGCGATCACCCGTCAGCACCTGATGTGATCTGAGGTACTGCATACAGTCATCGCTACTCAACCTGGAGCAGAAGGCGAAACCTCGAGTGCAGTTGAACCAACAAGCTCAGAACCTCCTTCGAAGAAACGAAAACGAAAGGACACAGCCTCATCTCGACCCTCGACAACGGAATACGGTGTTTCACGAGGAATCGATTTCGTCGACGTCACCTGCGTTCTCAATTTCGATCTTCCCTTCTCTTCCCGCTCCTACACCCACCGAGTCGGTCGAACAGCACGAGCAGGTCGTACCGGTACCTCGCTGTCCTTCATTGTACCCCGAGAGCAATGGGGCAAGCAAAAGAAGAACGATGTCAGTTTACCGACTGCGAAGTACGATGAGAAAGTTTGGAGCAGGATTGAGAAGAGTCAGAAATCAAAGGGTGGTGAGGTCAAGGAGTACAAATTTGATTTGAAGCAGGTCGAGGGTTTCAGGTATAGGATGGAAGATGGATTGAGAGCGGTGACTAAAGCGGCGGTGAGAGAAGCTAGGATCAAGGAGATCAAGAACGAGGTCGTCAACTCGGAAAAGCTAAAGGTATGCTCTGATTCACTGATCTAGCCCTGTCTAATCGGGTCGCTAATCGGAGATATCGGAATACAGGCTCATTTCGAAGACAACCCTCGAGATCTCGCTTTCCTTCGACACGACAAACCTCTTCACCCTTCTCGAGTACAACCTCATCTCAAGCACGTTCCAGGATATCTCATGCCTCGTATCGCCGCTGTCGGATCAT
>Ga0308169_10005579_pt1 | contig 11384 bp, 10 predicted proteins | sample PhyBR1_2_FD_202139 | JGI IMG/M metagenome (GOLD analysis project Ga0308169, IMG submission 202139) | Phyllosphere microbial communities from UC Gill Tract Community Farm, Albany, California, United States - DLSLSB.R1 | ecosystem: Host-associated > Plants > Phyllosphere > Unclassified | place... | reverse complement strand
TGGAGGCTCGAACGCTCGAGCCTCCCTTCCGGACCCGGCTCGCCCGCTCGCTCGCTCTCGGGCGCAGCTCGTCGAGCGCATACTTTGTGCAAGTACATCGAGCACGCTTACAAGACCTCGTTGCAGCCCGAGCCCGACAGCAACAGCGTCAAGTCGAACGGCCCCTCCACGCCTTCTTCGCCCGTCCCGCTCCTCCTCCTCGCTCGCCGCCGCCTCCCTCACTCTCGCCGGCCTGCCGCGCACAGGCTCGCCCTTTCCCGCTGGCCCTCGCCGAGCCGCCGCCCTCGCCGCTCACGGCTCGACCGCCGTCGTCGTCACCTCGATGCCGGCGCGCTCGAGCTCGCCGGCGAGCGCGCCATGTGGGCCCTCGGTATCATCGAGGAGGGTGCGAAAGTCGCGCGCGAGTCTGCCGCCGAGACGCAGGGTGCGCAAGGAGGGAGGACGGAGTGTGCTGAGAAGGAAGGTCGCGAGGTCGGCGGAGCGAATGGCGTTGGTGACGAGGGCGAGGTGGCGGGAGTGGTGAGGGAGGGCGAGCAGGATGTCGTGGGCCGGGGCGAGGATGCCGTCTTCCGTGAAGGCGCGGAACGTAAAGCTCACGAGGCCGGGCGACCGAGGGACCGACTTGAGGGTGGCAATGATGCCCGGGACGGCGAGCTCGAGCTCCTCCGCGATCAACGGCATGCGGAAATCGATGCCGATACGCTCGAGCGCGATCCACGCCGACAGGTCGACGAGCTCGAACTCGGTCTCCCAGATCTCAAGAGACAGCTCCGCGAGCTGGCCGACAAGCGGCGCCGTGAAAGGCTCGAACGGCTCGAGGTCGTGGCCCCTCCTGACTGTAACGCTCGTGAGCGACGACAAGACGGGCGGCGGCGCCTCGGCAAAGTCGTCGTCGAAGCCGACCTCGAGGTGTTCGAGGGCGGCGAAAGCGCTGGGAAACTGGGCCAAGATGCGCGCCGACTTGACGTTCCAGTAATCGAGGGCTAAGGACCGCAGGCGACAGTCGGGGTGGGCGAGGATGAGCCGTGCCGCAGGATGATGCTCCGAGTCGACCACGAGGCGCTTGATGTTGGACATGCTGCACAAGACGTGGATGACCTCGGCGGCGAAATCGTCCAGAGTGTCGTCCTCGTCGTGCAGGTAGACGCTCTCGACGAAGTGGCGGAGCCTCGGCGCCCTGAAGAGGGCGGACACAGGCGAGCTGGCGCCGAGGTCGTTCCCGAGGGCGAGGTCCGAGTACAGGGCCCGCTCTGCCACGGGCTTGAGCTGCTTGCTGACGCGGCACAGGGCGGCGAGCGTCCCGTCGCGCTTGCCGAGCAGGTCGTTGCACCGCTGGATGACCATGACGACGAGCTCGTGCGGGAGGCGGCAAGACGAGGAGGAGGTCGACATGATGGTCTTGTAGTTGGGCGGATGAGGACCCTGCGCAGCTCTGTAGCGATGTTCGAGTCAGCTGTCGGGCTCACACGTAGCCTGGGAGGCCTCGAGAGAGAGGGGGAGACGGACCTGGCTGATGAGGAGGTCGAGCGGAGAAGGGCGAGTCTAACCAAGACGAGGCGGCCGGGCACTGCTCGCCGACGGCTGGCAGAAGCTTGACGACGACGTGTATGACCTGGAAGGCGCGCCTCGAGGACGAGAGCGAGGTGGAGGGCGCGAGGGAGCTGGACGCCGACCTCGGCGCTCGTCCTCGTCCTCGTCCTCCTCACTCGGCAGCTCAGATGCCGCCCAGAGCAGCCGAGGCGAGCCCAGAGCCTCCTATGCAGCCACCAGCTGGGCACTGCCTGGTCCACGACGCTCCCGGCCCGACCCACCCTCGCCGACCTCGCTCCCCCACCGACCCGCTCGCCGGCTCGACCGCAGCAGCATCGACGACCAGCACGCGCACCTCGACACTCCCTGCACCATCTTCGAGCTCTCGCACTATCTCGCCCGAGCCGCCAGCCCCACTCGAGGCGTCCCCGCTCGCCCCCTCCACCTCGCCCGACCTCCCGACCATCTCGCCCTCACCGCCAGAACCTCGGGTGTGCCGCATCTGCTTCGGCGAAGAGGACGAGGACGACGACCTAGGCCGACTGCTCGCTCCCTGTCTCTGTCGAGGAACTGTGCGTCCCCCACACCTCCTCCTCGTCGCGATCCTCGAGCTGACGTTGCGAACCGTCGACAGGCCCGCTACGTCCACCAGGACTGCCTGCGCTCATGGCGCGAGGCCGACAAGCTCAACAGCTTCTACCAGTGCGGCCAGTGCGGCGCGAGGTACCGCTTCCGCCAGACGATCGTCACCAAGCTGTTCGGCCGGCGGCGTGCGTCCCGCTCTTCCTCCTCTCCTCCCTTCCTCCAGCGTTGCCGACCCGAAGCGCTCGCCCGCAGATGCCGTGAGACGCCTTACGTGGCTCCTCGTCCTCGTCGCGGCGGCCCTCGCAGGCTTTCTCGCCGACCCGCTCATGCGCATGGCCGACGCCGACTCGCTCATCCTCGACCCGAAGACGAACAAGCTGCAACTCCGCCGTACGTCCTCTTCCACCCTCTCCTCGCCTGCTGCGCGAGCTCTCGCTGATGCTCGCTTTCCTGCAGGCCACATGTTCGACGAGCACCTCGTCGCCGCCGACGGCATACGCGAGGCCGTCTCGACGGCGGGCTACCTCGTCGGCGACTGCACCTGGGCCTCGCCGCGCGAGCTCACCCAGCGCGAGCGCGTCACGGGCATGTTCTGGGCCGACGACGGTGGCGAGCAGGCGGAGGAGGTGTGGGCGACGACGCTCGCGCGCGAGTCGAGGACGAGGTGCGCCGAGCGGTGGGGGCGCGAGCGCGACGACGAGGTGGTGGCGGGGCCGGGGCTCGGTGCGGCGCTACACGTCTTCAAGGGCTTCGCGACGCTGTCGTGGCTGTACATCGCCGGCGCTCGTCTCTGTGCGTCGTCCCTCCCTTTGCCTCGCTCGCGCACCTCCTCGCTCGTCGACTGACGAAACCCGTCGCGCTCGCAGTGCGTCAATGGATCCTCTTTGCCATCACGATACGTGTCTACTGGGCGCGCATGGGCGACCGTCTCCTCTTCCCTTACTTCAACGGCCTGCGCTCGCTCGGCTGCTCCTTCGTGCGGCCCCTCTCGCTCTCCTCGTCCTCCCTCTCGCGCGCCGAGCTGACGCTCGGTCCTCCTGCAGCTCGGCGACGGCGCCAAGTGGGGACGGCTCGGCACCAAGAAGCTGCGCTGGCGCGGCGAGATCGTCAACTGGGGCCAGTACATGCCGTGCGTCCCTTCCTCCCCCCTTTTTCTCCCTCGCCGGCCGATCTCTTTCCTGACGAGTTCTACCGCACGCAGATGTCCCTCCTCGCCCTCCTCGCCTGCTACGACTGCGCGCGCGACACCGTTCGCTCGCTGCGCAAGCGCCTCCTCCTCCGGGTCGAAGACCTCGTCCTCGACCGCGACGCAGCAGCCGGGCAGGCGACGTACGAGCGCGACGGGCCGCCGCCGAGGCCGCCGAGGGTCTGGGTTTGGCACTTCTGAGCGAGCTTCGGTGCAATAGCAGCGCTTTCTGCGAGACGGGCTCTCTGAGAGCTGGGCGAGAGGGGCCGAGCGAGGCGGCTCGAGAGCTCACGGTCAACAGGCTCGCTCACTTGCTCGCTCGCTCGAACATCTCTCTCAGCACGCCCGCATCCAGAGGAAGAAGAAAGAGACTGCGAGTTGCAAGACGAGGGCCCAGCCCAGCTACCAAAGAGAAGGAGAACGAGCGCGAGAGGAAAATAGCCCGACCGAGAGACCGACCTACGCCCGCTCAGAGCACCATGACGCTCGCGCCGACGACGACGGCGAGCGCGCCCATAAGCCCGCCGACGACCGCCTTGCCCGACGCCGCGCCGCTGCTCGGGCTGCTCGTCGCGCTCGCGCCCGTCGAGCCCGACGCCGCCGTGCCGGTCGCGCTCCCGCTCGCCGTGCCCGACGCCGGCGCCGCCGACGACGCCGACGAGGTGCCCGACTCGGTCGAGTTGGTGCACGAGACGTTCGAGGGCGGCGTGTAGTCCGAGACGAGGACGAGGTCGGCGCACTGGAACAAGTAGCCGTCGCCGCCGTTGTACTCGACCCTGCGAGCGAGAGGAGCGCAGCGCCGTGTCAGCTCGAGGTGAACGAGGAGATAGGGCTCAGGAAAGGATGGATAGGGACGCACTGGAGGGTTGCGACCGAGCCGTTGCTCAAGTTCGAGACGCCGAGCGAGGCGATGTCGACCGTGTAGCAGTACTGCGCGCAACCGAGGTCATCAGCTTTTTGTCCGAGGCAGTCTTGAACGAAGGGAGGGTGGCGAAGGAGAGCGCAACGCACGTCGCCCGTGCCCGTGATCTGGCCGAACGGCTTGAGCGGGCCGTAGCTCTGGCCCGACGACGTCTCGTTGAAGTCGGCAAAGCTCGTCGGGTTGCTGTCGAACGAGAGGAAGATTGCGACGTCGGCCGAGGCGTGGTGCGAGCCGATTGTGACCGGGGCGGAACCCGAGAGAGGGAAGGGCGTGCGCGACGAGGCCGGGGTCGAGAAGCCGCCGCAGAACTCTGCGGGCACGAGAAGCAAGACTGGGTCAGCTCGCGCAAGGAGGCAGGAAAGACGAGGTGGACGTACGGCTCTCGATGTCCTCGTCAAAGCCGCGCGTGGGCGGGTAGTCGAGGGTGAAGTGAGCCGAGGCGAGGAGGGGGAGGGCGACGGCGGCGAGGAGAGTGACGGCGAACTTCATACTGGGCGAGTTGAAGGTGGTGCTGTGGGATTGTGCGAGTCGAGAGTGAGAGGAAGGAAGGAGAGAGAGGTGGGCGAACGGAGCGGAAAGGTCGCGTCCGCCGGCTCGAGGGCAACAACCGCTCTCCTCGCTCGCTAGCCGTTCCGAGGTTGCGCAAACGCCAGGATGCATTGCAAAAGACCCACCACGAGTACTGCCGCGGTCGCACCAGGTCCACCTAAGCCGTGAGAGGCGCAGCGCAGGATCCGAGCCCGCCGCCCGAGGTTTCGCCCGCTACAGGCCCCTCGCGGTGCAATCTGGCTCACCGAGCTTGGGCCTAGGCGGTGTAGGCGGAGGCTGGAGGGTCGCAAGGCCGCTCTTGTGGCGGCAGGACGAGGTGGTGAGGCGGTCGAGGTCGCGACTGATGAGGATGGGCGCAGTCGAGTGGCCGGCAGGGCGAGGCTAGGCGGTGGCGAGTGGGAGGCGCGCGTAGGTCGAGTGCTGAAGGTGAGGACCGGGGAGGGAGCAAGTCGAGGAGACAGCAAGTGTCGATGAGGAGGAAGAGGAGCAAGAGGAGGAGTTGGAGTTGGCTCGCCCATCAGCCAGGACTTGGCGGTGGGGCGGGGGCCGGCGCCCTTTCGGCCGACCTGCGGGGAGGCGGAGGGACGGGGACCCGGGACCTGCGCCCTTTCTGCCGTCCTCTCTCGCGCCCCTCACACGACCGCTGCACTCGCCCTTGCACGCTAGCGTACTCTGCACATCCGCCACAGCCAGATCCGCACCCGCGGCAGCCCGCCTAGCGCCCGTCCGCCCGAGGTCCGCCCACCGTCCGGCTGGCCCATCTTTAGCCACCTCGCCCTTCCCTCCTCTCTCCACCACCACCGCACCATGGGCAAGCTCCTCCGCCGCACCTCGACCACCGCCAGCGACCGCCCGCCCTCGTACCGCTCGACCGACGGTCCTCCCTCCCCTCCTCCCGCCGCCGACTCGAGCCCGCCGCCCTTCACCGACTTTCCAGCGCTGTACCAAGTCGGCCGGTACCGCGTCGATCCCTGGGTCAACGTCGGCGACCTCCAGGCCCACCTCGTCCTCCTCGCTGCGTTCCGCAAGCTGCGCGACGACATCGAGGCGACCAAGCCTCGCCCCGACTGGCCCTCGTCGCTCGAGCCCAAAGCGCTGTGGGCCATCTTCGTCCAGGTCGCCGTCTACCGCTTCGAGGTCCTCGTTCACGCGCTCGAGACGTCCTCGACCGGGCTCGGCAGCATGCCGGTCCCACTCGACGTCGCCCTCGTCCTCCACGCCTACTTGCTCAATCCACTGTGCGTCGTAGCTTCTCCTGCCTCTCGCCTCTCGCAGGCTCCATGCTGACGCGCTTCCATCCTGCAGACGCTACGACGAGGACTGTGTGCGGCGGCGGGGCAACACGTCGTTCAGCATGCCCAGCGGCGAGGCTCTCGATCTCGTCGTGCGTCCTCGCCATCCTCTCGCTCACTCAATCAAGGCAGAGCAGAGCTAACGCCTTGCTCTCTGTAGGTTCGCTCAATCGACAAGGCGACCATGGAGCAGCGTGCGCCCTCGACGTCGACCGCCAAGCGCTGGCTCCAGCTCACCAACCTCACGTACGACCCGCTCGAGTCGTTCCGCACGTCGCCCGGCCGCCAGCTGCGCTACTTCCGCGAGCTCAAGAGCCTCGTCGTCCCCTGGGTCACGGCCGACGGGACGGGCTACGCGCAGCAGGGCTTCAAAGCCGCAGGGCCGAACGGCCTCGAGCTCACGCACGAGGTGCTCGGCGTCGCCAAGTTCGTCCACGACTACGTCGAGTCGATCAACAACGTCAAGGTGCCCGCCTCGAACCACGTCAAGGTCCTTGCGTGCGTCCACAGCTCCTCTCGGTCGTCGTCGCGCACCGCTCGAACCCCTCGAGGCTGACTCGCCCTTTCGACCCCTCGCAGCGGCACCGTCACGACGTCGACCTACGCGCCCGAGACGACCGTCACCTCGATACGTGCACTCTGGGTGCAGGACCGCCTCACCAAGCACCTCAAGGGCGTCTCGACGCCGCTCGAGCTCGGCGAGCGCCTCGAATGGAGCCAGGACGGGCTGCGCAAGGTGCTGCGGCAGGTGCTCAACGGCAGGGAGCGAGGGTGCGTCCTTTTCTCTCTCTCTGAGACTCCTATCGTGCGCATGGCTGACGCCGTCGTCGTGCCTGCAGCGTCAACAGCATTGCCTCGTGCTACACTCGCGGCGAGCCCTTCTCGCTGGACCTCGGCATGGCGGTGCGTCCTGATCTCTCTCTCGCTACACCTCGCCGACTTGCGCTGATGGGTCTCCTTGCTCGACACAGGTCCTGCGGCAAGGCAGCTTCGTCGACAAGATGTGCGAGCTCGGGTGGACGAGGCCCGAGCGCTTCGCCGACGACGACATCCTCCTCAAGCGGTGCATCGCACGGTACCATGCCTTCATCGACCTCATGGCGAGCTCGCCGTCGTCTTTCTGCGTCCCGACCCTCGACATTGTGCGTCCCCTCTCGCTCGTCCTCTTCTTCGGCGAGCCCGACTGACTCGGTCTTCCTGCAGGACCTCGCCTGGCACACGCATCAGCTCAAGCGGGAGTACAAGCTCGACACGGCGCTCGCGACGGGCCGCTTCATCGACCACGACGACAAGGTCGAGGAGGGAGCGCTCGCGACCGGCTTTGACGTGACGGCTCGAGCGTGGAAGGTGCGTCGAGCTCTCCCTATTTCTCTCTCTCTCTCTCTCCTCGACTGCCTCAAGCACGACGCTGATCCCCTCCTTCTCTGTGCGCAGAGTCGCTTCGGCGTCCCCTACTCGACCTGCGGATGCCCTCTCCCCTCGCAACCACCTCTCTCGCGCCTCACCGCGAAGCTCGGCCTCACGTCCTCCTCCGCGCCGGCCTCGTACCCGCCCGGCGCTCTAATCACGCTCGCGCCCTCGCCCGACAACACGGACGCGACGCACCCCTCGGCGCACAACGCGCTCGTCCTCCCGAACCACCCGCAGGCGCAGCGCAAGCGCGCCGCGCGCGCCGCCGAGCTCGACGCGCGCCGCAGGCGGGACGACAAGGCGGCGCTCAAGGCGCGTGCGCAGGGAGGGAAAAAGGGCGAGGCGCTGCCGGCGTACGAGAAGCGCGTCGACGGGCATGCGTACGCCTTCCTCGCGCCCGTGCCTCTCGTCCCGCTCTACTACGGGTGCGTGCTTCCCTCTCCTCTCTCCCTACCCTCGCCGGCCCCTCGTGCATATACTGATGTTGCTCGTCGCGCTCGCTCGCAGGCCGATGGGCTACCCGGCGGCGGCCGCCGGCTGCGCGACGACCGACGGCAACCACGCCTCGGCGCAGGGCGGCGCAGCGTGCGGTGGAGGTGCTTCCGGGTGCGTTCACTTCCTCTGTACCAGCCTCTCGCACGTCTCTCGAGTCATGCTGACGAGCGACGGGGTCTCCCTTGCAGCGCAGGAGCGTGTGGAGCGGGAGGGATCGGCGGATGCGGTAACTCGGGAGGGTGCGGCGGCGGCGGCGGCGCGTGCGGTGGCGGTAGCTTTGGTGGAGGGGGATGTGGAGGAGGAGGCGGCGGCGGTGGTGGCTGCGGCGGTGGAGGTGGCGGCGGTGGCTGCGGCGGCGGTGGAGGAGGCTCGTGCTGAGCGCCGTCTCTCCTCGTCTTGTACAGGCCTTCCTTCCTCTCTTGTCTTCGTATCTCTCTCTATGCACCACCTGTAGACCTTCTGTGCCTCTCCTCTGTACTGTCAGTCCCTTCGTGCCCTCGTCGCGCTCGTCAAGAACGGCCTCGTTCTCGGGCTTTCGCTCCCGAGCTCTCGCTCTCAGCATGCCCGACTCGTCCTCGCCTCGGCGCTTTGAAGCACAAGAATGTCTGCGTCGTTGCAACATCGAAGGAGCGCGTCTAGGAATAGCAGCCCGGCCGGAACGGCGAGGGTCGAGGAGGGGCGATGGGAGCGCAGACGCGCACGGCTCGTCGGCGGGGAGAACGGGGACTAGATTGGTACGCGGCGGTCTGCGAGTGGGTCTGCGTCAGCACAGGGTCCGTTGCTCTCGCTCCTAGAGGAGAGGAAGGCTGAGCGCACCAGGACTGATGAGGTTTGAGGAGCAGGCCGCAGGTCCCGCGCGCCCGAAACGACGACCTGCGCGAGTCGAGGAAGGTTGCTGAGTAGCTGGCGAGCGAATTTAGCGCCCAGCAAACGCAAGGGCGTTGTCGAGAGCGCGCTGAGAGGAGGAGAGCCGAGTGAGGCTCGCTCTGAGTCTCGTCCACCCTCTCTCGACAGCAGGATGCTCTCAGCCGCTTGCCAGACCGATAAGGAGCCTTCTCTGCACCGGTCGACAGCAGCGGCGCAGCCGCACGACGTCCTCAGCTCGAGTTCTCCTCCTCCTCCACTTCGCACCGGATCTCTCGTCGGCACCACCACCACGACCTCGAGCAGCGCACATGCACCTCCAGCAACACCGTGCAGCAGCTCGCCAGATCAGCCCGGCCCGGCGATTCTCGACAGAGCCGCTCTCGACGCCCCCTCCCCCTCCCCGGCCTCGGAGATCCCGACGACCTCGCTCGACCGCCATGTGTGTCGGATCTGCTTCGGCGAGGAGGACGAGGACGACGACCTAGGCCGACTGCTCGCTCCCTGTCTCTGTCGAGGAACTGTGCGTTCCCCAAATCTCCTCCTCGTCCCGAACCTCGAGCTGACGTTGCGAACCGTCAACAGGCCCGCTACGTTCATCAAGACTGCCTGCGCTCGTGGCGCGAAGCCGACAAGCTCAACAGCTTCTACCAGTGCGGTCAATGCGGCGCAAGGTACCGCTTCCGCCAGACGTCGCTCACCAAGCTGCTCGGCCGACGGCGTGCGTCCCACTCTCTCTGTCCTCCTCGGCAGCGCCGTACGCTGATGGAGGACCCACGCAGAGACGACCTTCTTCCTCGCCATCCTCATCATGCTCTTGACGTCCTTCATTGCCGGCTTCCTCGCCGACCCGGTCATGCGTCTCGCCGACGCCGACGCGCTCGACGCCCAAACGGGCCAGCTCTCCTGTGCGTCCTTGTCTCGCTCGCCCTCGCGCTCACAGGCAGCGTGACCGACTCCTCGACGCCCGCAGTCCACTACTACGACGATCCGTACGCCCTCGGCGACGCCCTGCGCGAGACGACCTCGACGACGGGCTACCTCCTCGGCGACTGCACCTGGTCGTCGCCGCGCGAGCTCGTGCGCTCGCACATGCGCTCGACCTTCTTCAAGGGCGACATCAAGCACGTCAAGGAGTCGATCCACGAGTCGAGGGCGCGCAGCACCGGGTGCGGCGACAGGTGGGCCGTGCGCGACGAGGGGCAGAAGTGGGGGCAGGACGACCGGGCGCGGCGCGAGGACTGGGCGGCGAGGGCCGTGCTGCACATGGTCAAGGGTGCGACGACGGCAGCTTGGGGCTGGGCGTTCGCCTGCCGAACTCGTGCGTTCTCGCTTTCTCCCACTCGGCCTCGGCCGCACGGACCTGCTCGTCCTCGGGACCGCTCGGGCTCACGCTCTATCATTGCTCGCAGTGCGCCTCGTCGCCGTCTTCTACGCCTGCGCGCACTACATGCGCTGGACCTGGGCGCAAGGTCGAACCGTGCCCGACTTTCCCGGCATCGTCTGGTGCCTCGTGCGTCCCCTTCTCGCGCTTTCCTGCCGCACGAGAGCCGAACCTGACGGCTCGCTGCTCCTCCTCCCTCTCGCTGCTCGCAGGACGCCGACGTCTTCAAGTGGAACCGCCGCAAGATCAAGCAGGCTCGAGTGCGCGGCGAGCTGTTCTCGATCTGGCAGCTCTTCAGCGTCTTCGTGCGTCCCTGCTCGCTCTCCCTCGGCCTTCTCGGTCGTTCACGCCCGCCTGACTCTCTCTTCAATACAGAGCACGGTTTTCCTCGTCTACAGGGCGTCGCGCATCGCTCATGGCGCCGCAGGAGCGCTCGTCAAGCTCGCGCTCGCGAGCGTCGAGGACTTGGTGCTCGATCTCGACGAGGCAGCGGTGGAGCGCAAGGACAAGGTAGACTAGATTTGCAACGAGGAACGACTGGGAGTGCTATTAATGCCAACGACAGGGAAGGAGAGGGAAAGAAGAGAGCGCGCGCGAAAGAGAAGAAGAGGTCCGAGCGGGAGGGGAGGAAAGAAGGGAAGCCCGCCGCCGTCACAGCTCCATCTCGACATCCTCCATGGCCTGCATGGCCTCGTCCTGCTCCATGTCGGCCTCGCCGCCGACCGCCTCGTCCTCGTCGTCGCCCGCATCATGCACAGCCTCCTCCCGCTCGCGCATCACCTCGAACTCCCTCCAGCTCTCGTCGCGCCTGTCGCGCGCCTCCTGCTCTGCGCGCCCGAGGCCGCTCCCGAGCGCGTGCAGCGACGGCGGCGGGCGGTACAGGACGAGCTCGCCGCGCTGCGCCTTGTCGGCCTCGCGGCGGAGGTGGGCGACGAGCGAGGCGGGGAGGCCCTCGAGCGCGGCGGCGCGCACGGCGAGCGGGTTGATCTTGGGTTCGGGGTGCGGCGGAGAGGTCGGCGGCGAGGAGGTGGAGGAGGAGAAGGGGAGGGGCGCCGGGTCGTCCTTGGGCGAGGAGGGAGGGGAGGGCGACAGCGACGCGACGTAGACGCGGTGCGGCGACAGGTCGATGCTGCCCGACGCAGGGAGCATCGTCACCTCGTGCTCGTC
>Ga0308169_10005578_pt1 | contig 11386 bp, 9 predicted proteins | sample PhyBR1_2_FD_202139 | JGI IMG/M metagenome (GOLD analysis project Ga0308169, IMG submission 202139) | Phyllosphere microbial communities from UC Gill Tract Community Farm, Albany, California, United States - DLSLSB.R1 | ecosystem: Host-associated > Plants > Phyllosphere > Unclassified | place... | reverse complement strand
TTGCGGTGCTAACCGGCATGCATCACGCGATGACACCGATTGCGCTGCAGAATTTCAGCGATCGCGGTTATGACATGTTGATGCCGATGATGTTTATGGCAAATATGTCGATTGCCGGAGCTACATTCGCTATCTGGAAATTGACTAAAAATCGTCAGGACAAAGTGGTCACACTTTCAGCCGCCATTTCAGCGTTATTAGGCATTACAGAACCGGCGTTGTTTGGCGTGTTAACGCGCTACAAAAAAGCCTTTATTGCGGCAACGGTTTCCAGCGCGCTGGCTTCGGCCTTTATCGGTTTCTTTGGCGTGCGTTTATACGGCTATATTCTTTCCAGTATATTCAGTTTGCCGGCCTATATTGGCCCGTACTTTATCTGGGCCATTTCTGGCGTCGCCATTGCGCTTATTATGTCGTTTAGTCTGACATTGATGTTGGTAGGCAAAGAACCGGATTTAGTCGTACAGCCCGAGAATAAGTAATGTTTGGTCGCCATTTATGGCGACCAATTTACGCTTAGCTCACACTGGCCACCAGCCAGCTTTCCAGCTCGCTCAGCTCATTCATCTGCTGAGGATATTCTGCTTTCAACTGCGCTAATTGCGCCAGTATGGTTTCAGGTCGATACATCGCGCCCTGCAGACGTAACGCCAGCGTTTCTAATGGCGAAGGGTTCAGGCTGTCGGTGAAAATCTGGCAGCGAGAAATCACGCCGCGTTCGACATCAAAGTGGATCTCAACGCCGCCCCAGACAAAACGCTCATTCAGCAGATGCGAGAAATCCGGTGCGTTACCAAAATTCCATTCCCAACTGCTTAGTCGCGCAAACTGCTCTTCAAAACCGGGCAAATCAGGCAGTGCGGCGGGGGAGATATGCTCCGGCTCGCACTCTTCCTGGTAGTAATCGAAATAAGCGGCAATCACCTCATGGCAGATCGCATCAAAGCTGATGCCTGGCACCAAATCGGCAATGTTGGCCACGCGCGATCGCACCGAGGTAATGCCTTTCGCCTGTAATTTTTTAATGTCTGGATTGAGGTAATCGGTGAGACGCGACAGATCGGCATTCATCAAAAAGGTGCCGTGATGAAAACCGCGATCCGGCGTTTCACGGTAAGCAGATCCGGAAATCTTGCGCACTTCGCCATCCACATTCACCACGATATCGTTGCGACCGGAGGCTGTTGCCGGAATGCCGAGCTGTTCCAGCGCGTGCAGGATAATCGCCGTGGAGACTGACTTATCGTATTCCGGTTTACCGGCCATAAAGGTGAAGCAGCAGTTGCCCAAGTCGTGAAACACCGCGCCGCCGCCGCTGCTGCGTCGTGCCAGCTTGATGCCGTCTTCCGCCATGCGTCGCGTGTTGCACTCTTTCCACGGATTCTGGGCGCGACCGATAACCACGGTTTCGGCATTCTGCCAGAGAAACAGCACGCGCTGCGTTGTCGGCATCTGGCGGAAAATACACTCTTCTACTGCGAGGTTGAACCAGGGATCGTGTGAGTCAGAAATGAGTAAACGTAGGGTGGACATGATTTTTTCGGTTCCGTGAGAAAGGGCAAACCGGGACAGAGTACGCTGAAGCGGATCGAAAGGTAAGAAACAGCAGCGCATTCCATTTCAATAATAAAAATGAATTAACCTCTAGACGACTGGTCTATTAGCTGTTACTTTGAATTTAAGCGCTAGACGACTGGTCTAGTTTAGAAGTTTAAACCCAGTAAGCAGGAGATGGATGATGAAGATTCTTATGGTTCTAACCTCACACGACCAATTGGGTAACACCGGTCGCAAAACCGGTTTCTGGCTGGAAGAGCTGGCCGCGCCTTACTACGCCTTCAAAGATGCTGGCGCAGAAATCACGCTGGCGTCACCGAAAGGGGGCAACCCGCCGTTAGATCCTAAAAGCAATGAACCCGATTTCCAGACGGAGCAAACGCATCGCTTTGAAGCTGATGCAGCAGCAACCGCGCAACTTGCCGCCACCGTGCGTCTGGACAGCGTATCGCCAGCCGATTTCGACGCGGTGTTTTACCCAGGCGGTCACGGTCCGCTGTGGGATTTAGCAGAAGATCAGCACTCTATCGCACTGATTGAAGGCTTCCTGGCCGCCAATAAGCACGTTGCGCTGGTGTGTCATGCGCCGGGCGTGCTGCGCCACGTCAAAACCCCGCAAGGAAAACCGCTGGTAGCAGGCCGTAAAGTCACCGGTTTTACCAACAGTGAAGAGGAAGCGGTTGGTCTGACTCAGGTGGTGCCTTTCCTGGTGGAAGACGAGCTGATTGCGAAGGGCGGTCTGTATTCGAAAGGCGCGGACTGGAGTTCCTATGTCGTCAGCGATGGTTTGCTGATTACTGGACAAAACCCAACGTCTTCAGCAGAGACGGCGCAACAGTTGATCAAGCAACTGGCGCAATAAACGCATCGGGAGGCGAACCGCTGTCCGCCTCCCTTATTGCAGCAGTAAACGCATGTTCAGCGCCTAGACGACTGGTCTAGTATTTGGTAATCTAACGCTATGACGACTACATCCCAATTGCATAGCAATGAAATCCGCGATCACATCCTTGCCACTGGCCAACGCATTATGGCCGGCAAGGGGTTTTCGGCTGTCGGATTAAATGAAATCCTCACCGATGCCGGTGTGCCAAAAGGCTCGTTCTATCACTACTTCAGCTCGAAAGAGGCTTTTGGCGTGGATATGCTGGCGCGCTATTTCGATGATTATCTGGCTGAGCTTGACGCGACCTTGAGCCAGCCGGGCTTGACGATGGCGCAGCGGCTGATGAACTACTGGCAGCTGTGGCGTGAATCGCAATCTTTCTCCGATTGTCAGGGCAAGTGTCTGGCGGTGAAGCTGGGCGCGGAAGTTGCCGATCTCTCGGATAGCATGCGCGGCACGCTACAGACCGGCACGGCCGGCATTATCGCGCGACTGGCGGATGCGTTAGAAGCGGGTGTTGAGGAAGGTTCGCTGTCTATCGATGACAAACCTGTGCGTGTAGCGGAAAGTTTGTATCAGCTGTGGGTGGGCGCCAGCTTGATGGTGAAAATCGTGCGCAATACCGGCCCGTTTGATTCCGCCATGAGCATGACGCAAAAAATCATTCGTATCACCGATGAGTAAAAAGGGCGACTCAACAGAGCCGCCTTTTATTTTGTTGGGTCGCTATTTAGCGACCTCAAATCACAAAACCGATCTCGCCGTGCTAACCACGTTCTCAACCGTAAAACCAAACTCTTTGAACAGCTGATCCGCAGGCGCTGACTCACCGAAGGTGGTCATACCGACGATCGCGCCGTTCAGGCCAGTGTATTTGAACCAGTAATCCGCGATACCCGCTTCAATCGCCACGCGTGCGGCAACCGCTTTCGGCAGCACGGATTCACGATAAGCCGCGTCCTGCTTGTCGAAGGCGTCGGTAGATGGCATGGACACCACGCGCACCTTGCGGCCTTCCGCCGTCAGCTGCTCAAACGCCGCCACCGCCAGCTCCACTTCCGAACCGGTGGCGATCAGGATCAGCTCCGGCGTACCTTCGCTGTCCTTCAGCACGTAACCGCCGCGCGCCACGTTAGCCAGCTGCTCAGCGCTACGATCCTGCTGCGCCAGGTTCTGACGCGAGAAGATCAGCGCCGACGGGCCGTCCACGCGTTCAATCGCGTACTTCCACGCTACCGCTGACTCAACCTGGTCGCACGGGCGCCACAGGCTCATGTTTGGCGTCACGCGCAGGCTGGCCATCTGCTCAACCGGCTGGTGCGTCGGGCCATCTTCGCCCAGACCAATTGAGTCGTGGGTGTACACCATGATCTGACGAATCTTCATTAGCGCGGCCATACGTGCGGCGTTGCGCGCGTACTCGACGAACATCAGGAAGGTGGCGGTGTACGGCAGGAAGCCGCCGTGCAGCGCGATACCGTTGGCGATGGCGGTCATACCGAACTCGCGCACGCCGTAATGGATGTAGTTGCCCGCCGCATCTTCGTTGATCGGCTTCGAGCCAGACCACATGGTGAGGTTGCTCGGCGCGAGGTCAGCGGAGCCGCCCAGATATTCCGGCAGGATTTTGCCGAAGGCTTCGATGGCGTTCTGCGAGGCTTTACGGCTGGCGATTTTCGCCGGACTGGCCTGCAGCTGCTCGATGAACTTCTGCGACTCGCTGGCCCAGTTCGCCGGCAGCTCATTGTTCACGCGACGTTTGAACTCGGCAGCCAGTTCCGGATGCTCGGCGGCGTAGGCGGCAAACTTCTGGTCCCATGCGGACTCTTTCGCCTGGCCGGCTTCTTTGGCATCCCACTGCGCGTAGATGTCTGAAGGGATTTCAAACGGACCGTGGTTCCAGCCGAGCTGCTTGCGGGTCAGCGCGATTTCATCGGCACCCAGCGGCGCGCCGTGCGAGTCGTGCGTACCGGCTTTGTTCGGCGAACCAAAACCGATAACGGTTTTGCACATCAGCAGTGAAGGCTTGTCGGAAACCGCTTTGGCTTCTTCCACCGCTTTTTTAATCGCGTCGGCATCGTGACCGTCCACGCCGCGCACCACGTGCCAGCCGTAGGCTTCAAAACGTTTGGCGGTGTCGTCGGTGAACCAGCCGTCAACGTGACCGTCGATGGAGATGCCGTTGTCATCGTAGAAGGCAACCAGTTTGCCCAGCTTCAGCGTACCGGCGATGGAGCAGACTTCGTGTGAGATGCCTTCCATCATGCAGCCGTCGCCCATAAACACGTAGGTGTTATGGTCTACGATGTCATGTCCCGGACGGTTGAACTGCGCCGCCAGCGTGCGCTCGGCAATGGCAAAACCCACTGCGTTAGCGATGCCCTGACCCAGCGGGCCGGTGGTGGTTTCAACGCCGGGTGTGTAGCCGTATTCGGGATGCCCCGGCGTTTTGGAGTGCAGCTGACGAAAATTTTTTAATTCACTGAGCGGCAAATCGTAACCGCTCAGGTGCAACAGGCTGTAAATCAGCATTGAGCCGTGACCGTTCGATAAAACGAAGCGGTCGCGGTTAGCCCAGTGAGGATTGCGTGGATTGTGCTGCAAAAAGTCGAGCCACAACACTTCAGCGATATCCGCCATGCCCAGCGGGGCGCCCGGATGTCCCGAATTGGCTTGTTGTACGCCATCCATACTCAAAGCGCGGATGGCGTTGGCTCTTTCCCGGCGTGTAGACATAAGGTTCTCCAGAGGTGCGACGTCGGCGCTTATTTAGCGTGGGATACTTGTTCGTAGTAACCGATCTTGTCTACTTTGGCGGTTGAGCCGCCACCTTCAAATTCCGATGCCAGCCAGGCATTCACGATGTTCTTCGCCAGCTCAGGCCCGATGACGCGCGCGCCCATGGTCATGATCTGCGCGTTGTTGCTCTTGCGAGCACGCTCAGCAGAGAAGGTGTCATGACACTGCGCCGCACGCACGCCTTCCACCTTGTTGGCGACAATCGCCACGCCGATGCCGGTGCCGCACAGCAGAATGCCGCGCTCAAATTCGTTCTTCTGGATAGCGGTGGCGAGCGCAAATGCCACATCCGGATACATCGGACGGTCGTTTTGCGCGTCATTGGTGTAATCCGTCACCACATACTCTTTCTCTTCCAGCAGCTTTTTAATCACATTTTTCAATTCGATAGCCGCATCATCGGCGCCAATTGCGATAGTTTTCATCGTCGTTCTCCAGCAGGGTGTGCAATGACGCCTGCACGTTTGTTCAGCAGGCGAGAAGATGTTCATAGTTAGCCTGCCACAAACTCAATCATATGTTCAATGGTTGTTCATATGAATTGCTATCAGGATCGCGCCTGAATACCTCATTGAACCCATTGAAATCGCTTGTGCGCCGGCGAATGGGCGTAGTAATCCGATAAATTGACCAAAATCAAATCTTATGCGGCTGCTCACACTTTCACGTGTTGCAGTTGAGAGATGCACAATTATCCGTGTAGTGTTCATATGTTCGCATGACTATACCAATGTACAAGAAGACCCATCGAGGACTCGAACATGTGTCATTTACACCGTACCTCTCAGTACTCCTGCAGCCAGCGCCTCTTTGGCGATTGGTCAACACCACATAAAGAAATGATCACTCACGCACGTCGTGGAGGTGCGTTATGAACCAACCATCAATGACAGCGGTGGAACAATCCACCATCAGAAAAATCTCCTGGCGCTTAGTGCCGTTCGTGGCGCTGATGTTCTTTATCAACTTCCTCGATCGCACCGCGATTTCGTTTGCCGGCCCCAACGGCATGACGCAAGACCTCGGCCTCACCGCACTGCAGTTTGGCCTGGCATCGGGCATCTTCTTTATTGGCTACATTCTGCTGGAAGTGCCAAGCAACCTGGCGCTGCATAAGTTCGGCGCGCGTCGCTGGCTGGCGCGCATCATGATCAGCTGGGGCATTGTCTCGCTGCTGTTTACCTGGGTGAGCAGTGTGGAAGGCTTGTATACGCTGCGTCTGCTGCTGGGTATCGCTGAAGCCGGCTTCTTCCCAGGCGCGATTCTCTACCTCAGCATGTGGGTGCCGGGACGTCATCGCAGCAAAATCCTGTCGCTGTTCTATCTTGCCCAGCCGCTGACGGTGGTGTTCGGTGCGCCATTAGCCGCGTCCCTGATTCAGCAGCACGGCCTGTTTGGCATGGAAGGCTGGCGCGTGATGTTTATGGGCGTATCGATTCCCGCGATTCTGATTGGTATCGTCGCGCTGTTCTGGTTGGTGGATTCGCCGCGTCAGGCCAAGTGGCTGACCGCCGAAGAGAAAACCTGGCTGACCACCGAACTGGAAGCCGAGCATCAACAGAAGCAGGGCCATCAAAAACACAGCCTGCGCTCGGTGATGGGCAACGGCCGCGTCTGGATGCTGTGCCTGATTTACTTCGGCTTTATTTATGGCCTGTATGCGCTGGCGTTCTTCCTGCCAACCATTATCGCGGGCTTCCAGCAGCAGTTCGGTACCACTTTTAACGTGATGCAGAAAGGGCTGATTACCGGCGTGCCGTACCTGATTGCGGCGGTGGTGATGTTCTTCTGGTCAAAAGATGCCACGCGTCGCGGTTGCAAAACCTGGCATATCGCCATTCCAGCGCTGGCAGGCGGCATCAGCGTGCCGCTGGCGCTGTATATGGATTCGCCGTTCACCACCATTATGGTGATTGCGATTACCGCCAGCTCCATCTTCGCTGCACTGCCGAATTTCTGGACCTTACCCACGCAGTTCCTGACCGGCGCGTCTGCCGCCGCAGCCATTGCTTTGATCAATACCTTAGGAAACGTAGCGGGCTTCTCCGCGGGCTACATCACCGGCGCGCTGCACGACGCCACCAACAGCTACGCCTTGCCGATGTTTGTGGTGGGTGGATTCATGCTGCTGTCCGCGTTCCTCATGCTGTTACTTAATCGCCGTCGCTCGCCGTCTCAGCCGACCTCTTTAGCTCAGGAGCATTAATATGACGTACCTGTTTAACCAACCTTCAGCCTTTGCCGCTGAGCTTATCGAAGGCTTTGTCGCCGCCAACGCCGATAAAGTCCGTCAGGTCGCCGGAGGCGTGGTGCGCAGCACCCGCAGCCAGCCGAATACGGTGGCGGTGATTGTGGGCGGCGGGTCCGGTCACTATCCGGCGTTCGCCGGGTTGGTTGGACAAGGTCTGGCACACGGCGCGGCGATGGGTAACTTATTCGCTTCGCCATCAGCGCAGCAGATCTACAACGTAGCGCGTGCGGCCCATAACGGCGCGGGCGTGTTGCTGATGTTCGGTAACTACGCCGGGGATGTGCTGCACTTCGGCCAGGCGTGCGAGCGTCTGCGGGCGGAAGGTATCGCCTGCGAAGTGCTGGCGGTGACCGACGATATCTCCAGCGCGGGTAAAGATGAGCTGGAGAAGCGTCGCGGTGTGGCTGGCGATCTCTGTGTGTTCAAAGCCGCCTGCGCCGCGGCTGAAGCGGGTCACGATTTATCGCAGGTCCTGCAGCTGGCACAGCACGCGAATCAACGCACGCGTACGTTTGGCGTGGCGTTTTCCGGTTGCAGCCTGCCGGGCGCTTCGCATCCGCTGTTCGAAGTGGAAAAAGGGCGCATGGCGCTGGGACTTGGCATTCACGGCGAGCCGGGGATCAAAGAGACCGACATGCCGAGTGCGGATGAGCTGGCCGAGATCTTCGTGGAGCGCTTGCTCAATGAACTGCCAGCCGATATCCCGCAGGCCGAAGGTCAGCGCGTGGCGGTGATCCTCAACGGTCTGGGCTCGGTGAAATATGAAGAGCTGTTTGTTGTCTATCGTCGCGTCGCGCAACTGCTGGAGGCCGCCAACCTGCAGGTGGTTGAGCCGGACGTCGGCGAGTTTGTCACCAGCTTCAATATGGCCGGTGCGTCACTGACGCTGATGTGGCTGGACGATCAGCTGGAAACCTTGTGGCGCGCGCCGACCAATACGCCAGCGTACCGCAAAGGCAGCGTATTGGTGGCCGAACCGTTAAGCGCCGCTGAGCGCATTGAAAGCACGGAAGAAGCCTTGCCAGCAGCCACCGCGGAATCGCAAGAGAGCGCGAAACGCGTACTCCAGTTGCTCGAATCCGTGGCGGAAATGTTACAGCGTAACGCTGAACGCCTTGGCGATATCGATGCGGTGGCCGGTGACGGCGACCACGGTATCGGCATGGAGCGCGGCGTGCTGGGCGCGGTTGAGAAAGCGCGTGAAGTCGCTGCGCGCGGTGCCGGGGCGGGCAGCTTGCTGTGCCGCGCGGCGGATGCCTGGGCCGACAAAGCCGGTGGCACGTCCGGCGCGTTGTGGGGCGTGGCGCTTACTGCATTGGGTACCGCGCTTGGCGATCGTCAGACACCAGATGCACAGCGTGTGGCCACCGGCGTACGTGAAGCAAAAGAAGGCATTATGCACTTTGGTAAAGCGCGCGTTGGCGATAAAACCATGGTAGATGTGCTGGTGCCGTTCAGCGACAGCCTGAATGAGGCGGTTGCCGCCGGTGCGTCGTTAACGGACGCCTGGCTGAAGGCGGCGCAGGTGGCTGATAAAGCTGCGCAGGACACCGCGCGGCTGGTGCCAAAAATGGGGCGTGCGCGTCCGCTGGCAGAAAAAAGCGTAGGCACGCCGGATGCCGGAGCCATTTCGCTGGCATTGATCGTCAATACCGTCGGCGATCTGCTAAAAGAACACAGTGCCTCTGAACAAGGAGCTTGAAGCATGTCTCAGCCAAAAATCTGGCTCGGCGTCAGTTTAAAAATGTACTTCGGCTATCAGCAAACCTTGCAATGGTGTCGTGATGTAGCGGCATTAGCCGACCATGCTGCGGTGAAAAACGGCGACGTGGGCTTGTTTGTGTTGCCGGCTTATCCGGCGATTCCGGCGGTTGCAGCCATCTTCGCTGACACGCCGGTGCGCTTCGGCGCTCAGGATGTTTGCCAGGCTGAGAACGGAGCCTGGACCGGCGAAGTCAGCGCCAGTATGTTGCAGGAGTTAGGCTGCTCGCTGGCCGAAATTGGTCACGCTGAGCGCCGTCGTCATTTCCACGAAGACAAAGTGCAAATTGCTGCCAAAGTGGCGATGTCGCTGCGTCACGGCATCACGCCGGTGCTGTGCATTGGCGAAGAAGTGCAGGCAGAACCGCAGCAGGCAATCGCGCTGTGTCAGCAGCAGCTGGCCGAAGCGCTGGCCGAGTCTGCGCAGCAGGGCTTAAAGGGCGAGGTGTTCTTTGCCTACGAACCGCAGTGGGCGATTGGTGCGCCGCAACCGGCACCGGACAGCTACATCCGCGCCGTGTGCGCCGGATTGCAGCAGCTCGCCACGCCGCCCGGCATCACCCTGAAAATCATTTACGGCGGCAGTGCCGGTCCGGGACTGATTCAGCGCCTTGGCGCGGACGTAAATGGCCTGTTTCTGGGGCGCTTTGCCCACGATCCCAAAGCGTTGGCACAAATTATTGATGAAGCCAGTGAGCTGGCTCAGGAGCGCCGTTAATGAGCCGTATTGGACTCAGTACCTACGCCTTTTTCTGGCGCATGTCATCGAAAGTCCCTCATCCGCTGACGCTGGAGCAGATGCTGCAACAGACCGCCGAACTGGATGTGTCGGTGTTTCAAATCTGCGACTACCCGGCGATTGAAAGCTGGTCTGACGCACAGCTGCTGACGCTGCGTCAGCAGGCTGATGCGCTTGGCATCACGCTGGAACTCGGCACGCGTGGCCTCGGCACTGCGCATCTGCGTCGTTATCTGCACATGGCGGAGATCCTTGATGCGCGCGTCATACGCTCGATGTTCTACACCGCCGATCACCGCCCCACGCTTGACGAAGCCGCCGAGCTGATTGGCGCAGTGTTGCCGGATTTTGCCCGCCAGCAGGTGCGTCTCTGTCTGGAGACATACGAGCAGGTGAACAGCGGCGCGATGATGTCAGTGATCAACAAGTTCCTGTCGCCGTGGCTCGGCGTGTGTCTCGATCCCGCCAACTGTGTCGCCGGCCTCGAACTGCCAGAGCAGGTGATTGCCAACACCGCCGCGCGCGTCGGCAATCTGCACATCAAAGACTTTGCCTTCACGCGCCGTGATGGCTGGATCGGCTTTACCTTCGCCGGCTGCCCGATGGGCGAAGGCTTGCTGGATTACGACCGGATGATCGCCAGCGTGCGCCCGGCGGATAAAGGCATTAACCAAATCGTCGAACATTGGTTGCCGTGGCAAGACGATGCCGCTGTAACCTGCGAGCGAGAAGCCGAATGGACTCGCCGCACCGTGGAATTCTTACGTAGTAAACAAGATCAGGAGTAACAACATGAGCGTGCAACTGAAAACCATCACCGTGATTGGTGCGGGCGGCAAAATGGGTATGCGTATTTCTGCCAACTTCCAGAAAAGCGATTACCAGGTGTTTTACTGTGAGAACTCCCCCAAGGCGCAAGAGCAGGTGAGCGCGCAGGGGCGCGAACTCTCTGATGCCGCCTCCGTGGTGCCATTGAGCGACGTGGTGATTCTGGCGGTGCCGGATATCGTGCTGGGCAAAGTGTCTGAAGGCGTGGTGCCACAGATGAAACCGGGCGCGATTCTGCTGACGCTGGACCCTGCGGCGGCCTACGCTAATCTCATCGCGCATCGCGATGGCATTGAATACGCGGTGGCGCATCCTTGCCATCCGTCGGTATTCCTTGAGCGTTACACCAAAGAAGAACATGCCGATGCCTTCGGTGGTATCGCGGCGATTCAGCACGTGGCGGCTTCCTATGAAACCGGTTCTGATGAGCAGAAAGCTGAGCTGAGCAAGGTGATCAGCGTGATGTACGGCCCGGTGGAGCAGGTGCATTGGGTCACCGTGACGCAGCTGGCGTATCTGGAACCGACGCTGGTGGAAACCGTAGCCTGCATGGTGGGTGCGTTTA
>Ga0308169_10005576_pt1 | contig 11386 bp, 20 predicted proteins | sample PhyBR1_2_FD_202139 | JGI IMG/M metagenome (GOLD analysis project Ga0308169, IMG submission 202139) | Phyllosphere microbial communities from UC Gill Tract Community Farm, Albany, California, United States - DLSLSB.R1 | ecosystem: Host-associated > Plants > Phyllosphere > Unclassified | place... | reverse complement strand
TTAGAAGAGGCTACCCCAGGAGTCGAGGTCGCACTCCAGGAGAGAGCCGGGCAGGGAGCTTCCGGGTTTGCAGCTGTAGTGGAAGGCGGTGCCGTTGAGGTTGAGTACGCTGGAATCCTTGGTGCGAGTGAGCTTTGCCTCACCCTTCTCGGAGCACCATTCACCCGTGTTCTCGTCACTGGGCTGATCTGGAGTCAGGTCGCCACAGGGAAGGAGCCCCAAGGTGCTGTCATTGGTGTAGACCTTCCAGGGGTAGTTGACTTCATCCGCCGCCCCCATAAGCTTGTCCGTGTTGGCGATCTTCGGAGCACCGATGAGCCCCCAGATGGTGGGCTTCCCCTGCAGGCTCATCGCCATGGAGAAGCCGAATCCCAGGAGCACAAGCACTCCCACGGTGATTGCCACGATCTTGGTGAGACTCACGGTGTTTCCCCTCTGTAGCTACCTCGCTCTCGGCCTACTATCGCGGACCTGCAACGGCTCTAGCCGATGCTCAACCACAGGTGGGGAAGTAGCGACCGACAGCCTAAGAAGTAGCGACCAATCTCACCGAAATATCTGATGATCAGCTATAGATCGTAGCTATAGCCCGGAGTTTCAGAAGTAGCGACGAGCTCGAAAAACACACACAGCATAGATCATAGCACTTGTACAGGTAAGCTAGGGGAGCAGAACTCTAGAGTAATACACTCTAGCCTCCTTACTACAAATGTAGACCCCGGGTGGGAGAGAGCGAAGCGAGCATCACGGACTCAGTCTTTCTCGATGCCCCTAACCTTAGTCGATCAGATCTAGTAGACCCATGAAGGCAGTAGCTGACAGCCTGAGGGAGGCTGATCCTTCGGACGAATCGTTGTGGGTCTTCGGGGTGTTCGGCGCTCAGTTCTGATCCTGCTGCCTTCTGATTGGTCCTCCTGTCAAGGCTTCGATGCACACTTGGAGCTCATGGCCTGAGAGGTTTCTAGGAGCAATAGCTAAGGACCCTCCCACCTCGATGAAAGGGCCCCTAAGCAGATCGGATCAGACGCTGCGCATCTTCTTGAGGAGCCAGTCGGAGGTCTTCATGGTGACCACCGAGAGGATCATGGCCACGACCACGCTGGCGAAGAACTGTCCGACGAAGCTTCGAAGGATCTCAGGAGCGTCCAAGGTGAGGAAGATGCCGATGAAGCCGAGGATCAGGGGCGGAACGCAGAACCAGAAGACGCCTGCAGCTAAGTTGCCGACCTTCTGCGTGTTGCGGTAGATCAGGGACTGGGAGGTGTGGTGAACCGTGGAGTTGGTGTTCATGGATCCAACACTACACCGTCTACAGATCCTGTCAACGGACGATTTCAACAGCTTCAGACGCTCTGCTGAGATCGCCCTTGAGCTCCTTCCCGTGTACCATTGATCGAGAGTGGGTCCACACTGGAGCCCAGGAAGGATAGCTACAGATGACTCGAGACATCATCGCGGAGGCCCATCAGTGGCGAGAGCAGGTCCTTGCCAAGAGAAGCAACAACTCCGAAGAACTCAGGACCGCCCTGGCGGATGAGTCCCTCTCGGAGGAAACGCTGGTCTGGGCCTACAACAGCTGGTGGGAGAGCTACAGCGAGGGGGTTCGGAAGGCACCCAAGGATCCTCGAAGCGGAGGAGGAGTCCGGAGCCACGATGCTCTGGCGGCAGGCCATGCTGCAGACGAGTTCGCTCTGGCGGAGATTGCTGAGCGCTCTCGGGTCTGAGCTATCCAGCTATCCCCATTGGAACAGGTCCCTCGCCGGGTTGTGGTTCACCGGCGGGGACCTGGATCATCTGCTCTAACGCTTGACTACGAAGGAAGGCCCCCGCAGCTGTCATCGCGCTATGGGGGGCCTTCCTCAATGCTTACTCTGAGCTTACTCGGGGCCAGTGTAGATTGAGTTGCTCACAGCTGTAGCGCTTGCAGAGCACTTGCTGTAGGCCGAGTCAGCGGGCCATTCGGCCGTGAGCTGGTAGCTCAGTTGCACCGAGTTTGCCGTAATGAGTACGGGGTCCCCAGTGACGGTGTAGCCTCGCTCGGGGAACTCGTAGCCCAGCCTGTTGAAGAACTCCTTGCTCTGAACAAGAGGGTAAACTTTGTCCTGGACCTGACCGTTGGTGCTGTGAGGAGACTGAATAGCACCGTAGCTACTGGAGTCTCTTGCATCCTGTGAATCCCAAGAGTGGAACTGGTTCGGAGTAAAGGTGTTGGCCTTGATGGCCTGGCCCTGAATCGCATCGAGCTTCAGCTCGGGAAGCTTCACATCGCTGCGACTCTCATCGTCGTAGTTTCCCTCAACATTCTTGGTAGCGATGTCGAGGTCACTGATGGTCACTGTGGGAGCGCCCATCTTGATGGTTCCGCCCGAATCGAGGATCTTGTCTACCCAGTGGGAATAGCCTCCCCCATCCAGAGGAACCATGTAGTAGTTTCCGTCGGGATAGTACTGAGCTCTGAAGCTCAGCGGCGCAGTCAGGTCGAGGTTACAGGTGGCTGGAACGACGGGGGTGCTGCCTTCGCCGGTGCCTGGATCGGTAGTGCTGCCTCCGCCGGAATCCGTCTTCGGTGCGCCCATGCCAGCGTAGCCCGTGATCGAGCTGTTCTCAGTGTTGACGGACTTGACGCCGAAGTAGGAGCTGCCTACCGCGGCCGATGCTGATGGCAGAGCTGCAGCGCCGAGGGCGACCGCGGCTACCGCAATCGCTGCGCCTCGAGAAATGTGCTTGTGCTTAGAAGCCAATGGAGTTTCTCCTGGATAGGAATCAGTGGTGAATCAGACTACTATCGCAGCTGGTGGCATCCCTCATGAAGAATGTGGCATTCCGAATATCTATCCAAACAGAGTAGACCTCCGGATCTATTACACTGATCCGGAGGTCTACTGAAAACTACAGTTTCTCGATGTGTTCTAGCGATTAGCTCCTGTGAAACGCCTTATCTTACGCATTAAATAATGAATAAGAAATGCTAGAATTTAAATGTCAATTGAGCTCTCTACTAGAAGTCCGTGAAGAGCCGGATCTCGAACTCGTCGTCCGAGTCCATGAGCTCGCCGGCAGCGTGGAGCTCGTTGCGGATGGACTCGGCCGATCCGTGGAAAGCTACTCGGAAATCCTCCACGCCCGCCCACTCCAGAGCACTGTTGACGAGCTCCCCTAGGGTCCTTCCACTCACATCGCTCTCAGAGCCCGTGATGTCCTCGCTGATACGAGCGTAGTAGCTCGAGGAAGATTCGAACTCAGCATAGATCTTCAGGAGGAGCCCCTCGTCCTCCCCGATGAGCCGAGGCTTCCTTAGGGTGATGTTCTGCATATTGGTATTCCTCACATCATATGTTGAAATGCTGAAATCTAAGATCTGTATTTAACTTTTGTGGCCACTGGAGCTCTACTCCAGCGAAGGATGGCTAACCGTGGCGGCTACGCTCATCCATGGTCCACTGGCTCTTGGGCGTAATCTCGAGGCGCTTGCGCTCCTCGATCTTCGACTTATCCTGATCTTCCTTCCACCAGGCCCCTGGCTCGTGGATCGTAGCCCAGCTTCCGTGCTCGAGGACTCGAATCCGGGAGCTCGGAAGCTCGATGTCCTCTCGGATAGCTGAATCGCCATCGAAGCAGTAACCCAGAGTGAAGTTACCAGGCTCTCCTTCGGTGAGCTTCACTCGCTCTAGGCGGCCTGCTGTGACGGTACGCTTTATCAAGAGGTGGCCCCTGTGGTCGTAGAGGTGACCGTCGGCGAGGTCTCGAACCCCGGCTTCGTTGCGCCGATTTCTTTCAGAGTCGAGCTCCACTGAGATCACTGCACCGATGTAGAAGCTCAGGCGCTCATGGAGCTCCTGGATGCTTCCCACGAAGGTACTGGGATCGCGCTGTTCGTTGGAGAGATTGAGCATGATTGGTCCTTTCACCACCAGTGCTTGAAGATGTAGCTGCCTCTGGGGAGTTCGCCCCGGCGAATCAGGTCAGCGAGAACGCCGCCCAGGCTCGGCGAGTAGGCTCGCTGAGCGTAGTGGTCCCCGGGGAAGATGGCACCCTCGAGATCGGTGCCCTCGGGTGGATTAGCATCCACGGTCGCTTTAGTGGCGCCGTTGCGGCCAACCCAGGAGATCGAGAGCCAGTAATCTAGAGGGGTCATACCCTCCTTCTCTTTGCTCTCCCCGGTCCGCCGGTCGTAGCCGAGATAAATCTCGGTCTCATCGAAGATCTCGAGTCGATCCTCGAGATCGCTCTCGTCAGAGAGCTCGTAGATCACGGCCGAATCGTTGGGAAGGTTGTCGTAGTCGGCCTGACAGGCTCGAAGGGAGCTGAAGGGCTTTCCATAGACTCGCTCAGCGATGGCCTCGATGGGGATTTGCCCCTCCCTCACCCAGCGAGCGTGGGGCTCGAGAATGTAGAAGGGCTTTGGCTCAAACTGTTCGAAGCTGTGAGCGGTGTTCTCAGCCTCCATCAGATCGCCTCCCATCTGGCATCTGTGCCGAGCTGATAGCTCCCGAAGGTCACGCCACGGAGGGGATCTGTGGCCACGATCTCCAGCACGGTGGAGAGCTCCCGGTGGTAGCGCCAGAGCTCCTCTGAGATCTCTTCGGCATCGATGACCTGGCCGTCCTTGGCCACGAAGCTCGATTCACCGAGCTCGTTGGTGAGAAGCTCGTAGCCCTCGAAGCGTGCGTAGATCTCGTAGACCGACTGCAGGGGGCGGCCGTGGGAAGATCGGTAGGGGTTACCTTCCCTGATCTGGGGAGCAAGCTCCTGGTCGTTCCAGTGGAAGAGAAGCTCCCTGAGGAGCTCCAGGTGGAACTCCTTGAGCTCGAAGGTCGGTGGTGCCATGTGGAGATTTCCTTTCGGCAGTGCTGGAAGCTGTAGGTCTAAAGCGGAAAAGCTCAGAAGGCCAAGCCGAAGCTCAGGCTACCCGGCCCTCCTCGATGGAGTCCTTCGAGAAGCCCGCGGGGTTCTTCACCGCAGCGTCCCCGAGGACGAAGGGTAGGATGCGAGCGATGTTCCGAGTGTCATCGATGGCCCGGTGGGCGGTACCAGCGAAATCGAGGCTGGCGAGCTTCACTGCACCTCCGAGGCCGAGCCGGCGCTTGATGTTCTGCCGGGCGCTGAAGGCTTCCTTGATGTTGAAGTGCTCCTGGGGGAGCGGGTCCGGAACCCGGTGGAACCGGACATCCTGGGTGAGCTGGTTGCGGTCGTACTTGCCCCAGGATCCCCACCAGGAGATCTCGTGCTCAGCGGCCCAGAGAGCGAGCTCCGCGGCCACGGTGGGGAAGGTCTCTGCTCCGTCGACCTCGGCCTGAGTGATGGTGGTGAGCTCAGTGGCGAACTCCGAGAGGATCGGGTTGCGGACCGGGCGAACGAAGCGCGGGAACTCGCCGAGGACCTTGAGCTGCGGAGAAACAGCGATGGCGCCGATCTCGATGATCTCCATCTCACCTCGCGGCACCTGGATGGTGTTGCCCGGGTTGGAGCAGGTAGCCTCGAAGTCGAGGACGATGAAGTTCCCCGAGGGGATGGGGAGGAGCTCTCCGAGCTCTCGGGTCTGTGCTGTGGCCATGATTGGCATTCCTTACTGAAGTCTGTGGAAAGTCTGTCTTCGGATTCTGCGAACTATCGAAGCGTGAGCGGCGTTGCTCAGGCCTCCTTGGTGACCGAGTCGACCACCACGCCCGCCTCGAGGTCAACGAGCTCGATGGTCTCACCCACAGAGGCGAACTGGACGCACTGGTCGAACCAGTCGAAGCGTGCGTCGTCGGAGAAGTCCCGGTCCTCGTCGAGGAACTCGCCGTTCTTGGAGAAGCGAACCATGTAGCGATCGGTGGTGGTATCCATGAGCGCCACTATACACGGCAAAGCGGCCCGGAGCAATACCCCAAGCCGCTTTGCTTCCTACGGACCTACTCAGCCTTAGCTGCTCGCTCTTCCCGCTCCGCCAGGAGCCAATCGAGCCTGCGCTGAGCAGCATCCCTACGAGCCTGCACAGAGCGGAGGCTGGACTCTTCCTGCTCAAGGTCTGCCCGCTGAGCTCTGATCTGAGTTTCGAGATCGGGTGAGGCTCCCTTCCTGATGAACCACATGCTGCTCAGCCCGTTCTGAGAGGGGATTCGTCCTCGATCCTCGCTGGCGTACTCCTTCCAGTGAGGGGGAGTACCCGTCCCATAGTTGCCCGTGATCTGTTCGAAGTCATCCGTGTCGAATCGGAACTCCAGGGTCTCGACCTCCCGAACATTGAGCCGGTAGCGATCAGAGCTCCAGTAGGTGTCCCGGAAATCACCGGGGCCGATCTCGACGGCCCAGCCTTCCCGGGCATGGTTGCTGCCTTCGACGGTGTACTGGAAAACTCTCATGGGTTTGCTCCTTGAGCCAATCTGTGGATGGTGGTGGAAGTGCTAGGTGGCGATCTGAGCCCTCAGTAGTCGAAAGCCACACATCGATGGACGCCGACGGTGCAGAACGCTCAGGCGATCAGCTGCTGTCAGCCTGACGGTGCTCTGGGGTCTTTCCATTGCTCCCTTCGAGGATCTCGATGAGATCGGTCCAGAGGGCTGTCTCTCCGAAGTTCTGAGCAGTGATCTCCAGGATGGCGAGCTCCTTCCGGAAGAGCGCTCGCACCGAGGGAGAGTAGATCTCAGCGATCTCCAGGGTCTCCGCGTTGGGAAAGTCCGTGGACACCAGAGTGTACCACTCCATGCCGACTGCCGTGACACCGAAGCGAGCCATAGGATCCGAAGGCGCGTCATAGCCCGCTCTTCTGACGATACAGCGGTGACCCTTCTCCTGCAATTTCAGCTGAGTCTCTACTGCGAACTCATCGCGGATGAAGGCCTCGAGGAAGGCGATCTGTCGGATGAGCTCAGAGGGGTCAGGGCTGAGAGGATCGGCCTCGTGGGAGTAGATCTGCTGCTCCTCGCCGATGCCGGGTTGGCTACTGTTGGGGATCAGTCCCAGTCCGTTGAGCCTGAGGAGGAAGGGAAGGATCTCCTCGCTTTCCTCATCGAGGGGTCCTGCGTACCAGAGACTCTCTCCGAGCTCTCCACGGAGATAGCTCCCCATGGCTCGCTGGAGGTCCTCCACCGTGCTGACAGATTGCCAGACAGCCTCTGTGCTCATTGCTACTGCTTTCCTACTGGTTGCTGTGGGTCGTTCTAAGCCCTCGGGAATGGAAGCGCACACATCGATGGCGTCCGACGATCCACTGCGCTTAGGAGGTAGCCTGATCGTCCTCCGGGATGTTCCCGGAGCGGTATCCAGCTGCCATTGCTTCCATGGCGCCGGAGAGCGCAGCATTGGCCCGGTGGTGATCGATGAGCTCTCGGAGCGTTGCCATCGGCGGTAGACCGACTTCGGCCAACAGCTCATCCTTCTCGTCCTGGAGGGCCTGGTAATCAGCCAGCGCGGCCGAGGCAAGCTGGAGATTCGGAGCCAGGGAGTAGGGCGGCGGGAAGATCCGGGAATAATCCTCGATGGCCGCTACGATTCGTTCCTTCACGCCGTAGGATCCGGCGAGTCGGTAGCGTCGGGTGAGGGGATCCTGGAGCAACCTGCGGAGTCGCTCTCCCTCTGCGGCTGCATCCAAACGGGCTTGGTGGACCTCATCCGAATCGGGGTCGAAGCCTAGGTCCCGGAAGAGATCCACCATGATGATTGCCGTTCTGTGAGATTGACTTGAAGCGAAGGTTGGGTCGCCGATCTTTCGGCAACCGGAGGGGTGCTGTTAGTAGGTCTCGTAGGAGTCGAAGTCCACAGAGACCTTAGCCTTGGCCACAGCGACTTCGCCGTAGACCTCATCGAGGGTGTTCTTGATGACCTTCTCGACAGAGTCGTCTTCGACGAGCGGTTCGACTTCGATGTAGACAGTGAACTGCCCGGTCTCGAAGGAGCTCTCAGTCACGAGGCCAATGTTATTGAACTCGGTCAGGGCGGTGAGGAGTCGATTCTCGTGGTCCGGTCGAACCGGACCGTACTTGACGACAACTTCTGCTTCTTCGACAGTGCGGAAAGTGACATTCGTGGTGGTCATGGAATGATCCTATACCGGCCAGGAGGCCTCTGTCAACCTCCTGGCCGGTATTTGTGAAGACTTAGATCAGAAGTAGCGCCTCCTCCGGGCAGCTGCCTTCTCCTCGACCTTCTTAAGCTCTCTTCTCGCGAGCTCTACGGAAATACTGACTTCAGAGGCGCTTGGAACCTTTACGGTGACCCAGCCGTCATCTTCCTTCTCAGCGAGATCGATGGCTGCACTGTCGATCTGTCGCATCTCAATGAGGTCTGCCGCACTGTAGCGAGTGTCATCTTGAAGCTCCCAGTCTTCGCCGTCGAGCTCGCTGTCACTGTAGCGATTGTAGCCACCGGTCGGAACGCCTGCAGGGACCGGTGCTGTTACCGGCGCTGCACTGCTCGCTGAAGCCTTGATTGCCTCGATCTTTGGAGCGCTGTAGGCGGCCTCGAAGTCATCCTTCTCGATGATCGAAGGCTTGCCAGTGAGCGATGGGTCGGTAGGGCCTGCGATCTCAACTGCGATGTAGGATTCAGCGCTTCCGGTGACTTCGGTGTTCCAGGTGATGCTCGCAACGATCGGTGTGCCGAGGGGGTTCTTGATGGCCCGGATGTAGCGATCCTTGCCGTCGGTTCCTGTGGTCTTGTAGACCTTGCCGTCGTAGCGAAGCTGACTGACATACTCGTTGGAGCCGATGTCGATGAAGCGAGGCCTTTCGGCAGGCTGCGCCTTGACCTGAGTGTTGGCGAAGAGCTCAGGCGCCATCTTGGTCTCGTAGTTGGCCTTTGCCTCTTCCCGGGTTGCTCCATGCTGTGCATCGGATTGACCGAAGAGGCATCCCCGGGCTCGGGGATTCGAGGGATCGGATCCGCACTTCCCGGTGCGACCTGTCTCAGGGTTGAAGTGGAAGCGTTCTGCCATGGTAAGCTCCAGATGCCGGAAGTGGAAGCGGTTGTCTGGAGTCGGTTCTAACGAAGAATAGCGAAGAGGAAGCTATCCACTACGGATAGCTTCCTCTTCGCTAGAAGTGCTTCTGAGCTCAGTACTCGTCGACCTCGCCCTTGACCTCCGCGGCGATGCGGCCGTCTTCGGCGATCATCTGCACGAAGATCGACTCGCCGGAGTTCTCGACGGTGTCCTCGAAGGTCGCGATGGCTTCGGACTCGTCCATGGGCTCGGTCTGGGAGCCGAACTCGCCGTCTTCGGTGATGGTGCGGACGGTGAAAAGTGCGGTGGTGGTGATGGCCATGATTGCCTCCGAAAGTGATGTGGTGTGAGACCACCATACATCCGAAAGGGTCACCACGCAACCACCTACTCAGCGCAGTGTGTTCAGTCCTCTCGCAGGGTCCACTTCCCGCCGTAGCGTTCGCTGCTGTAGACACCTTCCTGGATGCCGAGGTTGTGGGCCACGATCTGCAGCACTGTGCTCATCTGCCGATGGGTCTTCCAGAGCTGAGCCTCGATGTCGTCACTGACCGGACCGGTTCCATCGCCACGGGAGATCACCCGGTCTCCCTGGATCACGATGGTGCCCTCGTCCCGGAGCCGAAGGACCTCGTAGCCCATGGTCTCGCTGTAGATCTCCTGAAGATCGCTGATCACATCACTGTCTCCATAGGGTCGCTTGGCCTTGACCTCGGGGACGACCTCGCCATCCTGGAAGTGCATTCGCTTGAGGAGCGCGAGGTGGAAAGCCGTGACCTCGAAGTAGATCAGATCCCTGATTTCCATGGTTCTCTCTTTTCTCTAGTTAGTGCCCGACAGCGATGCCGGCAGCGATGGGCTTGTAGCTATGGATGTTGAGATCCCGGTCGCTCTGGGGCTTGTGCTCGTTGATGGCCTCTGCGAGCTCCAGGGCTTCCTTGAGTCCGAGGCCCCGGAGCCCGGGGATTCCGTTGGAGCTCCTGGAGAGCATCCGTACTGCTCGCAGGCTGGTGAAGGCGATCCAGATCCGCGGGAAGTCGTCCATGTTCCGGCCCTCGATGAGTGACCAGAGATGCTCTTCCGCCTTGATGAGCACTGACTGAGAGTGCTCATCGGCTGATGTGGGCGAAGTCGACTGTGCTGTGGTGTCCATGGGGTAAATACTACAACCAAAACTCAGCCCTTGTCAATCGACAGGGTCGAGCCCTTCTCCTCGACGCCCTCGGGAATGACGGCCCTGAAACGAACCTCCCGGCCACCGTTCTCCAGGGTGAATTTGAAATGGCTGAACTCATCGCTACCCTCGTGGCGCGCACCGAAGCCAGCCCCATGCTCCAGGTCCTCGAGCATGAGCTCGACAGTCCAGTCCCGGGGAGGGAGGTCCAGGGGAATGCTGTAGGTGTAGTGCCGGTCAACTGCCTCCAGCTCTGCCTCCAGGAAGGGAAAAACCTCGAACTCGAAGGCCTCCTGGCGCTCTTGGCTCCACTGCGCCATACGACGGGGGTACTCCTCCCGGAAGGCGCTGAAGACATTCTGCACCGAGAAGAAGACTCCCAGGATGTAGAGCGGGAAGATCCAGGCATGCTCATTGCCTTCAGGGCCGAACTTGGGAAGCCCCATGAGCTCCCAGAGGAAGGCCGCAGCCACAGAGGCTCCGAAAACGATGGGGGAAAGCAAGAGCTGCCTTCGGAACTCTGCTGAGCGCTTGGGCTTCGGGAGCCCCTTGGCCGTGAGCGGCTGTCTCAGTGTCAGGCTGTGATTGATGGTTGTGCTCATGGGAAAGTTGATCTCCGGTGGTTGGCTGGGCAGCTATGGCCCGAAGGATGATGGCTGTGGTCAGTCGATGATGCGAACATCCGAGGAGATCATATAGACCATCACCGCGAGCTGATCGTAGTAGCTCTTGGTCATGTGAGCGATCTCGAGGATCTCTGCCTCGGTGCACATGATCCGCACGGGGATCATGCGTTCGTGGAAGGTCTCGTCATCGTCCGACACCCAGGTGCCGCGCACGGGAGTGAGCACGGTGAGCCCGCCGGCGATGGCCTTGACCTTCTGATCCCAGACCCGGTGGTAGCGCGTACGGTAGGGACTGACTTCACCCTCATCGTTGGAGTTGCGGACTGTGGGCACCAGGATTTCCCAGAGCTTCTGCGAGCTCGAGTCGGGAGCGGTGGTCGGGTTGGTCTCGTTGGCCATGGGGACAACTTACACCATGAGGACAGCTTCCGCAACCCGTTTTCGAAGAGCGATGCGCAGAACGGATCGGGGACTACTGGAGCTCGTCGATGAGCCGGAAGGCGCTCACTAGGGATTCTCGCACGGATGCCTGTAGCTCCAGGATGTTATCTGGAACTTCGCTCCCTCGGAGCTCGAAGTGCATTCGCTGAAGAAAATGGCCGAGCTCCAGATAGGTCAGGGAGAAGAAGTACTCCTTCAGCGCCATCTCACCTATAGCCTGGTTGT
>Ga0308169_10005573_pt1 | contig 11390 bp, 12 predicted proteins | sample PhyBR1_2_FD_202139 | JGI IMG/M metagenome (GOLD analysis project Ga0308169, IMG submission 202139) | Phyllosphere microbial communities from UC Gill Tract Community Farm, Albany, California, United States - DLSLSB.R1 | ecosystem: Host-associated > Plants > Phyllosphere > Unclassified | place... | reverse complement strand
CGAGCATCGATGTCAATGAACGAGATCCACTTCGGTGCACCTCTCCCAGCAGGAATGGCCAGCGTTCTCTCCCTTCGACTTCCAACTCCAGTACTCTCGAAAGTCATGCTCACTGCTCATCGATACGACGCGCAAGAAGCCTTGAAGGACGGACTAGCGGATGAGATTGTCGCCGAGCAAGGGAGCGAGAAATGTTTGGAACGAGCTCTGAAGGTTGCGAACGAGAGGAAAGGTTTCGCCGAATCGGGTGTAAGTTCACCTATCCTTCTCTATCGAGGATTGAGCAGGTCTCAGACTCATGTTGCTGTCGACTCGTGCAGGTATTGGTCGCTATGAAGCAAACTCTTTATGCCTCGACACTCGCTCAACTTCAGATCGACGAACCAGATAATCTCTTCATGACGGCAGTACAAGAGAGAGAAGATAGAATGAAGAAGTTGATTGCTGCTGCTGCGGGGAATGCAAAGCTCTAGAGGGGATCCGAGGAGAGAAGGGGTATTTCAAGGGTATTTAAGGGGTTTGCGTTCAAGTTGTATATCGGTAATGTTAGAAAGACATTTGTAAACGCGAGGATTCGGGGGCCAATGAGAGAGAGAGAGAGAGAAGGTGTTCGAGGCGCTGAGAAGAGCTTGAAAGGAGACGAAGAAGTAAAGGCAGAATGAAAGGGGACGGGAAATCCGAGAAGAGGTTCGAAGCGATGCGGGGCTACGTTGCGACGCCTGCAATAGCGACAGATGCAAGTGAGAAGTAGTTACTAATCGAGGTCAACCCGAAAGACTCGAAGGGAGGGAACGTACTAGCTGAGTTCTTTCCTCATGCGCACGAAGTCAACATTCAGTCCAAGCTGTTGACAGATTCTCCACGATTGTACGAAGTCCGAGGGATCGTCCGAGTTTGACTTCAACCTCAATGTTCTGCCTCCCAGGGTGGATCCAATCTCGCTCCAGATTTCGCGAAAGATCTTACGAAAGAAATAGCGTTGGGTGCGGAAGTCGTTCCGGACGACGATGAGACGGCACGATTGAGGGAGTTTGATCAAGAATTCTCCGGTGTACGCGAAGCTGTCAATTGTGAGGGATTGCAAAGTTGTTAGTGGAGCTAGCGATTTTGCGAAGCACCGACTGATGTCGATATTCTGTTCCTCGAGCATTCCAACCGCTCGCCAAAGCGGGTAAGTGAGCGACAGGTGCTGTATGGTTGGGCCGAACAACTCCATGAGGGCCTTGGGAGATACCTCCTCCTCGGAAACGCCTTCGTACGCGTCATCGTTGACGGTCTCGGTTGGGAAATCGATGGAGAGATTGGTGATCTGAGGAATCAGGTCTGTCGAGAAGAGGGCGTAACGATCGAGACTGAGATAGTAGGGCGAACGAAGGATGAGATGAGTGAGTTTGGGAAGGAAAGGTCTATCCAGGATCCAGCGAGGGTTTGCGCCTGCTTTGTAGATCGGACAGTCGACCATGCGGAGGTCCAGAGTTCGTAGTTTGCCGAGGTAAGGTAGGAGACTTTGGAGGAAGGAGTGTTGGCGATCCCATTTGCCGATAACGAGACGTAAGATTGTGAGGTTCTCCAAAACGGGTCGAATTCGGTCGAGCTGATCTTGCGAGGGAACGGTACGTGGGAACGCGATCTCGGCTTCTCGAAGATTCGATAGTCTCGCTATCAATTCGGTGATGTTGTCCATTGGAATTGCGTCTCCGCCTTCGAAAACGTCTTCACTCGGAAAGTCGTAAACGTATCCACCGTCCCTTTCCGCTTTACAGATCGCCGTCATACAGCGGCTTGTGATACAGCGGAGCTCGAGATGCCGTACGAGCCCAATCTTGCCTCGATCCTCCAGCGCTGCGAGTCGACCGCGAGGGTCTTTGGAATCGAAAGGAGTTCCGATAAACGAGTAAATCTTGTCTCCATCAACGACCAACGACTTGAGAAAGGCCTGTTGCGCCGCTCTTGTAGTGGTACGGCTTGTGAGTGAGAGTGACTTGAGATCGTTTGATTCGAGAGAGGAAGCAACTAGAAGTAGGAGTTCAGGAGGAAGATCGGTAAGAGTTTTGGCGGGGAGTGTGAGGGTCATGGCACCGTTCGAGAGGTGCCTAGTAGGCTGGAAAGAACGTAGTGGTGGAGCGTGGAGTCGAGAGAAGCGCCTGCAGAGACATCATCAACACGGTCAGTGAGGAGGCGAATGAAGCTAGAGATCGGGCAAACAAGGCTTGCAGGCGGAAGCAAGCTATGCTCAGTGTAATGTAGTCTAGCCCCTCGAGATTGGTGCTAATGTGAAAGGAGCATAAAACAAAGTCAAGTCACGTCAGATACAGTAGCCACGGGCGTACCAGACTCACTGTACTGTTCTCGAGTGATTCAAAGCAATACGCTGCTATCACTTGTGTTCGACTGCGTCCTGTAGCGAAGTTGAGAAGAGTGCAAGAAAGAGAGATGGAGAACGACGGTCGCGTCGAGTGCTCGCCTCACTTCCAGCACGAACATGAACATGGCGTTCGAGATCTCGATTCGACTGCTCTGGGCATTGCACCTAGGTGAAATTTCTATGTGCTCAAATGAACTTCGCAACGCTCGTATCGACGAAAGTATCTAATTTCCAACCTCCTTCCGGCTGTGTGAGCACTCCAGCAGCTTCCAGAGTCCTAGAGCATGAAGCCAGATCAGTCTGACTGAACTTGAACAACAAGAGGCAGAGAAGGAGACGTACTTGAGAGTTTTCTCGACCATCGCTTTCTCAATCTCCTTGACTTCTCCCTGAGGGTACGAGACCTGATCGAACCAAGCCCTTACATCCTCCTCAGGGTACCCAAAAGCACTCTTGACAAACTCTACCGATTCTGATGAACGAGCTTGAGGAGAGTCGAAGGATCGGATAGATTGGGTCAAGTTCGAGAGGAACGCTTCGAGGATTGGGAGAAGAGGTGATGAAGGAGCGAGGGTGGAGGGAGAAGCGACGACTGCCCAGGAATGCCATGGTGTAGGAACAGTACCGATGAATCGAACTTCATCGAGATAAGGCTGCGTGTCGAGACGAGCGAGGTCAGACCGGTCAAAGTGAAGTAGAGAGAGAAATGAGCATACCTTCGAGGTGAACTTCTCCCACATGAAAGCAGCAGCCTTTCCTCCATTCACCCCATCACGAAGATTCTTGAAGTTATCGAGTACTTCGAAATCTATCGGTGAAACTTTCTCATCTGAATCGACCCATCCCTCGTTGAGAGCCATCACTGAAGCCATTACTTGACTCCCACTGTCCACCGCAACTCTCCTCAGCATCGGTCGAGACACGAAGATGAGCACGAAGCAGCGTACCTTCCAATCCTCGAAATTCCAATCTTCTCACCCTTGAGATCTCCCAACTTCTCGTACTTCGAATCCTTTCCGACAATGACTGCCCATTGTAGAGGTGAAGTAACGTAGGTACCGACGAGCTTGAATTCGGCGGTCTTTTTGGCGATACCAGCGAGAAGAGATTCGGTCAATGCGATAGCGACGTCGATTTCGTTCGACTTGATTCGAGACATGACTTGTCCGGTACCACCTACAAGAGGGTGAATTCGTCAGTACTTTGCTCGGACGGAGAGGAGAGCGCTGAATACCGAAGGAGAGAGGGGAGAAGGATGGGAAAGCGAGAAGGGAGAAGAATTTGAACGTACTCGGGCATTCAACGAGTTCGATAGTTTGATCCTTCTCAGCGAGCTGTAGCAGGGGACTACTGAAGTGCTCTCTAACGTATCCAATTCGAAGTTTAGGTGTAGACATTGCTGAGGTTAATCTGCGAAAAAGGGAAGAGCGAGGTCAGCTATCAAGCATTCTCGATCCGGCCCAGTTGGTCACTGATCTCAGCCAATACTATGGCATCGGCATCCTCCTCAATTCTAGCTCCCTCGGGCCCTTCTCGATAAATTCGCTGTTCTCCACTCCATCATCAGACCAAGTTCATGCCTCACTAAAGCTCTGTATTGCTTGTGACAGCCTTCATGAGCTCGAACAGTACAGTCAAGGCCGCAGCCGAGCTACGAACGAGGCCGAGGAGGTAGTAGATCGGTTGAAAGATGTAGGAGTGGAGGGAGTCGATTTCGCGCTGCGGGAGCGAGGGCTAAACGGCTCGACTACTTACATGTACTATAGAGCTCGATATTAACTGATGTAAGCTGCTCTGAATGGAATCGAGAGGTTGAGGTGAAAGGTCGGAATTAACCCTTTACGAGTCTCTCGAAATTTCGCAAGTCGAGTTCTCATTTCTCTTCCTTCTCTCTCGAGACTTGGAACACATGCGAAGAAGTGAGAATGTAGTAAATTACTGCAAGCCTACATCCGACCACTAATCCCTGATCTACCCAAATCCAAATTCCCATTGATTTCTCATGCTTTTTTAGGAGCGCCTCGAACAGCAGCTTTCGCAGGACCCCAATTCGCTTGAGGGTTCATCTGATACCTCACAAGCTTGATGTTGTCTAGTAAAGCTTTCTGAACTCCTGCGTTCGGAGTAAGCGAAACTTCATGACTGTTTCATCGAGTAGAAACGAAAGAATCAGTCTCGTTTCAGCGGTAGATGAACAGGTCGCCGCTAGGGTCAAGGCAAGCGAAAGTTCAAGCTGAGGAAGAAGGCAAGCGAAGAACGCACGTTTGTTCCTTTGCCAACAGAAGTTTCGCAGGACTACCATCCTTGACATTACTCATCTTGACCGGATTCGTTTTGATCCATTCTCGAATGATGTCGTGTACGAACAATCGTGGCGCGTTCGTCTTTATTGATCCAGGTTGAGCGTGAGATCGAGATGCAGTGTAGTTGGCGTTGAGGAGAGCGGAACTGTGGGCGCATCATCTACTCTCAGTTTCCGCACTGAGCGGGACTGAATGTATGAAGTATATACTCACGCCATTGTGTGAAGTGGAGGGCAGAGAGCGTTGAAGTAGCTAGCCATTCGAGCTGGTGAAAAGTATAAAGGAGTTTCACATTCCTACATTCCCGATTCTTGAAGATCAGTCGGAGCGTTCTTGTGACTCGCTGAGATAAGAAGAAAGGGAACGCACATTGTAAGCGACAGTCAACATTCCTTTGATCCTCTCACTCGTCTTGAAATCTTTCGAGTTCTCCTCAACATGTTCCAACATCTCTTTCACAAACTCTCGGTTATGAATGGGTGCTCCCCACATAGGTCCTCCGATCTGTTCACACAACCGACTTGCATCAACAAACCGCGCAATAACTTTCGCATCGAGATAGGAGAGAGAGACCTCACATGGAATTTCCCTCCACATTCACCACATCTTTCCCCTACTCCAGCAGGAGGTCCAGCAGCTACATGATAAGTGTAATTGATATGACCTGTCTTTTCAGACTTCTTCTCGGCGACTCTTCCGAAAGGTTGGAAATGAGGAGTTTGACAAGAGTGGCAATAGTAGAGGAGCGAGGTTTTCCTGTGCACTTCTCGGAGCTCTCAGTAATTGCTCAGCTGAGTTAAGAAGGAGAACACGCACGATGGAAGAGCTTTGACTTCTTTCGGACCAGTCTTGACTCGAATGAAGAGTCGAACGTAGAAATCGATCGAGAGGGAAAGTTGGGGTTCAATGTAACGTCCGTATTTCGCTGCTGTTGTCGCGAGAGAGTTCAAGACGAGTCGGAGTGCCTGCGAGAGAACGGAGATTAATGAAGGGAGCGAAACCGAGAGTGTAAAAGCTAAACGAACAACTTCGTGAGAGTACTCGGCGTTGACACAGACACCTCCGTAATGGGTGAAGCTGCGAGAAGAAGTTGTGCCATGAGCCGGATTCAGGAGGAAGATGGCAAGCACTGCAACTCACGCTTTCTCTGGATAATTGTGACCAGCTAAAACTCCCATATCGGTACAAGTAACGCACATCAAGCCTGTGTCGAACGATACCCTACTTCAGCTGACGATAAAATGAGCTGAAGGGCAGAATTGGGCTCACCTCCATCGGCGATAGCGTTCATAGCAGCATCAAGGAAAGGAACTGCACTTCCATAAGGATCCAAATCGACGCAATCAAACCTCTGATCCTCTCCTCGATGTTGGTACATATACACGCTATCAGAGAGGAGAAACCTAGGAAGTCAGTGCCAGAGCGACTTCATGAGGCGCACGTAACTGACCAAGCATCACCCTCGTTCACTCTAACTTTCCCCTCCACCGCTTCCTCAATCTGTGCCTTGCTCCAAAATCCATTCGGTTTGATATCCTTCTCCTCTACATTATCTGTCCCGGGTAATGCTTTGAGACCTTTGGGAGAGAATCCATTGTAATCGATGTTTCTTCGGATATCTTCGACGGCAGAAGCGGAGAGATCGTTTGCGACGACGTGTCTGCCAACGAGAGAGGTCAGCGATAGCGAGACTATGAAAGAGTTTGTGAAGCTTACCGGAGTAGTGGGATCTCTTTCGCGTATCGGATTGCTCGGAGTCCAGTCGCTGAAAGAGCTTCAAGAAGAGTAAATTTGTAGACTGGCGGTTTGTGAGTCGGCTCTTTGTGTTGCGGCTACACTCTTGAATCTCGTCAGCAAGCTCAGATAGGAAGTAAGAGGCTCGTGGACTCACCTCTTCAACTTTAACAGCAGGTTCAGATTCTTCCTTGACCTCTTTCTTCTCAGCCTCTTTCGATTCCCCTTCAACCGCTTTCCCATCCTCGGCTTTCCTCTTCTTTCCCTTCCCTTCCTCCTCCTCTCCCTTAGTCGCAGCTTCCTTCCCCCTCTTCTTCTCCCTCCTCCTTTTCAAACTTTCCTCCCAAACAGCCCTCTTCTCCCTCTGTCTGATCTCCGACCAACTCCTGATCGCTACGACAGACAAATCTCGGTTGTATTCTTGGACTGGATTCAAGAAGACTGGTGCAGGACCAGAAGCGGAGGTTGGTTCAGAGGATTTCGAGGAGGTTGAAGGTGAGGCGAAGAGAATGGAGGTTGTCGATTCTGTGTGAACTACGAAACCATCCGGTACTGGTCGAGCTACGAAATCGTTGACATGTATTAGCTCAGAGTCGCTCTAAGGAGGGGAGAGAAGGCAACTCACCTTGATCAACTGATTGAGTGACTTCCTTCTCTTGTTCACTCGCTTGTGCTGGTACTGTTGTGGATGTTGGAGTATCTAACTGCATACTAGTATCTTTTCCAACCTCTTCAGCAGGGGTAGCGGCTGTCGACATTGTTTGTGAAGTTGATGGAAGTTTAAAGAGATCAAGTCGCGTTGTAGGTCGAACACCTGAGAGGGGGCTTCGCTGAGGTTGTCTCGAGTGTTTTGGAAGGTATCGAAATGATCTGAGTTGAAGTAGCGAAGTTCTAGAGTGACCAACAAAGATCATGCAAAAAAAAAAAGTCGAAATCGCTTTTCGAAATTTCGCAAGTCAAAACTGAGCAGAATTGAGATGCTCTCGTCCTTGTTCGAGTGTAGGCATGAGGAAGCATAAACGCTGCTGTCGCGGCTTGCACGTAACGATCGCTCGTCGACGGTCTCTCATTCTAACATCTCGCAACCTTGTCAAGCGAAGCGACGATTGCGAAACATCTGTACGGATCAGCTTATCGATAAGGACCGTTTCGCCCTCGTACCATCTCACCCAACGTCAAAGTACCTGCTCCCTCCATCACGTCATCTCCCAATCACAGATGGTAATCCCTCACTTCCCTCTCCTTCCAACCCATCAAGCGTCTCTCCCAAACCCCTTCAATGCCCATATCCTCCCTCCCATCTTCCTTCCACATCATCGTCGGTTCTCCTATCCATTCTCCTTGCGCATTCTGCGGTGGGTTTCGGAAGATCACTGATTCCTTGAATCCGAGTGTTAGGTGAATCGCTGAGGGGGTGAGCTCGATTGACTGATCGAGCGCAAGAAAATGTTAGCGGAGTTAGAGGGGAGTAGAGGGAAAGGAGAGTAAGTGTACCTCGTAGGAAGGGGAGGAAGAGGTCAGGAGTTCGAGGATGTTTCGAGCGAGGATTTGAGAGTGAGCCATCGCCGGGCGAGCAGCTTTCGGAGCGCCTGAACTCCTCACGAACGACGTATCAGCTTCGATATAGAAGGGAGATGCGATTTCGAAGTGAGAGACTCACCTGAATTAGCGATATCACCAATCGCGAATACTCTCCCATCCAACTTATCCCTCTCGTCCTCCTTCACTGGTGCGACATGTAGAGAAGAATCCACTTCGATGAACCCATTTTGAGCTATAGCGGAAGGTGCGAACGACTCTAGAAGTTGCGAATTCGGAGTCTGACCAGTGGATTGAATCTGTTCAGCCTTGCAATCTACAAGTCAGTGAGCGAATCGATACTCGATAAGGATCGCGAAGACGAACGGCGCAATCAGCCCACAGTGATCTCCCATCCTCGGTTCTCACCTCCACTTCTTCCCCCTCGTCCCCAAATCCTCCCGCTGGAATAACCGCTCTACTCCCCAGCATCGTCTCCACTCCCAATTCTTCAAATCGTTTCTTGATGAGCTCACTTAACGATGGATGAAACCGATTCATGAGTTGTTCTCGAGAATGTAAAAGAGTAATCTGTTTTCCGCTCTTCGCTGGAGGGTATAGCACGGCTAGATCACAAGCCATTTCTGTTGACTTCTTCTTCTTCGTCAGTCAATCAAAAATGACTGAAATCGAGGAGAAAGAGAAGCTCACGAACTCCAATAGCTCCTCCACCTAGGATCACGACCCTCTTCGCTCTCCTCAACCTCTCTTGTAATCCCCTCAAGTATTCAATTCCCTCTCGTTTCGTTCCATTCCCTGGTATAGTTCCAGGAGGACTCAATTTAGTTCCCATAGCTAAAACCAACCCTTGATACTCCAACTCGCTTCTTTCTCCATTCGATTCGAGGTGTATCGTTCGTGTAGAAGGATCGATCGATGTTGCGACAGTAGAAGAAAGGATTTCATGAGGGCAAGGAAGCATTGTTGGGAAAGGTAAGAAAGTTTTATGTTCGTGAGAAGAGAGGATTGCGAATCTAGGGTAAGCGAATCTGCACTCGAGCTCCTACAGTATATCAGCGCTGGTAGAGTGTGATAAAGGAAGGAGACGGATCGCACAAGTGGGAGAGATGAGAGTTCTTTTCAATCACGATAACTCGATATTCTTCTTGAGGTAGGATCTTGATGAGTTCTTGTGCAGCTTGTAGGCCTACGTAGCTTCCTCCGATCACGACGAGATTCTTCATTGCTGTATTTCGAGGAGGACTTGGCGGGTAGAGGAGAATGAGGGTTAGAAGGAAAAGGGAAGAGGAGAAGATGCCGCGGCTTGAGAGATAGGAGAAGAAGCGAATAATGGGAAGTGAAGAAGGAGAAGAGAGAAAGGGATAGATCAGTAAGTGCGGATAAGATCAGTCTGGTTCGGCAGGAAGATACGATCCTCCGGAAAATGGGATGCGGACCGCGGCTCGCAAATTGGATCGCTGCGAAGAGACGTTGTATCAGCTCGAGCTTCGCAAGGATCTAAAGAAAAGCTTACGAAGAAGATAAAGCGTTTTAACAACACAACAAGGAGGAGGAGAATACGACAGTCAAATCAAGTACGGCACAAAAAAGAATAAAAGGACAGAAAAACTCAGGGATAGAGCAAAACACAATATGTAGAGAGATCGTTTGGAGTACTAGAACTGCATCGAAGAGATCGAAGAGCTCGTACTTGAGTTGTCATTCGCTGACTGGAAAGATTTGAGGAAACAAAGATCAGCTAAATCCAAATCTGTCGAAGAGTGAAAGAAGGGAAACGTACAGCTAGGAAATTTGAAGCGTTCACGAGATCACTCAATCCACCGATCCCATTCTGAGCCCCTCCATTCCCATTCCCACTCGCCGCTCTCTCTTTCCCTCTCTCGATAACTCCTTCAAGCACTTCGATCCTCCTATCCCTCTCTCCCAATTCCGCGTCCTTCTCCTCCAACCTAATCTTCAACTCTTCATTCTCGGCTTTCAACGCCTCGCACTCCATCGCGACTTGTTGAAATTCTGCCGCTCTCTTGTCCCTCGACCTCTGCGCCGCTAATCGATTCCTTTCTTTCCTTTCTGCCGCTCTATCTGAACTTGCCGAACCTGATCCTGATTGCGCCGTCGTCGAGGAACCACCTGGTTGTGGAGAGACGTTTGGGGAATGGTCGAGTGCGAGGAAAGTGGGTGATAAGCGAGAAGAAGAGTCGGGTAGAGAAGGATCAATTTGAGGGTGCAGGGATGGGGATTGAGTCGAAGGGGATAACTTGACTCGTTTACCCCTCGTACCAGTCATGAGAGGGGACAGGGAAGGAGGGAGGAGTGAATCGGGATTTAGGGGGAAGTTGCGAAGAGTGGGAAGGAGGGGGGAGAGGATCTGAGCGGATAGAGAGAGAGGGAAAGCCTCCTTTCGATTCGGAGAGTATTGAAGTTGAAGAGATTGAGGTTGAAGCTGGCTTGAAGTGGTTCAGTTGAATGTGAAAGTGGAGGAAAGAGAGAAAGAGGAAAGCGAGACGAGTCAGCCTCCTCTGTCCACACCTCTCTTAGAAGATCGACGACAGCTCAGTAGCTCATTATTATAGCTCACAAGTCCATCAACAACTCAGTAAACTATTGTCGACCTCTATACTAGCCGATTCACTCAACTCAGTCGTGTCGATGAGGTGGCAGAGCATACATTCAACTCGACTCTACAACAACAAGACTGGCTGGACTGGAATCAAGCTCGACTAGTTGGAACACCTTAGTCGATTATCAGAGAACCGGTGCTACTTCACAAGATGTCGACATCGCTCAATTCTCGCTTCACACTTCTCGACTCGCAGGAATCTTGATCTCTGTACCTCGACACTACTCTATCCAGCTCGATCTCAGCTCAGGGCTAGCCTCGAAGGACTCATTGACGGATTGGGTTATCTCGAAACGCTATCGCTGAGGGTTTAGGGATTCTCAGTCACTACATCATCAATTCAACGATTCTCTACTTCTCTCTCTCCTTCCTTCCCTTCACTAGTTTATGCTCTTGCGCCGAATCACACCAATCCTACAACACTCTATACGCTCCTTTCACTCCACTTCAATCATCAACATGCCACCTCGCAAACGCTCCCCCTCCTCTTCCTCTTCCCCTCCACCTATCAAACCTTCTCCAACGAAGAAACCTAAACTCGCCTCATCTACACCGAGCAAGAAAGTAGCAAAGGTTGAAGTGAAGGAAGAGAGTGATTTACCTGGACAAGGGATTTGGAAAGATTGGCCAGCACCCAGAAATCAGATGGAGAATGCTAAACAATTCATCCTTGAAGCGTGCGTCGCATTCCTTCCACTACAAGCTTCCTCAGAGAGCTAATCTTGTAGTGGGTTGAGACACACAGTGTGAAAGGAAAACATCGAATCCTATTATGTCCTGATAAAGATGCAGATGGACTCTCCTCCTGTCTCGTCATGTACCGCACCCT
>Ga0308169_10005570_pt1 | contig 11392 bp, 16 predicted proteins | sample PhyBR1_2_FD_202139 | JGI IMG/M metagenome (GOLD analysis project Ga0308169, IMG submission 202139) | Phyllosphere microbial communities from UC Gill Tract Community Farm, Albany, California, United States - DLSLSB.R1 | ecosystem: Host-associated > Plants > Phyllosphere > Unclassified | place... | reverse complement strand
TCGAAGGTGTATCGGCGGATTTCGCCGTTTGGGACGCTTGGGAAATCACGAATTTGTCCGGCACTGCGTTCGCGAGTGCGATGGAGGGACGAGAGAGGGATATCTGAGGGAGCGGTCGATAAGCTGAGACGAGAGACGGGATGATGGACCGTGGGAAGAGGGTGAGGAGAGAGATTAGTCGAATATGAAGAAGGGAGGATGTCGTGCGATTGAGCTAGACGTTGGTCGACCAGAGCTTCCGAGTACGGGTAGCCCTGCTGAGGATGCGTGTTACTGTGAGCGTGTGGATAGGAAGAGGAGAGATGTCGAACGTCGAATCCGTCAACGTGAGGATTGAAGATCGGCATGTCGCAGGGAGGAGCCTGAGGGTAGATTGTCTCGATCTGGTCGTTGACCGTTGAGGAGGTCTCTGAGGACAGTGAGAAGAAAAGCAGAGAAGAGAAAGAGGAACGGAAAGAGACGACGAGGAGTTGTTAACCTCGTCCCACATTTCCGCGGACGACTACATCTCCATGCGGAACATTCGATCCATGTAGGCATGAGCGCAGATGGGTGAATCGAAAGCGGTAACAGAGTCGAAGCGACAGAGTGGGACATCGGAGGAATCAGAAGTGAAAGTCGACGAGCGAGCGAGTTGAGAATCTGCTAGGGAGCGACCGAGCGAGAGAGCAAAAGGTCATCTAGCGAGAGGCAAGGCAGAAGAAAGTGAATTGGCAAACGTTACATGCTCGCCTTGATCGCCTGCAAAACGTCACCCAATTCCTCCTCTCTGTTCTTCTTAGGCTTGACGGTCTCCTTCACCTTCTTCTCCCCTCCTTCTGTATCCATCTTTGACTTCTTCGGATCCCTCGCTTTCGCAAAGATCTCATCCACCTCATCTGCTTTCCTCTCACGCTTCTTCTTCCTCTTCTTGTCTTCCTCTCCTCCATTCGTTGCCTCGACAGCGGCGACCTGTTGCTGTTCTTTCCTGTTGGCGATGTCTTCCTCTTCTGCTTTCTTCGCCTTCTCTTCAGCTGCCAATCTCGCCATCTTTGCTTTCCAATCATCTCTTCTCCTTTCCCACAAAGGTAATTCGACCTTTCTCGCAAAAAAGTGGCCGTAAGGACTCTTTTGAAGATCCATGGCGGTTCGAGGGTCGGCAGCGAGGGAAGCAGCGATCTTATCCTTGAGGTAAACATCGGCGACGGCGAAGCATTTCTCGGCTACTCGACTACCGATTCGATCGGAAGCGACTGCTGGGTAATGACCGATGAGGGAGAGGAGGAAGGTTCGAAGAGCTCGAGGAGGTGTTGTTGGGGAAGTGAGGAGTGCGTCGAGAATGCGAGAGGAAGTAGCGGATCGAGTGAGGGCGAGAAGTGCTTCGATCTCCATAGCAGCGATGCTGAAAAGTGTGACTGTCAGAGAATGTATAGTGGTATTGAGAGGAGGAGGCTCACCTGTCAAAGACGACTTGCTGATGAGGAGCATGAAGTTTGAGCCAAGTCTGAAGGAGAACTGATCCTTGAGTCGAAGGTTCAGGAACGTTGTTACCGAGTTTCTTCCAATGCTGTATCGTATCAAGGGCAGATTATCAGGGACTTTGATTGATGAAGGGGAGGCGAAGAGATGGAAACTGACTTGATAACGGTTGAGAGTGAGAACACAAGGAACGACAAGTTTGCGCTCTTCCTCGCCGGTCAATCCAAAAGTGTCCAGTAGCAGCTATCGATCTCGTCATCAGCACACAAGCGAAGGATAGAGAGTATGAGAGGCAACTCACCTCACTCATCTCTTCTTCGCACTTGCCAAGTTTCGCCGACATTTCCAACATACTCCTCAACACACCAGTCCTGAAATTATCGATCCACTCTCCTCTTCTCTCCGTCGCAATCGCTCTAACCTCCTTGACCAATCCGTCCAACTGTTCCTCATCGACCCTTCCGATTCCTACCGCGACGACGAAGTTCGCAACTGCGTTTCCAGCCAATCGATGAAGTTTCCCTTTGAAGAACGAGTTCCACAGTGCTGAAAAGACTGGATGAGGTGACAGAGTGAGGAGGATTTCGAAAGTGGGAGAAGAAGCAGGGTGTCGTAATAATCCAGCTAAATATTCCTCCCTCAGTTCCTGCGCCTTTTCACTCGAACTCGTCTCATCCTGTACTTCGGCGACTTGACCACACAAGATCCGATCTGCCCATCCACCAGCTTTCCATCCTCCTTGACTCGAAGCCTCCAATTCAATCAAGATTCGCATAACTGGTCCAGCAACTTCATGCATCGCAGCTTTTCGAACTCCTTCTCCTGCTACTGCTGTCTGAGCCCCTTGAACCGTCGACGCTTCGACATCGAGTTGATCGAGTGCCGAATAGATATCTTGGAGAGCTTGAGCGAAGGAAGGAGGAACTGCGAGTGTCTTGCCTTTTCCTTTCCCGTTCGATTCACGTTCGTCGGAGAGCCAATTCTTGCCGAACGAGGATCCTTGGTTTTTGCGGAATTGCGTAGACTTCTTACTGCGTTCGCCGCGAGAAGGAGTGCCATCGGATTGAGTGCAGGGTATACCGGAGAAGACGAGAAGGAGGATTCGGATAGTGTGAGAGGCGAAAGGATCGTAGATTAGGGTTGAAAGGGTCGGGAGGATCTCGGGGAGTAAGGCGAGAAGCAGATCGGTCATCGTTGGGAGTTCGGACGTTGATGCGGCAGAGGAAGGGGGAGAAGCGACGTTTCCACGAGTCTGTCAAAAAGATCGGGTTAGCTAGTTCAGAGTATCGATGTAGAACAGGACGAACTTACTTCGCGATCAACGGTCTGACCAGCAAGCTCGAAAAGAGTCTGCAGAACGTGACTCGCACATCTGTGCTTCACCAATTTCTCGATTTGTCCGGTAAAACGATCCAACAGAACCCTCTTCGCAAAGTCATCCATCGCGTAAAGCAATCTCTCCAACACTACACTCGACTCGTTATCTCCCGCCAAGGTGATCTCGTGACCCGAGAGCGATTCCAACGCTGATCTCAACAGTAAAGGTCGTTCATCCTCGATTTCCTCCTCAACTTCATAACCATTCTCATCCAACACGTATTGTTTCTCCCTTTGACCATGACCCATCTCTTGCATCTCTTCGATCTGTTCTGCAACCTTCTGAAAGTAGGCTTTCGTATCTGGGTCTGGCTCGGGAAGTGCATCTGGGTCGTCGATTGCTGGTCTGCGAGTTCCTGACGAAGCGGCAGGTAAAGAGTCCATCTCTAATCGGGTCTTGCGTTCACGTTCTCGCTTCTCTCGTGCTAATCGAGCGGCATCTTCAGCTTCTTGTTGTTCCTTCTTTGCCTGTTCGAAGGCGAGAGTGAAGATTGTCAGCTGACTAGCCTCGCAGAGCAGTCTCAAAAGATCAGACTTACCTTCTTCTCCTCTTTACGTGCATCAGCACCTTTTCGTTGACGAGGACGAGGCATTGCTTGCTAAACTTTTAGTGAAAGTTGATGAAGAGCTGTGTCTCTTCCGTTCGAGCCTAAGGAGTTCTTGTGAAGTCGTAGAAAGTGTTGCGAGCTGTTGTCCTACTGTCTGAGCTGGTCAGAGTCGGACCTAGTGGTGGAGAGGTGAAGAGTAGAAGTTGAACTTCAGCACTTTTTTTTTCGCTGAGTCCATCTCCTCGAAATTCACCCTCAATTGTTTGAGTAACGAGACTCTTCTTGGTCGATATAGTACGCCTATTCAGACTCAATAGCGCAAGAATCAGAAACCCCTCGCTGAATACTCCCAACCAAGAATTTCGTAATTTCCATTCGCTTCCTCTCTCCCTCCTTCCACTTCTCTCGAATCAAGATGACCACCCCGCCAGTAGTGCTGACTATAGCTGGATCCGGTATGTTCAGCATCCTCACTCTCCCTTCCCCTTCTTCGTTGACTCCCCCCTCTTTCTTCCGCTCTTGCCGAAACTTGATTCAACAGACTCTGGAGCAGGAGCTGGAATCCAAGCAGACCTCAAGACGATCTCTGCGTTCTCATGTTACGGTACAACTGTCATCACGGCCCTGACAGCTCAGAATACTCATGGAGTTCAACTCGTCGAAGGAGTTTCACCAAAAATGGTTCAACGACAACTCGAAAGTGTGTTGATCGAGGATATTGGAGCTCAAGCAATCAAGACGGGAATGTTGTTCAATGAGGAGATCATCAAGGTTGTTGTCGAGGTGTTGGAAAGACACTTTGGAAAGGAAAAGGAGAAAGCAAACCTCGTTCTTGACCCCGTTTGCGTCTCGACTTCAGGCCATTCACTACTCGCCATCGAAGCTGTCGATATTCTACGATCGCATCTATTACCTTGGGCTACCGTCGTCACTCCGAATATTCCGGAAGCTGAATTCTTGACGGAACGGGAAGCGGGAAGTATCAAAGGAGTTGAGGATATGAGGAGTTGTGCGAGGGATCTAGCGAAACGAGGGACGAGATGGGTGTATCTCAAGGGAGGTCACTTACCGATCACGAAGGAGGATGGGAGAAAGGTGGTGGTCGATTTATTGTGGGATGCTAAGGCGGAGAAAGAGTATTTGAGTGAGCGGAAGTATCTCGATGTCAAGAATACGCATGGAACGGGTTGTACGTTGGCTGCTGCAGTCGCTTCAGGTCTAGCGAAAGGTCAAACAGGTGAGCAAGAAACTTCGCTCTTATCGGATTCTCGCACTCTCGCTGATCTCGCTAAATCTCTCACTCTTTCGTCTCAATCAGTCCCGGAAGCTGTTCAAGCAGCAGCAGATTACGTAGCCGACGCTATCGCTTCCTCTTATCCTCTCGGAGGAGGATCAGGTCCCGTCAATCATTTCCACTCCCACGCTCCTCGCACCCTCCCTCTGCCGAATCTACATTCTCCCACCCCTTTCACCGACTACCTGATATCCTACAACCTCCCCTTATGGAACCGCTACGTCTATCACCCATTCCCTCAAGGTCTAGCAGACGGAACGATGCCACTCTCTTCCTTCCTCCACTTTATACAGCAGGACTATCACTTCTTGAAACAATATGGGAGATCGAACTCGTTGGCTGCTTACAAGACGGAAGATATGAAGGAGATGGCGGCTTCAATCGAGATTGTCAATGCTGTGGTGAAGGAAACGGAGATGCATGTCAAGGTGAGTCTTGACGAATCTATCCCTTGACTTCCGTTGATTGATACACGACTTTTTCTCGATCTCGTCTGCAGTACTGCGAGACCTACGGTATCTCTCGAGAAGAGCTCATGGCAGTTCCCGAATCATTATCGAATATCGCCTACACTCGATACGTTCTCGACACCTCCTCGAAAGGAGATCTACTCGACACCCGAGTCGTCACTGCACCTTGTCTGATCGGGTACGGAAAAGTAGGAGAACGGTTAGTTGCTGCGTTGGAAGGTGTCGAGAGGGATGAAACGAAGAACAAGTATTGGGGGTGGATAGCCGAATACGGTGGAGATTGGTATCAAGGTGCTGTCAAGACTGGAATAGGTAAGCTTCATTTACTCGTAATTTCATCGTGAGCTGACGAAGGTGTCGCGCAGATCTCCTCGAATCGACTTTGTCTGCCTCGCCCATCTCACCGAAACGATTAGAGGAACTCGCAAAGATCTTTGAGAAAGCTACGGAATTGGAGATTGCGTTTTGGGATGCTGCTATGGTTGCGGGAGATGAGGAACGGAAACGACTAGAATCGCGGAATTAGACTCGAGGGGTTGGAGGTAGTAGACACTTTTTATGCCGGAATATCAGGGAGTTCAGTAACGGATTTGTAAGTCAGGGCGAGGGAGAGCATTCGTCGGATTGACAGCTTAGGATGCGGATACCCACTTCCACCTCGGGTCCTCCTTCCCCTGTTCGCCTATACCCGATTCCCTTCGAGCTCTTAGACCCTACTCCCGATCTCCGTCTCCCTACGTTTCCCGCACCCGAGTCTGAAGGACGTAAGGTGTTCGCAGTGGCCTCTTCTCCCTAATCCTCTCACTCTCTGCCTCTTCATATTCAGCCTATTCCTACCGCCGTCTCTTCGTCGAAATGTCACAGGCTCATCATGAGCGTGCACACGAGTTGAACGGAAAGCTCGATGAACTCGAGAAAATGGGAAATCAGAGGCAGGCAGGACTATCAAAAGCGTTGAAGGAATGGAAGCAAGAGTTGTACGACGACTTCGCAGGAACGGAAGAGAAACGTCGTCAATACCTCGACTCGGATGCCGTCTACGAAGCTATCCTCAAAGTCCTTCGAGAGTTGAAAAGATGGGTAGAATCTGGTGACCGGGTAAGCACGATCTTGTTTCCCGAGTATACAGCTCAGTGCACTGATAGCGATCTCTGACCGGTGGAAAGATTGCAGTACAAGGAAAACTATTAAACGATTGGAAGGTCAAGTTCATACTTCGCAAGGTCGATGCCGTCGTTTCAGATCACCAAGCTGCGCACTCCCTTGCTCGAGTTTCGCTGAGGTACGCTCGCATCGCAGGGTTGAGGACATTCGGTCGCGCAGAGGAAGGAGGCTGCTATCTTTGAAGAGAATACTCAAGAGAATCATATCTTGTCACACTCTGCAGATTCCGGAGTGAAGAGGGTCACATTGTGCTTGTCGTTGAAGTCGTTGTCTTTGCAGTAGGAGCTTTCTCACACCAGCTCGACACAGGAACGCAAGATCTTTCGGAGAAACGTAAAAGCCGAATCTCCATGAGTCATCGCTCGCGAGTCGCACGGTCTCTCTGCCTAAACCCGACCCATCTCGTCCCTCTACGTCCCTGTGCTTTCACGAAGGGATCCTGCTTAAACCTGGCCTACTCCCGAGACATCTGAGGATCTATACCCGATGTCGAAACGCCGCCGAATCGCGTTCCTTGTCTGCTCACTTCCCTCACACTTACACAGAAACATTCAAGATGCCGATTAATTTGTTCCCTACCGAAGAGGAGCTATTGAGGCCGACTCATCTGGAAGAGTTACTCGTGAAAGTGGAGGAACGGTCTCGTATTGTCGGACTGAGTGAAGAGGTCATTCTCGAATGGACTGAAGGTATAAGGAAAACGTTCTTGACGGACAATGGTCGCCTGCCCAATGCTTATTTAAAGCATCAGAAGAGCTGGGAAACTTTGGAAATGGCTTTGAGGACGCTCGTTTCATGCCTCAACAGCAATTTGGTACTTTCTGATCTCTCGTGCCGCTTCTATCACAGTACTGAATGATCTTCTCCTCCAGGCTGTCCAAGTTATCGACACTAGTGTTTACCCAGAAACGTTTAGGAGAAAATACACTGCCGTCGGACTCGTCGAAGCGATTCAAGCTGCACGCCCTGAACTGTTTCCTCCCTTCCCTTATATCTCTGCCGAATCTCGTACCAAGCACGAGGAAGAATTTAGACAGACGATTTCGAGAATCAAGGAAAAGGCACGATCGACTGGTGCAAGCGCTACTTATCAACAGCGGCGAGTACTGCTAGAGGCAGGGGCAAGCCAGTGGGCTCAGGAAATGCTTGCTGGTATAGTCCAAGCAGATAATTGGAATTACCTCGGGCGGCAGAAAGCTTGGGAAATTGTTAAAGCCTTTATCGATAAAATACAAAGCAAGCTGGACCGTCAGGAGACCGTGAGCTTCTCCTCCTGTAAATGAGCAGCGGGAGCCTGACACTTGTTGACCAGGTGATCGATCCGGACGGCAACTTCTTAGCTAAGTACACCGTTAAAACACTCCTGGAGAACCTGCACAGAGAACTCCCGAACCTCCCATCAGCCTCACAGCAGTCCCATCGACGTCACTCGCTTGGCTCAAGTAGGAGGATTTTGGGACGCTGTGCCCAGTTGATGGGAGTCGAGACTCGAGGAAGGGCGAAAGACGGAGGGTATCATTTCGCACCTTTCTAGATTCGAACTTTATACTACCATTCACAGTTGCGCCCGGTACTATCTGCCACTCCTTTCTATTTCCCATTTGTACATCCCTCTTCCTTTCCCCGAACCTATCCCTTTGAGACCCGTTCGCTGTCGCTTTCTCCGAGAGTCAACGAGAGTGTGGATTCGAGCGAGACCTGCTAAACCCAGCACAGTCGCAGTGTCGAGATCCCTCTGATCTCCATCTGATTTCGCTAGAGGGAGGTGCAGATGTGGGTCAATTTGAGGATAGTGGGAGCAGGTTGCGAGCGAAATGGGCTGTTGTTCCGACTGTCAGAGCTGGTGCTTGCTAGAAAATAACAGTCAGAGCTCGCTAGAGATACATTCGAGATCGAAGAGCGTACACGGGGTCATCTGAAGCTGCTGCAAAGCGAAACGAGCCGGTTCAAGATGAAGAGCGAAATCGAGGTGATCTGGGGTATCGAGTTTCCTAAACGCGCTATCGGACTGAATGTGCTGATCTCGAGATTGTTTCGATTGATTTGGGATCGTGTGCCAGACGGCAGAGTGGAAGGAAGGAAGGAACCCTTTACTCCCCCACACGACGACTTTTCTCTTTTTCCTCTCTTCATTCTCACCAATCTTTCTAGCTCGATATGTCATTCAGTAAAGCATTCGCAATCGGTAAAGGAGGTCTCAAGATCCCTTCAATCGGCCTAGGGTGCGTCAAAGTCTCTCTTCCTCTCCTCGACGTCAGTTTCGCTGAGTGGAGGCTTGATGAACAGAACTTGGAAGAGCTCGCCGGGACAAGTCAGTAGCGCCGTAGAGACGGCTATCAAAGCTGGATATAGGTGAGCTGTCATTATCTCTCCGCTCTTGAGATATACGAAGACTCAATTTTCGCTCAATTCGCAGACACATCGGTGAGTAGCAATCGATTCCTCGACTACTTCGTCGCGTATTGACGAGATGACGACTTGCGAAGATTGCGCCGCGGCGTACAAGAACGAGAACGAAGTGGGTGAAGGAATCAAACGAGGAGGAATCGATCGGGATCAACTCTTCATCACTTCAAAGGTACGCCAGCTCTCCTGTTCGCTCGAGAGAGGACAGAACGAGAGAGATAGCTTACCTAATTTCATCGTGCTCAGCTCTGGAACACCGAACATCATCCTGATCGAGTCGAAGCAGCTCTCGATAAAACTCTCAAGGAGTTAAAGCTCGATTTCTTAAATTTGTATTTGATGCATTGGCCAGTCGCATTCGCAGAGGGTCAAGGACCGGACGGCAAGCCCAAGATTGATTGGGATTTGACGAATGACGTTTCACCAACTTGGGAAGCGATGGAAAGACTTCAAGAGAAGGGAAAAGTGAAGAACATCGGTATCAGTAACTTTACTATCCCCAAGATGGAGAAGCTGGTATGTTGAAGCACACGCTGGACTCGGAAAGATCGGTTTGGGCACTGATCTTTGATCTTACCCTCACAGTTCAAGACCGCGAAGATTCGTCCCGCTGTAAATCAAGTCGAGTTGAACTTGCACTGTGCTCAGCCTGAACTTGTCGCTGTGAGTCTAATCTTGCTGAGGAGAGAAGAAGGCGAGCTTTGATTCGACGCTGACTATGCAACCATTTTTCGAAACAGTGGGCCGCGAAGAACAATATACTGCTCGAAGCTTACTCTCCTCTAGGTTCAACTGGTGCTCCTCAGCTCGAAGATCCTGTCGTAAGTCTCTATCCGCTTTGGTGCCGACTGAGACTTTGGACAAACTTGCCTGCCTATCCGACGAAATCGAGTCGTGTCTCCTCCGCTGAGCCGATCTCGTTCTTCATTCACAACAGGTTCAAGAACTAGCGAAGAAGCACAAGACCCACCCTGCAAACATTCTTATCAGCTGGCAAGTGTACCGAGGAGTTGTCTGTCTCCCGAAATCCGTCACTCCCGAACGAATCAAGTCCAACTTTGAATCTGTCGAGCTCACAATGGAGGAAGTCACGAAGCTTGAGAAGCACGCCGAGTCGTTTGGAACGAAGAGAACGGTCGATCCGTCTGAGGCATGGGGAGTCAAAGTTTGGGAGGATTAGAGGTTAACTTATCGTAGAAATCAAGCAATTCAGTATCAGTTCATGGGCTAATTGCTTCCCCTTGTCTCTGCCACGTCGACATGGTCGTCGTGTAGATCCTCACATGCGAGGAGTAAGTTGCAGGAGATGACCCGGCGAGTTTCCGACCCCCTTTGCTTTCGACTCCTGCGAAGTTCGAAATTTCTCTGCTTCGGAGTTTCTTCTGCCGAGAAGCATTGACGTGATTTTCCATTGATCACATATCTTTACTCCTGATTACTTTTCGAGAAGAAATTGCTCGTACGTCTCCCGAACAAACTCGAAAAGTCAGCTCCTCCTCCTCTTTCTCTCCAACTCTCGGAATGGCAAGATCAACACGGTTGTACACATTATGTGTCATCTTCCTACTCGCCTATCAACCCCCGGCAACTCTAGCAGCTTCTACATCTCGACTCGAACGCGTTTCTATCGCTCAACTTGAGAGACGACAAGGGTTGGAAGGGATCTTTGGAGGGAGGGGAAATACAGGGGATAGTACAACAGATACTACAGCAGATACAACTAGTCCCCTCGTCACTGGAACAACAGGAGGGAGCGTGAATCCTACTCAAGCAACTTCGGTTCTCTCTTCTTCCCCTCTCTCGAGTCCTACGGGCGTCAGGATCCCTCTCTTCGGTACAAGTACTGCTTCTGGTACATCTACAGAACCAGTCGGAGTCTCACTTTCAATCGCAATTTGTAAGTACCTCCCTTCGTTTCTCAACCAATTTATTCATTCGGCAGGAAAGGTGGGGTCAAGGGGGAAAGCTTTGAAGGATCGGAGAGGACTGTCAAGCGCCGCTGATAGCGCTATAAGGACAAGGCGCGAGGAAGTAAGCGAGGGAAAGGGAGTTCGCGCTCAGGTCGAGAAACTTTAGCGTGCGAGAAAGAGACTAAACGCAGTTCGAACCTCCTCCTTCTACTCAACGTGCTAACTGACCTACGTCCTCTCTATTCCCGATAGCGGCATCGTCCGAGACAAGCGCGACAGCCGAACCAACTCCCGCCAGTTCTTCAGCAGAAACTTCATCAGGTTTGTCCTCCTCTAACTGGCTCAACTCGCTCTTCTTGCTGTGTTGAATATTCAGAGTTGCAACAGCCTCGCAAATTATCGTCACCGTCACCTCGATCGTCACGAATGCAGATGGATCGCAATCTACCATGGTTTCTGCGAGCGCGAGTGCGGTCGCAAAGAACGATGATGGCGGAAGTGGACCTTCAGGAAAGACGTGGGGAATCATTGGAGGAGTCGTTGGTGTGAGTCATCGTCGTTTCCGCTTATCGAGGAGAGTCGTAGCTGATCGATCGAGTTCCTTGACGGGTTTTCAGGGTGTCGCGGTTCTTATTGGAGCTATCCTGGTCATCTGGCGCTGCACTCAAAGACGGTTCGACAACCTCGATGGAGACGTCGACGAGATTAAATGGCCCGAACTTCAACCCGACGGTCAAACCGTTTCGGCTGGATTATCTACTCTCA
>Ga0308169_10005568_pt1 | contig 11393 bp, 11 predicted proteins | sample PhyBR1_2_FD_202139 | JGI IMG/M metagenome (GOLD analysis project Ga0308169, IMG submission 202139) | Phyllosphere microbial communities from UC Gill Tract Community Farm, Albany, California, United States - DLSLSB.R1 | ecosystem: Host-associated > Plants > Phyllosphere > Unclassified | place... | reverse complement strand
GTGATCGAACGATCGGCGTCACGTATGCAAGAGACGAACGTAACGCGTGGGCATGCCCACCCTACGTTACGCGACGGCCGACGAAAAAGAGTGAACGTGGCAACGGTTTCGCTTAAGTGACCGGCATTACGCCACTGGCGTCAATGACCCCGTACGTTACGCCACCGTTATCAACTCAAATGCCGCAGCGGGTGCGCGTGATCCGGCCACGCCGGCGCGAAGAAGGCGTCCACCATTTCCGCTGACACGGCGTCCAGCGTCGGCGGATTCCACTGCGGCGCGTTGTCCTTGTCGATCACCAGCGCGCGCACGCCTTCCAGCACCTCCCCATGCTCGAAATTGCGGCGCACCAGCGTGCGTTCCATGCGCAGGCAGTCGGCGACATCGAGCGAGGCGCCGCGCAGCAGCATCTCGTGCGTCACGCACATCATCAACGGCGAACGCTGGCGCATCGCACCGAGCGCCTTCTGCGCGAACGGATTCTCGTCGCCTTCCAGCGAGGCCATGATCGCCGCGACCGAGCCGGCGCCGAAGTGTTTGTCGATCGAGGCGCGCTGCGTTTCGAGGACGCTCGGTCCCGCGTCCGCGGCAAAGCGCGCAGCAAACGCGCGAATCGCCCCGGCCAGTTGCGCACCCGGCGTCGACTCGACCAGCGCATGCAGTTCCCCCAACTGCGCACCCGGCACGAAGACGTCGGCCAGGCCGACATACAGCGCGTCGGCCGCGCCGATCGTCAAGCCCGTCAGGCCCAGGTAATTGCCCAGCTGCCCGGGCGCGTGCGACAGGAAATGGCTGCCGCCGACGTCCGGGAACAGGCCGATGTTCACTTCCGGCATCGCCATTTTCGTGCGCTCGGTGACGATGCGCAGACCGGTTTCCGGACCGCCCTGGGCGATGCCCATGCCGCCGCCCATGACCACGCCATCCATGATCGCGATATACGGTTTCGGATAGAAATGGATCAGGTGGTTCAGCGCGTATTCTTCGGTGAAGAAATCTTCCAGAAGCGCGCTGCCGCCGGTGGGTGCGGCGTGGCCGGCTTCGTGGAAGAAGCGGATGTCGCCGCCTGCGCACAGGGCTTTTTCGCTGCTGCTGGTGAGCACGACCGCGGACACGGCGGCGTCGTCGCGCCAGGCCAGCAGGATGTCGGTCAGGCGGCGCACCATCGCCAGCGACAGGGAATTCAAGGCCTTGGGCCGGTCGAGGGTAATCGTGCCGGTGCCGTTGGCAATGCGGGTCAGGACGTGATCGGTCATGGCGAGTGAGGTGGTGAAAGAGACATGCATTCTACCGAAGGCAGGCGTGAAAAGGGCGCCTCGCGGCGCCCTCGTTCAGACGGTGCTTGGTGCTGGTGGATTACAGCGCAGCAGCAGCAGGCTCTCCGCCTTCAGGCAGGCGCTTGAGCGCCTCACGACTATGGTCCTTCAACATCGTCTTGTATTTCATCACCTGGCGATCCAGCCTGTCCATGAGCAGGTCGATCGCGGCATACAGGTCTTGCGCCACACTTTCCACGTGCACGGTCTTGCCGGATACGCGCAAGTTAATCTCGGCTTTTTGCCTTTTGTCTTTTTCGGTGAGATTGTCGATGGCGAGGATCACGTGGGAATCGATGACTTGATCGAAATGTCGGGTGATGCGTTCGAGCTTGTTCTGTACGTATTCACGGATGGCGGGGGTGACGTCGAGGTGGTGGCCACTGATGGTGAGATTCATACACACTCCTTTGAGAAGATAGCGGCCGCCAAGCCGCGCAAGGAGTGCGCGTGGCTGCCGCTGTTACAAGGATTTGCGGAGACTGACGGGAGGGATCTTGAGCGCTTCGCGGTATTTTGCAACCGTGCGGCGCGCAATGACCATGCCTTGTTCACCGAGCATTTCCGCGATCTTGCTATCGGATAATGGGTTCTTTGGGTCCTCTGCTCCTGTCAGCTGCGCGATAAGCGCCCGTATCGCCGTGGACGATGCTTCGCCCCCCGCTTCGGTGGCGACATGGCTTCCGAAGAAATACTTCAGCTCAAACATGCCGTGCGGGGTCAGCATGAATTTCTGCGTTGTTACGCGAGAGATCGTGCTCTCGTGTAGACCTAGTGTATCAGCTATCTCGCGAAGCACAAGGGGACGCATGGCAACCGCGCCATGGCTGAAAAAGTTCTTCTGACGCTCCACAATTGCCTGCGAAACACGCAGGATCGTATCGAAACGCTGGCGCATATTTTTGATGAGCCACTTCGCTTCCTGCAGCTGTGCGCTCATCTGGCCTTCGCCTTTTCCCTGCTTGAGCAGGTTCGCGTAGACGTTGTTCACGCGCAGGCGCGGCATGACTTCGTTGTTCAGCGAAACGCTCCAGCCGTTCTTCGATTTGCGGACAATAACGTCCGGTACGACATAGTCGGAAACGCTCGACGCAAAGGCCGCGCCGGGATGCGGATTGCACTGGCGGATCACCGCTTGCGCTTCGCGCAGGTCTTCGTCGTCGCAGTCGAGCGCTTTCTTCAACTTCGTGAATTCGCGCTGCGCGAACCAGGTCAGGTAGCCCTCGACGATCTTCAAGGCCATGCGCCGCGTCACCAGCGGCACGCCGGGCATGGCGCGGATCTGCAGCGCCAGGCACTCGGACGCGCTGCGCGCACCGACGCCGACCGGGTCCAGGCTTTGCACCATCGCCAGCGCGCAGCGCAGTTCGTCCATCTCCACTTCCAGCTCTTCCGGCAGGCGCGCGTGGATCTCGTCGAGCTGCTCTTCCAGGTAGCCGTTGTCGTCGATGGCGTCGATCACCAGTTCGGCCAGCGCGCGGTCGCGCGCCGTCACGCCCGTCACCCGGATTTGCTCGGTCAGGTGCTCGCGCAGCGTCACGCCGATGGCGCCAAGCTGCGGTCGGCCATCGTCGTCGCCGTCGGCGTTCGAGGCGCGCGACAACTCGCCCCAGTCGGCATCGGACTCGCCGCGCTCGACCTCGCCGCCGCCGTCGCCATCGGCGCCCTCCGCAGCCGCAGGGGCGCCCTCTTCCGCGTTCGATGCCGGCGCTTCGCTTTGCGCCGGCGCGGCGTTGAGCGCGCCGTCGGCCAGCAGGCGCACCGAGTGGTCGAGCGGATCGTCGAGCCGCTCGAGCAGCGGGTTATCTGACAGGATTTGCTCGATCTCCTGGTGCAGTTCGAGCGTGGACAGCTGCAGCAGGCGGATCGACTGCTGAAGCTGCGGCGTGAGCGCCAGGTGCTGCGAAGTCCGGAGTTGCAGGGATTGTTTCATGTGCCGCTAGGGTTCCGTGTTTTGCTACAGGCTTGCTACATGCGGAAGTGTTCGCCCAGGTAGACGCGCCGTACCGACTCGTCGGCGATGATGTCGTCGGGGCGTCCCGACGCCAGCACCGCGCCCTGGTTGATGATGTAGGCGCGGTCGCAGATGCCGAGCGTCTCGCGCACATTGTGGTCGGTGATCAGGACGCCGATGCCGCGCTCCTTCAGGAAGCGCACGATGCGCTGGATCTCGATCACGGCAATCGGGTCGACGCCGGCAAACGGTTCGTCGAGCAGCACGAAGCGCGGGTTGGTGGCCAGCGCGCGCGCGATCTCGACGCGGCGCCGTTCGCCGCCGGACAGGGACAGCGCCGGGTTCTCGCGCAGCTTCTCGATCTGCAGTTCGGCCAGCAGCGAATCGAGCCGGTCGTTGATGGCGGCTTTCGTCAGGGCCTTGCCGTTGTCGTCGCGCTGCAGTTCGAGCACGGCGCGGATGTTGTCCTCGACCGTCAGCTTGCGGAACACCGAGGCTTCCTGCGGCAGGTAGGACAAACCGAGTACTGCACGGCGGTGGATCGGCAGGCTCGAAATATCGGTGCCGTTGATTTCGATGGCGCCCGCATCCGACGGCACCAGGCCGACGATCATGTAGAACGAAGTCGTCTTGCCGGCGCCGTTCGGCCCGAGCAGGCCGACGACTTCGCCGCAGCCCACTTCGAGCGACACGTCGCGCACGACCAGGCGCTTGCCGTAACTTTTTTGCAGCCCCCGCACGACGAGGGTACTGCGCTTGTCGCTTGCTTCTTTCATTATCGCTTTCCTGCTACTGGCGCTGCCGGCGTCGATGAAGGTGTGGACGAAGGCGCGGCCTTTGCCGCCGGGGCGCCGGCTGCGGGCGCTGCGGCGCCGCCTGCCGGCGCAGCCTTGCGCGGCGCGATGATCAGGGTGCCGCGACCGCCGCCCAGCTTGCTTTCGCCGCTGGCGTCGTTGCGCACGGTCGCCACTTCCTTGCGGCTGTCGTAGGAGATGTAGGCGCCATCGAGTTCGTTGGTCAGGCGGCCGTTTTCGAGCTGCCTGACGATCGCTTTCGAGAACAGCTTGACCAGCTCCATGCGCTCGTCGTATTCGATGCGCTCGGCCTGGCCTTCCATCCACAGGTCCGGTCCGCCGTCGCGCTTCTGGCGGAAGGTCGCCACGCGCCCCGGACCGGAAGTGAGCGTCACGCTCATGTAGCCTTCCGGCGTTTCTTTCACCAGTGCGCGGTCCGACTTCATGATCAGGGTGCCGCGCGTGAGGACCACATTCCCGGTCAGGATGCGCGTCTGCGTGACTTCGTCGACGTCGAGCGAATCGAAGTTGATGACGGCCTGCTTCAGCGAATCGGCGCGCTCGGCGGAAGCCGACAGCGAGAGCAAGGAAAGGAAGGCGGCGGCGACCACGTTGTGAAATACGTTTTTCATGAGGGCTCGTTCCTGTTATTGGTTGGGTGCGGCGTGCTGGCGCGGCGGATAGACGATCTGGCCACGCCCACCGAGGTGCAGCTTCTGGGTCGGGTTCTCGGCCACCATGCCGACCCCGTTGACCGAGGCGGCGCCGAGGGTCATCTGCACCGGCAGTTTCGTCTTGACGATCTCGTCGTCGGCCAGCACGGTGAGCGCCTCGGTGCGCGCGCGCAGCGCTTCGGCCTTCGGCGTGGCCGGGCGCGCGATGTCGACATTGCCCATCAATTCGACGCGGTTTTCGGCGTGGTAGACCTGGCCGCGGTCGGCGTGCATGGTCATGCGCGGGCGGTCCGGCGCCATGCTCTCGACGATCGGCTTCGATACTTCGGAAACATCGTTGTCGGGATGGTGCGCCAGGCGCGCGCCGGACATGACGTAGCGCGGCACGCCGGTTTCGGTCATGCGCACGAAACTGAAGTTCTCGACGATGTAATCGGGCTCGTTCAGGTTGTTGCCGACGCCTGCCGTGTCCCCGGTCTGGATCGCCTGCAGCAGCCAGAAGCTGCCGAAGGCGAAGAACACGGCCGTCACCATCAGCGCCAGCATGCGCCAGCGGTGTGCGGTCCGTTTGTTCACGTAGGTCGCCATGGTTTCACGCCCATGCGAACTAAGCGAAATAAGGCGCGAGCGCCTCTTCGTACTTGCCCTGCGCGCGCAGCACCATGTCGCACACTTCGCGCACGGCGCCGCGCCCGCCGCCGGCTTTGGTGACGTAATGCGCGCGGTGCTGCACTTCCGGGTGCCCGGTCGGCACCGTCACGGCAAAGCCCACCTTGGTGAGCAGCGGCAGGTCGATCACGTCGTCGCCGATATAGCCGCACTGCTCGGCCGTGAAGCCGGTCTGTTCGAGCAGTTCGGCAAACGCGACGCGCTTGTCCTGGTGGCCCTGCCAGACGTGGTTGATGCCGAGGTCGCGCGCACGCGCCAGCACGATCGGCGATTTCCGCGCGCTGATGATGGCGGTGATCACGCCCGTCTTTTGCAGCAGCTGGATGCCGAGGCCGTCCAGCACGTTGAAGGTTTTCGTGATTTCGCCGTCCGGCCCGTAGGTCAGGCTGCCGTCGGTCAGGATGCCGTCGACGTCGAAGATCATGACTTTGACGCGCGCGGCGCGCTCCATGTGTGCAAGCGGGGTCATTTAGATTACCTTTGCGCGGGTCAGGTCGTGGATGTGCAGGGCGCCGACCAGCACGCCCGCTTCATCGACCACCAGCATCTGGTTGATGCGGAATTCTTCCATGATCGCCACCGCGTCCACCGCCAGCTGCTCGGGATGCACGGTACGCGCGCCGGTATGCATGACGTCGCGGATGGTCAAATTCGAAAAGTCCTGCACGCGCTCGATCAGGCGGCGCAGGTCGCCGTCGGTGAACACGCCGAGCGGCTTGAAATCGGGGTCGACCACGGCGGTCATGCCCATGCCCTTCTGGCTCACTTCCAGCAGCGCGCGCGTGAGCGGCACGTCGGGCGCCACGGACGGAATCGCTTCGCCGCTGCGCATCACGTCGCGCACATGGGTCAGCAGGCGCCGGCCCAGCGCGCCGCCCGGATGCGAGCGTGCGAAGTCTTCTTCGCGAAAGCCGCGGGCGTCGAGCAGCGCCACGGCCAGGGCGTCGCCGAGGGCCAGGGTGACGGTGGTGCTGGCGGTCGGCGCCAGGTTCATCGGGCAGGCTTCCTTCGCCACCGAGACGTCGAGGTGGACATCCGACAGCAGCGCCAGGCGCGATTGCGGCTTGCCGGTCATCGCGATCAGGGGCGTGCCCATGCGCTTCACCACCGGCAGGATGTCCATCAATTCCGAAGATTCGCCGGAATACGAGATGGCGATGAACACGTCCTTGTCGGTCACCATGCCGAGGTCGCCGTGGGCGGCTTCGCCCGGGTGCACGAACATGGCCGGGGTGCCGGTCGAGGCCAGGGTCGCGGCGATCTTGCGCGCGATGTGGCCGGACTTGCCCATGCCCGAGACGACCACGCGGCCGCTGCAGGCGTACATCAGGGCGACGGCGCGCGCGACGCTGTCGTCGGCATCGAGTCGCGCGTCCAGCGCGTGGATGGCATCGGCCTCGATGGCCAGGGTTTCGCGCGCCAGCGCCAGCACGCGGCGCGACTGGTTCTCGTCAAAACTGTTCAGCATTGTTTTTTCATCGGTTACACTCATTCTGGAAGTATAAACGAATTGGGAAAGCAAAAAACTTGCCAGACGTATCAAACAACGCCCGGTACACAGAAAGACCTCATTACGCATGGCATCCGGACTCGAACTGACCCTGTTGTTGCTCGGCAGCGCCGTCCTCGGCGTGGTCGTGTTCCGCAGCCTGCACCTGCCGCCGATGCTGGGCTACCTGGCCGTCGGCGTACTGATTGGCCCGCATGCCTTCGGCCTCGCGGCGGAAACCGGGTCGACCCACGCGCTGGCCGAATTCGGCGTTGTTTTCCTGATGTTCTCGATCGGCCTCGAATTCTCGCTGGCCCAGTTGCGGGCGATGCGGCGCATCGTGTTCGGCCTTGGGGCGGCGCAGGTGGTGCTGACCATCGTCGCCACCATGATCGGCGGCCTCGTCATCGCGATGTGGGCGCCGCAGTTGCGGATCGGCTGGCAGGCCGCCTTTGCGCTGGGCGGCGCGCTGGCGATGTCCTCCACCGCCATCGTCGTGAAACTGCTGACCGAGCGGCTGGAGCTGGAAAGCGAGCACGGACGGCGCATCATCGGCATCCTGCTGTTCCAGGACCTGGCCGTGGTGCCGCTGCTGATCCTGATTCCCGCATTGGCGAAGGACCCGGAAAACCTGGTGCGCACGCTGGCCTGGGCCGGCGTCAAGGCGGCGGCGGTGCTGGCGCTGCTGCTGTTCTTCGGCCAGAAACTGATGCGCAGCTGGTTCACCCTGGTGGCCAAGCGGCGCTCGCAGGAGCTGTTCATGCTGAACCTGCTGTTGGTGACGCTGGGCGCGGCCTGGATCACCGAGCGCGCCGGCCTGTCCCTCGCCCTGGGCGCCTTCGTCGCCGGCATGCTGATCTCGGAAACCCAGTTCAAGCACCAGGTCGAGGAAGACATCAAGCCTTTCCGCGACGTGCTGCTCGGCCTTTTCTTCATCACGATCGGCATGCTGCTCAACGTGCAGCTGGTGCTGCAGAACTGGTGGCTGGTGCTGCTGCTGCTGATCGTTCCCGTGTTGATGAAATTCGCGCTGATCGCGGGCCTGGCGAAGGCCTTCGGCTCGTCGGACGGCGTGGCGATGCGCACCGGCCTGGCGCTGGCGCAGGCCGGCGAATTCGGCTTCGTGCTGCTGAACCTGGCGTCCGGCTCGAAGCTGATCGACCCGTTTTTAATGCAGCTGGTGCTGGCCTCGATGGTGCTGTCGATGCTGGTCGCGCCTTTCGTCATCGCCAAGTCCGACCAGATCGTGATGAAGATCGCGTCCAACGAATGGATGATGCAGTCGCTCCAGCTGACGCAACTGGCGAGCCGCACGATGGCCGCGCAGAAGCACGTGATCCTGGCCGGTTTCGGGCGCAGCGGCCAGAGCGTGGCCACCTTGCTGTCGGACGAGAAGCTGCCCTGGTATGCGCTCGACCTCGATCCGGAGCGGGTGCAGGAAGCGCAGTCCGCCGGCTCGAGCGTCTCCTACGGCGACGCCGGCCGGCGCGAGGCGCTGATCGCGGCCGGCATCAATCGGGCCAGTGCCTTGGTGATCACCTTTGCCGACACGCGCGCCGCGTTAAAAGTGCTGCACCTGGTGCACGAGCTGGCGCCTTCGCTGCCGGTGATCGTGAGGAGCCACGACGACAGCGACCTCGAACTGCTGCGCCAGGCCGGGGCGACGGAAGTGGTGCCGGAAGCGCTCGAGAGCAGCCTGATGCTCGCCTCGCACGCGCTGGTCGTGGTCGGCGTGCCGCTGCGCCGCGTCGTGCACCGCGTGCAGAGCGCGCGCGACGAACGCTATGCTTCGCTGCGCGGTTATTTTCACGGCGCCAGCGACCTGGTCGAGGATCCGGAGCACATGTACGTGCGCCTGCATTCGGTGGTGCTGAACGCGGAGGCGCAGGGGGTGGGGCGGCGCATCGACGAGCTCGGGCTCGATGAACTGGGGGCGGAGGTAAGCGGGATCCGGCGCGCGCGGGTGCGGATCGAGCCGGAGGCGGGGACGGTGCTGCTGGCGGGCGATGTGGTGGTGCTGCGCGGGTCGGGGGATGCGGTGACGCGGGCGGAGGGACGGCTGTTGTAACACGCAACGCTTGCCGGAGGGACGTAAGGTGGGCCTCGGCGGCCCCGCGGTCCCCCGCCCACGCGTTCAACCAGCGGATGCGTTTTGCGCTGCTTGCTTTTGAACGCTGGACTGAAACCGCTGCCCGGCTGCGCTATCGCTGGTTGAACGCGTGGGCGGCGTCAATGCCAACGATATGCAAGTAATCGGGTGGAGCCGCCCACCTTACGGGTCTGCTCGCCCGTCATGGTGAAATAAAATTTCACATCCAAGCGGTGAATGAAATTTTATTTCATTCGGCCGTCACGACCCGGTTACGCCCGGCTTCCTTCGCCTGGTACAGCGCCCCATCCGCCGACGCCACCAGTTGCTGCGCCACCCCTTCGATCGCATGGTCGCGCGCGACGTCGTCGAGGGTGGCGACGCCGATCGAGACCGACACGTTCAGGAACTGCCCGCCCGCCAAATCGAACGGCTTGTCGGCCACGCCGGCGCGGATGCGGTCGGCGACCATGGCGGCGGCCGGCAAATCGGCGTTGATCAGCAGGACCACGAATTCTTCGCCGCCGAAGCGCGCCAGCGCGTCCGAGACGCGCAGTTCCATCTTGATGCGGGCGGCAATTTCGCGCAGCACGTCGTCGCCGGCCTGGTGTCCGACCTTGTCGTTGACCGCCTTGAAGTGATCGACGTCGATGAACATGAAGGAAATCCGGTAATTCTGGCGCTGCGCCCGCGCGATTTCTTCCACCAGGCGGCGGTCGATGTAACGGCGGTTGTAGACGCCGGTCAGCGAATCGGTCAGCCCGATGAATTTCAGCATCTCGTTGCTGATCACGTTTTCCAGGCAGATCGCGATGATCGAGGCCATGTGCTCGACGAAATCGGTGCCGAGCGCCGCCGTGAAACGATGAATGTCCGTGCTGCCGAGGTTCAGGCTGCCGATCAGGCGTTTATTGCGCAGCAGCGGCACCAGCGCCACGCTCGCCAAACCGGCGGGCGGATGCGGGAACATCGCGCCGTGTTCCGCGCGGCTGTACGGACCGAGGCGCGGACGCGGGTGTTCGCCCGGCTCGAAACAGAGTTCCACCGCGTGCTCGCAGAACAGCAGGTTCGGGAAGGCCTCGAAATCGACGCCCAGCTTGTGCATCACCGTGTAGATGTCGGCATCGGTGTCGACCAGGGACAGGGTCACACTGTCGAGATCGGAAATGACGGGCAGCATGCGGAAGATCGTGCCGACCAGTTGCGGAAAGTTCGCGGCGCCGACGATTTCCAGGTCGAACGCCTGGTGGCGCGACATGATTTCGTGGTTGCGCTGGGCCTGCTCCATGACATAGCTGATCCGCGCGCGCAGGGCCTCGTTCTCGGCAGTGAGCTTGCGCAGGTCGGGCAATACGGCGACGTCCGGCTGGTGCATGGGAATTCCTTTTGGCAATAGCCGTTACATTAAGTGATTTTTCATCGCTTGAGAACGGGATTGCCCGGTTTTTCGTGCTGTCCAGCAGAAGCGCGGCCTTAAAACGACAGGCTGACCTCGAATGCCTGCCCGACGCGCAGCACCGTGCCCTCGCCCTCGAGCACGATGCAGTTCATGCCGACGCAGACGGCGCCATCCAGGATCGCCTTGGTGCGCCAGGTTTGCAGGATGTCGAGCGGGTCCGGGCCGGGGATGCCGGTGGCCTGGTCGATGGCCGGGATCGGGCAGCGGGCGCAGGGTTTGACGGGTTTGATCACGACCGCGCCCGCGCGCAGGGACTCGGTGTAATCCTCTTCGAAAGGGTCGGTGCCCGCGATGACGAGATTGGGGCGGAAGCGGTCCATCGGCAGCGGGGCGCGGCCGGCGGCAATCATGCGGGCATTGATCTCGTCGAGGGCGGCGGCGCCGACCAGGAGCAGCGGATAGGCGTCGGCGAAGCGGGCGCTCGAAGGTGCGCCGCCGGACCATTTTTTGCTGGTGGGGCGGGAGGCGCCAGGTCGAAAGCGCACCAGGCGGCAGCGGGTGCCGAGCACGTCGCCGAACCAGGCGGCGGCCGCGTCGCCGCAGTCGATGGCGTCGACCAGGTCGTCCCAGATGTGGACGCGCAGCGTGATCGCTGATGCCTGTGCCGCCAGCGGCAGGCGCAGCGGCGGCATGCCGGGTGCGGTGACCGCCAGTGCATCGCCGTCGACGCGCGGCACGATGGTCGCCATGCGTGGGAATTCGCGCTGGGTGAGGAACTCGCCGTCGTTCGTCACCAGCATCCATTCGCGGTCGTGCACGCCCTGTGCGGACAAGCCGGAGACAGTGGCAATCGCTTCCCCGACCGGCATGCCGGCGCAGGATTTGATCGGATACAGGATGAGTTGGGAGAGCGTGGCCATGGCGCGTACGGGGTGTCGGGGGCGACAGTATCGCATCAATCCTCCTCTTCGATGGCCGCGTCGATGCGACTGATAAAAACGCGTGGAGT
>Ga0308169_10005567_pt1 | contig 11394 bp, 9 predicted proteins | sample PhyBR1_2_FD_202139 | JGI IMG/M metagenome (GOLD analysis project Ga0308169, IMG submission 202139) | Phyllosphere microbial communities from UC Gill Tract Community Farm, Albany, California, United States - DLSLSB.R1 | ecosystem: Host-associated > Plants > Phyllosphere > Unclassified | place... | reverse complement strand
TCGCCCCTCCCCACCGCACCCGAGCCAGCGCACGCCCGCCCAGACCCACCCCGCCATGCTCCCGCACGAGCTCTGCGCCCGCCTCACCAACGCCTCGCTCGCACGGCACCGCTGGGTGCCCCTCGCCCCGACAAAGCAGCACCTCTCGCTCCTCTCCCTCCTCCTCTCGCACGGCTTCGTCTCGGCCGTCTCGTACGGCTCGACCTCGACCTCGGCCGCCGTCCCGCCCAACCCGGCCTCGTTCGCGACCGCGCGCCTGAGCGACCGCCGCGTGTGGGCCGAACTCAAGTACCGCAACGACCGCCCCGTCCTCGACAAGATGCGCCTCGTGAGCCACCCGAGCCGCCGCGTCTTCATGGACTCGGACGAGGTGCGCCGGTTCGTCAAGGGCAGCCGCGTCAAGTTCGTCCCCGGCTTGGGCCTCGGCGAGGTGGCCCTCATCGCGAGCAACGAGGGCTACGTCGAGGGGCGCGAGGCCGTCCGCAGGGGGCTCGGCGGCGAGGTCATTGCGCGCGTGGGTTGAGCGGCGAGGGCGGGCGAGCGAGATGGGCGCGCAGCGGGATTTGTAACCAGCACTAGACGTTTCTCCCCGGCTCTCCTCTCTCTTCCTCGAGAGCGCCTTCTCGCCCGGCTGGACGTGCATCGCTCTGCTCTCGAGAGAGAAAGAACTGCTCGAGGTATCTCATCGATGCAGGGTATCGCGCTACCTCTCTCTTCAGAACCCGCCGAACCACCACCTCCCAAACTCGCCCGCGCTCGCAAACGCCGGGCCCTCGTCTCGCCTCGCCGCACCCTTGCCGCCCTTCCTCGCCCTCGCCCTCCCCTTCGACACAGCCCTCGCGCCCGTCCCACTCCCGAGCCCCCACCCCTCCACCGCACCCTCGAGCGCCCGCTCAGCCCTCACGAGCGCAGCATGCGCCGCGCGCTCGCGCTCGGTCGCCGCCGCCGCCGCTCGGGCGCTCGCCGTCGTCGGCGTCGGCAGCGTGCGCGCGCGCGGCTTGAGCGGCGAGCCGAAGAGCGCCGGGTGCCCGCCGGCGCCGGCGCCGGCGCCGCCGATGCTGCTGCGGGTGCGAGGCGCGCGCGCGGGCGACGCGAGCGAGGGCGCGAAGGCGAAGGCGGCCGAGGTACGGCGCGTGACGGGGCGGTGAGCGAGTGGGGCGCGGCGAGGGGAGGCGGTCGAGGCGGAGGGGCGAAGAGGCGAGGAAGGCGCGGTGGCGGAAGTGGGTGCCGGAAGAGGAGGAGGGCGCAGGCGGGACGAGTGCAGGAGCTTGTCGACGAGGTAGTGGAGCCACTTCAGAGTGTATGAGAGGCTGCAGTGTCAGCAGTCGAGCCCGTCGCACAGAGGAGAGAGTAGGGAACGAGACGCACGAGCACGTTGGTCCTCGGCTCGCTCGCCCGCCACGCCTTCTCGCCCTTCCCGCCGTGCGCACCCTCGACGAGCGCCCTCATGCGCCGGTACACCTCGAACTGGTACTCGCCCTCGCCCTCGAACAGGTCGTCGTCCTCGAACGGGTCGAACACGACCTCGTCGGCGCCGGTCGAGGTCGAGGTCGACGTCGAGACGCAGCAGCGCGAAAGGGTAAAGTCGATGAGGGTTGCGCGCACGCCGCAGGAGGAGGGGTCGAGGAGGGAGAGAGGGGAAAGGGCGGGCGAGGCGGGCTGCGCGAGCGAGAGCGAGGCGAGGCGGTGCGAGATCGAGGAGGTCGGTGCGGGGCGTGTCGCGACGCTCTGCAGCAGGATATTGCCCCAGTGCAGGTCGCGATGCTGTACGAGACGAACAAGTCGAGGTCAGCGCGCCGTCGAGGAGACCGCAGCCCCGACCGTGAGAGAATGTTCGTGCACGCACCTCGAAGCCGCACTCGTCTTCTGCCCGCCCGAGCGCCTCGACGACTTGCCCGAGCACACCTGCCGCCTCGACCCAGCTCTTGAGCTTGTACGTCTCGAGCGCGCTGCCGGCATTGTCGAGCAGGAGGAGCGCAAAGAGCTGCGTCGGCGGGAGGACGTCTGCGGCGGCGAGGCGAAGGCGAGTCAGCGCGGCCGAGCAGGGGCATGAGGGGAAAGGAGAGAGAAGAGCACGAGAAAGACGGACCGGGTCGGACCTGCTCGTCGCACACAGGCCGCTGAGCGCGCTTGAAGTCGTCCCACGCCGAGAGGAGCTCGTCCGGGTACGAGCCTTGGACGAGGAAAGCTCTGCGTGCAGCCGTTTCTTCGTCAGCAGAACGCCTTGCAGAGAGTCTAGAAAGAGGAAATGGGAGCGACGCACCCTCTGAACCGCACGAAGCCGTCAATCCCGCCCTGCTGCCCGCCGAGCACGCCGCTCACCTCGATCTCGCGCCGCACAGCGTCGCACGAGCTGACCAAAGGCAGCGGGACGTCGCTCTGCAAGCCGTTGCCGGCGCGGCTGCGGCTCGGCGCCGCGAGGGGGATGATCTTGACGACCATGTCGGCGCCGGCGCCGTCGGTCGTGGCGAACACCTCGGAGTAGGACGCCTCGCCGACCTTGCGCCAGGGTGCGGCGGTGCTCAAGCGGGACGAGGCGAAGGGCGCGGGAGGAGAGGCGATGAAGGAGGAGAAGGAGAAGAGGGTGGGCGAGAGGAGGGACGGCTGGAGCGGGGCGAGCTGAGGAGGGAACCGGCCGGCCGACCTCGGTGCGGCGCGAGAAGACGCCGAGTCGAGCACGACGACGTCGTCGATGTCGCTCGGCTCGCTGCTGCTCGACGAGTCCGCCTCGTCCTCGAGCACGAGCACCGAGCGGTCCGTGACAAGCTCGTCGTCGTCCTCGCCCTCCTCGTCCGACACCACGGCCGCGGTCGTCGGCGTCGGCTGCAGCGACGTGAGGGGCGAAGAGGCCGCCGATGCGCCGCCTCGGACGATGGGCGTGCGCCGCGCGCCCGGCGGCGCCGGGAGCCGCTCGTCCTCCTCGGACGACGACGAGCCGCTGCTCAGGACGATCGTCCTCCTCGCCCGCCGCGCGCCATACGTCGTCTTCTTGCCGTTGAGCGCCGAGCGCTGTTGGCTGCTGCTGCTGCTGCTGCTGCTGCCGAGCGGGCTGCGCGCCGCCGTGTCCACCTCGACGCTCGTCTCGCCGACCTCGACCGGCTGGACGGCCTTGTCCTGGACCTTGCCCGATGTCGAGCTCGCCCGAGCGGCTGCGGGGCCGTTCTCCTTGCTCGTGCTCGGGCGCGACGCTGGGCGCTGAGCGGGAGGAGCCGGCCGAGTGCTCGAGGACCGGCGCGACTCGACGACGACGGCGAACGGCGCAGGCTTGGTCGCAGCCGGCCGAGGGCGTGCGGTCTTGACAGGAGGAGCTGGTGCAGGCGCCTCGTCGTCGCTCGAGCTGTCGTCGGTCGTCGTTTCCGAGTCGCTCCCGGTCGAGGTGGTGCCGGCGGGCGGGGCGGCGACGGGGCTCGCGTCCCATGCGCCGAGGGGCTGGCGGCGGTTGATGACGTTGATCTTGCGCTTGCCGTAGGCGCGGTAGTGCTGGGTCGAGCCGCTGAGGGCGGTTGGCGGCATTGTTGATCGACGGAGGGGAAACAAGGGCGGGTGGGTCGAGGAAGAGGGGCGGTCGGTGTCGCGGGGCGGCGCAGCGTGTGCTTGAGTGTGTGCCGAGGTCGATATGGCTGCTCAGAGGCCGACGAGGTGTGATGGACAGGAGAGGGAGGAGGGCGAGTGGGGAGCAAGGGCGGGCTAAGGGCGGCATTAGCTTTGCGGGCTAAGGAGGGCGGTTGTAATCGAGGCAAGCAGCGCGCTCATCTCGCCCTCGCCGCTTCCCTCCACCACCACGACTCGCCCACGATGAGCCTCCGCCAGGCAGCAGCACGCCTCGCACTCCCTCAAAGGACCCTGCGCGCAGCCTCGACCGCCGCGCAGCCGGCCGCAAGCACGTCGAGCGCTCCTCCTCCGCCCTCGTCCTCATCTCGCAACTCGGCAGCACCGTGCGTCCCTCTTGCAGCCCTCGCCGGCCCTGGAAAAGTCTCGCTGACTCTCTGCACTGGCTCAGACTCGCGACTGGCTCGTCCTCGCAGCCCTCTCGCGCGCCCTCTCCTCCCTCGACCTCGTCCCCCTCCTCCGCCCTCTCGACCCCGACCGGCACCGACCCTTCGCCCGTCTTTGGCCACCACGTCCCGCTCCCGCAGACCCACGGCGTCCACGTCGCGACCCTCCACCTGCGCTCCTACACCGACTCGGTCCCCGACCTCCAGTTCTTCACCCAGTTCGCCCTCCGCGCCGCCCGTGCCCTCGGGCTCCCGACCTCGGGCGCCGTCGCGCTCCCGACCCGCACGAGCCTGTACACGGTCCCGCGGTCGCCGTTTGCGCACAAGAAGTCGCAGCAGAACTTTTGGCGCAAGGAGCACAAGCGCTGTATCAAGGTGTGGGACGGCAACGACGACGTGGTCCAGGCGTGGCTCGCCTACCTGCGCAAGGAGGCGCTCGGCGGCGTCGGCATGAAGGCCCAGGTGTTCACCTACCGCGAGGTCGGCTGGGGCAAGGACCTCGTCTCGGAGAAGGAGGCCGAGGCGCACGCGCTCGCCGCGGCGGGCGACCTCGGCGCCGAGGGCGACGCGGCGCAGGTCGAGCGCCTCGCCAAGGACATCGAGGAGGAGCTGCGCGCCGACATTGACGAGGCCGAGGGCGCGAGCGGCGAGCTCGAGGGCGAGGGCGAGGGTGCGAGTGCGAGCGTGGCAGGGGACGAGCCGTCGCCGGTCGTCGAGGCGGCCAAGGAGCTCAAGGAGGCGCAGGAGCAGGGCGAGGCGGACGTCACGGCCAAGGACGTGCCGGTCAAGGGCGAGTAGGCACGGGCCGAGCGTCTCATGAAGAGGAGGAGGAGCGCGAGGAGCGACCCGCACTGTATCGCCGCATTTTCCTCGACTGCGCTCGCGATGACTTGATTGCTAGAGTGCACTGAACGTCGCTCAGCGCAAGCGAGAAGAGAGAAAGCGAGACCTTGAGCGCACCGCCCCGCCTGAGGACGAGCAACGACCTCGACTCGCTCGCCGACAACCCAGCACCGCTGCTTCACCCGATCAGCACAGCGCGCAAGAGCACATCGACAGCTCCACCGGCCCAGCCTCGCCCGCGCGTCGCCCCGTCGTCTCGTCCCTCTCGCACCCCCCACCTCGTCGTCCTTCATCTCGACGCCGCTCCTCTCGCTCAACACGGCACGCCATGACGAGCCTGCGACGGCACCAAGCCAGGGCGTACTGGCGGGATCCGACCAAGGAGGTGCGTTCTCTCCCACGCTCTCTCGCCCACCAACTTCCCGCGCCGAGCCCAGCTCACTCGGCCGCCGCTTCCTCGCCCGCAGGACCTCTTCCGCGAGGCGTTCGGCCTCCCTGACGACGAGGAGCCGATCGGCGAGGTGCATGCGGTCCTCGCCATGGCCGGCAGCGAGGATGCCTATGTGCGTTCCTCCTCTCCCTCTTCCCCTCCTCCTCTCCTACCCCTCCCACCGGACACCTCGGCTGAGCGATGCTTTCCCTCAACGCAGACGGGCAAGCTGTACCTCTCGACGACCTTCCTCACCTTCACGTCGCTCGACCGCCGATCATGCCGCCTCACGCTGCCGCTCGCGACCATTCGTCGGGTCGAGAAGCTCGCCCCGGGCCAAGAGGGGACCGCGCCAGGCGCGTTCGCGCTCGGCTTGACGCTCTTCCACGGCCTTCGCATTGTGCGTTCCCTCTCCCCCTCTCGTGCTCGCTCTCGACGGGCTCGACGGTCGCTGACGGCGCGGAACGGCTCGAGCACACAGATCCTCCAGCTCAACTCGCTCCGCCCGACCAACGACCAGTTCTGCGCCCAGCTGCGCGTGCGCCTCAAGGCGTCCCTGCCGCTCATGAAGGCGCTCAAGCCGTTCGCGCAGACCTTCTTCTCCGAGTGGTTCCTCTCGCCCGACCGAGCGCTCGACCGCGGGCGCGAGCGCGACGGCGACGGCGCGACGCCCGCAACGACGCCGAGCGTCGCACCCGTCGGCGAGCTCATCTCGTTCGACGACGGCGCGGCGAGCGACAACAAGGGCAAGGGCAAGGAGGTCGACACGGCGCACGAGCCGTGGACGACCGAGTGGGGCACCGAGGGCGGCAAGTTCCACGCAGGCCTGTGCGTCTCGTCCTCCCTCTTCTCGTTCACTCTTTCTCGAGCTCGGGTGAGAGCTGACCCGGACCCTGAGCGCGCTCGCAGCGGCATGATCTTCAAGTTCCCCGGCGACCCGCGCAAGCTGCGCGAGCGGAGCAAGATGAAGCTCTGGCGCTCGTTCCTCACCCGTGCGTCCCCTCCCTCACGCTCGCACTCTTCTCGGGTGGCTCTGGACCGAGCGCTGACCCTGTCTCCTCGTCGCGCCCGCCGCAGAGTACGGCCGCAACCTCACCCTGATCCGGTACCCGTCCTTCACGCGCCTCGTCCTCGTCGGCCTGCCCAACCGCCTGCGGGGCGAGATCTGGGAGCTCACGTGCGGCAGCATGTTCCTGCGCCTCGGCAACCCGGGCCGGTACGCCCAGATCCTGCGCGACCACGAGGGGAGGAGGTCGTCGAGCACCGACGACATCGAGAAGGACTTGCACCGCTCGTGCGTCGCCTCGCTCTCTCTCGACCTGGTCTTTCTACGCTTGCCGATGCTCTCGGTGAGCAGGGCTGACCTTTCGTCGAGGTTTCGTCGTTCGCAGCCTTCCCGAGTACCCCGCCTACCAGGACGACAAGGGCATCGATACGATGCGGCGCGTCCTGACGGCCTACTCGTGGAGCAACCCTGCGCTCGGCTACTGCCAGGTGCGCTCGAGCTTCCTCTCGGCATCGGCCTTCGTCCACTCGTGCGGTCGGGCCCTTGCTGATGCCGTCTCGGGCTTCGTGCGTAGGCCATGAACCTCGTCACGGCCTCGTTCCTCATCTACATGTCCGAGGAGCAGTGCTTCTGGTGCCTCACCGTCTTGTGCGACCGGCTCTTGCCGGGCTACTACAGGTGCGCCGCCTCGTTCCCTCCTCGCTGTCTCCATCTCTCCTCCTCGCACTGACGCCCTCCCCCTCCTCCTCCTCGCTCGCCCGCAGCCCGTCCATGTACGGCACCGTCCTCGACCAGCGCGTCTTTGAGCACCTCGTCCAGCGGTGCCTGCCGTTCCTCCACGACCACTTTGCCGCCAACGACATCCAGCTCAGCGTCGCGAGCTTGCCCTGGTTCCTCTCGCTCTACATCTCGAGCATGCCCATGGTTTTTGCATTCAGGTGCGTCGTCCGTCTCGCCCTTGTGCTCTCTTGAGGAGGAAGCTGCTGACGAGGGGTGCGAGCGCGCGCAGGATCATCGACTGCTTCTTCCTCATGGGCCCAAAGGTGCTCTTCCAGGTCGGGTGCGTCCTTCTCTACGTTCTCTCGTGGCCTCGATGTTGTGCTGACTCGTCTCGGACGCGCAGTCTTGCCATCCTTAAGCTCAACAGCCCCGAGCTCCTTGAGACGACCGACGACGGCGCCTTCATCAAGTGCGTCTGCCTCTCTCTCTCTGCGCTGACGGTCCTCGCACCTGCTCACGTTCGTCGTGCACGCGCTCGCAGCGTCCTCAAGGCCTACTTTGCCACGCTCGGCGACTCGGCGCACCCGAACGCGCACGACCCCAAGACGCGCCAGATCACCAAGTTCCAGGAGCTCTGTGCGTTCCTCGTCCTCCCTCTCGTCCCTCTACGTCCTCGAGGAGTCTCGCGCTGACTTGTAGACCTCGCTCGCTCGCAGTCGTCGTCGCCTTCCGCGAGTTCTCGGTCATCACGGACGACACGATCGCCTCGGAGCGCAAGCGCTTCAGGTCCGAGGTGCTCGTCTCGATCGAGACGTTCGCCAAGCGCACTGCCATCCGCAACCTGTCGTCGACCGGCCGCCTCGACAAGGCGCAGCTCGGCCTCGCCTACGACCACTTCCAGCTCGCCGTCCTGCGCATGAAGGACCTCGAGCGCGAAGCCGCCATCGCCGCCGCGAGGACGACGTCGCGCAGCCGAGCGTCGTCGGTCAACACGCTCAACACGCCTTCGCCGACCTCGCTCTCGCCCTCGCCGTCGTCGCGCACCTCGGACCCGAGCCTCCTCACGCTCGACGCCGACGGCCGACCGCCGCGCGAGGACCCGCGGCCCGAGGACCGCATCGACCGCCACGCGTTCGGCGGCTTCATGGGCGACGTCGCAACGTGGGCGCGGGACGAGAAGGTCGTGCGCAACGGGCTCATCGCGCACGTCGAGCGGGTCCCGGTCGAGCACGCCGTCATCGACCGCGTCTTTGCCAAGTGGGACGTCGAGGGCAAGGGAGCACTGTCCTTCCAGGTGCGTTCGAGCTCCTCATTAATGCTGCGGTGCGGCTCGCTCTCGAGAGCGCGTCGCTGATGCGCTTGTACTGCTCGCAGAACATCGTCCGGGGCCTCGACGGCGTCCTGTTCAACGACCTGATGCAGAACGTCGCCTGGCTCTTCTCCATCTACGACTCGGACTGCGACGGCTACCTCACCAAGGACGAGATCCTGCAGGTGTCCGAGGCGCTCCTCGTGCGTCCTCCTCTCCCTCGTCTCCCCCGCACGGACTTCTCAGCGCAGCACTGACCCTCGTCGCTGCTCCTCGCGCGCAGTACATCTTCCGCAACGAGCCGGGCGACCGCTACCTCGGCTCGGTCTCGAACCTCCTCCAGAACCTGTTCGAGTTCGCCGAAAGCACCAAGCCCGACCCGGCCTCCCTCCCTCGCCCTACCGCTTCCTCCGCCTCCTCGCCTTCCCTCGACGCATCGACCACGACCAGCTCTTCCGTCGCCGCCGACGTCGACGAGGAGCACCGCCCGTTCCTCTCGCTCGCGACGTTCCGCATGTGCATCCTCGCCGACGCGCTCCTCGAGGACTTCTTCGACTCGGACTTGACCAAGAGCTGGAGGCTCGAGGTCCTCGTCCCCGAGGAGAAGCCCAAGCCGCAGACGATCGCCGGCGGGTGGCTCAGGGGCATCGTGAGTGCCGTCGTGACGGACGAGAACAAGGTGCGTCAGCTTCGATCTCAGCATCGGGGAGGCTGCAGGCGTGCCCGCCCTGCACACTTCCTCGTAGGCCAAGACGTGGAGCTGACTCGCAGCATGACGTCTTGCAGGAGCGCTTCAACCGGCTCGCCGACGAGGTCGGCAAGCGCCTCGACATCCAAACGGTCGAGCAGCGTGCGTCGTTTCTCTCTTCCGCTCGGCATCCTCGTCCGCTACAACCTCCAACTGACTCTCACTATTTCTGCAGGGCCCAGCATCGGCAAGCTCGACGCCGCCGCCGCCGCCATCGAGCCGACCGCGCGCGACTCGCTCTTCTCGACCTCGACCTCGCGCGCCAAGCCGCCTTCCTCCACCGTCGGCAGCTCGACCGCCTCGGCCGCCGAGCCGGTCAACCCGCTTTCGGCGGCCGCCATGCGCATGCCGGCCTACCCGAGTGCGAGCTCGACTGCGTCGTACGCGCCGGCCGAGAACAACCCGTGGTCCGACGCGCACAGCTCGACGGCGGCGGGCGACATCGACGTGCAGGCGCTCGCGCAGGCGGCGATGCAGCGCCCACAGTTTGCGGTCGACGAGGCGACCGAGGGCGACGGCGGCGAGGAGTACGGCGGCGAGGGCGAGCTGCTCGGGGCGGTGGATGCCATGCTCGAGGACGACGACGCACATGCCGGGGATGGTGCGTCGCCTCTCTCTCTACGTCGTCTCTCGATCATGTTTGAGCTCAGTCTCGCTGACTCTGTTCTCTCTCTTCGCGCGCAGCTCTGTGAGCGTAGCTGTATGCAAGAAGCGGTTCGTGCGACGGACGCAGCGCTCCGCGGAGAGCCCGGCGGCCGGGCGTGCTCTATCTGCGAGCTCGCCGGTTCTCTTGCGAGCTTGTGTGCTTGGTCTAGCTGAGCAGTGTCGCAGCGAGCGCGAGGGAGAAGTCAGTTCTCGAGCTGGTTGCGATGAGGAGGAGAGGCTGGCCGCGCATCTGATCTCAAGCTCTCGGGCCGGCTCGGCCTTGCTATCGTCTCCTGAGACTCGCTCGTTCGTTCTCCTGTCGTCGGCGTCCTGCCCGGCTGCGCGGAGTCCGCGTTCCACGGTCGGGCGCTCGACGCTCGCCTCCCCTTCCTCGTCTCGCCGTCCCACATCTCGCAGAGCCTCATACAGCGCCCTACTGCAGCAAAGTAGAGCTCTCGGTACCTGTGCCCCCATCGTGCGTCCCTCTTCCGTCTTCGCCGGGCTTTCGCGCCTCATCTCGTCCTCATCAGCTCGACGGCGCAAAGCTCCCTCTGCACGAAGCACAACAGCTCGCTGACTCCTGATACTTGCACAGGAGCAGTCTAAGCACCCAGCCCGAGTGCTGCCTCGCCCTTCTCGGCCGCTTCACCATGTCGGGCCCTCCTGCGCCGTCGGCGCCGGCACCGCTCAGCGTTCCCCGCCGTCCGCCCTCGCCCGCCAAGCTCGTCTCGCTCGCCAGCTCTCCTCCCCTCCCCATACCGACATGGGGTTCGCCTCCTACCGCCTACGACCTCGGCGAGCGCGCGAGAGGAAGAGCGCAGGAGGACCGTGCGCGAGGCGGAGGGCTCGACGACGACGGGCGTCGCCGCTCGTCGTACGGCTGGGGCGAGGTCCCGCTCGGCACGGCAGTGCCGCAAGCGCTCTTCAAGATACCGTAAGCTCGTTCGCCGCCGAGCAAGGCGCCGGTCTCCATCCACCAGCTGCACAACGTGCGTCCCCGCTTTCCTCTCCTCGTGGAGGTGCATCCCTCGACGCTTCGTCTGGGAGCATCCGGTCGAACGCGCACATCGTCATGGCGCGACGGGTTCCGCCGGATCTCGCTGACTCTAGCCGATGCCCCTTCCCCTTGTCCTCGTTCATCCGGATCTCCCTCCCTCTCCTCCTCTCGAAACAGCCGGCCCATCGCTCCTCTCACGACGGTCAAGGTCACCCTACTCGTCACCTTCAGCACGGCGCTCCAGAGCCCGCCACTTCTGCACGGTCGCAGCCTCGCGCGCAACCTTCCACCGCCCGGACGACTTCCTCGTCTCGCATCGCTTCATCCTCGATTCGGCCGCCGCCCGGCCCTTTCTCGACGTCACCTCTCACCTCGCCGACTTTGATGGCGCAAGATGCCATCGGCCTCGCCCCTCGCCTCGTGCCGGGCATGCCCGACGTCTGCGCCGTCTGCGGGGTCGACGACACGCCCGAGTGGCGCAAGGGCCCGGCGGGCTACAGGAGCCTGTGCAATGGGTGCGGCATCGTGTATGCGAGGAGGCTCAAGGCGGACGAGGCGGACGGCGTAGTGCCGGCGAGCACGGTCGAGGAGATCGAGCGCGAGCTCGAGGCGATTGGGCTCGAGCGCTTCAAGGTGCGTCGCTCTTTGCCCCTTACGCCTTCACCCTCTTCACGAGTCCCGTTTCTGACGACGATGATTGA
>Ga0308169_10005566_pt1 | contig 11395 bp, 6 predicted proteins | sample PhyBR1_2_FD_202139 | JGI IMG/M metagenome (GOLD analysis project Ga0308169, IMG submission 202139) | Phyllosphere microbial communities from UC Gill Tract Community Farm, Albany, California, United States - DLSLSB.R1 | ecosystem: Host-associated > Plants > Phyllosphere > Unclassified | place... | reverse complement strand
CATGAGAGAAAGCGTAGCCCTTGCCGGTAAAGTGGAAAACATGGCGACTCGCAAGAACCCCTTATTCGACACTGCCACCACACTGGGTAAGATCCTGCTTTTCCTTGGTGTGAGCGCGATTTGCGGTGTCCTCGTGGCGGGCCTGCTGGTCCCTGCAGCTGCTGTCTCCGGCAGCGCGGCAAGCGGTTCCATCGACTTCTTCGACTCACTTCCCGCAGAGTTGAAGGTTGACCCGCCCAACCAGACCACCCGTATCCTCGCCGCGGACGGCAGCGAGATCGCCAGCGTCTACACGGAAAACCGCACCAAGGTTCCGCTGGACCAGATTTCACCGAACATGAAGAACGCCATCATCGCGGTGGAGGACAGCAGGTTCTACGAGCACGGCGGCGTGGACACCACCGGCATCCTGCGCGCGCTGGTGAGCACCGTGCGCGGTAACAAGCAGGGCGCTTCCACCATCACGCAGCAGTACGTCAACAACGTCCTCAACGCCAACCTTGCGGCCGCCGGCGAAGAGGACCAGATCAAGCTCAACGGCGTTAACAAGGGCGTCGGCGACAAGCTGCGTGAAATGAAGCTTGCCATCGCCCTGGAAAAGGAGTTCAGCAAGGACCAGATCCTTGAGGGCTACCTGAACATCGTGTTCTTCAACCGGGACGCATACGGCATCGAGGCCGCCTCCCATTACTTCTTCAGCACCAGCGCCAAGGACCTGACCCTGCCGCAGGCGGCCCTGCTGGCGGGCTTGGTGAACAGCCCTTCGGCCTTTGACCCCATCACCAACCCGGAAAAGTCCAAGCAGCGCCGCGACCTGGTGCTGGGCTTGATGAAGGACCAGGGCAAGATCACCGCGGAGGAATACCAAGCCGCCGTGGCAACCCCAGTGGAGCCCAAGGTGACCCAGCCCAAGCAGGGCTGCTCCTACGCGGCGAGTGCCCCGTACTTCTGTGACTACGTTCTCCACCTGCTGGAGAACAACCCCGCCTACGGTGCGGACGTCAAGGACCGCCAGCGGCTGATCTACGGTGGCGGCCTGACCATCACCACCACACTCGACCCCAACGCCCAGGCCACCGCCCAGGAGCAGGCAAACGCCGCCACGGGGGCCAACCCGGACAAATGGGGCGCCTCGATGGTTTCCGTCCAGCCCGGCACGGGCAAAATCATCTCGATGGCCCAGAACACCACGTTCCTGCCGGGCCAGGGGTTTGACTCGCAGTTGAACTTCAACGTGGACAAGCTGGACAAGGACGGCAACGACCTCAACGGGATCGGCGGTTTCCAGCCCGGTTCGACCATGAAGCCATTCACCTTCGCCGAATGGCTGAATGAAGGCAAAACCATGAACACGGTGGTTAACGCCGCCCAGCGGGTCTACCCCATCGGCTACCCGTGGAAAAACACCTGCGGCAAGGTCCTGGACGGTTACAGCACGGCCCAGAAGAACGCTGGCTTGGGTGCCGCAGATGACCTGCAAAATGCTGAGCCGCAGTGGTACCGACCGCTGACGGTCCTGGAGGGCCTCTACAACTCCATCAACACCGTGACGTTTGCGTCCGCCGCCCAGCTGGATCTGTGTGGGATCCAGAAAATCGTGGACGCAACAGGACTCCACAGCGGTCTGCCCTCAGGCGACGACCCGCACCCGAAAATTGACATGTCGACCCTGGGCAACCTCCTCGGTTCCACCCAGACGTCGCCGCTGACCATGGCCAGCGCCTTTGCCACCTTCGCAAACGATGGCAAGTACTGTGAACCGATCGCCATCACCTCTGTTGTCGATGCCACGGGCAAGCAACTCCCGGCGCAGTCCAGCAGCTGCCGGGATGCCATCAAGCCGGAGGTTGCCCGCGGCGTGAACTACGCCCTGCAGGAAGTTCTGAACAGGGGCTCGGGTGCCCTGATCCAGCCCCGGATCTCTACCAAGACCAGCTTCCCCATCGGCGCCAAGACCGGTACGTCGAACCTCAATGGTTCCACCTGGGTTGTTGGCCACACCACGGGTTTGGCAACCGCTGCCTGGTTTGGTGATCCGCTCGGCAACCAGAGCCGTGCAGGGCAAAACGTGACGATCAACGGCAAGTTTTACCAGGGCATTGACGGCTACATGATTGCAGGACCGATGTTCTCCAACTTCATGACCAAGATCGCTCCGGCGTACGGGACCAACCCGTTCCCCGCGCCTCCGAGCAACATGATTAACGGCGCCACTACAACCCCGCCTAACAGGACTACTGCTCCGCAGGCCACCCAGGCTCCCGTTCCCGCCCCCCAGGCGACGCAGGCTCCTGCCACGCAGGCGCCCGCTCCGGCGCCAACCAGCAATGGAAACGGGAACGGCAATAATGGCAAGGGCTAAGCACGCATGAGCATCGATAGCCTGGCAAGCCGCGCACGTTCCATCGGGCGCGGCTTTGCCGTCACCGCCGGCACCGGGGCGGTTGGCGGGATCGCCGCCTTCGGGTACGGCCTGTGGGAGAAGAACCAGTTCGTCCTGCGGGAGGAGACCCTTCCCATCCTCCCGGCCGGCCGTGCGCCCTTCCGGATTCTGCACCTGAGCGACATCCATTTCGTGCCCGGGCAGCGGAAGAAAGCTGCCTGGCTTGGTTCGCTGGCGGACCTCCGGCCGGATCTGGTTGTGAACACGGGTGACAACCTCAGCCACCTCAAGGCCGTCGATCCCCTGCTGGAGGCCATGAAGCCGCTGCTGGAGTTCCCCGGCGTCTTCGTCCCTGGCTCCAACGACTACTTCGCCCCTACGTTCAAAAACCCGGCGTCCTACTTGCTGGGTCCCTCGAAGGCGAAGCCCAAGCCAGTTGTCCTCGACTGGCCGCGCCTCCGCTCGGGTTTCGGCATGAGCGGCTGGGTGGACCTGACCAATCGTCACCAGTCATTGGTCCTCAACGGCATGCGCTTCGACTTCTCCGGCGTTGATGATCCGCATCTGAAGCGGGAGCGGTACGCAGGTTGGCCACGGGGCACAGTCAGCCAGAACGCGAAGGACCACCTCAAGATCGCCGTCATCCACGCGCCATACCAACGGGTACTGGACCACTTCACCGAAAGCGGCGCCGACCTGCTCTTGGCCGGCCATACCCACGGCGGCCAGCTTTGCATCCCCGGCTACGGCGCCCTGGTGGCCAACTGCGACCTCCCAACGTGGCGCGCAAAGGGCCTGAACGACTGGTCAAGCAACGGAAGCACGACGCCGGTCAACGTCTCCGGCGGCATCGGCACCTCGCGCTTCGCTCCGGTACGGATCGCCTGCAAACCCGAGGCCGTCCTGCTCACCCTCACCTCTCCTAACTAACCGCTTGCTCTATCAGCTGTGGTCGCCAAAACGGTGCTTTAGGAACAAAATCTGATAGAGCATCCAGCATTACGGACTGCAATAACTGGGCAAGTACCGGACGGGTGCCACGATCCCTGTGAACAGCCTCACGCCATGGCATAGGCTGGCTTGCTAGAGAAAACACATTCGTTTTAGAGCTTGAGAAGCGGGCATGGCCAAGCAGACTCCCTTTTTCAGATCCATTAGCCGTCTTTATCCGCACGTCCGGCCCATCATCCCCAGGCTCTTGTTGGGGCTTGTCTGCGCCCTCCTCGCCAGTGTGGTTGCCCTGACCATCCCCCAGGTGCTGCGGGTGTTGATAAACACCGCCCTGCAGCCCGGGGGTTCGCCTGAGGCCGTGTGGATTTCCGCGGGGGTCATCCTGGTGCTGGGCATCGCTGAAGCAGGGCTGGTGGCGCTGCGGCGCCAGTTCGTCATCAACCCCGCCACCACGGTGGAAACCCGGATGCGTGTGTCCCTCTATGACCACCTGCAGGAACTCACCGTCTCCTTCCACGACCGGTGGGGCTCCGGCCAGCTTCTGTCCCGGGCCATGACGGACCTGAACTTCCTGCGCCGCTGGATGGCCTTCGGCGCCATCATGCTGGTGGTCACCACGCTGACGGTGGTTATCGGCATTGTGGCCATGTTTGCCATGAGCTGGCAGCTTGCCTTGATCTTCCTTGCTGCCGCCGTTCCCATCACCGTCAACAGCTTCCGGTTCCGGACCCGGTTCAGCAAGGTTGCCCGGCGCAGCCAAGACCAGGCTGGCGACCTTGCCACCACCGTTGAAGAGTCCGTCCACGGTATCCGCGTGCTCAAGGCCTTTGGACGCAGCCGGGAGGCCCTGGAGAACTTCAACGAGCAGGCCGAGGAACTGCGCCAGACAGAGATCGAGAAGGCGCGCCACCAAGCGACGTTCACCATGGTGGTCACCCTGCTTCCCGAACTGGCGCTGGGAGCGGGACTGGTGGTGGGCGTCATGTTGTGCGCCGGAGGCCAGCTGAGCATCGGCGCCCTGGTGGCGTTCTTCGCCACCGCCGCAGTCATCGCTTCCCCGGTGGAATTCTCCGGCATGCTGCTGGCCATGGCGCTCACGGCCAAGACCGCCGTCGACCGCCATTACGAGGTGATGGACACGCAGAACACCATCACCAGCCCCGCCCAGCCGCGGCTTCCTGGAGAACTGGCGGGTGCGCTGCGCTTCACGAACGCGACCTTCGCTTTCGAGGACGCGCCGGACAAGCCCATCCTGAAGGACATAAATCTGGACATCCGCCCCGGCGAAACGATGGCCCTGGTGGGCATCACCGGCAGCGGCAAGAGCGCACTGATCCAGCTGGTGCCTCGGCTTTACGATGTCACCAGCGGCACCATCACCATCGACGGCGTGGACATCCGGGATTTCGAGGTGGCGGAGTTGCGCAGGATCGTCGGGGTGGCGTTCGAGGACACCACGCTCTTCTCCAGCTCCGTACGGGACAACGTTTTGCTGGGCGCCCCGGTCCGTTCGGAGAAGGTCCTGGACGAGGCCCTCGATGTAGCCCAGGCACACTTCGCCTACTCCTTGCCCGAGGGGGTGGACACGCTGATCGGCGAGGAAGGCCTGAGCCTGTCCGGCGGCCAGCGCCAGCGCATTGCCCTGGCGCGCGCCATCGCAGCCCAACCGCGTGTCCTGGTCCTGGACGATCCCCTGTCCGCCTTGGACGTCCACACCGAGGAGCTGGTGGAGGCCCGCCTCCGCGAAGTCCTGAAGGACACCACCACGTTGATCGTGGCCCACCGGCCCTCCACTGTGGCCTTGGCTGACCGGGTGGCCCTGCTGGAGGACGGCCGCATCACCGCCGTCGGAACGCACACGGAACTATTGGCCCACAACCAGCACTACCGCCACGTCATCGCCAGCCTTGAGCGGGAGCCGCGGGACCTGGACTCCGAACTGTCGGCGCTTGAGGACCAGGCCGAGGGAGTGACGCGATGAGCACTGCAACGTTCGGCACCGCCAACGAAGACAACGCCCACCTCACCAAAAGTGACAGCAGGGCAGTACGACGGCGGTCGCTCGCCTTGCTGGGGTCGCTGATCCGTCCGGTCCGGGCACGGTTCTGGCTGACCATCGCCATGGTGGTCCTTTCACAGGCCGCCCGCGTTGCCGGCCCTGCGCTGATCGCCTTTGGCATTGACCATGCCCTCCCCGCGCTCAAAGCCGGGAACAACCTCCCGTTGGTATTCACCGGCGTCGCGTACCTTCTGGCGGCAATTGCGACGGCGGGACTCACCGCCCTGTATGTCACTTCCACCGCGCGGCTCAGCCAGGCCATGCTGCTGGACCTGCGGGTGCGGGTATTCCGGCATACCCAGCGGCTCAGCCTGGAGTTCCACGAAAAGTACACCTCGGGCCGGATCATCGCGCGGCAGACCTCGGACCTGGAGGCGCTGCGCGAACTCCTCGATTCCGGTGTCAGCTCGCTGGCCTCCGGAATCCTGTTCATGGCCTTCACTGCCGTCACGATCTTTGCCCTGGACTGGCGGAGCGGTCTGCTGGTGCTGGGCGCAGGCGTGCCCATGTTCTTCCTGTCCCGCTGGTACCAGAAGCACTCGCAGATCGCCTTCCGGCAGTCCCGCGTGGTCTCCGCCAGACTGATCGTGCACTTCATCGAAACCATGACCGGCATCCGCGCCGTGAAGGCCTTCCGGAAGGAGAAGGAGAACTCGCAGACGTATGGCGAGCTGGCCGAGGACTACCGGCTTGCCACCGTCCGGTCCATCAACCTCAACGGCATCTTCCAACCGGGCCTGGTGCTGATCGGCAATATGTGCGTGGCCGTTGTCCTGTTCTTCGGCGGCTTCCGCGTGCTGGGCGGCGACCTGGCGGTGGGCGTACTCCTGGCACTTATCCTCTCCACCAAACGGTTTTTCCAACCGGTGGACCAGATGGCCATGTTCTACAACTCCTTCCAGAGCGCCCAGGCAGCCCTGGAGAAGGTCTCCGGACTGCTCGAAGAGGTGCCCACCGTCCGGCCGCCGAAGAACCCGGTGGCACTTGCCAGCGCCACCGGCCGGATCGATTTCAACGACGTGGAGTTCCGATACGGTGACGGACCCCTGGTGGTGCCCCGCCTGAACTTGCACATTCCGGCCGGGCAGACCGTGGCGCTCGTGGGCCAGACGGGTGCCGGAAAATCGACCCTCGCCAAACTCATCGCCCGGTTCTACGACGTGACGTCGGGGTCGCTGACCCTGGATGGCGTCGACCTGCGTGACCTGGCCACCCCGGACCTCCGGCGCAACATCGTCATGGTCACCCAGGAGGCGTTCCTGTTCAGCGGCTCGGTGGCGGACAATATCGCCCTGGGGCGGCCGGAAGCCTCGCGTGCAGAAATAGAGGAAGCGGCCAAGGCGGTGGGGGCACACGAATTCATCCTTGAACTGCCCGAGGGCTACGACACTGACGTCAACAAGCGAGGCGGCAGGGTCTCCTCCGGGCAGCGGCAGCTCATCAGCTTTGCCAGGGCCTTCCTGGCGCAGCCTGCCGTGCTGATCCTGGATGAAGCCACCTCCTCTCTGGACATCCCGTCAGAACGGCTTGTGCAGGCGGGGCTGGCCCGGTTGCTTGCGGGAACGGAGTCAGCCCGGAGGACAGCCCTGATCATCGCGCACCGGCTGTCCACGGTGGAGACGGCCGACCGTGTCTTGGTGGTCCATGACGGACGGATCGTGGAGGACGGCACGCCGGAGGAGCTGATAGGCGGCGGCGGGCGGTTCGCGGACCTGCACGGTGCGTGGAAGGATTCCTTGGTTTAGCTCCAGGATTTCGCATCGGGCCCCTGGATCGGCTATCCTTGTAAAGTTGCTTTTGCAGCGGATCGGGATGTAGCGCAGCTTGGTAGCGCGCTTCGTTCGGGACGAAGAGGTCGCAGGTTCAAATCCTGTCATCCCGACCATAACGAAAAGAGGGTCTCCTTGCGGAGGCCCTCTTTTTGCATTTCGGTACGGTTACACCAATCCCCCGATTATTCGAACCCCGTCGGGTGAAAGGAACAGCCCCGGAGCTATTGCTCCGGGGCTGTTCCTTCGCCTCCTGTTTTGTGAGGAAGCTATTTATGCGGGGTCGGGCCAGTTGCCGATGTAGGTGACGACGGTGGTATCGGTGGTAGTGGTCTTCTTGCCCTTCACCTTGGTGGAGGCAGGGTCAGGCCAGTTTCCAATAGCTACCGACGTACCCGAATTATCGGCGACGGAACCTGCAGACAGGACGGCCGGGGCCGCCGCGGAAAAAGCCAGGGCCCCAGCCAAAGCGGCCGCGGTTGCGATCTTCTTCAACATATAAGTTCCTCAATACGAGTCGGATTCGTTACAAAGCCAGCACTGTCCTTGTTGACACACATTGTAAAATATTTTCCACAGGGGCTGTCAAGCATTCGGCAGCCCAGCTGTCCAGAAGGAGGAGCGCGTGGGCAACGGATTCGGAGAGAAGCTCCGGGCGGAGCGCCTGGAGCGTGGACTGACACAGGCGGAACTGGGCAAGGACCTCTACTCCCCTAGCTACATCTCACTGCTCGAGACCGGTCGGCGCGAACCGACGGCTGAAGTTATTGAAGAACTTGCCCGCAGGCTGGAGTTGGCTCCCAAGGCACTGGAGGCTTGGAGTCAGCCGATTTCCGTCAGCGACGCCGAGTACGTTCTGGCTGGGCTCTACGCCCGCCAGGCGTGGGACTTACGCGACTACCCCTTGGCTGCCAGCCACGCCGCCACTGCAGCCCAAGTCGCCTTGGAAGGCAAAAACACCAGTGCATGGTGGAACATGACCTACATGCAGGCCGAGTGCCTCATGAAACAGGGTGATTTGCAGGAATGCCGGAAGATCATCGAGCGGCTCCTTGAACACCCTATGGCAACCGAGTCGGTGGGGCTCGGCGTCCGCGCCCGTCAGATGCTCGCTGCCGTCTGCCATGGCCAGGGCCAGCTGGCCGTCGCCGTCGAGCACGCGCTCGAAGCCGTCAAGCTTTCGGCCAACTTGCCCCGCGGCTCAACCGTCCTCATCGGTGCCCACCGTATCCTGATCGGCGCACTGGCAGAAAGTGGGCGGTTGGATGAAGCCTGGAAGTATTGCCAGGCTCTGCTTGACCAGGTGGACGAACACTCCATGTCACAACTCGCAGGCGAAGTCGCTTGGGTGATCGGTAACGTGGCCTTCATGCGTCACGACTATACGGAAGGTGTCAAGCACCATGAGCGGGCAGCGCGCCTGCTCTCGCCCGCCAATGACATTGAACTGTGGGCGCGGTTCAACAAGGCGTCTGCTGCTGTTCGGCTTTCCTCGGGCATTGTGGAGCCGGAGACCCTGGCAGCCATTGAACGCGCGGAATTGGCCTTTTCCATCGTTGGTGGAACCAAGAGCGACGAACTGGAGGTCGCTTTCATCCGCGCTCGCTGGCTCTACTTAACTGGCGACATCGTGGCAGCGGTGGAGAAACTCCGTGAGATCCATGCCGAGCGCGAGGCACTGGGCAAGCACACTGCGGGCGAGGTGTCCCTGCTGCTCGGCAAGTCGCTCAAGGCGGCCGGCGACAACGAGGAAGCCCTGGTACACCTTGAGGAAGCCCAGAAGGCCTTCGCTACTGCCGGCGCGCAGGACCGGGTCCAGCAGGCACTGGACGCGATCCTCGAAATCAAACTGGCACAGAAGCGTGCCGCCGCGGCCGCCAAAGCCAGCTAAACCAGAGGCCGGATAAACCGAAAGCCAGGTAAGCGCGGAGACTGCGCTTACCTGGCTTCGGTCTAAAAGCTAGGAAAACGTCTTTCCGGTGATCTTCTCGTACGCTTCGACGTAGCGGCTGCGCGTGCGCTCCACTACGTCTGCGGGCAGCGCCGGCGGAGGAGTGTCAGAGGCCCTGTCCCAACCCGACTCGGCCGAGGTCAGCCAGTCCCGCACGTACTGCTTGTCGTAGGACGGCTGGGCCTGGCCGGGCTTGTAGGTGGCAGCATCCCAGAACCGCGAGGAATCGGGGGTGAGCACCTCGTCGCCCAGCGTGATGGACCCGGAGACGGCGTCGTACCCGAACTCAACTTTGGTGTCGGCCAGGATGATGCCGCGCTCCCGGGCGATCTTTTCCGCGGTGGTGTAGATCTTCAGGGTCAGCTCGCTCAGGCGGGCAGCGATGTCGTCCCCCACCAACGCCACCACGGCGTCGTAGGTGATGTTCTCGTCGTGTTCGCCGATCAGGGCCTTGGCTGACGGCGTGAAAATAGCGTGCTCCAGCCGCGACCCGTCCACCAGGCCCTCGGGCAGCGGGATGTTGCACACGGTCCCGGAGGCCTTGTACTCCTGCAGTCCGGACCCTGTGAGGTAACCACGGGCAATGCACTCCACCGGAAACATGTCCAGCTTCTTGCAGATCATGGCCCGGCCCTCAACCTCGGCGGGCACACCGTCCTCCACCGTGGAACCCAGCACGTGGTGTTCCACGCCCAACTGGTCGAACCACCAGAGGCTCAGCTGGGTGAGGATGCGCCCCTTGTCCGGGATTTCGCTGGACAGCACGTGGTCGTAGGCGCTGATACGGTCGCTGGCCACCACCAAAACGCAGTCCTGGCCAATGCGCTGCAGGATGGAGTCGTCGGCGGGCTCGTAAAGGTCGCGGACCTTGCCGGAATAGATGTGCTTCCAACCCGGCAGGTCCAGGGTTGCGGTGGCGTATCCGCGGTTCTCAGAGGTTTCACTCATGTCAGGCCTTTGCTTTCACGATGGGCATCGAGCCGGTGGCGCCGTAGGGAACCTTAATTTCCCCGCGGGCGGCCTTGCGGGCAATGTCGCTGCGGAACTGCGAGCCTTCAAGCTGAACCAGCTCCACGCCGTCGTACGCTTTCTCGCGCGCCTCCACGAGGTCGCTGCCCAGCGCGACGACGGCCAGGACGCGGCCGCCGGCGGAAATCACCTTGCCGTCCTCATCCAGGGCGGTTCCGGCGTGGATGACGTGCACGCCGTCCAGGGCCTCCACCTTCTTGAGCCCGCGGATGCGGCCACCCGTGCGGGGTTTTCCGGGGTAGTTTTCGGCGGCCACAACGACGGCGACAGCGGATTCCTTGGCCCACCGCAGCTCTTCTGCCTTGTCCAGTTCGCCCTTGGCAGCGGCCATGAGCAGCGCACCGAGGGGGGTCTTGAGCCGGGCGAGGACGGCCTGCGTCTCGGGGTCGCCGAAGCGGACGTTGAATTCGATGACACGGGTGCCGCGGGACGTCAGGGCCAGGCCGACGAACAGCACGCCGACGAACGGGGTTCCGCGCCGGGCCATTTCGTTCACGGTGGGCTGGGCCACCCGGTTCAGGACTTCCTGCACCAGGCCTTCGGGGGCCCACTCCAGCGGGGTGTACGCACCCATGCCGCCGGTATTAGGGCCTTCGTCGTTATCAAAGATGCGCTTGAAGTCCTGCGCGGGTGAGAGGGCCACGGTGTTTTGGCCGTCGCACAGCACAAACAGGGAAACCTCGGGCCCGTCCAGGAACTCCTCGATCACCACGGATCCGCCCGCGTCAAAGCAGGACTGGGCATGGGCCAGGGCTTCATCGCGGTTCCTGGTCACCACCACGCCTTTGCCGGCGGCCAGGCCGTCGTCCTTCACCACGTAGGGGGCGCCAAAGGTGTCCAGCGCGGATGCGGCTTCCTCGGCGTTGGTGGCCACCATGGCCATGGCAGTGGGCACGCCGGCTTCCGCCATGACCTCTTTGGCGAAGGCCTTCGAGGCCTCCAGCTGGGCAGCAGCCTTGCTGGGCCCGAACACGGGGATCCCGGCGTCGCGCACGGCATCTGAGACCCCTGCGGCGAGCGGCGCCTCGGGGCCCACCACCACGAGGTCCACGGCGAGCCGGGTGGCCAGCTCTGCAACCGCCTCGGGATCGTTTCCGTCGATGTTGTATGTGGGGACCAGCTTGCTAATGCCGGCATTGCCCGGCGCCGCGTGGACCTCGGACACGTTGGGGTCGGCAAGCAGGGAGCGGACAATGGCGTGTTCGCGGCCTCCGGGGCCAATGACGAGTACCTTCACAGTGTCCAAGGGTACT
>Ga0308169_10005565_pt1 | contig 11398 bp, 12 predicted proteins | sample PhyBR1_2_FD_202139 | JGI IMG/M metagenome (GOLD analysis project Ga0308169, IMG submission 202139) | Phyllosphere microbial communities from UC Gill Tract Community Farm, Albany, California, United States - DLSLSB.R1 | ecosystem: Host-associated > Plants > Phyllosphere > Unclassified | place... | reverse complement strand
CCTCGTCGCGCTCGTCCGCCCCGTCCTCGAGCGCACGCCGACCACCTCCCGCTCCTCCCGCCGCCTCGCTCCCGCTCCCTTCGTCCATCCGTGGCGGCGAGGGCTTCTACTCGGCGTCGAGCAGTGTGGCGAGCACCAGCTCGGGTACGCGCACAAGCTCGAGCACCGTCGAGCCCGTCAAGCGCCCGGCCGGCGTCCCTCGTCCGCCGACCTCGTCCCGTCCCCGCGCACTGCGCCCGACCGTGCCTCGCTCGCCGGCCTCGAGCCAGGAGTCGCTCAACATCGTCGAGCCCTCGCCGCAACCCGCACCGGTCCCGCCGCGCCGCACCGCCGCCAAGCGCACGACGACGCCGTCCGTCTCGCCCTCGCCCTCTCGCTCGACGACCCCGACCCGGACCAGGTCCACCACGCCGGGCTACGAGCCCCCGCCGCCTTCATCCGGCGCCACTCCGACGGCGCGACGCTCCCTCCCGGCGTCGTGCTTCCGCCCGCGCCCGCCGTCACAGGCCTCTCGACCGCGCTCGCCCAGCCCCGAACCCGCCTCGCCCTCGCCGCACAAGCGCCCCCGCCTGCGCCCTTCCTCTACCCCGTCGCCCTCCCCACCACCTGCGACCTCCCCCTCCTCGGCGCACCTCGCCTCGTCGCTCGTCCCCGCCCTGCGCGACACCGACTTCTCGGCCCTCGACCCAGCATCGATCTACCGCCTCGGCGCGTCGCTCCTCTTCCGCGCCGAGTACCTCGAGCGCGGCGCGCCGACGTTCGCGCAGGGCGCCAAGCGCGGGTACGGCGGCGCGGCCGCGCTCAAGTGGGAGCGCGAGCGGGCGAGGACCAAGGCGGGCGGGAACGGCGGCGGAGCGCGCGACGAGGACGGCAGGGGCGAGGTGCCGCGGTGGGCGCGGACGGACGACGGGTGCGAGTGGGAGGAGGACGTCCTGCAGCGGCTCTCGTCGCGGCTCGCCGCCCCGACGACGACGACGACGACGACGACCACGGGCGACGCGCTCGTCCCGCTCCTGTTCGCGGCCGACCTCGCGCGCCTGCGCGGCCCGGTGCGTCTCGGCGAGGCCGGCGCCGCGCTCGAGTGCTACGTCGTCGGGCGCGAGTGGCCCGTGCGCACGGCGGTGTGGACCGGGTGGGTCGTCGCCAAGGAGTGGAGGGAGAGGGAGAACAGCTGGGTCTACGCCGGTGCGTCTCGCTGCCTCTCGTCCCGTCTCTTGCAGTCTACTGCGGTGATTGATCGCTTGGCCCTGTGCACGCAGTCGACGACGGCACCGACGTCCTCGAGGTCGCCTGCCCATCCTCGTCCCTCTCCTCCTCGTCCACCCTCCCGGGCACCGCCGCCTCCGCTCAGCTCCCCCTCCTCCTCCCTCGACCTTCTACCTCGATCTCGGCCGCCTCGGCACCGGCAACAACAACCAGCGCCGCCATCTCGCCCCGCAAAGCGCTCGCCGCCGCCCAGTTTGCGCACCTCGAGCAGCGCGCCGAGCAGCAGAGCGAGCGCGTCGAGGTCCGCGAGGGCGAGTGCGTGCGCGTCGTCGGGCGCATCGAGGAGAGGAGGATGGTGTGGGACGAGGGGAGGAGGGTCGTCGCGCTGCGCATCGGTGCGTCCATCTCGCTGCCCTGGCGTCGGTCAAACGCGAATCGCTTGCTGACTCCGACGCCTTGATGGCGCCGATCCACGACGTACAGATATCCTCGACGACATCAATGCCCTCTCGGCGCACCACACGCAGACGGCGCAGCTGCACCGCACGCTGTACGCCGCGCCGTTCGACGCGCGCTCGCGCCTCGCCCAGGTCGAGCACGCCGAGCTCGAGGCGCGCCAAGCGGCGTGGGAGACGGCGAGCTGTGCTACGGCGTCGACGAGTGGGACGGGCGGCGGGAGCGAGTGGGGCGGGAGGGGAGGAGGGAGCGTCGCGAGCAGTCCGGGGAGGGGGACCGTGCGTCGCCTTTCTCTCTCTCTGCCTTGTCGCGTTTGCTCGAGGACTTCCTCGGCGCAGCACGGCCCAGGCTAACGAGTTGAGGCACTTGTCGCAGCACTACCGCCCGACTCGACCGTCAAAGCTTGCGAGGGAGGACCTCACGCTGAGCAACTTCGTCATCTACGTCCGGCACCACCTCCGCAAGCGCTACGTCGTCGCCGTCCCGCTTCCAGGCTCTCCGTCCGCCTCGAATTGGTCCCCACCGCCATCGTCGCAGCGTTCGCCCTCTTCCTCCTCCCCCTCGTCATCGACCTCGTCCTCCTCGTCCAACCGAGACGCCGCCGAGCTCGCCCTCCCCTTCACCCTCCCCGCTCTCCAGTCCAACCCGCACCTCTCCCTCTTCGCCTCGCGCCTCGCGCAGGAGCAGGCGCGCATCGCGCGCGACAAGGAGCGCGGGATCCGGCCGTCGGCGGCGGGCGCGGGCGCGAGGAGGGCCTGGGTCGCGCCGCCGCCGATAGGCGCGGGGCGAGGGGCGCACCACATGTCGAGGGGCGCGGTCGGCATGGGTGCTGCGCGGCTGCTGCCGCCGCCCGCGGCGTCGTCGTCGTCGTCGGCGGCCGGCGGTCGTCGCTCGGGCGCACCAGCACCGGCACCGCTCGAGCCGGCGCCGCCGCTCCTCGAGGGCGCAGAGCTCGAGCGCGCGGTCGCGAGGGTCTGGCGCGAGGCGATCCGCACGATGCGCAAGGCGGGCATGGTCGTCGAGGCCGAGGAGGCGGCGGCTCACGGCGACGAGGCGGCGGGCCGGTCCGGCGGCAAGGCGGTCGACGACGAGCTGCCCGACCTGCCGAGGTGGGAGCGTGGTCGAGGTGCGCCGGTGCTCGCGCCGCAGACGCCGCGGCGTCGCGCCGGGCGGGACGGCGGCGACGACGCAGAGGGGACGCCTCGGGCGCCGCAGCCGGCGGGCGGGTGCCCGTGGGGCGACGTCAAGCTGTTCGGGCCGCTCGACGAGGAGGATGAGCGGCACGGCGGCGATGACGAGCTGCGCACGCCTCGTGCGAGCCGAGCGGGCGACGGCCGACCTGCGCCTCGGCCTCCCGTCACGCCGAGCAGGAGCAGGGCGCGCCCGCCCGCGCCGACTTGGTCCGCCTCGTCCGTCTCAAGCACCAGTGCGTCCAACTCGGCGACGGCGCAGGCGCAGCAGTCGTTCCAGCTCGTCACGGCCGGCACGCTCGCCCCTCTCCTCCTCACCCTCCTCTCGACCTTGTTCGACCACCGCCGACGGCCCGACCAGCGCAACGGCGCGCCGCCGCCCTCGTCGGTGACGGAGCGCGACTTGCGCGTCGTGCTGCACGGCGACGAGCGCTGGGCGGCCGTCGCGCAGTACAGCGAGGCGGTCGGCAAGGCGCTCGAGGTGCTTGCCGGCGAGGGCAAGGTTGAGCGGCACGGGCTGGGATGGCGGCCCTCGAGCATCGGCAGGAGACGGTAGATGGTGGGCTTGTATTGGCGCAGGCCGAGAGCTGCAACTTGCTGTTCTGCTCGACGTGAGCGAGAGCTCAGCGGGAGCTCGAGCCGTCGTTTCGTCGTCGCGCCATTTAATGCTCGGCTAGCTGCACCTTGCTCTATGATAGCTTTGCTGTGCCTGCTCGCGAGCTCTACAGGCGTCTCGCGACTGGTCGCAGCAGAAAAAGCGCGACGTCGCCCTCATCGGCCGGCGCAGCTTGTTGCTGCCGCTCCCTCGCCTCAACTCGCTCTTCGCAGCTCGCCAGCACCACCAGCGAGCTACCGACCATGAGCAGCACCAAGCGCGAGGCTTCCCCGCTCGCCGCGACCGACAGCGCGAGCCACGAGACCCCCTCGAAGCGCGCTCGCCTCGACGACAACTCGACCCCGACCGTCGCCTCCTCAGCAGCAGCGGCACCCGCAGCAGCGTCGGCACCTACCACCGCGGCTCCCTCGACGCCGGGCCCCGCCGCAGCCGCCGACAAGGAGCTCAAGCTCGACGCCGGCAACACGGCCGACGCGAGGGCGACCGACTCGCCTTCTGCGGGCAAGGGCAAGCGCGGCGGGCGCGGCGGCGGCGGCGGCGGTGGACGAGGCGGCGGCAAGCAGGACCGGCGAGGCAGCGGGCGCGGTGGCGGGCGCGGCGGTGCCGGTCGAGGTGGTGGAGGGCGCGGTCGGGACGCCGGGGCGGGCGACGAGGACAAGGGCGAGGGCGAGGGGGGCGCAGACGGCGACGACAAGAAGGACAAGCTCCCGAAGCGCAAGGTCGCTGTGCTCCTCGGGTACAACGGCATCGGCTACAAGGGCAGCCAGGTGTGCGTCGACGTCCTCCTCCTCTCGCTCCCTACCCGCCCAGACCTGATGCACATGAGCTGACTCGTCCCCCTCGTGCTCGCAGGAACCCCGGGACCGAGACGATCGAGGGCGAGGTCTTCAAGGCGTTCGCCAAGGCCGGCGCGATCAGCGAGGACAACTCGAGCAACCCGCAAAAGGTGCGTTCCCTCCTTCGCCTCGCTCTCTCTCTCGCCTCCCCTGGCTCACACCGTCTACTTTGCGCGCAGGTCTCCCTCGCTCGAGCGGCCCGCACCGACGCCGGCGTCCACGCCGCGCTGAACGTCCTCGCGCTCAAGCTCATCCTGTCGCCGCCGTCCAAGGCGCCTGACACGTCGCTCGAGGCGCACCTCAACGCGTTCCTCCCGCCTGCCATCCGCGTCTGGTCCGTCCTGCGCGTCCAGGGCTCGTTCGACCCGCGGCGACTGTGCGACCAGCGCCAGTACGAGTACACGCTCCCGACGCACGTTCTCCTCGGGCCCAAGCCGTCGTCGCCCATGGGCCAGATGCTCGCCCGCTCTCGCGCAGAATCGTCCTCTTCGTCGTCGTCGGCAGCAGGAGCGGGCGAGCCGGGCGCGATCGAGAAGGCGACGAGCGACTTCTGGGCGGCGCAGCCCGCCGAGAGCGGCTTTGCCGACGACGTCCAGGCCAAGAAGGCGTGGCGCATTTCGCCCGAGGGCATGGCGCAAGCGCGCGAGCTCCTCAACGCGTACGAGGGCTCGCACAACTTCTATAACTTCACCGTCGGCAAGGACTTCCGGGACCGCAGCTGTCAGCGCGTCATGCGCAAGCTCGAGGTGCGCTCCCTCTCGCTCCCTCTTCTGCCTCCCACTCCCTCGTGCGAGTCCATGTACTGACGATCCCTCATGTGCGCCCGCAGCTGTCGGAGCCGTTTGTCGTCGCCGACACCGAGTACGTCTCGGTCACGTTCATCGGCCAGTCGTTCATGCTCCACCAGATCGTGCGTCCCGCTCTCTCTCTCTGCTCTCCATCCTCTCGACACTCGCAGTGGCTGACTCGAAGCCATCTCGCAGCGCAAGATGATCGGCCTCTTCATCCTCGCCCTGCGCTCGTCGACGCCGGCGTCGCTCGTGCCCGAGACGTTCGGGCCCTCGCGCATCCACATCCCCAAGGCGCCCTCGCTCGGCCTCCTCCTCGTCGCGCCGCACTACATCGAGTACAACCGCCGCGTCGTCGAGGCCAACGACAAGCTCGACTCGCTCGTGCGCGCGGGCCGGCTCACGCCCGACGCGGCCGAGGAGCAGCGCCGCGCCGAGATCGACCCGGCCAAGGTCGACGGCATGACGGTGCTCGTCGACGAGTTCAAGCGCGAGCAGGTGTACAAGCGCATGTGGGAGGTCGAGGAGCGCGACTTGACCTTCTCCAAGTGGCTCAACTACCTCGACCAGTTTGTCGGCGCCGACTTTGAGTGCGTCCTGCTCTCCCTGCTCTCTCCTCCTCCTCTCCTCTGCTCGGCACGACCTGACGAGCTTCGTTCGCGCGCAGGTACCTCAACCCCAAGGGCGTCATCCCCGCCGCGGCGACCTTCACCAAGGGCGAGAACCCGGAGCGCACGCGCCGCGCAGCGGCAGCGGCCGACGCGGCGGCGGCGGCGGCAGAGGGCGCGCTCGAGGGCGAGAGCGACGACGAGGGCGTCGTCGGCGAGGACGACGGCTGAAGCTGGGCGGCGGGCCGGACGAGGACCGAGCGCTTCGAGGCGGCGGTCCTGTAGCTCAAGCACTGCATCCTGCATCCTTTCATTCCTAGCTGTCTCGATCTCGCCCTCGCTCTTGCTCTCGCTCCTCGGCTCGAGTTCGTTTGAGAAGAAGGTGCGGCTACACTGCATTGCGACGGCCAAGTCGGACGGGCTGAGAGAGGGAGGGAGAGAGCGCGAGAGGGGGTATCGATCGACAGGGCGGAGGGGGAGGAGGACGAGCTGCGACGGCGTAGGAGGGCGAGCTGGAAGTGGGCGAGAGGGAGGAGGGACGAGGGAGCTCTAGATGGCGACGGTCCGAGTGCGCTGGAAGAGCTGCTCGACGATCTGCGACACGTGCCCGATCGTCTCGAGGGTCGCGTCGTACGTCTTCTGCTCGGCGGGTCGCACAGCTTGAGGCGGTCAGCCATCGCGCAGGAGGACGAGAGCAGAGAGGAAGAGGAGGGGGACGCACGTCGACCTCGGGCTCGTCAAAGACGACGAGGCACCCGGCTCCCTGGTCGAGGATGCCGTGGAACACCTTGTCGAGGATCATCTGGCTGAGCCTGCGAGCGCCGAGCGCTGTCAGCTACGCGCTCTCGAGCCCGGGACGAAAGAAAGGGAGAGCGCGCGAGCGGGGGACGCACTTGATCTCGACGTCGCGCACCGGCTGCTGCACTTGCTCGGCGATGTGGGCGATCTCGACGCGCTGGTACGGCTCGATGACGCGCACGAGGTTCTGCTCGAGGAGCGTGTCGTACAGGGCGGCGAGGTGCGTGCGGATGATCGGGTCGTCCGAGAGCTCTGCGGGCGCACGGGCGCGGCGAGTCAGGGAGACGAACGGGACGAAGGGGAGAGCAAGAAGAGAGACGAGAGGGACGCACCGGCCTTGCGCTCGCGCAGGACGCGCTCAAAGTCGCCGAGCGAGCGCTCCTCGTGGGCCTTTGCGACGGCCTTGATGGCGTCGACCTCGTTGCCGGCGTACTTTGCGGCGCTCTTGCCGCCGGCGATGGCGGCGACGTCTTCCGGGAGGGCGAGCATGACCTTGCACAGGAGCATGTACTTGAGGGCGCGCACGGCGTTGACCTGGTCGTCCTGGGTCGAGAGGCCCTCGAACGCCTCGAAGAAGTACGAGTAGGCCGTCTTGTAGTCCTTGTCCTCGGCGTGGAGCACGCCGGACTGCATGTCGAGCTGGGCCTGGAGGAGCGGCGGGCAGTAGATCGAGTTGGCGGCGGTGCGGGCCGAGGTGAGGGCGGCCTTGGCCTTGGGCATGTTGGCGAGGGCGTTGTGGACGCGCGACTCGAGGAGGTGGACCTCGGTGAGGATCATCTTGTCGTCGAGCTTCTTGAGCTCGCGCAGGAGCTGGGTGATCAAGGCGAGGGCCTGCTTGTAGTCGGCGTGGTCGATGTAGAGGCTGACGAGGCGCGTCTCGAGGTTCTGCTTGAGGAAGATGCGCTTGTCGAGCTTTGCCCAGTCTGCGGCGTCGCGGGTGGCGTCGATCTGGGCCTGGGTCGAGTCGGGGATGGCGGCAAAGAGGTCGAGGAGGGTGCGGATCAGCTTGGCGGTTTTGGCCTTTGCGAGGTGCTCGACGAGGGTGCGGCTCTGGCGGATGACGTCGGCGAGCTTTGTGGCATCTCTGCGGCGGTGGTGGGTGTGGGCGGGTCAGGTGTGGAGGTGAGGGCCGGAGAGAGGAGAGAGAGGAGAGCGGACCGGTTGTCGCGGTGGAGCTGGGCGAGGGCGATGATGGCCTGCTCCTTGTCGCGCAAGAGCTGGTCGTCTCGGGGCCCTGTTGCGTGGTTGTGCCGTGTCAGTGAGGGTCACGGCGAGTGTGCGCGCGAGGAGAGGGAGGGACGGACCTGCGGGGGAGGCGAGGATGGCGTCGAGTTGGTGCTCGCGGCGGGCCGGGTCCTGTTGGTCGAGGGCGAGCTGGAGCGGGGTCGAGGTCGAAGTCGATGCCATGGCTGCAGTCTAAGCTTCTCGGTGGTGGAGGAAGGCAGAGAGGAGGAGAGACGGCGGCGAGATGATGATGCGGCCTCTGGTCCTCGTCGTCGCTCCTCCCACACCCACCGCACAGCTACGAGCAACAGCCACAGGGCAAGACCACCACAAGCTCAAGCCACCCCCTGCAGCCCAACACCCCACCCCGCCTCGCCCTTGTCCCGCTCCCTCCTCTCGACCTCCTCCTCCTCGACCACCCTCTCGTCTCCGCTTCGATGAGCAACCCGGCAGCACCCGCTCCCGCAGCGAGCACCTCGGCCGCACCACCACTCGACGATGCCCCTCTCCCCATCCCCAACCTCCTCCTCCCGCAACTCGCCTTCAACCTCTCCACCCCGCGACCCGACCTCGACCCGCAACAAGCCAAAGCCGCCCTCCTCAAGGACATCGAGCGCGACCGTCCGTCCCCTTCCTGCCCTGTGCTGACCCTCTCGCCGCCGCGACTCGACTGACGACGCTCCTACCCCCGCCCGCAGACATGGCCCCCTACCTCGAGCACCTCGCAAACGCCGGCCTCGTCACCGACCAGCACGACCTCCTCGCCCGCTTGAAGCAGCTCAACGACGACGAGCTCAAGCGCATCAACGACAAGCTCGACGACGCCACCTCGAACCTCGGCGAGACCGAGATCAGCGACGCCCTCCGGGAAAAGGCCACCTACCTCGCCCGCATCGGCGAAAAGGTGCGTCCCGCTTCGCTCTTTCGCACGCCTGTCCCTCCCTGCACACCGTCCTGACTCTCGCGCCCTCCCCCTCGCGCACGCAGGACGCGGCCGTCAAGGCGCACGACGAGGCGTTCGCCAAGACGGCCGGCAAGGGGTCCAAGATCGACCTCGTCCTGAGCATCGTCCGCATCGCCCTGTTCCACTCGGACCACGACCTCGTCATTGCGTCGCTCGACCGCGCCCAGAAGCTCGTCGACGAGGGCGGCGACTGGGACCGCCGCAACCGCCTCAAGGTCTACACGGGCGTCCACCTCCTCTCGATCCGCAACTTCTCCAAGGCCGCCGACTTGCTCCTCGACGCGCTCCCGACCTTCACCGCGACCGAGTTGATCCCGTACGACGACTTTGTCACGCTCTGCGTCCTCGCCGGCGTCTTCAGCCTCGAGCGCAAGGAGCTCCGCAAGAAGGTTCGTCGGCTCGCTCGCACTCGCTCCATCGGCGAGGTCCCTGCACTGTATCGGGACGTCCACTGATTTTTGACATGCTTGCTGCTGACAGGTCATCGACGCGCCCGAGGTCATCGCCGTCCTGCCCGTCGTCCCCTCGCTCAAGGACTTTGCCGAGTCGCTGTGGAAGTGCGACTACGCCGCCTTCTTCCGCGCCCTCGGTGCGTCTCTCTTTCTTTCCTTCACTCGTCCTCTCTCACGCATCGCGCACGTCGTCCTGACGCCCGCCCCTCCTCGCACTCGCCCGCAGCCACCGTCGAGGAGCACCACCTCCTCCCCTCGCGGCTCCTCGCCGTCCACGCGCGCTACTACGCGCGCGAGCTGCGCATCAAGGCCTACGCCCAGCTCCTCGAGAGCTACAGGAGCGTCACGCTCGAGAGCTTGGCGCAGGCGTTCGGCGTCAGCAAGGAGTGGCTCGATGCGTGCGTCCTCCTCCTCTCTCTCCCTCTCGGCATCTCCCTCTCCCTCCTCTGCTCGACTCGCCCTCGTTCAGCTTTCCCTCAGCATCACATCGCCTCTCCCTGTCCATCTCGAGGACCTCGCGCTGACGCTCTCGCCCGTCCCTTCCCCTCCCCTCTCCACTCCTCGCCTTCCCCTTCCTCTCGACCTCTCTTCCGCCTCGCCTCGCCTCGCCCTCCCCACTTGCAGCGACCTCGCACGCTTCATCGCCGCCGGCCGCCTCTCGTGCACGATCGACCGCGTCGCGTCCATCGTCGAGACGCACCGCCCGGACGCCAAGAACGCCCGGTACGCCGCCGTCATCAAGCAGGGCGACGCCGTGCTCACGAGCGTGCAGCGGCTCAGCCGGGTCATCGGCTGAGCGCTGGAGTGGGGGAGAGCGTGTAGAGGAGCGAGGGAGGGTGCAAAGGATTGGGCAGTGCTGTGCTTCACTCGAGCGAGCGGCGGTGGGGAGTACGGCGAGAGCGTGAGAGAAAGCTGGGCTGGAGCACTCGCTGTCCTCTACGCCCTTGGGCTGTGCGTGCTCGAGCCTGCTCGCACGACGAGCCGCCGAGAGCGAGAGGGAAGGCTCGCCCGTCCTATCTGCCGGTCCGCCTGCGCGCCTGACCTACGAGAGCGAGCAAGGCACAGAGCTCAAGCGCTATCAGCTCTCGGCAGGACCTTCACGAAGCGCTGCTCGGCTCGAGCGTGTGCTGCCGGGCGGAGCGAGGACCGTGCACGAAGCTCTCGGCGGCTCGTTCCGACGCAGCGCCCTCCTCTCGCTCTCTCTCTCGACTTCCTTCGTTTCTCATCTGACTGCGAGGCTTCTCGAGTGCATCAGAGCAGCGACGAGCCCTCGAGAGATCGGCCGAGGTAGCGAGCAAGGAGGGTTGAAGCGGCGGAGCGCCGAGCTCGCCGGCCAGCCGATACTCAGGAGCTACGTCCGCCAAAATGAGCGAGATGGCTTGCGTAGGCGCAGCGAGCCCTGATCGGAGCGATGCGAGCGAGCTTCGGTGCTGCGGAAGCGGCTTCGAGAACGATCACAGGCAGCCATCCTCGCGGCCGTCCTCCCTCCTCGCTCTCCGCTCGCCCGGTCCTGTAGCCTCGCCCAGACGTGGCTTTCGACGCGTGGAACGTCGTCTTGTCCTCGAGAGAGCCGCACCGAGAGCGCTTGCAGTGCAGCCTCGCTCGTCACCCCCACTTCGGCCGCCGGAAAGCGCTCGCCGCAGCGCTCGAGCAAGATCAGGCAGTACCGCCCCGATCAGGCTCTTGCTCGCACGCTCGTTCCAGACACCAAGGATCGAGGACAAAGGACGGAAGCTCTGTCGGTGCACCGGTTCGATCGACTCGAAGGTCAAGTCGAGGAGGACGGCGAGGACGGCGAGGTTCGAGTGCATAGACCGAGCAGCTCTGTCGCTCCGAGAGCTGCAGCGGAACGTAAAAGCGGAGCTCTCAGCCGAGCAGAGGCGGACGAGCGTGCCGGCGCACAGCGAACTCGCCCAAGCTCGAATCCGTCTGTCTGCGCTCGGCGACAGGTTCGTCGCCCTCGCCGCTCCTCTCTCTCCTCCTGCTCGACTCTCCGACTCTCGAGCGAGTTCTACAACACGCCTGTGCACTGCGCCAGCCCCGACCTCGACCTTCTCAACCTCGACCACCTCCTCCTCGTCCTCCCCGCCGGCAGCCCGAGACGACCTTCCTCGACCTCGGTTCGATTGCGCCAACCGCCGCTCATGAGCGATCGAGGTGGGAGCGACCGGTTGGGAGCGCAGGGCTCCAGCTCGAGCGAGGTTTCAAGTCGGCGAGGACGAGGTCCCGTGTGGGGAGCGGCCGGCGAGCGAGGCTGCAA
>Ga0308169_10005564_pt1 | contig 11401 bp, 20 predicted proteins | sample PhyBR1_2_FD_202139 | JGI IMG/M metagenome (GOLD analysis project Ga0308169, IMG submission 202139) | Phyllosphere microbial communities from UC Gill Tract Community Farm, Albany, California, United States - DLSLSB.R1 | ecosystem: Host-associated > Plants > Phyllosphere > Unclassified | place... | reverse complement strand
ATGTGAGCTAGGTATCCTCGGCGATGGAAGAAGCCCAGCTGACCCACAGGGGCATGACACCCCAAGACGTCTCGAAGAAGGGACTCAAGTACGGAGACGAGGACGAGGACGAGGCAGAGAAGAAGGAGCTTGCGGCGCAAAAGATCGCATTTGCTCCGCTGCTGGATTGGCTCAAGAAGAGCCTGTCAGGGCAGATCAGTGATGGTCAGCTGGCAACAGTCAGACACGAGGCCTTCAGCTGATCCGCAGTCGTGCTCACCAACCGTCTTGTCACTTCGCCGTGCACAATTGTCGTTGGTGAGCGAGTCCGACACTGCTTGGGTGATCCCTGACTTTAGACTCCTTCGGCTGGTCCGCCAACATGGCGAGAATCATGGCTGCGCAAGCCGACGCCGAGAATGACCCAATGGTTGCGATGATGAAGAACCTGCCGAGAGTTCTCGAGATCAACCCCAAATCGCCGCTCATCGAGGGCTTGCTTGATCGGGTGCTCGACCTCCAAGACGAGGATGCGGTGGATGAGGACCTGATCGAGACTGTCCAGGTCTTGTTTGACACGACACTGGTCAGGTCCGGTTTTAGCGTCGCTGATCCCACCTCGTACGTCGCTCTCGCGGATGTCAGCTGATATTGATTAGTTGGCTAATGCACAGCTACTTTGAACGAGTCGAGGCTCTGCTGCGACGAAACATCGGTGTCTCGTTGTCCGCTCAAGGCAGCGCGAAAGTCAGACCCGCGCCGCCCACCGCACACGGCCCGCTGTCCGAGGAAGGGGTTCCTGGCGAGCGTAGCGCATTCGAGCCGTCGGGGGATGATCTCCCCTTTGGTGATGGTATGTTCCTCAGCAAAGACGGCCCGGAGAGGTTCGGTCGGGGGGAAAGTGCTGGGGAGGACGAGGACTGGATGGACTGGGCGGACTTGAAGAAGAAGCAGCAGATCAAAAAGGACGTCGAGCATGACGAGCTGTAAAGCCGCCGCGATACCATGATGCATCAATCGCATAGTCCTGCCATGGACAGACGGATGCAAGTTGTATCTTGACGCCGTTTGGCGTCTTAGAGGCTGCTCTTTGGTGCGGAGGTGGGAGTGGGAAGGAGTGCGGATAGAGCGGAAGCCGTGTTGGCCTTCTCGTCTTTGACGAGCGAGGCGAATGGCTTGAAGAGCGGCGCCGACGCGTCGCCTGCAGGTCAATTCTCGTCCACACCGACGTCGGGTGACCATCAATCACGGGCGGTGTAACTCACCGACCAAGCGGAACAGGATCGACTCGGAGGTTGTGACCACGCCGCCCGCTTGGCGGATAGCCTCAAGGGCGATGGGGACTTCCTGGGCATTGCACGACGACACCCCGTCAGCGAGGACGTATGGCATGATGTCGTTTCGCAGAAGCTCGAGGGCGGTCTGTAAAACGCACACATGCGACTGCGGTCAGGCAACGAGCTGAGAGAGACCAGGGGAGGGAAAGCACCCACCTCGATGCCGACTATCAAGGCCGACTCGTATTTCTCCCGCTGAAGGATATCCTGCACTTCCGGCGTCCACATCGAGAACTGGGCGTTGGCGCCAGGTTCCGCTCTTTCAGGCGATTACCAGCGCTCCATCGGAAAGGGCCATCGGCGCTTCAGGCGGACGAAGCGGGGCAAAACGTACCTTGGTCTTCGCCACGACGTGAGAGCTCTCAATCCCCTGCAGCTCATTGCTGATCTCGGAGACTGTCGAGCCCAAAGCTGCATGTCAGACTTTCCCCACCATCCTTGGTTTTTCCTCCGCCCAGGCTCTCCTAACACGGCTCCGATGAATGAGATGCACACGCGTCAAGGCCGGATCATCCATCGCCATCCAGCTCGCCAGCGCGGCCCATGCAGGCTAGGCTCTAGCTAAACATACCCTTGGGATTCTGCTCTGTGGTGACCACAGGCAGCTTCAGCAGCTACAGTTCAGCCTCCACAGAGCCTGGACACAAGGCTCAATTGCTTACTTTGGCAGCTTGCACCATCTTGCGACTTGTCGTTACCACCGCATCAAAGTTCCATATCGCGGAGCCTGCGAGTCAGCGGTGAGCCGATCACGACGAGACGACGCACGGAACCGGTCTTGAATATCGCATACCAGCAGAACGGTCTTCCTCGGGTCGATGCGGCGGCTCATGGTGGTCTCGCAGGTGAGCACGACGAAAGGTCAATGGAGACGGTCACGAAGGTTAGGGTTGGGCTATAGATCCTTGCCGGGCCGTCACCGGCTAGGTCAATCGCCGGATATTGATCCGGCAAAACACCAACACCATTGGTCCCCGCTGGATTGGTGCCCTGGCGTCTTGTCCAGCAAGCGCAAAACTGACGACGAGACAGCTACAAAGCTGCAGATACGGACAGATGGATATTCATGCTAGCGATACGAGTATGCCAATATGTTTTTGGACGAAACCACTCAGAACCTCCATCCGCTTACTGCCATAGTCCAGCGCCAGACAAACAGATCCGCAACCCCGATAGGCCCTTCGCGATCTGATCACACCGTGGATGCAAGTCGATATCGCCAGCCTACGCCTGCGGGTCGTTCTCCTTGATCTCCGAGAGGGCAGAGTCGACGTGCTTCACTTCTTCCGTCGGGGACGCATCGGCCGGGAGCTGGCTGACATCCTCTTCAACGGTTTCTGGACCGGTCAGACCGCCCGACACGTCAACAGCTGCGTGAATCAGCTTTTGCACACTTGGTAATGACCGAGGACCCACTGTGGTTGGGCTCCTTCGCACCACCAGCCTCGCCCGTGGTAGCAACCTCCTCATCCGCTTCCTCTTCGTCGTCACCCTCAGCCAACAACGCGTTCTTCTTCTGCATCTTGGCCACGAGTTTCTCCACCCGCTCGATCTCGGCCTGGTCGTCAGTTATGTTCTGCTTTGCAAATCCCGCCGAGTTCGACGCACCTTGGTCTTCGCGGCCGAATTGGCCTCATACCAAGCCCTCTTCGTCTCGAGGTCATTCGACACCCTGCCAACATCCTCCTTACCTGCTGGCGGTGGGATACCCAGCGACAACAAGGCGCTCAACAGGCTCATTGGCAAGTTGACCGCACCAGATTCTCCAGCGGTAGGCGTAGCGCTTCCGCTCGGCGTGGCGTTGGTGCTCTTCTTTCCCTTCTTTCCCTTCTTTCCTCCTCCGCCACCGAACAATCCTCCGAGCTCCTCGTCCTCTCCCTTCTTCTTGAGCGTCATGCCCTTGAAATCGCTCTCGACCTGTCGAATCTCGAGCTGCTTCACGCCCTGCAATTGCGCAGTGGCCGCACCGACTGTCGAGCTCTTGCCGGCGTTGGTGGTGGGCACCTCTCCCGCGCCGTACTTTCCCTTGAACCACCCGATGAGGATGTTGCAGTCCTCGATCTCGGCGGCGAAGGCGGGGTTTTTGGCCTCGTCACGAAGACGGACAATCTCCTCCTCACGTCGAGCAGCCTCCTCCTTGGCCTTCTCGGCCTTGAATCGCTCGTTCCGCGCTTGTCGGTCCGCCTGCACCTTGGCGTAATACCTACGCGTCAGCTGAAAGACCGTGTCACGATCGCGTCCGCTCACTTGTCGTTGGCGTCCCGGTGGGCTTGCGCTGCCTCCCGCTTCTTGCCATACAGCTCGTCCTGGAATGAGCACTCCATTTTGCGCATCCGCGCAGCATGCGACTCACCAGCTGGGCAGACAGCGCATTGCGCTCGTCAAACAACTTGTTCCTCTCCTCGTACGCCTTGTTCCCTTCCTCCCGCAGCCCATCCATCTCCTTTTTGAGCTCATCGAACCGGTCAGACACCTTCCTCTGCTCGGGGTCATCCAACTGCTTCTTGAGCTCGTCGATCTTCGCCCGGTCAGCCGCGATAGCGTCGTCGATTGATCCGCTCGACTCGAGCGTCTTGCGCGCCCGTCGCAGCGTCGTGATCTCCGCAAGCGCCTTCTTCTCGTCTACGAGCTTCATCGACCCCGACTCGATCTGCTTGTTGAGCGACCTGCCGTCAGACGTCCTCCCTTTCTACACGCTAGGCGTATTATGCTCGCGGCTCCCCCTGACTCGACTCACTCAATCCGGTCGTCAATCTCCCCAACGGATTTGTAGCTGAGCTTGCCCCGGCTAGCCTGCGCGTCCTTGATCTTCTTCTGCACATTCTCCTGCAGCCGCTTCACCTCGTCGAGCGTCCGCGAACGGTCGGCTTTGAACTTGCCCTGCTCGCCTCGGAGCGCATCTAGCTCGGCTTTGATCACGGTTCGACGGTCGTTTGAGCCGGGCGAGGAGCCGAGCGAAATGCGCGAGCGGACCGCGTCCTGGGATGAGCAGAGATCCGGAGAACGACAATCACGCAATGGCAAGGCGCAGCTCGAGAGGATGAAACTACTGGCAGAGTGGGACTGCGAGAGCCCTCTGAAGGCTTCGATGGGGGGCCGAGCGCAAAGCTCGACCGGTGGACCCAGGTCCGCGTGTACAACGCAGCAATACCCATCATCCTGCCTCCTGCTCCTGCTTATGGAATCGCACGTGCCCACACTGCCTTAGGTCCCCTCGCCTTTCCGCTGTGACGCGCAACGTCCACACCGCACGTCGTCGATCTACCGCCAAGACCCAAAAGAGCCCGATCCCGAGCTTGCTGATGCCCGCTGCTTGTCCCCTTCCGTTCCACCACAAGAGCACGAGTTGTAGCCGCACTCACCAGCTTGCTCTTCACCGCTGCGATCTCCTTGTTCAACGCATCCTGCTCGGCATTGTACTTGGCCTGGTCCGGCTTGCCCACAAACTTCTTGTCCTCTCCTGCGGCTTCCTTGGACGTTCCGTTGGACGCCCCGTTCTCTTTCTTGGCGGCAGCCGCATTGGGCTTGAGAGAGGAGGTGGGAGGGGGCATGGTGTTCTGGCTGAAAGGTGATGGAGAGGTCACACGAGAGGGAGAGGGATAGGGATGTGAGTGACTGTGTGTGGATTCCATCTTGTTCTGGTTGGCTCATTCGACCCGTCAGTCGCGGGTACAGCTAGCCAAACGTGGCACCCGAGTTTACCCTGAACGCGGCCGATAGCAAACAGCGGGTCCTCACCATCAAGCCTTCGACGCATGCATCCCACATCATGCATCGATTCGATCAATGCGCAAGACTCATCGCAGCGGCCACCGATCTTTGCTGGCAGGCTCTGCTCCCCGCCCGTGGATCCCACATCACGTCTCAAAAGTCAAGGCCGTCTCCTGGATCAACACCCGCACCTGTCTCTCCCCCAGCCATTCCACCTTGACATCGCTCAGTGCGCTCGTCTCCGCCAGCGGGCCTGAACGTCAACGCGTGAACCTTGCTAACACCCCCCTGCGGATCTATGCTTGACGGTGCCGGCCCGCGCCGCACTCACCGTTGTCCGCCCTGATGAACTCAATGCGCTTAAACGGCTCGCCCTTGGCCCCACCTTGCCGAGGTGGCCCGCCCACAGTGAAGAACCCGCTCAGCGAGCTTCCGACCTTCCAAACCGTCACGTCGCCTTCTTCGATCGAGACAGTCACGAGCCGGCGACCGTCGGGTGAGAAGTTGACAGACGACACGGGGGCATGGTGCGGCTCAAGCACGTATAGCCTCGAAGCGGTCTTGAGGTCGTACCTGCAATCAGCATCCTACTAGCTGACCGGTGACCAGTACGTACATGATTACGGCGCCTTCGTGCGTGCCCACTGCGAGCCTCTGCGTTCCGCTGTGGAAGTCGATGGTGGAGAATCTTTCATTAACGACACGCCCTGCGAACCCCGCATCATCCAGGGGCGCCTCGACACTTCTCCCCCCACAATCACTCACGCCAAGACAAGCTCATTGAGAATGACCGTCGCTGCCTCCCACACGTCGTCCCTCATCTTCCCGACATTCGGATCCAGACTGCGCACGACCGCCTCGCATATCCGCGGCAAGCCATGCGCGATGACCGCAGGTCTTTTCCGCGCCATGAACACACAGAGCTTCATGATGCTCGTCCGGCCCTCGGCCGTCTCGGCATGCAGTATGTCCATCGAAAGCGTGCTCATGAACAGCCCGGGGTTGAGGTTAGCAATGTGTAGCACGGCCAGCCGGGCCGCGGCGGATACGGCCGGGGGCGGGGGGCTCTGCGTCGCAAGGTGGAACAAGCGGCGCAAGAGGTCCATTGGGTCGAGGTATGTCTGCCATGTTTGGAAGCCGGAGTGGACGAGCTCGATCGCCAGCTCAAGGAGCGGCGCTCGTGGGTCGGACAGAGCCGTGTAAATCGTCTCTGCCGCGGCCTTGAGCGCGCTGCCGGTCAGAGGGGAGTACGTGATAGGCAGGACTTGAGCATACCTTGGATTGACGGACTGGTACCTGTGAAGAGCGATACCGCCTATGATGGTCAAAGCCTGCATGGCTTCGTGGTTTGCCCGAGGTGCACGTGTCGAGCTTTCGAGCACTGCCCCTTCAGTGTGTTGATCGGAAAGATGCTCACACCACTCACAACCAGGCGCAACAGCCGCAACGAGATTCTCGATTTCCTCCTCGGTCATGCGATCAACTCTCGCTTTGAACAAGATCTTCGCAGCTTGCTGTACATCGCCTTGACAGTTAGCAAAGGGCTCACGTACGTTTTCTCCGAGCTCACTGCCTGTGTCCAGATAGTACGCCGCGAAAAAGTCAAGGCCAGGTTCCACTGCAGAAAGACACCCGGAATAGAATGCAATCACCCGTGCTGCTGCCTTCTCACTCTCTGTATGGTCAGCTTCAGCTTCGCATAATCTACCTCCCACGCGCTTTCGCTTCACCTTTGTGATCCAAAAAGGGGCGCAGAAGCGTGACGATCGCAAGTTGGCGAAGGCCAGTAATCTCAGGCGATGCTGTCCACACGCCTGCGCCGCTTTCCGCGGCAAACTCCTGCGCAAGCAAGCTGTGGATGAGCGGAATTCCGTTTCAAGGCTGAAGCACAACATACCTGGACGTGCCGACCGTCGTCACCACTGTGGAAGGTGTGATGCCGAGATCTTTTCGGCAAGCAGCGTCAATATCCGCATCGATGTCGAAGGTGAGGAGCGTCGACAGCACCGCTCGCAATGCCGCAAGGGGCGATCGAGTCAGCTTGTTGGCCTGCACCCATTTGCCGACAGAACGCAGGTTGAGCAAACACATCCGGCCTGCCATCAGCTCAGTTTTCGGACGGTGTGGGGGCAACCGACCCAGATCCGTGTTGGGTTCGACGTCGTCACTCGCCGCTGTAAGCGGCAAAGTCGTGTCGACGACTTCGTCGAGGCGCCTATCTTTCAGCCCCCTGCGTTCTTGTTTGCCGGGCGCTGTTGGACTCACACCTCGACCCAATCACCGTTTGCCAGCATGTCCTCGCCTGCCTCGAGACCCGTTGACCGCCGGAACTCCCCCGTGTTATAGTTCCACACTCTTGCTTTCCCATTTGCGTAGGCCAGCAGGATATCCTTCGCATCGATGAAGACACGTCGAAGCGGCGCGCGGGAGGCAGGTATGAGATACAGTCTGTCCATGAGACATTGCCGACCTGGGGCGCTCGGATCTCGTGTCTTGTGTCTTGACTCACAGCTCTAGCTCCGACAAGGAGATGATCCCGACAGTACCGTCAGTGGATGCGCACAGCAGGGTGTCTTGCAGCGCCGATTCACTTTTCGTTTCAAGGAGGGTGATACTCTGCACGGGATCGGCAAATGCTGCGAATGTTCCGAGGAACTGAAAGGGCCTGCTTTGAGCTTTGGTCATACTGATAACAAGTCACACCCACTGGGCATGCCAGATCCGCACAATCCCGTCCTCATCCCCTGCAACCAAGAGGTCTTCCCCGGGACCTCGCCGTACTACCTTCAGAACGGTAACAGGCGAATCCATCCTGTCGGAGTGAGGACCTGCGTCCGAGGCTGATTCGCCCGTGAGCACGCCAGCCAAAGTCTGGCGCCATACGTTTCCGGACACTATGTCTCAGCTCACCCCTGAAACAATGACCAACGACAACGCTCACCATCGGCCACGAACACCTCCCCCAGGCCGTAAGGCAGCAAAGCTGCGATGTTCGTGTCTGGAAAGGCGTCGGTCAAGCCTAGTATGCGCTTGGCTTGACTTCCAACAGTGTCACCGATACTGACCACTTGAGTTTCGTCCACGAGATACAAGTGCCGCGTCGTGTCGAGGGTCATCGCGGTGGCAGGGGGCAGAGTTTCCGTTGGGTCGTACCTGGCGCTATCAGCTCGATCTGGAGGACTTCATCCGCGCTTCTCACCTCTGTCCCGTTGCACCGGCATTTGACCGTTCATAGATGAGAGTATTACTCTGATGGTCAGTCCAAGCCTACAAGGCCTACGAGGACGTACCTTGGTGCGTAGAACGAACCGACCACCGATCGCATCGAGTGAAGCATCTTCAACAGCGCGGTCGATCTGTAGTGCACCGAGTACATTCAATCTCTTCCCATCACATCGGAACACCTGTAGTCAATCTCGATAAGGCACAAGGGGCGGACACCCGAACTCACATTCACTGTTCCATCCCCTATGCCAAGTCCATCCTCGCCAGAGACCTGGATGCTCGTCCAATCACCGTACCCGTCCCGTTCCACCTCGGTCGCCTCGCCTAGCCCAGCTTTGATCTCCTCCACGGCCTCTTTCGGCTGGCCCTGGAGCCGTCGCCCCGCCAGGAATTTCGCGAATCCCCCTTCCTTCTCCTTGTGTTCTTCCGTGTGGAGAGAGACCAGTGATCGGCTGCGACGCAGCTCTTTCTCACTGCCGACGGAGGCACTGGGATGGAGCAAGTTTGGCGACGGATGAACGCTGGACACGGCGCGGCTCGCTCCAGCCGACGACGAAGGAGATGAGCCTTTTGAGGGAAAGACAATCGGGTAGGAAGTGAGCGAGTGAGGCAGGAAATGAAGAATGAAGTTGTCTGTCGGTCAGCCGTGATCGCCCTGCGGTCTCGCCAGGCAATGACATACGGTCCTCGCGTCTGCACACGCCGATGCGACCAGTTCCCGGTAGTTCCAGACCTGCTGCGATGGCCCACTCGCCATGCTCTTTCGTACTGAGCATGACCACACGAGTGACCTCGCCATTCGGGCTCGGCATGGCGCACTGCCAGGGGATGCCCTCCGCGACGATCATGGCTTGCTGATACTTTAGCGACCATCGGCATGCAACGACTTGATGCGCTCACAGATCCCGACTGAGCAAGATGCAAGCCGCGCCATACCCAGAACGGAGCGAGTCTGAGGGCGGTCTTGCTGCTCCCTGCCTCTCCTACCCTCGGTTCAGGCTGTTCCAACGCAACGGACGAGGTCACCCGCAGCTCATCGAGGGAGATTATATCAAGCGCCCTGACAATGAGCCTCTGTCTCAAGCATGGATCATGACATACCCTTGTTCCCGGAGCACAGCGAGCACTCCCACTTCCTCGAACACCTTGAAGCAGGCGATTCTCCCCTTCCTCCCCTTGAGTACGATCCGCTTTACTCTCGCTTCCCCACCATGGTCCGCCTCCTCATCGTGACGATGTGCCCGCTTCGGAGTCGCGCTCCCAGCCCGGTCGACAGCCTTCATTCCTCTCGCCTCGTTCCTGTCCTCCTCGACCTCACGCTCAATTTCCCGCTGCACCTCAATCTCGGCCATCTTCTCCTGCAATTCCTTCTCCTTCTCCTTTTCGGCGTCCTCTCCCTTCAGCCATCCTCGCAGTCCCCCAACGGTTCGACTGGACTCGAATGAGCCGGCAGAGCGGGCTTTGCTCAGGCCAGATGGAGAGCTCGAGCCGGAACCATCGATCTCGTCCTTGGAATGCACCTGGATACTCCGCCTTCCCAGGCCGATACCGAGGCCTATCGGCTCTTTGGCATCACGATCCCGGTCTCGCTGCTCGCGTAGATGATCCCGTAGTTCCGCTTTGTCGATGTCGGCAGAGCGACCATGCCGGTGTCGCTCGGCTCCAACAGCTTGCGCGGATGACAGGACTGCCTGTGGGCCGGCTGCACCCGTGGGCGGTGAGAATGCCGAAACGCGCCGAAAGCTCGAGGTGGTTATGATGGACGAGGTAATCGAGTCTGCGCGGCTTCGGGGCGCAGAATACGTGCGCCCCACAGCGGGCCGCTTCGACGAGGATTGGGGCGAGAATGAGCGCGAGTCGGGTGTTTTGATTGTCGGGAGGGTCTGCGCTGGAGATGGCGGGATCTGATCAGGGGACGGTAGGGTGTGGGCGAGTGAGGTATGGATGTAAATCGAACGCCTGGATGCCAGGGCGACGTGCTGGATCGGAGCCGATGCAATGGGAGTTGTTGTCCATACTGCTATATGTTCGGCGCGGCAGGGTATGGGTGCGGTAGGGATGAGCGGATGAGACGGGTCCAGCAGGAGTGGTAACGTCAGCAACGGTGTTGTACAGCCGTCCACTTCGTTCCGTCTCATGTTGCGGCTACTCCAGCTGCCTGAGTGAAGATATGAACAGCACACAAGTCGGAGTGTGAGAGATGCTCTATGACGAATGGGTAGACTGCTTCGGCTATCACCGCCAGCCGCCCCTCACGCGCCCACTAGGACTCTGAGATCTGCGGACCTGTCACCTGGGAGCCTTGCGTCTCGGCTTTCGCGCTCCGCTGCAAAGCAGCTCTGAGGGCAAGGCAATGTCCCCTGGAAGACATTTTAAGTTACGCCTGCAAGTCGGACTGTTTGTCAAACGTACGGTGCGAGCTACCCATCGACCTGCCGCGCGGCCGATCTTTTGAGATGTATATAACCCCCCTCGAACACGCCCCGGCCTCGTAGCTCGGCTTCCACGATAGCGTCGACGTAGGAACTCTGTAGCACCAAGACAGATGGGGAAACGAGAGCGGACCTTGCACCCGCATGATTCAGTCATGCCTAAGTCGCGTTGAAAATCTCTTCGACCCCAAGTCCAGGTCGCGGACGCTTCGACTTCGCCAAAGAGCCACTCCAGCTGGATAAACGGTATTCACTGTTTTCTGCTTTGACCGCTCTGCAGAATACCGTGTCCAACGTAACGAGGCACAAATAGCCAAGCAGTCAGAATCCGTACATGCCAAGTATCCGCTCCGCTAGGAGTTCTCCCTCCTCATGCGCTGAAGCCTATTGCGGCGCCTTTGGCGGTTCGGCAGCCTCCTCCGATCCTGGCTCGGTGAACTTCTTCCCCTTGGACGCCTCTGCGATCTGACGCAGGTTGGCCCATTTGTTCTGTAACAGCTCGTCAATGTCCACCACGGGCTTGGGTTCGTGGTGGTGCTTGGCGAAGAAGGCGTTGGGTGGGGGCTGCGAGTGAGCTCAGGCAAACGAGAGGCTGTTTAAGCAAGCTTACTGGAAGATTTCGCTCCCTGCGGCGTGTCAGCATTGCTTGAAGGAGATGTCACACGAAGCAGGAAAGCATCTGGGGCCAAGGATTTGTGAAGAGGGAAAAGGGGGGGG
>Ga0308169_10005562_pt1 | contig 11403 bp, 12 predicted proteins | sample PhyBR1_2_FD_202139 | JGI IMG/M metagenome (GOLD analysis project Ga0308169, IMG submission 202139) | Phyllosphere microbial communities from UC Gill Tract Community Farm, Albany, California, United States - DLSLSB.R1 | ecosystem: Host-associated > Plants > Phyllosphere > Unclassified | place... | reverse complement strand
CGTTCACGCTTGTCCATGACCGATTTCCTTGAAAGTGACGCTGTTCCCAGCCAGGATGATTCTGCCCAGGGCCATCGCCACGACCGTCACGACGGACAGCCACACGGCGGTGGGCATGACCGCATACGCATCGCGGCTGTGGACGAAGGCATTCACGAGCGCCGCGACGATCGCCACCACGTTCAGCCAGAAATCGACGACCGGGCCCGATGCACGGACGCGGTCCTTCCTGAACCAGACCTGGTACAGGTTGATAAGCTGGGGCACGATGGCGAATACCAGGCCGATGCTCACCAGCCACGACGCGCTCTTGATCCACAGGACATTGGCGGTCTTGGCGTAGATGACATCGAAGATCAGCACGCCGACGAAGAAGCCGAACGGGATCGGGTCGAGCACATTGAATATCGCTGACGTCAGGTTGAAGCCGGACGCCTTGTTTTCTGATCTCATGACGCTTTCCTCATGTGAGTACGGGTACACGCAAGCTGCGGCACCACGATGTGGATTCCGTTTTCAGATAACGGAATCCAACGAAAGCGTAGCATGAATGACATGATTCGCGTCGCCGCGCTGGGCCGCATCGGGCGATCAGGTCAGGCCATGTACACGTGGTCGTTGCGCGCGCGCGCCTGGTGCACGAACGCCTTGGGCGCTTGCCCGAACGCGCGCAGGAAGGCGCGCCGCAGGCGCTCCTCGTCGCCGAAGCCGGTCATGGCGGCGATCCGGCTGATCGACGAATGCCCCTGGTCGATCAGTTCCTGCGCCGCTTCGACCCGCAGCTTCTCGATGGCCTTGGCCGGCGCCATGCCGGTCTGGACCCGGAACACCCGGCTGAAGTGGCGCGGGCTCCAGTGGACTTGCGCGGCCAGCTCTTCCACGCTCAAGTCCTTGTGCAAGTGATCGCGCGCGTACAACAAGGCTTCCTTGATGCGGTCCGAACTCGGCTCGATCTCGGCCATCGCCGAGAACTGCGACTGTCCGCCGCTGCGCCGGTGGTACACCACCATGGTGCGCGCCACCTTGCGGGCGATTTCAGTTCCCACATCGTCTTCCACCATGGCGAGCGCCATGTCGATGCAGGCGGTGATCCCGGCCGACGACCAGATCTTGCCTTCCTTGACGAAGATCTTGTCCTCGTCGACCAGCAGGGCCGGATGCCGTTCCTGCAGTTGCCGTCCCATCGCCCAGTGCGTCGTCACGCGCTTGCCGTGCAACAGGCCGCTCTCGGCCAGGATGAAGGCGCCGGTGCAGATGCTGGCGATGCGGCGCATGGCCGCCGCGTTGTCCCGCAGCGTCGCCTCCAGCGCGGGCTGCGGTCCCGGCACGCCGATGGCGCCGGCGAGCAGCAGGGTGTCGTAGCCGCCCCACCCGATGGGCAAGGTATCCACCGCGACGCCGCTTGAACTCTTGACCAGGCCGCCGGAGACCGACAGGGTCGCCAGTTCGTAGAGCGGCTGCTCCAGCAGGGTGTTGGCGAACTCGAAGACGGTCAGGGCCGCCGTATCCAGGATCTGGAAGGACGGGTAGACGACGAGTCCCACGCGTTTTTTCATAGGGAAGTCCTCTTTTGGCTATTCAACGCATTCTAAGCCTTTTAAGGGGAACTGCGTGGATCACATGATGTCCTGAATTGCGCGAATTCTGTCACCAATGACATCCGCATCGACTTCAGAATGGAACCCGTCAACCCACCCGAAAGGACACATCATGAAAACCAGCGGAAACACCATCCTCGTCACCGGCGGCACCTCGGGCATCGGCCGCGGCATCGCCGAAGCGTTCCATCGCCTGGGCAACCAGGTCATCATCAGCGGCCGCCGCAAGGCCTTGCTCGACGAAGTGACCCGGGCGAATCCCGGCATGAAAAGCGTGGAACTGGATATCCAGGACCCGGCGCAGATCAAGTCCGTGGCCGCGCGGCTGATCGCGGAATTCCCGGCGCTGAACGTGCTGTTCAATAACGCCGGCATCATGCCTTTCGACGATGCGGCCGGCGTCATCGACGACGAGACCGCGCTCGCCACCGTCACCACCAACCTGCTCGGCCCGGTGCGCATGACGTCGGCCCTGCTGGCGCACCTGAAGGGCCAGGCCGATGCGACCGTGATCTACAACTCGTCGGTACTGGCCTTCGTGCCGCTGGCCAGCACCGCCGTGTATTCGGCCACCAAGGCCGCGATCCACTCGTATGCGCTGTCGCAGCGCTTCACGCTCGCCGGCAGCGGGGTGCGCGTGGTGGAAGTGTCGCCGCCGTGGGTCGACACCGACCTGGTCTACAAGAGCGGCGACGCGCGCGCCATGCCGCTGCCGGACTTCATCGCCGCCACCATGCAGGGCCTGGCCGCGGGCCGCGACGAAGTCTATGTCGAGGCGATCCAGGCGCTGCGCGACAACCCCGGTTCGGGCGAACACGCCTTCGTGAACGCCTTCAACCAGTCGCTGAAGGACAATCCGATCCCGGTCGGTCATTAAGCCATGCACGCCATGCCCGCTCCGGTGGTGCGCGCCCTGCGCGTGCTGAGCCTGGCCTACTTCGTGCAGGCGACCGGCGCGCTGTCGGTGGTCGGCAGCCTGGCCGCCATCGCAGCCGAATGGCGCCTCGACGCCGCCCGGGCCGCGCTCCTGATCACGGTCTTCGGCGTCACCTTCGCCCTCGCCGCGCCGCTGCTGCAGGTCGCCGCCGGCCATTGGCCGCGCCGGCGCCAGGTGCTGGCCGGCCTGGCCGTGTTCAGCACGGCGGCGCTGGCGTTCGGCCTCGCGCCGGATTACCGCGCGCTGCTGGCGGCGCGGGTCGCGATGGGCCTGGGCGCGGCCCTGATCGGCCCCGTGCTCGGCGCGCTGGCGGCAGGGCTGGTCGAAGAACGGCAGCAAGGCAGCGCCATCGCCATGGTCTTGCTGGGCCTGAGCCTGGCCGGCCTGGTTGGGATGCCGCTCGCCGCCTGGGCCGCGCAAGCCTGGGGCGCGCGCACGCTGTTCCTGGGCGTGGGCGTGGCCGGCCTGCTGGTGGCGCTGCTGATCCGGCTCGCCGTGCCCGCGCAGCCCGGCGGACAGGCGGTCTCGCCGGCGACGCTGGCGCGGGCGCTGTTCGACCCGGTGCTGCTGCCGGCCTACCTGGTCGTGTTCTTCCTGGCCGCCGGCGTGTATGCCACGTATGCCTTCATCGCGCCGATCATCCTCGACGTGTTCCACGGCAGCGCGCACACGGTGTCGGCCGGCATGGCGGTACTCGGCGTGGCCGGCGTGCTGGGCAATTTGTTCGTGGTGCGCGCGGCGCGCCGCCACGGCGCCGACGCCATGCTGGTGGCGGGCATGGTCATGCTGGCGCTCGACCTGGTGCTGCTGGCGCTGGCGCCGCCGACGCCGGCCCTGCTGTTCGGCGTGCTGCTGCTGTGGGCCTTCGCTACCGACATCGTCTGGCCCTCGCAGCAGCGCCGCATCGTCGAATTGTCGGCGCAGCTGCGCGGCGTGGCGCTGGCCCTGACGGCGTCGTTCGTGTTCGCCGGCATCGCCTTCGGCTCGGCCCTGGCGGGCCTGCTGTATGCGCGCTACGGCTATCGCGCCAACGCGGGCGGCTCGCTGGTCCTGCTGCTGCTGGCGTATGCGTGCCTGCTGCTGTCGGCGCGGCGCGCGGTCCTCTTCAATCAAACGGAAAAAACATCATGAAATTATTGAAAAAAACCTTGTTGGCGCTGGCCCTGCTGGCGGGCGCCGGCCAGGCAGCGGCCGCACCGGACGTGCGGCTGTACCGGCTCGATTGCGGCACGATGCACATCGGCGACATGTCGATGATGTCGGATGCCGGCCATTACCAGGGCCGCTCCTACGACATCGTGATCTCCTGCTACCTGATCAAGCACGGCGACGACTGGCTGCTGTGGGACACCGGCTATCCGCGCGCCTTCCAGGGCGGCGTCACCCAGGGCAAGCTGCACATGCGGCTGGACCGGACCATCGTCGACCAGATCGCCACGCTGGGCTTGACGCCGGCGGACATCGGCCAGGTCGTGCTGTCGCACGCCCACTTCGACCATGCGGGACAGAGCAACGACTTCCCGCAATCGACGCTCGTCCTCCAGCGCGCCGAACACGCCGTGCTGGCGGACAGGAAGGAGGCGGAGGCCCACTTCATCCAGCCCGAACTGCTGGAGGCGCATACCGCCGGCGCGCATCCGAAGTTGCGCCTGCTCGACGGCGACACCGACCTGTTCGGCGACGGCACGGTCAAGCTGTACGCCCTCCCCGGCCATACGCCGGGCCACATGGCGCTGGAACTGACGCTGGCGCGCGCCGGCAAGGTGGTGCTGTCGGGCGACCAGTGGCATTTCACGGAAAACCACGAGGGCAACCAGGTACCGAGCTTCAACTACGACCATGCGCAGACGCTCGCCTCGTCGAAGCGCCTGGACGCGATCATCGCGCGCGACGGTGCGCGCCTGGTGATCGGCCACGAGCCGAAGGACAATGCGGGGTTGCCGGCGCTGCCGCGCTACCTGGACTGACCGGGCCCAGGGTGCGCACCCAGCGGGCCACGGTTGGCGGCGTCAGCGGCCGCCGTCCTGCACGCCGTCGCGGAAGTGCTTGGGCGAGCGGCCGTGGACGCGCTTGAAGGCGTTGCTGAACGCGCTCTCCGAGGCATAGCCGAACTCCCCGGCCAGCCGCGCCAGCGACGCGCGGCTGTCGCGCAGGCGCCGCTGCGCGAGCCGCATGCGCAGCTCGGTCAGGTAGCGCAGCGGCGACGTGCCCGCGGCCGTCGTGAAGCGTTCGGCGAAGCTGGCGCGCGACATCGCGGCGGCCCCGGCCAGTTCGGCCAGGCGCCAGCCGTATCCCGGCGCGTCGTGCATCAGGCGCAGCGCGGGCGCCAGGCGCGCGTCGCTCGCCACCCGCAGCATGCCGCGCCCGAGGAGGTCGCGCTCGGCGAGGCAGGCGCGCAGGATCCCGATGAACATCAGGTGCGCGAGCTGGATGCCGGCCTGTTCCCAGCCGGGGAGCATAGCGTCGCGTTCCTGCACCAGGCGCTCCAGCACCCAGTGGATCGCTTGCGTGCGCGGCGCCGTTCCCGCCAGGTGGATCAGCGGGGGCAAGCCGGCGAACAGGAGCGGCCCGCCGCCCGCTTCCAGTTCCACTTTGCCGCCGAACATCAGGAAATCGTCGCCCCGGCCAAGCGTGGCCATGGCGCCGAGGCGTCCGGCGACCAGCGCCTCGAGGGGAAGCGGCGCTGCCCCCGGGTCGCTCGCCAGCCTGTGCGCACCGATGCCGTTGAACAGGAACAGGTCGCCGGCCGCGGCACGCAGCGGCGCCGCGCCATCGGGCACGATCCACGCCGCCCCCCGCTGGATGCCCCAGAACTTGACTTGCACGCTGGGCGGGAAGTCGATCGCCCAGGCGCCGCCGGCAAGCAGTCCGCCGGACAGGACCGCCCTGGCGTCCACCAGTTCCATCAGTTCGGAAACGAGGTCACGCTGCATCGCCATTCCGGATTTTCACGCATGGTTTCAAGATTCTTCGCTATTCAAGGTCCAGGCCGCGGCCATTATCCTCTCGCTTGACGGTTGCGGCGCCGATGGCGGCGCCGGCCGGTTTCAGGAGAAACAATATGCAGCGTACCTGGTTGATCACCGGCGTCAACAGCGGCTTCGGCCGCGAGATGGCGCAACAGCTGCTGGCGCGCGGCGACCGCGTCGCCGGCACCGTGCGCGACACCGGCAGCATGCGCGAGCTGCGGGCGCGCCACGGCGCGGCGCTGTGGCTGGGCGAACTGGAGATGACGGACGGCGCCGCCATCGGCCGCGTCGTCGATGCGGCCTTCGCGGCGCTGGGCCGCATCGACGTCGTCGTCAGCAACGCCGGCTACGGCTTGTTCGGCGCCGCCGAAGAAGCGACCGACGAACAGCTCGAGCACCAGCTCGACACCAACCTGCTGGGCGCGATCCGCCTGCTGCGCGCCGCGCTGCCGCACCTGCGCGCGCAGGGCGGCGGCCGCATCCTGCAACTGTCGACGGTGGGCGGCCAAGCCGTGTTCCCCGGCGCCGCCATCTACCACGCCAGCAAGTGGGGCATCGAAGGCTTCGTCGACGCGCTCGCCGAGGAAGTCGCCGTGTTCGGCATCGGCTGCACGCTGGTCGAACCGGGCGGCGCGCGCACCGGCTTCCGCTACCAGGGTTCGCGCCTGGGTCCGCGCCTGGACGCCTACGCGGCCTCGCCGGCAAGCCATGCGCGCAAGATGATCGAGGACGGCAGCAGCGTGCCGATCGGCGACCCGGTGCGCATGGTCGAATGCATGATCGCCAGCGTCGACCAGCAGCCCGCCCCGCGCCGCCTCGCCCTGGGCAGCGACGCGTGGCAAGCCATGCAGCGCCAGCTGTCCGCCCGCCTGGCCGCGCTGGAAGCGCAGAAGGAACTCGCGTATTCGACCGACGCGGCGGGCGGCTGAGCGCGCGGCGCTGGTGGCGGCGTCGGGTTCCGTCCTGCTTTCAGATGTCCATGAACACGGCATCGGCCGGCAGGCGCGACTTGGGCAGCCGCGCATTGAAGTCGTCCGCGCCAGCATAGCCGAGTGCGACGATCACGGTGCTGGTGAAGCCCTTTTCGCGCAGGCCGAGCTCGCGGTCCAGCACGTCGGCGTCGAAGCCTTCCATCGGCGTCGCGCCCACGTCCAGCGCGGCGGCCGCCAGGAGCAGCGTGCCGAGCGCCAGGTAGGTCTGCTTTTCGTACCAGTGCTGCAGGTCCTTGCGGCCGTGCAGGTGCATATCGGTACAGGCGGCGCGGGCCGCGTGCCGGGCCTCGCGCGCGCCGTCGTCGGCGAAGCGGCCGTCGCGCTCTTCCTGCGCGAGCACCGCGTCCAGGTGCGCCGGGTCGGCATCCGAGCGGGTGGCCAGCACAATCACGTGCGAGGCGCCGCGGATCCTGGGCACGTTGTACCGGGCGGCTCCTTCGGCCGCACGGGCGATGCGCGCCTTGCCTTCCTCTCCCGCGGCGACGATGAAGCGCCAGGGCTGCGAGTTCACCGACGACGGGGCCAGGCGCAGCACCTCGCGCAACTGGTCGAAGAGCGCCGGCGCGATGGTGCGGCCGCGGTCGTAGGCTTGCACGGTATGGCGGCGGCGCGCCGCCGAGACGGGGTCCATCCTGTGCTCCCGTCAACGGGTCGGCGCGGGTGCGGCGCCGATCTTCACGCGCAGCAGCCGATACGGTTGCCGGCGCAAATCCTTGCCGCCGTTGAAGCCGGCCTGGCGGTGCAGCTGGTTGGCCATCACGTACAGGTAGCCGTTCGGGCCGATCGACATCGTGTCGGGCCACAGCATGTCCGGGCCCTGGGCCAGGGTCTTCCAGGTGCCGCCAGGCGCGAGGCTGCGGATGGCGTTGTGTTCATAGTCGCCGGCATACACGGTGCCCTTGGCGTCGGCCTCCAGTCCGTCCGACGCGCCCTTGCGTCCCAGGTCGCGCACGGCCTGTTCCAGCTGCGCCTCGCCCACGCCGGGATCGCGCAGCAGCGCGGTGGGCACGGCGTACAGCGTCCGGCTCGAAAGCGCGGTGAAGTACAGGGTGGCGCCGTCCGGCGACAGGGCGATGCCGTCCGAGGCCACATTGAAAGGTTGCGGCTTGCCGTCCGGCCCCTTAGTCGCCAGCACCTTGCCTTCGACGCGCGGCACGAACGCCGGATCCGGCGCCGTGAACCGGCTGCCGCTCAAGCGGCGCGTGGCCGCGCCGCTGGCCAGGTCGAGCACGATGATGCCGCCCGGCCCCGTGAGCGAGGAGTCCGTGACGTAGGCCACGCCTTCGCTGCCGGCGCGGAAGTCGAAGCGGACGTCGTTCACATAGGTGGTCGGCAGGATCACGCCGGCCGGGAACACGATCGTCTTGACGACCTTGTCGGTCGCCAGGTCGACCGCCACCAGCTTGGCGCCGCCGGCCCTGGGCGCGGCGAAGCCCGGCGCGGCGGTATCGAGGATCCACAGGCGCCCCTGGCCGTCGGCGACCACGCTCTGCACGCTGATCAGGCCCTTGGCCGGATCGGGGTTGTCGCGGTTGAAGGCGGCGTCCGGATAGGCGTAGGTCTTGCCGTCGCGGAGCTCGGCCACGGTGTACTGCACATCGTCGCCCCATTTCGGGAAGTTGACGAAGATGCGGCCGGTTTCGGTGACGGTGACGCCGGTCGGCATGGCGCCCGTGAATGCCGCCACGCGCTCGATTTTGGCGGTGCCGGCCGCCGCCGCACCAATTGCGCCCGACAACGCGCCGGCCACCAGTGCGGAAATCATCCATCGTTTCATGTGCTGCTCCTTGAAGATCGCGCGGCGCACCGCGGGTATGGGATAAGGGCCCCCGGTGTAGACTCTTGCTTTACGTTCATTGCCAGACACTGAAGGGAGACATTCATGATAGGGAAGTCGCGCCGCGCGAAAAACGGGGGCAATGCAGTAGCACTTTCACTCGCGGAGTGAAAATGGTGCGCTTCGACGACCTCGCGCTGTTCGTGCGCGCCGCCGCCTGCGGCAGCTTTTCCAAGGCCGCGCGCGAAGCCGACCTGCTGCCGGGCCAGGTCAGCGCGGCGATCATGCGGCTGGAGCGCGACCTGGAACTGCGCCTGTTCGCACGCTCGACGCGCAGCCTGCGCCTGACCGACGAGGGCGAACGCTACCTGCCCTATGCACGCGAAGCGATCGACCTGCTGCACAGCGGGCGCGAGGTGCTGCGCCGCGACGATGCCGCGCTCACCGGTACGCTGCTGCTGAGCGCCCCGTCCGATTTCGGCCGCAACATCCTGTTGCCCTGGCTGGCCGACTTCCGGCGCGCGCACCCGCGCCTGGAAGTGCGCCTGCAGCTGTCGGACCGCATCGCCGACGTGTTCCGCGACCCGGTCGACGTCGCCCTGCGCTACGGCCACGCGCACGACGCCAGCTTCATCGCGCTGCCCGTGGCCCCGGCCAACCGGCGCGTACTGGTGGCGTCGCCCGCCTACCTCGAGGAATGCGGCACGCCGGCGAGCCTGGACGCGCTGCAGCAGCACCGCTGCGTGCTGTGGCAGTTGCAGGGACGGGTGTATGACAAATGGATGTTCCCAATCGGGAAGTCGCGCCGCATCGTGCCCGTGAAGGGCATGCTGGCGTCCGACGACGCCGACGTCGTGCGGCGCTGGACGCTGGCCGGCGAAGGCATCGCCTACCGCTCCTGGCTTGACATGGCGGGCGAGGTGCGCGCCGGCCGGCTGCGCGTGATCCTGGAAGACCAGTTGGGAGAGCCGGCGCCGTTGATGCTGGTCTGTCCGCACCGCCGCCAGTTTTCGCCGGCGGTGCGCTTGTTGCATGCCTTGCTGGTGGAGCGCTGCGCCGGGCTGGCGGCGCAGGACGCTCAGCGCACCGGCGCGGCCACCGGCGCCAGCACCTCGTGACCCGGCTGCGCGCGCTGCGGCGCCTTGTGCACCATCGTGTAGGCGTAGTCGATGCCCATGCCGTAGGCGCCCGAATGCTCCTTGGCGATCTTCATCACCGCGTCGTAGGTGGCGCGGTTGTTCCAGTCGCGCTGCCATTCCAGCAGCACCTGCTGCCAGGTGACCGGCACCACGCCGGCCTGGATCATGCGCTGCATCGCGTAGTCATGCGCTTCCCTGGTGGTGCCGCCCGAGGCGTCGGCCACCATGTAGATCTCGTAGTCGCCTTCCAGCATCGCGGACAGCGCGAAGGTGGTGTTGCAGACTTCAGTCCAGAGCCCGGCCACGACGATCTTCTTGCGGCCGTTGGCGGCCAGCGCGTCGCGCACTTTCTGGTCGTCCCAGGAATTCATCGACGTGCGCTCGAGGATCGGCTGGCCCGGGAACACGTCCAGCAGTTCCGGGTAGGTGTAGCCCGAGAAGCTCTCGCTTTCGACCGAGGTGATGGTGGTCGGGATGCCGAAGGCGACGGCCGCCTTGGCCAGGCCGACGACGTTGTTCTTCAGCGTCTGGCGGTCGATCGACTGGACGCCGAAGGCCATCTGCGGCTGGTGGTCGATGATGATCAGTTGCGAATTGTGCGGGGTCAGGACGTCGAGTTTGGCGTTGGTCATGGCAATGCTCCGGTAGTGAATGGGTTAAATCATCGAACCCGTCGATGCTGCGGACTTGCCGCTGCTGCTTCGTGTTCGCTGCGATGGAGTTATTATGCAAGGGACGGAAGTCGATGAAAAACGGAGAATTTGCGCTGCCATCATCGAACTATTCGATGATGGCAGCGCATGCGCCTTACGGATCGAGCGGATCCCACGGGTCGACGCGCAGCGAGCGCGGCGACGGCAGGAACTCGACCTCGTACGGCGACAGGCGCCGTCCGATCACGCCCGGGTCGTAGCCCAGCTCGGCCGGATTGCGCGCCGCGAACTCGGGGCTCGTGATGTAGCGGCTCTGGTCCGCGTTGGCGACGATCAGGGTCGGCCGGTCGAGCGGCGCGCCCATCGCGACCAGGCGCCGGGTGGCGTTGCGCAGGTTGGTGGTCGTGTGGCGCGCATACGGCTCGATCACGATCCGGTCCGCGGGAATGTGGAAGCGCTCGATCAGGGTCTTGCGCATCTCGACCGCCTCGACGAAGTGCGAACCCTTCGGATGGACGGCGGCGCCGCTCGGGATGATGAAGGCGACGTCGCCCTCGGCGAAGCGGCGCGCCGCCAGCAGCAGGTGCAGCTTGCCGCGCGCGCTCAGCGAGATCGACGGGTTTTCCGGTCCCACGCCGGGGATGATGATCGCCGTGTAGCGGTAGCGGCTCCAGTCGGTCTTGCGCGCCAGCGCGAACGGCGCCGCGTTGTGGGCCTGGTCGAGCGGCTCGAAGTCGACCGCGTCCTGGCGCTCGTTGACGTCGACCAGGGCGATGGCCAGCGCGATGCTCGGGTCCAGGCGCACCGCCGGATCCTGCTTGCCGGCGTCGGCCAGCCAGATGGCGTCCGCCACCAGCGCCTTGAAGTCGGCGCCGCCGACCTGCTCGACCGGACCGTCGATCATCGGATAGCGCGCCTGCGTGCCGAAGCCGTAGGTCTGCAGCACGGCGTTCAGGCCGCGCAGCTCGCGCGCGACCTGGGCGCGGGCGCCGTCGTCGGGTACCGCCGCCTGGGGGGCCGCGGCCGGCACGGCCGCGGCCACCGCCTCCATCTCGGCGTCGTTCCAGGTGGCGGCCAGGAACAGGCACTTGGGCGCCAGCTGGCAGGCGTCGATGCGCTTGCGGCGTCCTTCCAGCACCGGCGCCAGCGCGGCCGGCACGGCGCCGGCGTCGAGCGATGCCACCAGCGGGAACATGCGTTTCGCCATGGTCGCCCAGTGCGCGTCGGCGGCGGGCGCCGCGTGCAGGGGGAGCGCGGCGGCCAGCGCCGCCATCGAGATAAACCGTTTGATCATCGTGTCACCATGCTTTGCTGATGGAAAAACGCGCGCTGCGGCCG
>Ga0308169_10005561_pt1 | contig 11409 bp, 8 predicted proteins | sample PhyBR1_2_FD_202139 | JGI IMG/M metagenome (GOLD analysis project Ga0308169, IMG submission 202139) | Phyllosphere microbial communities from UC Gill Tract Community Farm, Albany, California, United States - DLSLSB.R1 | ecosystem: Host-associated > Plants > Phyllosphere > Unclassified | place... | reverse complement strand
ATGGCCTTTGGTAATCGGGTCGAAGGTACCTGGGTACAACACTCGGTTCATCGCGTCGTCCTGGCGGAGTCCGTTGGGGAACCGGATGGTATCGCAGCCATCCCGGTCGGCCAAGTCGACTTACGTAGATAAATGCCGCGAATCGAACGGTTTTTCACGCAGTTTTCAGACGTTCGGCCAAGGCCGCCGCCAGTTGGGCGCTCAATCCATACACCGACAACTGGGGATTTGCCCCGATGCTGGTAGGAAACAGCGAGCCGTCATGAATCGACAGGTTACGCAGTTGGTGGTGGCGACCGAGGCTGTCGGTTACCGCGTTTTTCGGATCTTCGCCCATGGCACAGCCGCCCATCACATGGGCGCTGCCAAGTGTTGTGCGGTGCAACTCCAGGTTCAAACCGTCAATCATGCTGCGCGCTTCGGCCAGGCTGCTCACGTACCGTGCGTCGTGATGCAAAGGCTTGACCGATTTGGCTCCTGCCGCGAACTGAATCTCGGCCATGCTGTAAAAGGCCCGGCGCAGGCCGTCCCAGGCGTAGGGCGAAACCTGATAGTCGAGCACGGGGGTGCCATCGCCGCGTAAATCCACGCTGCCGCCCGGGCTGTCGGGGTGAAAGCCGTCGCGCAGCAGGGCGAGCATGGCGTGGGTGTGAGGCAGCTGATTCATGTCCAGCGCGTTCTGTTTGCCGTAGCCGCCAAACAAGGTGCTGGCCAATGCTGGGTGTAAGGGTGGCGCTTCGAGCTTGTAGGACATTTTGCCGGTAGTGCCGTCCTGCCATTGGAAATGGTCGGAGTAAATCGACTGCGGTGCACCATAGAACGGGTTGATCACTTCGTCGAACAGCCCCGCCGAGAAGTTGACCAGGTGCAAGAAGGTCCGCTTGCCCAGCCGCGAATGCGGGTCGGGCGCGTCCGAGCGCATCAGCAGGGCCGGGCTATTGATACCGCCGCCCGACAGCACGTAATGCCTGGCTTTTACGCTGATCTTGCGCCCGGTCGGCGCCACGCAGCGCTCGTCCATGGCCACGCATTCCAGGCTGCTGATGGTGTCGCCGCTGTATTTGAGCTGCTCGGCGCGGGCGAGGTACAGCAGTTCGCCGCCTTTCTCCAGGGTGGAGGGGATAGTCGTCACCAGCATCGATTGCTTGGCGTTCACCGGGCAACCCATGCCGCAATAACCCAGGTTGAAGCAGCCGCGCACATTGCGCGGGATCACATGCCAGCTGTAGCCAAGCTTTTCGCAGCCTTTGCGGATCACATCGTTGTTGGCATTCGGTGGAAGCGCCCAGGGTGCGATGCCCAGGCGCTGTTCCATTTTTTCGAACCAGGGCGCCATCTCGGTGCTGCTGTGGCCCTTCACCGCGTATTCGCTGGCCCAGTGGGCGAGGGTGGCGTCGGGTGTACGAAAGCTGGAGGTCCAGTTGATCAAGGTGGTGCCGCCCACCGCCCGGCCTTGCAGGATGGTGATGGCGCCGTCCTTGCTCATGCGGCCGATGCCTTCCTGGTAGAGGCTGGCGTAGGCTTCGTCTTCGAGCAGCTTGAAGTCACTGCTGGTCTTGAGTGGGCCCTCTTCGATCAGCAACACCTTGTAGCCAGCAGCGCTGAGGATTTCGGCGGTGGTGCCACCACCGGCACCGCTGCCAATAATGGCCACATCGGCTTCCAGGGTCAGGTCGTTGTCGAGGGCGGCGCCATTGTGGGTTTTCCAGCCACGGGCCAGGCCATCGCGGAACAGATCGGGTACGGGCATCAGGGTCGTCTCTGGTTTTTATTGTGAGGGATGCGAATCAGATCTTCGGCGGGCCGGGATAACCGCAATGGGCCCAGGAGGCGGGCCGGAAATACCAGGCCATGATCACCAGCTTGAGCAGCGAGCCCTGGCCCATGCGCAGCAAGTTCAGGTAGCTGTTTTCCCAGCGGTGCAGGAAGTTGCGGATCTGCTCGCTGCTGGCTTTTTCCCAACTGCCCCAGATACCGGTCAGCGGGCCGCGGGTGATGCCCATTCCCAGCACGTCGAATAGCTGCTGCGTGAGCTTGAACATCTCCGGCGACAAGTGCTGCAGGCTGTAGTCGAGTTTTTTCAGGGTGTCCTCAATGCCGGCGACCACTGTCTCGGCGCTGGCCGCACCCTCCAGCAGCACCGGGATCACCGCGCGCAAGAACGGCAAATCACTGGCGCGCAACATCGCGAAGCCGCTGGCCGGTGTACTGCTGGAGCAACCGCTGAGGCTGGCACCAAGCCCGGCCGTGGCGAGGAAAGCGCTGGCGCACAAGCCGATTTTCAAGACCCCGCGCCGAGACAGTGCGGGTGAATCGTTCAGGCTGGGGTTCATTGTTTTTATCGTCCTGAAGGGGGTGGTTATCAGCGGATAAACAACTTCTGGATCAATTTCTGAATCGACTTGCCGTAAGGGGGGTAGATCAACTTCGCCGCGTTCAGGCGCTGTTTAACCAGCACGCCCTTGGCCTTGCTGAATGTCAGGAAGCCTTCATGGCCGTGGTAATGGCCCATGCCCGACGGGCCGATGCCACCAAATGGCATGTCGTCCTGAGCTACGTGCAGCAAGGTGTCGTTCAGGCATGCGCCGCCGGAATGGGTCTCATGGAGCACACGCTCCTGCTCGCTCTTGTTGTAGCCGAAGTAATACAGGGCCAGTGGGCGTGGGCGCTGGTTGATGTAGGCAAAGGCTTGGTCAAGGCCGCGATACGGCACGATGGGCAAGAGCGGGCCGAAAATCTCGTCCTGCATGACGGTCATGTCGTCGCTGACATTCAGCAGCAGGCTGTGGGCCATACGTCGAGCCTGGCCTTGCTCGTACAGTGGGACCAGGGTGGCGCCCTTGTCGGTGGCATCCTTGGCGTAGGCATTGAGCCGGGCCAGTTGCCGCTCGTTGATGATGGCGGTGTAGTCAGGGTTGTCGGCCAGGGTCGGATAAAACCCACGTACGGCCTTGGAATACGCCTCGACAAACCCTGCGACGCGGTCCTCCGGTACCAACACATAGTCTGGCGCCACACAGGTTTGCCCGGCATTCAGGGCTTTGCCGAAGGCGATGCGCTCGGCGGCGTCCTTGAGCGGTACATCGGCCGAGACGATGGCTGGTGACTTGCCGCCCAGTTCCAGGGTGACCGGCGTGAGGTTTTCGGCCGCCGCACGCATCACGTGTTTGCCAATGCTGGTGGCGCCGGTGAACAGCAGGTGATCGAAGCGCAATTTGGAAAACGCCATGCCCACTTCGGCTTCGCCCAGCACCACGCACACCAGATCCTCAGGGAAGATCCTGGCCAGCAGCGCCTTGAGCAGTTCGCCGGTGGCCGGTGTGGACTCGCTGAGCTTGAGCATCACCCGGTTGCCGGCGGCCAAAGCCCCGACCAGCGGGCCGATAGCCAGATACAACGGGTAGTTCCACGGCACGATGACGCCGACGACGCCCAAGGGTTGATAAATGACTTTGGCCGAGGCGGGCTGGAAGGCAATGCCTACAGCGCGGCGGGAGGGTTTCATCCAGCCCTTGAGGTGTTTGCTGGCATAGTGAATGCCATGCAGGCTGGGCATCAATTCGGCGAACAGGGTTTCGTCTGCGCTGCGATGGCTGAAGTCCTGGCTGATCGCAGTGATCAGCGCCTGGCGTTCGTCGCTGAGCACATCGCGCAGGGCCTTGAGCCATTGTTGGCGTTGCGCAGCCGGTGGCATCGGGTTGGCGGCGTAGGCACGACGCTGGGCTTCGAACAGCTCCTGGAGGTGGTCCAAGGCCTGGGCATCTTGCAGGTAGGCAACATTGGCAGACATGGCGCAGTTCCCGATTGTTATAGGTCTGCCTGGATTTTTAGAGTCATTGCTCTAAATTGTCAAATAACATTGCAGTAACATCCAGATTTAACCTGGCCAGCATAGGCCGTAAGATGCCCCATCCCGTGTTTGGAAGCTGATCCCCCATGGCACCACGAGTAAAGACCAGCGAGCGCATTGTGCAAACCAGCCTGGAGCTTTTTAACCAGCAGGGCGAGCGCAGTGTCAGCACCAACCATATCGCCGCCCATATGGAGATTTCTCCGGGCAACCTGTACTACCACTTCCCCAACAAGCAGGCGATCATCGCCGTGCTGTTTCGCGAATATGAAGCCCTGGTGGACAGTTTCCTGCGCCCGCCCCAGGGGCGCACGATGGTGGTGGAGGACAAGCGCTTTTATCTGCAAGCCGTGCTGGCGGGCATGTGGCGTTATCGTTTCCTGCACCGCGACCTCGAACATCTGCTGGAGAGCGACCCGGAACTGGCCACGGGCTATCGGCGGTTTTCCCAGCGTTGCCTGATCCAGGGCGGTGCCATTTACCAGGGGTTTGTCGATGCCGGCATTCTGAATATGGACCCGGTGCAAACCGAAGCCCTGACCCTGAATGCCTGGATCATCCTGACCTCATGGGTGCGGTTCCTGTGCACCACCAACGAAAACTCCACCCACCTGAGCGCCGAGGCGATCAAGCGCGGGGTGTACCAGGTGCTGGTGTTGGAGGCGGGGTTTGTCACGCCCCAGGCCAAGGATGCGGTGGATGCTTTGTTCAAAGAGTTTTACGTGCCGTTGAATCAGGCACTGGAAGAAGTGAAGTAAGACCTTTCCCCTTTGTATTCACAGGAGTCAGTCATGCCGCTTGCCCAACTGATCAGCCCCCAGCAATTGGCCGAACGCCAAAAGACTGCCGGGTTGGTGATCCTGGATTGTCGCTTTGCCCTGGAAGACCCGGACTACGGGCTATGCAGTTACGCCGAAGGGCATATCGAGGGCGCGCAATACGCGGATCTGGAGCGCCATCTGAGCGGCCCGGTGACCAAGGGCTTGACCGGCCGCCATCCTTTGCCTGCGGCGGACACATTCGCCAAACAGCTGCGAGCCTGGGGCATCAGCGCCGACACCGATGTGGTGCTGTATGACGACGGCCCCGGTGCCTATGCCGCCCGTGCCTGGTGGCTGCTGGCCTGGCTGGGCAAGCGTGATGGGGTGTTTATTCTCGATGGTGGCCTCAAGGCCTGGCACAGCGCCGGTTTCCCCTTGAGCTTGGATGCGCCAGTGACTGAGCCGGGCACCTTCACCGGTACGCCGGATAATCGGCTGGTGCTGGATGCCGAGCATTTGCAAAAACGCTTGGGTCAGCCCGGCCTGACCCTGATCGACGCCCGTGCCCAGCCGCGTTTTCGTGGCGAAGTAGAGCCCATCGATCCGATTGCCGGGCACATCCCTGGCGCGCAGTGCGCGGCGTTCACTGAAAACCTGGGCAGTGACGGGCGCTTCCTGCCAGCCGAGCAGCTTAAGCAACGTTTTGCCACGCGGTTGCAAGGGCGCCCGCCGGAGGAACTGGTGGCGTATTGCGGTTCGGGGGTGACGGCGTGCCATAACCTGTTTGCGCTGGCGTTGGCGGGGTATCCGTTGGGCAAGTTGTATGCGGGGTCGTGGAGTGAGTGGATTACCGATCCGGCGCGGGAAATTGCAACAGGCGACTGAGCAATCGCCCCTCCCACATTTTTAACTGCGTTGTGTCAGTAACCACTGTGGGATGCGGCGTTCCAGGTAATAGCCTGGCTGCTTCAGCGAACCCTCCACAAACCCCACATGCCCACCCTTTGCCAGCAGCTCAAACTCGGTGCATTCCGAGAGTTCACTGGCCTCGGGGAGGCTATGAGCAAACACAAACGGATCATCGGCCGCCTGGATGATCAGCGTTGGTGTGCGGATATCGCTCAGGTAGTAGCGACTGGAGGCGCGGCGATAGTAATCCTCAGCACTCAGAAAGCCATGCAACGGCGCCGTCACCCGCCCATCGAAGTCCCAGAATGTGCGCATCTTCTCCAGGGAGCCCAGCGCCTCCAGGGTTTTCAGCCCTTCCTCACGGCCATCTTGCAAAAACTGGCGTTGCTTTACGCGAATGTACGCCAGCATCTCGCGCATGAAGTGCTTCTGATAGATCCGCGAAAACCCCAGGCCGATGCGATCAGCGCATTGGTCCAGGCGAAACGGCACCGACACCGCCGCCGCGCCTTGCAGCCCCGAAGCTACGCCGGTTTCCCCCAGGTGCTTGAGCAACACATTGCCGCCCAGTGAATACCCCACGGCATATAAGGGGGCCAGTGGCCGCTTGGCGCGCAGGTGGGCAATCGCTGCCGCCAGGTCTTCGCTGGCGCCGGAGTGATAGCTGCGGGCAAGCAGGTTCGGCTCGCCGGAGCAGCCGCGCCAGTTCAATGCGACGCTGGCCCAGCCTTGGGTTGCGAGGACTTTTTGCAGGCCGGCCACGTAGGGTGAGTTGGACGAGCCGGTGAGGCCATGCAGCACCAGCACCAACGGTGCCTGTGCGTCGTGAGGGCCATGCCAGTCAAGGTCGAGAAAGTCGCCATCTTCCAGCCACAGGCGTTCGCGTTGGCGCTCGATGTGGGTCGTCGGGCGCCACAGCGGCCCCCACAGTGTTTGCAGGTGAGGGTTGCCGAGGCCGAACGCGGGTTTGAAGCGGTCTGTGGATGGAATCATGAATTACTCGCTGCCGAACAAGCCCTGTAGGAGCGAGCGTGCTCGCGAAAAACGTTAACGATAACGCAGCGCTCTCAGACAGCCCGTGTCGCCTGTTCGACCTTCGCGAGCAAGCTCGCTCCTACAGAGAGCGATGCCACAACGCGTAGTACACCCGCCCGGACTTTTGCTCCCGATGCAGGCGCCAGCTGCCCGGCAGGCCGAGCGTAGACGGCGCGGTCTCGCTTTCAGTGTAGATCCAGGCATCCGCTGCCAGCCACTGGCGCTCTTCGAGCAAAGTACACACAGTCGGCAGCAGGTTCTGGTTGAACGGCGGGTCGAGAAACACCACGTCGTATTCAGTCACCGCCTGGGTTTCCAGGTAGCGCAGCGCGTCAGCCGTCTGTACCTGGCCGGTGGTGCAACGCAGCGTACCCAGGTGTTCCTTGAGGCTGGACACCGCCACATTACTGGCATCCAACGCCTGGCCCTGGGCTGCGCCACGGGACAGCGCCTCCAGGAACAGCGCGCCACTGCCGGCGAACGGGTCCAGCACCTTGGCCCCGCCGATGTATGGCGCGAGCCAGTTGAACAGGGTTTCACGCACGCGATCCGGCGTTGGGCGCAGCTCAAGTGTTTGTTCATGGCTGCCTTGACCTGCTCTACGGTCAGGGCCTGGGATTGTTTCATGAAATCTTCCAGATAGTTCAGCGGCAGGTTGTAGAAACCCATGGCGCCCAACTGCCCGACGATATCGGCATTGCTCGCGGTGGACAGCGGGAAGCTGCCAGCCAGTTCGCGCTTGGCGTCATCCAGTTCTTTTTGCGTCGGGCCGGTCTTGAGATACTCAGCCAGCACGTCTTCAACCAGGCGCAGGGTGCCACCGCTCATTTCGGCGCGGGTCTGCAGGTTGATCATGAACGGGCCACGCACCTGCATCGGTGAGAAACCGGAGTACACACCGTAGGTCAGGCCGCGCTTCTCACGCACTTCACTCATCAAGCGGGTGCCGAAGCCGCCGCCGCCGAGGATCTGGTTGCCCAGGGATAAAGCGGCGTAGTCCGGATCAGCGCGGTCGATCCCCAGTTGCGCGAACAGCAAGTGGGTTTGCTTGGATGGGAACTCGATGCGGCTCAGGCCGGGTTTTGGCTCGGTCGGCTGGGCAATCTTGGCCATGGCCGGGCCTTTGGGCAGCGACGCAGAGACCTTGGCCGTCATGGCCTCGGCTTCGGCGCGGGTCAGATCGCCCACCACCGCAATCACCGCATTACCGGCCGCATAGGCTTTGGCGTGAAACGCCTGCAACTGCGCCAAGGTGATCTTCGGCACGCTCTCGGAGGTGCCTTCGCTTGGGTGCGCATAAGGGTGGTCGCCGTACAGGCGCTTGAACAGCTCAATGCTCGCCAGCTTGCCGGGGTTCTGCTTCTGGTACTCGAAACCGGCCAGGATCTGATTCTTGATCCGTGCCAGGGAGTCCGCCGGGAACGTCGGCTGGCCGATCACTTGGTCAAACAGTGTCAGGGCTGCTTCGCGCTTATCGCTGTCGCTCAGGCTGCGCAGGGAGACCAGCGCCATGTCGCGGTAGGCACCATTGCCGAAGTCGGCACCCAGGCCCTCAAAACCACTGGCGATCTGGCTGACATTCTTGCCCGGCACGCCTTCGTTGAGCATGGCATTGGTCATCAGTGCCAGGCCCGGCGTATCGCCATCCTGGCTGCTGCCGGCAGCGAACAGGATGCGCATATCGAACATCGGCAGTTCATGGGCTTCGACGAACAGCACCTTGGCGCCTTCGGCTGTGGTCCAGGTCTGCACATCGAGCTTGCGGTTGGTCGGTGCCTTGCCGTCCAGTTCTGCCAGGGATTGCAGGGTGCTGGCCGATTGGGCCTTGTCCAGGGCCTGGCTGGCGACCGACTCGCTCGGGCGCAGGAAATACACGGCACTGGCCGCAATCAGGGTGACTGCGATCAGGCTGGGCAGGATCAGGCGGCTGCTTTTACGATCACTCATGAGCGGTCTCCTCAGGCAAAACATGGGCGACGCTCAGACGTTCGCGGGTGAAATAGGTGCGCGCGGCTTTCTGGATATCTTCTGGCGTCACGCTTTGCAGATCGGCCAACTCGCTGTCCATCAGTTTCCAGGAAAGGCCGACGGTTTCCAGGGAGCCGATGGCCGTGGCCTGGCTGGTAATGGAGTCGCGCTGGTACACCAGGCCGGCAATCACCTGGGCACGGATCCGTTCCAGTTCTTCGGCAGTCGGCGGCTTGGCTTTCAACTCATCAAGCAGGCGCCACAGACCGGCTTCGGCTTGGGCTACGGTCTTTTTCTTCTGCTGGTTGGGTGTGGCCGACAGCATGAACAGCGTATCGCCACGGGTATAGGCGTCGTAGTTGGTGGAAGCGGCAGACACCAGCTCCTCGCCACGCTCCAGTTGTTCGGAGATACGTGCGCTGTAGCCGCCGTCCAGCAGGGCCGAGATCAGGCGCAGGGCTTGTACCGAGCGCTTGTCTTCGGCAGTGGCAAGGCCAGGGACGTTGAAGCCCAGGAATACGCTCGGCAGTTGGGTCTGCACGTGCAGGGTCAGCAGGCGCTCGCCAGGCTCGGGCAGCTCCATTGGGATCTTCGCCGGTGGCACGTCACGCTTGGGGATCGGGCCGAAGTAACGCTGGGCCAGGCTTTTCACCTCGTCCGGGGTCACATCGCCGACCACTACCAGGGTGGCGTTGTTGGGCACATACCAGGACTGGTACCAGTGGCGCAGCTCCTCGACCTTCATGCGCTCAAGGTCAGCCATCCAGCCAATGGTTGGCGTGTGGTAGCCGCTGGCCGGGAAAGCCATGGCCTTGAAGCGCTCGTAGGCCTTGGACATCGGGTTGTCGTCGGTGCGCAGGCGGCGTTCTTCCTTGATCACCTCGATTTCGCGGCTGAACTCGTCGGCCGGCAGGCGCAGACTGGCCATGCGGTCGGCTTCCAGTTCGAAGGCCACGCCCAGGCGGTCGCGGGCCAGCACCTGGTAATACGCGGTGTAGTCATCGCTGGTGAACGCGTTTTCTTCGGCGCCCAGGTCACGCAGGATCAGCGAGGCTTCGCCGGGGCCAACCTTGGCGCTGCCCTTGAACATCATGTGTTCCAGGGCGTGGGACAAACCGGTCTGGCCCGGGGTTTCGTAGCTTGAACCAACCTTGTACCAGACCTGGGAAACCACCACTGGCGCGCGATGGTCTTCGCGCACGACCACTTTAAGGCCGTTATCCAGAGTAAATTCATGGGTGGGTTGTGGGTCGGCAGCGAAGGCCGAAAGGGGCAGACAAACTGTGCTGAGCAGCAGGCCTGCGGCGCGGCGGGCTAGAGCATTCATTCGTTTTTTAACCTGTTGGGCTGCCCGCTTGGTCTTAGCGTCGGCGGGCGAGGAGGTGCTAGGATACTGATCCGATTTAGGGACGGCCACTGCGGTCGTCATCCAGTCCTGGATCCAGTCGTAGGAATGTTGGAGTAATGGGCGTTTTTCCCCGACGATCTTCCACATTTCGCCGATTTTATCGCTTCAGTCCCATATTGAAACGATTTGCCAAGGCACTTATTTACGCCTTACAAAATGTTGCGCATGAACAAGCGGGCGTTAAAGCAGTCTGTTCTGCATCGAATTTATTTACCGAGGCGCCCTGGCGCATCGCTACTTTGAGATAGCCGTCCTCCATGTTTGGTTCCAACGACGACAAGAAGAGCCCAGCTGCGGCTGGCGAGAAAAAAGGCCTGTTCGGATGGCTGCGCAAAAAGCCGCAGGAAACCGTCGTCGAACAGCCACAGGTTCAAGCTGAACCTATCCCTGAACCCACAGTAGAAGCCGAGCCGGTTGCCGAGACGCCTGCGCCGGTGGTGTTGCCCATCGCGGAGCCGGTATTGCAGCCGGTGGTCGAGGCAGAACCCGAGCCGGAGCCCGGGCCCGAGCCCGAGCACAAACCGTGGCTTGCCCTGCCGGTAGCCGAAGAGCCGGTGGCACTGGTTGAAGATGTGCAGGCTGAACACGTGACGCCGCCCATTCCGGTGGCGCCACCGGTAGAGGCAGTGGTCCAGACGCCGCCAGCGGTCGAAATCCCGGTTGAAGTCCCTGCTGTCGTCGCCGCGCCTGCGGTGATCGAAGAGCCTGTCGCGCCTGCCGAAACCAGCAAGACCGGCTTCTTCGCCCGCCTCAAGCAGGGCCTGAGCAAGACCAGCGCCAGCATCGGCGAAGGTATGGCCAGCCTGTTTCTGGGCAAGAAGGTCATTGACGATGAACTGCTGGAAGACATCGAAACCCGCCTGCTCACCGCTGACGTGGGTGTCGAAGCCACTGCCGTGATCATCCAGAGCCTGACCCAGAAGGTGGCGCGCAAGCAACTGACCGACGCCGATGCGTTGTACAAATCCTTGCAGGCCGAACTGGCTGCAATGCTCAAGCCCGTGGAAGCGCCGCTGGTGATCACCCCGAACAAGCCGTTCGTGATCCTGGTAGTCGGCGTCAACGGCGCCGGCAAGACCACCACCATCGGCAAGCTGGCCAAGAAGCTGCAAGGCGAGGGCAAGAAAGTCATGCTCGCCGCCGGTGACACCTTCCGTGCCGCCGCCGTCGAGCAGTTGCAGGTGTGGGGTGAGCGCAACAAGATCCCGGTGATCGCCCAGCACACCGGCGCCGACTCGGCTTCGGTGATCTTCGATGCCGTGCAGGCCGCCAAGGCGCGTAATATCGACGTGCTGATCGCCGATACCGCCGGTCGCCTGCACACCAAAGACAACCTGATGGAAGAGCTGAAGAAAGTCCGCCGTGTGATCAGCAAGCTCGACGCCGATGCGCCGCATGAAGTCTTGCTGGTGCTCGACGCCGGTACTGGCCAGAACGCCATCAGCCAGGCCAAACAATTCAACCAGACGGTGCAGCTG
>Ga0308169_10005558_pt1 | contig 11417 bp, 8 predicted proteins | sample PhyBR1_2_FD_202139 | JGI IMG/M metagenome (GOLD analysis project Ga0308169, IMG submission 202139) | Phyllosphere microbial communities from UC Gill Tract Community Farm, Albany, California, United States - DLSLSB.R1 | ecosystem: Host-associated > Plants > Phyllosphere > Unclassified | place... | reverse complement strand
GTGGCTATGTCATGTGCGCGCTGACGACAGTACGAAAACGCCCGAGATGCGTACATGCGGGTATTGGCTCACCAGCCCGACCACGCCAAAGTCCTGCAGCAGCTTGGATGGCTGCATCACCAACCGGGCGCACCATTCGCCGATCAAGACAAAGCCGTTCAGTACCTCACGAAGAGCCTCGAGACGGGTAAGTCCCACCGGCGTCAAGCAAAAAGAAACGTCTCTGATCAGCTAGACGGAAGCGATGCGCAAAGCTGGTACCTCCTCGGTCGAGCATTCATGGCGGGTCAGCGGTACAACAAGGCCTACGAAGCCTATCAACAAGCCGTGTACCGAGACGGCCGCAACCCGACCTTCTGGTGCTCTATCGGTGTGCTCTACTTCCAGATCAACCAATACCGAGACGCGCTCGACGCGTACTCGCGAGCGATCCGATTGAACGGGTACATTTCCGAGGTGTGGTTCAACCTTGGGAGTCTGTACGAGTCGTGCAACAACCAAATCACCGACGCAATCGACGCGTACATCCGTGCGGCAGATCTCGACCCGACCAACGCGACGATCAAGCAGCGACTGGCGATCCTTCAGAACGCTGGGGGAAGCACTCAGAACCTTCCGCCGGCGCCAGGACCGGTCGATGTCCACCCCTCACAGTACACCGCTCAGCCTCAGGGCGGGTACCCTCCCGGAGGTTCTCCAGGAGGATCGCCGCGCCCGATTCAAATGGCACCTGCAGGTCCCGAGGCCGATGGTTCAAACGGCCGTGCGCTGCCTCCTCCGCCTCCTGGCGGCGATATGGGCCGAGGCCACTCGCCCGGGCCGTTCCGAGGTGGAGCCGCCCCGCCACCCCTGCAGCACGTCGACGAATCCCGAGGTGTCATGTCGAGACACGCGCCGCTCGCGCCGATGGAGACTGACGGACCTTTGCGCGAACAACGTCCCGACGCCTATCGCTTCGACCCGGCCGCAGATGCCCGTCGACACGGTTCTCCTGGTTCGCCTCGAAGGCGTGAGCATTACCCTCCGCCTCAAAGCTACCCGGGTTACGGGCGCGATGTGCGAGACCGCGAACGCGAGGAATGGGAGAGGCGAAACTCCCGACCTCCTCCTGGGCCCTCGCCGAGGATGCACGACCGGATGGTCCAACCGCCGGGACGACAGCCCTCGCCCCGCCACCCGAGTGAGTACGGAGGGTATGGGTATCCGCCTGATCCGCGCGCCGGACACCCTCACGAACGCCGAGAGCCGAGCAACGGCGCCAATGGATCGCAATACGGGCCGCCTGGCGCGGGAACCCCGCGACATCCTTCGGGGCAGTACGATGACCCGCGTGCGCCATCTCCAGCACCTTCGTCCATCGCCTCGGTGGGCGGAACACGAAGGAAGCGCGACGACGACGTGTCTCGGTCAGTCAAGAAGGAGAAGGTCGTCAGCAAGAAGTCGAGCGGGGACAAGAAGACCAGCTTGAAAGTCACGCTCAGGCCCGGAGCAGGCGAAGAAGCCAGTCCGAAGGGAGAGGTTTCCCCGCCAGTCTTGACGTCCACACCGAGGGAGTATCCCGCTCCGCCCGCGCCCTCCAGGACCGTTGATGAGGGTGCGTTCAGGTCACCAAAAACGAAAAACATCACTGATAGCAGACTATGATGAGGGTGCCGCAGATGCGCTCATGACGCTGCATGGTGATCGACCACCTTCTGTCGCGCCTCGAGCGGAGGATAGCCCGCCCGCTATGACCGGGAGTAAAAGACCTGCCAGCCCGACCTCCCCCGGTACAAACAAAAAGGCCCGACCCGAGGCGGTCGCTCGATTGTCGGCGGCTCCGGCGTCTGGCAGGAATGGATCGGCCAGCCCGGCCAAGAGACAGGTGATCGAAGTGCTCAACACGCCGAGTATCAGCTCGCCCATCCCGCAGCCCACATCGACACTGGGCGAGAAGGACACACCGGTCACCGACGAGAAGCAGGCCGCGGTTGAGAGTGCTCCGGCTTCAGAGCCTGTTCAACCGGTGTCGGCTGACAATGCGGACAAGGTCGAGTCAACATCGCAGGGAGAGGCGCCAGCTGGTGATGTTGGAGAGGCGCAAAACCAGCAGGTTGAAGGCGATGTGGAGATGAGGGACGACCGGGCGGCTGCTGCACCCGCACCGGCGTCAATTGGAAATGCGGCCGAGGAGCCTGTCAAGCAGGACGACATAGCGCCAACCCAGGCCAGCTCGGACATCGTACCTGTCACGGAGGCAGCGGAACGCGGAGCCGACAAGCCCGAGGAGAAGGAGACGGAAGCGGAGGCGACTACAGCTGCGGTCGAAGCGACTTCCACATCAGCTCCGACGCCGCCGGCGGAAGCGCCGAAGTCGGATGGCGATGTCATCATGGAGGAAGCTCCGGTCGCGCCGGTCTCGGAACTGAAGGAGGCTGCCGCTGAGGCGGAGACGAGGGTGGTCGAGTCGTCCCAGGGGGCTGTGGCGGACCAAGCGCCCGAGAATGAGAGCACTGAGGCGAGCAAGCCAGAGGAGAAGGGCGCGGAGAAGGAAGAGGGGGAAGTGTAAATACACGGAGACCTGAAGAAAGGCAAGACGTAGATCTATCATATTTCTGGGTTATGTCACCTGTGTCAAAGTCCGCAGATGTGCATGCGGGCCGGGCGGGAGCTTCACAAGGCGTCGCAAGGCATCACTCGTATCCCTTGGGCGTTGCCGGCGGCGTCTGGGGAAGGCAGGTCTCGGTCCCGGAGCAGGGAAGACAAGAGCTCTTGGCAGGTTGTAAGGAGGTCAGATGTTACAATGATTCTTCCCCTGATCTCCGTTCCTGTCTCGGAGGTCAAGGGCATGCATCCGGGAAGGGGAGAGAGGTACCTCGCATGAGCCCACATGCCCATCGGGCGTCGGCACAATGAGCGGGGACAAGAGCTTTTGCTTTCGCGTTCGCCGACCTTCTGCCCGTCTGCGTCTCGAGCCTGCTGGAAGGATGGCTGACGAAGCTTGTCCACCTGGCCGAAGCGCGGCGAGCGTCGGGGACTTGCCCGTTCGAGTAATTTCGACAACATTCGCCACCCGGCCGATGACCGAGCGAATCGTCCAGAAGTGACTGGAACGATCTGCCCCGTTCGAGCTCTTTCCTTTTACTTCGACGATGACTCACCGTCTGCATACCACAATGACAAAGCGTTGAGTGCGCGGTCCAATGCAGATGGGTATAAAGGATGGACTGACCTTGCTGCTAACCCTCACTCGTTCACTTCTCGAAGCTCACTCTCAGCTCTCAGCGAACGACAGCAACACTGCACAACATCATCACTTCAGCTCCACCGCACATCAACTTCATCATCAACACCATGTCGTTCTACGCCAACCCTTACCACCGACGACAGGCTCAGGCCTACGGCTACCCTTACGCCACCGGCCCCGCCGTCAGTCCCGCGCCTTCGTTCAACTTCTACGCTGCGCCACCGGCCCACCCCCGCGCCGCCAGCTACTACGACGACATTGACGCCGAGGAGCAGGCTGCCCTAGCCCACCTGCACGCGATCCAACAACGTCGAGAGGCCGCTCAGCTCGCCGCCCGACGAGAGGCGGCTCTCCAGGCCCAGATCGCAGCTCAGCGTGAGGCCGCTTACGCCGCTGCGGTCGAGCGGGAGCGAGCGAGGGAAGAGGCGATGCGACACTTGATTGCCGAGAAGCAACGCCGACAAGAGGCCGCCGCCTCCGCTCAGGCGATCGCCCTCGAACGACAGCGACGAGCTCAGGCCGTCGCCGCTCAGCGACAGGCTCACGCTCTTGCCGCCCAACACGCCCTCGCTCAACGCGCGATCGAGGAGGAGAAGCGAGCGGACGAGTATCTGAAGCGCCGAAACGCTTGTGCTAGGCGATGCGCTGGCGGATGCGCCAAGAAGGAGGACAAGAAGGAACAGAAGGATGAGTGGAAGCAGGTGAATGATATTCTTGCTTCGCTCTTCGGCATCAACCTCGTCGAAGAAGAGGAAACGGTCAAGGAGGACAAGAAGGAGGAGCCGGTTCAGGAGGAGACCGCCGCGCCAGAGCCCACCGCCGACAACAAGGCCGAACAGAAGACTGAGGCCGTCGAGGAAAAGGCCGCCGCCACCGCTGCTCCGGCCGCCCCCGCCCAATCCGCCGACAACACCAAGCCCGCCGAGACCAAGTCGGAACCGGCTTCGTTCGACCTCAACGACCTGCTCTCGACGTTCCTCGGAGTCTCGCTCGAGCCCGCTAAAGAGGGCGACAAGCCCACCGAAGGTGCCGACAAGCTTACTGCCAAGTTGAACGACTTTCTCAGCCAGTTCGGCCTCGAGTTCGAGCCTAGCTGCAACACCGCCGAGTCGTCATCGTCTGCCGCCAAGCCCGCTCCCGCCAAGGCCGACACGCCCGCTCGTGCGCCTACCCCCGCGCCGGTGCCTACTCCAGTCGAGGGCAAGGGCAAGGGTGTCGCTGATGGCGAGAAGCCCGTCCGACCCACTGAGTCCACTCAGCCCGCTCAAGCCGATCAACCCGCCGACGAACCAATCTCCAAGGCCAGCGCTCTCGACAAGCTCCGCGACATCTCACACGAGCTTCACCTCGCCACTGAATCATTCACTTTCCCATCGAAGCTCGCCTTTGCCGATACAACCAATTCCGACGCCACTCCCGCTCTACTCTTCAACAAAGGCAACTCGGGATACCACGCTCAAGCGCACAAGCTCCTGCAGCTCTTGCTCGCTGCTGATGGCGTCTCGTCAGGCGGAGACCGGGAAGTGAGGAAGCAACGCAAGGCCATCGTCAAGGCTATCGAGGGTGCTATCGAGCAGCTCGAGCAGAAGCGTGATGCCATCTGGGCCGAGGTCAAGGAGAAGAGGGAACAAGGCGCCGAGTCGTCCGACGACGAGGGGTCCGTCTCATCTTGGAACTCGACGGAGTCGGAACACGTTGAACACGCCAATGACGAGTCGGAGGCGCAGAAGGAGGACCAGACTTACGCCGAGGCCGCTGCGCCGGCGGAGGAGGCGAACAAGGAGGAGGTCGAGGGCTTCGAAGTTCCTACGCAGGAGAAACCCGTCGAGGACGGGGCCAAGACTCAGGAGGCTGATGCGACGGTCAAGATCCAGGGGAAAAACGAGAATGAGACGCAGGAGGAGAAGAAGGCCAGCTCAAAGGAAGATGACTTTGAACTCTTGTAGCTTAGGTACACTTGACATTGCTGCCATCTTGTACATATCATAGAGTCAGCCGTACAATAATGAATCATGACGTACACGAGAATTAACACCGCGCGCCAGTAAGATACATGAAAAGACCAAGCTCTGGCTACAATATGCCCGAGTGCCATCAGCAGATCGAGAGCACTGGTACTGCCTATCACCGACTACCAGCGGATGGAGGAGAGCGAAGGATATCGAAGTCCCCTTCAATTCTTCTCATGAGCGGAACGTGCTCTATGCCATGGATATGTTCAACGTCTGATGCCGAGGCCAAGAAGAGGATCGACCTCCTGGGCTTGCGACTTATAAGTCGCACTACTGTGATTCACACCTAGGCCGGCCAAAGGGTCTCCCGCAGTTCCACCAGGGCCGTCTGAGGTCGAAGGAGGGGGAGGGGCGGTAGAAGATATAGGCGGAGTGGGGAAGCCCCTTGGGTTTGCAGCAGCAGGGGTACCTGTTGACGATGGCCGGCGTAGAGACGGGTTTGAAGCGTTCCGCGACTGGTTGAACAAATGCGGCGTCTCTTTCCGGGATGGGGGAGCCGTGAGTGGTCCGCGAGGGAGAGCCGGGGACGGCGGACCCCTCACCGTCGGGACCGAGGGGGAGACGTTCGGCTTGACCTGCCCTGCGATCGGGGCAGATCGTAATGCTGGTGCCGGCATAGGGGTGCTCTGGAAATACGATGCCGATGGCGGAGTGGGAGTCATTTCCTCCTTTGCAAGCGGAATGTCGTCCTTGGACATCAGGCCCGTCGTATCTGGTTCAGACGGCGACGGAGTTGTCGCTCGACTACTGGGCGCCGTGAGGCCCTCGTGCCAACCCCACTCTTTCACTATATCGTCGATGTCCTTGCTTGCAGCGTCGAGAAGGGTTTCCTTGACCCGTTCCAGCCCTTGTCGCTCGACGGGACCGGTATTGCCCGGCAAGGTGGCAAGCCACTCGCCCATTGCCTTGCCCATGCCGACCATGGCGAGGCGCAATTCCGCTAGCTCCCTTTCCGCATCGCGGAGTGTTTTTGCGGATTGGAGGCTGTCGGTCGATCGCGAGGGTTGTAGCGCAGGCGGTGGAGGATGATGCCGAGGTACAGCGGAAAGCGGAGGGAAGTTTGTGAATGACCCTGACGAGTCCCGCGCGGCCGGGGTCTGAGATGGTGAAAACGGTAGATTGGGTAGGTATGAGTATGCAGAATCTGGAATGTTTCGCTGCTCGTCAGCTTCGAGGGGGAATGTGCTTCTCAACTGCTCGTCATGACACACCCGCAAGTCTGCTACAGTCGACATGAACGCTTTGTCCAGACCCGCTGCTTGGGCCCGTTCGAACAGACCAGCTGCCAAACCCTGTACGCCCCGCGGAGGCGGTTGGCGCGGTATCCGTTTCGCCTGCTCTGGCTCTCGAGCAGGAGGCTGAGCTCTCACCCCGAGAACCTCGTTGTTCTGGATGACCACCTCGACGCCCGTTGTCGGATTGATGCTATTGCGCAGAAGCAAAGCTTGCGAGATGATCAAGAACGGCGAGAAGGGGTACAAGGCGGAAGGCGAAGGGTACCGGAGGAGATTCGTGAGCAGCCCCGCGTGATCCGAGTCAAGAACTGACATTAGCCGCGCGCTCCCGAAAAGACGGAACGGCCAGGAGCTGGGAATCGATACTCACGCTCATTCCTGATGAGCAGCACCATCGCAGCGCACACGAAATCCAATATCCCCAGTCCAGGAGCTTCGGCGAATATTCCATCCCAGAGCTTGAGCGCAAGCGGGAAAGGCAGCTCCCGTGTGAAGATCAGCTTGTACCACCGCCTAGTATCAGCCAAGCTCCTTCAAAGGTGGCCTGTGCAGACACAACCAGTGCCGTGGGTAGGAGAGCCAGGAAGGAGGGGCGAGTGGGGATGGCCGAGGTCGTGCAGGGCAAGAGGGCGAAGCAGCTCAGGTGACGTTACTGTCTGCCGGGTCGAGGTAGTCACTAGAGCCAGTCCGTGTCCACTTACATGGCCCATATCTGCGCTTCCACCCCCTCATTTTCCATCCTCTCCCATAGCTGAGGATCTATCCGCCTGATCAAGGATGAATGCAGGTTGTTACAGCGGACGATGATCGGTGCTTGTGCCTGAGCAGCTCCCTTTGTTCGCTACCGTCAGCCCGCATTGGGCATCCGCGGTCGGTGTTAGACTCACCGGCCCTTCCTCCTGCCTCCACTCGTAGAACGCCTTGGCTGGCTTCATGATTGCCATGAACAGCTCGAACGCATCATGTTCAACGAATCGCCTGTCTAGCGTGGTATACATCGCCTGGACCATCTGCGCCGACCCATTGCTTGTTGGCAAACTCAAAGAGTCCCGGTCGACCACGAGCAAGCAGACCGCGAGGAGCTCGTGCATGCCCTTCGCGTCAGCTTTGGGGACGTCGGAATGGCATTCGCAGCTGACCTGGCGATAGCCCACATCGGGGTTGAGCACGGCGAACAGAAACAACATAGTCACCATACTGCGTCTGACACGCTCGAGGGTGAAGTACGGGATATCGGGGAACGTGCGGTCCACATCTTGCATGATGACCTTGCGCAGGTCGAGGTGAGCGTACCAAGTCTTCCACGGGCTTTGCTCGTCCAGGCTCAACGGGTCGAACGTCGTCTGGGCATTACGGCCAGCTGAAGTCGTTTTCGTGGAGCTCTCGCCATTGACGTCGGGTCTTGAGCAGTCGTCGGCCCATCGTCCATCCGGAGCTACGAGGAAGCTCTCTCGCAGCGTGTTATAATTCTCGCGCTGTAAGGAGATCGCCGATGCGAAGAGGTTCAGAGATGTTGGGGGAGGCAAGAGACCGAGGTAGAACTGAGGATGAGCTTAGCAGAAAGGTCCGTCTGACCAGACGTACACGCCAGTAGACGGAGCGCAGGACGACGCCGCCATCATGGTCTGCTTCCCCCAATCCATCTTTCGACAAAGCAGTAGCTCGCAGCCGGGACAGAGACAACAGGGGATCGCTAAAGACCGTCGTCCACGCAGACCTTCACATGAGCCGATACCCATATTCTTGACTTCCCCAAGCTCACTGGATCAGCTCCGCGGACGGGCGCTCGAAGACATCCTCTTCACGAGGTGAATATGACGATGACATCACGCGTACCAGCCGGCCAGCCAGCTCGAATCGCGTCTCTATCCCTCCGTGACCCCGTTCGAAACCGCTTCAGTCGCTTCGAGATCCCCAAGTGGGTGGGGATTCCGTCTGAACCGTGGGCAAGACGGAGTCCAGGGCTATGATGAGGTAAGAAGGGGTTGTGTGAAAGTGAAAGGATGGAATGTGTGACTGGGCCCGATTATCGGATCTGCGAAACGCAACAACACGCCATTTACGTGCCTTGCTCCCTGTGAGTCTCGCACCTTGATCCTCACCATGACAGCTACGTCTTCGGCCTCGAACTACCTGCTCGAGACGGGGACGCTCATAAAGCAGGGCGCAGAAGCGGTATGCATCCACTAGACTCCCGTTGCAGGTCGCTGATAGCTAGAAAGTTTATGTCCTTCCATTTCTGTACCCCGAGCCCAAAACCTTCATACCGCCCTCTTTCACGCCACCCGTAGCTTCGTCCTCGTCCATTTCTGCCTCATCCTCCCGAGCAGGTCCGGCTACTGTGGCCAAGTACCGCTTTCCCAAGACATACCGCCATCCTTCCCTCGATACCTCCTTGACAAAGGCGCGGTTATCGTTCGAAGCTCGCGCGCTGGCACGATGTGCCCGAGCCGGCGTGACTGTCCCGACTGTCTTGTGGGTGGACGAGACACAGGGGGTGCTCGGGATGGAGAAGGTGGAAGGGTGGTCGATACGTGAGGTCCTCGGCGGAGGGGCCGAGGGGGAGGCGCAAGAGGAAGACGAGGAAGAGCTGGCCGACGAGGAACGTTCCACCACCGACCCGACAGCCCCGGTCGACGATGAGGAGAGCGAGGGAACGGTTGCTTTGCGCAACGCAGGACGTACAGTGGAGGATCTCATGAGCTCCATAGGCTCGGCGCTAGCGAAGCTGCACTCCACGAACATCATCCACGGGGATCTGACCACGTCGAACATGATGCTGCGTCTGACGCCTCGACACCCTTCGGATCCGTACGAGATTGTGAGCTGGCATCGCTCGTTAGACTTTCAACCAGCTGACGCGCAGGTGCTGATCGACTTCGGCCTGTCTTCAACCGCGCAGTTCCCGGAACACTTTGCGGTGGACCTCTATGTCCTCGAGCGGGCATTCGCGTCGACGCATCCGCAATCAGAGGGTCTTTATGCTGGGGTGAGCCCATCAGTCCGCTGCAAGAGGCAGCTCACCATTAGGTTCTGGAGGCGTATGCGAAGGGGCTCGGGGAGAAGAAGTGGAAGCCAATAGAGACGAAGCTGAAAGAGGGTGAGCTGTTTGTCGGGTGTGATCAGCGAGAGTTAACGGGCAGTGAGGCTGAGAGGCCGCAAGCGGGACATGACGGGCTAGAGCATGCAAATCATGCCCAGTCAATCCCTAATGAGCCTGCGGTTTGCAGAGCGCAGCCGAACGCCATGAGATCAACTAGGACAGCATAGAGGTCTGGAACACAACTTCACACATACAACACCCAGAAGACTACACTGACACGGAACACTATGTACAACATTTAAAATCGTCAATTACGGGGCTACAGGAACGGAAAATGGGGTCGTGGGGCGCTTTGCAAGATCGTCTATACGGATGCCGAAAATGGGAGGATGTCGCAGGGTGAGTTCACCTCGCGATGAAGCCCCCCTTATGCGCGCCGAGGCAGAGCACCAGCCTCCTTCGTAGATTCTCTGCCTCGCTCGCACGACTCCCTTCCCTCATCGTCCCGCTCATCTGCCTCCGCTCATCTGCCTCGACCACCGTCCGCCCCTCACGCCTCAAGCATCCCCCGCCTCGCCATCCTGATGGCACTCCTTCACCGACTCCATCTCGACCTCTTCGTCGGGATCGGCGATGACGGGAAGCGCACCTAACGCCATCTCGGGGGTGAGGAGTTTCGGCGTCCCTTCCTCGTCAGGGGAGCGTCCCTGGCTGGATGACCTCTGGTCTTGCGCGGCCGCAGTGGAAAGGTCGGGCGCCGCCGCCTTAGGAGCTCGAGGCGTGCGTAATACCAGCCTTGGCGGGCGACCTTGAGCCTCGTCTGCTGGCGCCGGGGGAGCATCACACACTCGAGGAGCCGGAGCCGATGGACTTCGGGCGGCGTCATTTGCCGGGTTAACCGACTGCCTGTCACTTCCAGCCTGGTGGTCAGCTGGGGGATGTCCTGAGGTTGAGCTCCTCAACTCACGTTGCGGATCGCGAGGAGGATTAATGCGGCGTTGAGGTCTGTTGGCTCCAGCTCTTCCGGGCTGTCTCGAGGAAGAACAGGCTCCGAATCGTCAGGAGAGCAAGGGTCCGACTCGGCATGATCTTTGAGTCAGCTCCCCTGACGCAAGGTCGAAGACGAGTACTCACTGGGTTGAGAGCCGGGCGATAACTTGTGGGTGGCGACGGACGTAGAAGGGGTGTCTTGTTTGGTCCGAGACGCCCTTGATCGTCGGCCCCAGATGTGGGGAGGACGTGATACTCCGTGGTCCCGAGTCTCCACGTCAGTATCCATCCGATAACGGTGGATGGCCACTCACGTATATGCCGCACGCATTACAGAGTCGAAACTTCGAGGCGGGGTGCGTACGCCACATGATTGTGTCTGTCTGCGGAGTCAGCGGACGGCTGGTTCCCTGCCTCAGCTTACCTCACGGCACCCGCAGTTCGTACACCTGCCGGGCGCCGCCTTGCGCTTCCCGGAGCGGGATTGCGGACCGTCTTTCAAGGAACGCTTGTGACCGCCTGGGGGCTTCTTGCCTGCGCCGCCCGGTGCGGATGTAGAGGTCTTCGAGGTACGGACGCGGACCATTGCTGACGAGGACTCCTGGGCAAGAGGCTGATCTAATGCTTTCAGCGTGGTCATTTTGGACAAGATATAGGCGGAAGATCGCGGACGAAAGACGCAACGAGGGTGTGGAGTTGCTGGTGGTCGGAGCGCAAAGTGAGTGGAAGATGGCGCGTGATGGTCCCAGCTGTGCGCGGGACGGACACGATTTTGTTCTCGCCCAGAGGCAAGCTTTTGGGCTGGGTCGGAAGCGTCGACGCGACCGTTGAGGTGTCGGATGATGGACAGTGGATGAGAAGGTGGCAAGAGCAAAGGCTCGCATGGGGAGCGGAGCAGACAAGCCATGGAG
>Ga0308169_10005557_pt1 | contig 11418 bp, 11 predicted proteins | sample PhyBR1_2_FD_202139 | JGI IMG/M metagenome (GOLD analysis project Ga0308169, IMG submission 202139) | Phyllosphere microbial communities from UC Gill Tract Community Farm, Albany, California, United States - DLSLSB.R1 | ecosystem: Host-associated > Plants > Phyllosphere > Unclassified | place... | reverse complement strand
AGGAAACGCATGCGGTAATCCATGTCCTGGGGCAGGAACGGCGATACATGGAAAGCCTTGGCCACCCGAAACGCCTGGGGCTCGCCAGGGCGTACCGGTAACACGTAGTGGTAGCGTTCGCGCCATGGGGTATTGCGCACCTCGCAGAGGATCGCCGCCAAGCGCCCACAGGTTTCGTGGCAGAAATAGAAGCTCACGGGGTTGAACGACAGGCCCCAACTGCGCGGTTGGGTCAGCAGGTGGATCGCGCCTTGCGGGGCGACGCCCAAGGCCTCGGCGAGGATTCCGCGCACTGCGTCGGCCAGGGGGATCCCCTGGCGGGTGCGGGCGGGCAGGTAATCGCGCTCGCGCCAGCACAGCGGTGCCAGGGGCCAGGGCCGCAGCAGGCACGACAACCCCAGCACCTGTTCCTGTTCGGCCAGGTCCAGGTACAGCATGCCGATTGGATAACGGAACCCGTGGACCGCCGGGGTATAGCGCCGATGATCGATCCAGCCGCGACACAGGCTACTGTTCATAGGCGCTCACCGAAGTGTTTCGCCACCTGCAGGGCGCTGACCACGCCGTCTTCATGAAAACCGTTGGCCCAGTAGGCGCCGCAGAAATAGCTGTGCTGGCGACCTTGCAACTCATGCTGGCGCGCCTGGGCCGCCACCCCGGCGAGGCTGTATTGCGGGTGCGCGTAATCGAAGCGCGCAAGCACCTTGGCCGGGTCGACCGCATCGCTCTGGTTGAGGCTGACGCAAAAGGTCACAGGGGCGTCCAGGCCCTGGAGAATATTCATGTTGTAGGTCAGGGCGGCCGGCGCATGAGCCGGACCGCCGAGGCGATAATTCCAGCTCGCCCAGGCCCGGCGCCGGCGTGGCAGCAGTCGGGTGTCGGTGTGCAGCAGTACCTCGTTGCTGGCGTAGGCCAGGGCACCGAGCACTTCGCGTTCTTCCGGGCCTGGCGCCTCGAGGAGGGCGAGCGCCTGGTCGCTGTGACAGGCGAACACCACCTTGTCGAAACGCTCGATGCCCGCGGCACTTACCACGCTCACCCCCGCTTCATCGCGGCTCACGCGCTGTACCGCGCAGTTGAGTCGGATGTGCTGGCGAAAGAGCGCGCACAACGGCTCGATGTAGCCGCGGGAACCACCCTCGATTACGCGCCATTGTGGACGCTGGTTGACCGACAGAAGGCCGTGGTTGTGGCAGAAGCGCACGAAGAATTGCAGCGGGAATTCCAGCATCCTGGCCGGTGACATCGACCAGATCGCCGAGCCCATCGGCACGATGTAATGATCGATGAAACGTGGGCCGTAGCCTTGGGCGTGCAAGTAGTCGCCGAGCCGGGTTGTGCCGTCGATACGCTGGGCTTGCAGGTCGGCCGTCGCCTGCCGGTTGAACCGCAGGATGTCCCGCAGCATGCCCCAGAAGCCCGGCGACAACAGGTTGCGCCGTCGGGCGAAGAGGCTGCGCAGGGTGTCACCCTTGTATTCCTGGCCGGTGGCTGGGTCATGCACCGAGAAGCTCATTTCGGTGGGGCGCGACGCCACACCCAGTTGATTCAGCAGGCGAATGAAGTTCGGGTAGGTCCAGTCGTTGTAGACGATGAAGCCCGTGTCCACGGCGTAGCGCCGGCCCTGCCAGTCAACGTCGACGGTGTGGGTGTGGCCACCGATGCGGTCGTCGGCCTCGAACACGGTAATCGAGTGTCGACGGGCCAGCAGGTGAGCGCAGGTCAGCCCCGAAATGCCGCTGCCGATGATTGCGATGCGCATGTTTCAAGATTCCTGGGAAGGGCGTGCCAGGCGCCGGCCGAGGGCCAGCCGCCAGCGTGGGGGCAACTGTCCAAGCAGGCGCAGGACGAAGGTGAAGCGCCATGGAAAGCTGATGTCCAGCGGTCGCCCCGGCAGGCGCCGGGCGATATGCGCCGCCGCCCGTTCTGCCGACCAGCGCATTGGCATGGGGAAGTCGTTGCGTCGGGTCAACGGCGTATCGACGAAACCGGGGTTTACCAGAGTGACGTCGATGGCCTCGGCGGCCAGGTCGATGCGCAAGGATTCCACCAGGTAGCGCAAGGCAGCCTTGGAGGCGCCATAGGCACCGGCGCGGGGCAGGGCCAGTGAGGTCACGGCGCTGCTCACCACTACAAGATGCGGGCGCTGGCCCCTGCGCAGCAGCGGCAGGGCGTGCTCCAGACAATGGCTGGTGCCCAGCAGGTTGGTGGTGATGACTCTTTCCACCAGTTGAGTATCGAAGTGGCCCGGCTCCAGGTATTCACAGGTGCCGGCATTGAGAATCACCAGGTCGAGGGCACCCCATTGGGTGTCGATCTGCTGGCAGATCGCGGCGACCTGGCCCGGGTCGGTCAGGTCGCCCGGCAGCACCAGTACCTGACCCTGATAGCGGCTGGCCAGGGCCTGCAACGGTGACGCTTGACGCGCACTCACGGCCAGATGGTGCCCTTGTTTCAGCAGCACGCTGGCCAGTTCCGCTCCGATGCCGCTGCTGGCACCGGTCAGCCAGACGCGGCTCACGCCAGCCTCCGCTTGAGCCAGCGGATCGCCGGCCCGAACAGCGGCAGGTGCTCGTAGAGCAGGGCGCCCGCGTCGAAGAAATCCTGATGGTGATACACCCGGTCAGTCCAGCGCAGATGGCTGCAACCTTGCAAGGCGATGGGGTTGCCGCCCGCGAGGCGCGGATGACTGAAATGTAACGTCCAGCGCAGATAGCCCTCGCCGGTACTGACTTCATCGAAGGCGTGGAAGTCGTAGCGCACGTCCCTGGCGTTGGCATACAGCTGCGCAAAATAATCACGCAGCGCCGGTAGGCCTTCGATGTGGTGCAAGGGGTCGTGAAACTGTACGTCGACGCTGTAGAGCTCATCGAGACCGGCCAGGCGACTGGCGTCCAGCTCGGCGAAAGCGTGGGCAAAACGCTGGAGGTAGGCGGACATGCGAGGCTCCGAATTGTTGTACAGAAGATATGTTCTGTACAAGTTTACGAAGCCTACTGCACGCGTTGTACGTTTTAAAGTTTTTTGTACAAGATTTTTAAATTTGTACAATTTTGAGCAACGTGATGGGTGGACGGACCCGTTCAGCCTTCACGCCGCTGCGATTATCGGGCGTCCTGGGTTTCGGCCAGGGTTGGATAATCCGTGTAGCCACGCTCATCGCCCTGGTAGAACGTCGCTGCATCAGGCGCATTCAGCGCCTTGCCGAGCTTGAAGCGCTCCACCAGGTCCGGGTTGGCCAGGAACGGCGTACCGAACGCCACGAAGTCGGCTTCGCCGCGACTGATGGCCGTGGCGGCCCGGTCGGCGCTGTAGCCACCGTTGGCGATGTACGGCCCGCCGAAGCGGCGCTTGAGTTCCAGGAAATCGAACGCGCCTTCGCCCAGCTCGACGATATGCAGGTAGGCCAGGCCGTAGCGGCTGAGCATCCTGCTTGCGTAGTCGAAGGTCGCCTGAGGGGCGCTATCGCTCATCGAGAAGTAACTGAAGATCGGCGACAGGCGAACACCGACGCGGCTGGCGCCAAAAACTTCGATGACCGACTCGACGACTTCCTTGAGAAAGCGTGCGCGGTTTTCGATCGAGCCGCCGTAGGCGTCGGTCCGCTGGTTGGTGCCGTCGCGCAGGAACTGGTCGATCAGGTAACCATTGGCACCATGGATTTCCACGCCGTCGAACCCGGCCTGCTTCGCGTTGGCGGCGGCCTGGCGGAAATCGTCGACCACGCCTGGGATCTCATCGAGGGTCAGCGCCCGTGGCAGTTCGTAGGGCTTGAGACCTTCGGGGGTGTAGATTTCGCCGTCGGCCTTGATCGCAGAAGGGGCTACGGGCTGGGCGCCATTGGCCTGCACCAACGGATGGGAAAGCCGGCCCACATGCCACAGTTGCAGGAAGATCTGCCCGCCCTCGGCGTGAACGGCGTCGGTCACCTGCTTCCAACCGGCGATTTGTTCACTGGTGAAGATTCCCGGTGTCCTCAGGTAACCCTTGCCCTGGGCCGAAACCTGGGAGCCTTCGCTGATGATCAGACCGGCGCTGGCCCGCTGGCTGTAATACTCGGCCATGAGGGGCGTGGCGACGTCACCGGCGCCTGCGCGGCTGCGGGTCATCGGCGCCATGATCATGCGATTTTTCAGGGACAGTTTGCCGACTTGGGCGCGGGACAGCAGGAGATCGAGACCGATGTTGCTCATGATTCACCTCAAAGAGATCAGATAGGGATGGAGTCGAGGGGCGGCTACGCCAGCCGGCCCTCTTGTTGCAAAAGGGCGCCGATGCGCTGGATTTCGTTTTCGCCTGTTTCCAGCGCTGCTTGGCTGGTGTGCACCGAGTAATAGCCCAGCACCAGGTCGTGGGGATGCTTGACCGCCGAGCCGAGCACGAACGAGGTAGGGCCCTGGGCAACGATGTCGATGGTCCCGGCGGATTCTTCGAACACCACCATTTCCCCGGCATCGACGTTGCCGCCGGCGTCGAGGCGACCATCGCTGACCGCCAGCCAGGCCACGGTGTGCCCGGCCGGTGGGGTGTAGCGCCAGCGTTCCTGGTCCTTGAGCTGCACGGCCAGGTAGTTCATGCCCGCAGGGGATACAACGCTGCTCCGAGTCGCGCCGTGTTGGCCGAGCAAGACCCGCGCCGGACCCTCCTGGGGAATGCCCGGTGGCGCCAGGTAGACGCTGTGGGCCGCGGCGTTTTCCAGGGCGGGAGGCAGCGCGACCCATAGCTGGAAGCCTTTGATTGGAGAGCCGTCTACTGGCCGACCGTCATGCCATACACCCTTGCCGGCCTGCATCCATTCCATGCCGCCACTGGGCAGCACGCCCGATTGACCCGTGGTGTCTTCGTAGGTCACCTGACCTTCGATCAGGTAGGTCAGCGTCGCGATTCCCGAATGCGGGTGCATGCCAAAGCCGTTTTGCATGGCATTGCCCTCGGACGCGACGAGGTCGAGAAACACGAAGGGCTTGCACACTTGCCCCAGATCACCGGGGCTCATCAGTCGGGTGATGGGCCCATGACTGCGTCCACGGGTGCGATAGGCAATGGCGCGTGATGGTGTGATGGCGATACTGTTCATGGTGTTCCTCGAATGCTTGGGCGTCGGGCCTCGATGGGATGAAGGATATGGGGCTATCAATCGCTTGATTAGTCGATAGAATCGGATTGAACTCATCCAGAAAACGAAGCAATGGCACCTTTATGCTCGATTTGAACGACGTCGCGCTGTTTGTCCAGGTCGTGCGCAGCGGCAGCTTTGCCGAGGCGGCCAGGCGCCTGGGCATGCCTTCCAATACCGTGAGCCGGCGCGTCCAGCAGCTCGAAGCTCAGTTGGGAAAACGGCTGCTGCAACGCTCCACCCGCAAGCTCACGCTGACCCAGGTGGGGCAGGGGTTTTTTGAGCGCTGTGTGGATGCGGTGGATGGCTTGGCCGAGGCGGGCCAGGAGTTGATGAAGGGCAGCGATGAGCCCAGCGGCCTGGTGCGCATTGCCGCGATGGCGGACTTCTTCGACTTTTTCCCGATGCAATGGGTCGCCGATTTTCTCGCCGCGCATCCTCGGGTGCAGCTTGATTTCGTGCTCAGCGACGCCCACGTCGATTTGATCGCCGACCGCATTGACGTTGCCTTTCGCGGTGGCGCGCTGCTGGACTCCGGGTACGTCGGTCGCCAGCTCATCAGTAATGAAGGCGATGGGATGGTCGCCAGCCCCGGCTACATTGCCAGGCATGGTATGCCCACTTCGCTGCAGGCGCTGACGCACCACCACAGCGTGAGCTTCGCCCATCCCAGCGGCTTGAGCCACTGGCGGCTAGTCGGCCCGGACGGCGCCCAGCACGAGGTGCAGATACCCACCCGTTTCAACGCCAATACCGCCCAAGCGCTGCGCAAGGCCGCTGTGACAGGCCTGGGCATTGCGGTGCTGCCGTCGGCGGTGATCAGCGTGGACCTGGACGCCGGAAGGCTGGTGCGGGTACTGCCGCAATACCAGCGCAGCGGCTTTGGCCTGAATGTGCTTTATCCGAGCCGCCGGCAATTACCGCTGGCGGTCTCGGCGTTCATTGCCCTGGTGATGGACAAGCTTGAGCGCAAGGCGTTTCCGGCGCGGTTTGAGTAGGCCTGTCGGCATACCTGCGGCTGCTGCCTGAACCGCGAACTGTGGCGAGGGGATTTATCCCCGATGGGGCGCGAAGCGGCCCTGAACAGGTTGAACGCAATCTGCAATGCCATGCCATTGCGTCGCTACCCAGCGCCGCCCGTTAAACCTCGTAACCCTGCGCCAGCCGCCTGACCCACAGCGGACAAGCATCCAGTTTTTTCCTTCCCAGCAACGATAAAAACCCTCGTTTCGCAAACCCCCGCCTGCCAACACAATCGCCTCGACACCTGCCATCGATAGTCGTCAACGCAGAACAACAATCTGAACCCGAGGCGGCGCCATGCCGACCTGAACCGAACCTACTGCCGGAAGTGCCCAGACATGCCTTTTGAAACCATTCACATCGATACGCTGGTCATCGGTGCCGGCCAGGCCGGCGTGGCCATGAGCGAGCACTTGAGCCGGCAAGGCGTGCCGCATCTCGTCGTCGAGCGCGACCGCATTGCCGAGGCCTGGCGCACGGCGCGCTGGGATTCGCTAGTCGCCAACGGCCCGGCCTGGCATGACCGCTTTCCCGGGCTGGAATTCGAGGGGCTCGATCCCGATGCTTTCGCTTCGAAGGATCAGGTGGCTGATTACTTCGAGGCCTACGCCAGGAAATTCCACGCGCCGATCCGTACCGGTGTGGACGTCAGGAAAGTCGAGCGCAACGTCGGTCGTCCGGGCTTTACCGTTGAAACGTCCGAAGGCCTGATCGAGGCGTTGCATGTGGTTGTCGCCACCGGCCCGTTCCAGCGACCGGTGATTCCGCCCATTGCGCCGGACCTGACGGCAGTCGTACAGATTCACTCCGCCCAGTATCGCAACCCGCAGCAATTGCCCGAAGGCGCTGTGCTGGTGGTGGGGGCCGGGTCGTCGGGGGTGCAGATTGCCGATGAGCTGCAGCGCGCCGGCAAGCAGGTTTACCTCTCGGTGGGAGCCCATGATCGTCCGCCACGGGCCTATCGCAATCGTGATTTCTGCTGGTGGCTGGGTGTGCTGGGTGAATGGGACGCCGAAGCTGTCAAGCCCGGCAAAGAGCACGTGACCATTGCGGTGAGCGGTGCCCGTGGCGGTCATACCGTGGATTTTCGCAGGCTGGCCCAAGAAGGCATCACCCTGGTCGGCCTGACCCAATCGTTCAACGGCAGCGTCGTGGCTTTTGAGCCGAACCTGGCGGAAAACATTGCTCGCGGCGACGAAAACTACAGGGCGCTGCTGGACGCCGCCGATGCCTACATTGCCCGCAACGGGCTGGACCTGCCGCTCGAACCCCAAGCGCGCGATCTACTGCCTGACCCGCACTGCCTGACCCACCCAATCCTGGAACTGGATCTGGTTGCCGCCGGCGTGACCAGCGTTATCTGGGCCACTGGCTATTCGGTGGATTACAGCTGGCTGAAAGTCGACGCGCTCAACGCCAACGGCAAACCCCGGCACCAACGGGGTGTCTCCAGCGAACCGGGTTTGTACTTCGTCGGTTTGCCCTGGCTGTCGCGTCGGGGCTCGGCGTTCATCTGGGGCGTGTGGCATGACGCCCGCCATATTGCCGACCACATCGTGAAGCAGCGCACTTATCTGGCCTATCGGGACGCTACCCAACGCCAGGCCGAACGCCTCCAGGCGCCGGCATTCGATAGCGATTCGCACCGTTCGAAAACCAGCCTCACGGGAGCCCGCTGATGCCTACTCATACGCGTATCCGCATGTTCAATACCAAAGACACCTACCCGAACCAGACACTGGACAACGACCTGTGCCAGGCCGTGCGGGCCGGCAATACCGTTTACGTGCGCGGCCAGGTTGGCACGGATTTCGATGGCCAGTTGGTGGGTCTCGGCGACCCACGCGCCCAGGCCGAACAGGCCATGCGCAACGTCAAGCAATTGCTCCAAGAGGCCGGCAGCGACCTGAGCCACATCGTCAAGACCACCACGTACCTGATCGATCCGCGCTACCGCGAACCGGTGTATCAGGAAGTCGGCAAATGGCTCAAGGGCGTGTTCCCGATTTCCACCGGGCTGGTGGTCAGCGCACTCGGCCAGCCGCAGTGGCTGATGGAAATCGACGTGATCGCGGTGATCCCCGAATAAGGAGTCGAACATGACCTTTTCCATTGTCGGACGCTGCGCCGAAACCGGCCAGTTGGGCATCGCCATCAGCTCCTCAAGCATTGCCGTCGGCGCCCGTTGCCCCTGGTTGCGCGCGGGGGTGGGGGCGGTGTCGAGCCAGAACATCACGTTGCCTGCCCTCGGCCCGCAGATCCTCGACGAGCTGGCGGGCGGCCGGGTGGCGCAAGAGGCCTTGGACCGCGCCCTGGCCCGCAATGGCTATAGCCAGTACCGCCAGGTGGCGGTGGTCGACGCCCACGGCAACACGGCGATTTTCAGTGGCGCCCATGCCCTGGGAACCCACAACGCGCTGGCCGGTGCACAGTGCGTGGCGGCCGGCAATCTGTTGGCAAACGTGGGAGTGATCGAGGCCATGGTCGCGGCCTTCGAACGTAGCGAAGGCTGTCTCGCTTCGCGCCTGATGAGCGCGTTGCAGGCCGGGCAATCGGCGGGTGGCGAAGCCGGAACGGTGCACTCGGCGGCGCTGTCGGTGGTGGATGACCTGACCTGGCCCATCGTTGACTTGCGGGTGGACTGGGCGCAGGAAAACCCCATTGGTGAACTGGAAAAACTCTGGCTGGCCTATCAGCCACAGCTGCAGGATTACCTGACCCGTGCCCTCGACCCGACAGCGGCTCCCAGCTATGGGGTGCCGGGCGATGAGTGAACTGCGCAGCCGGGCAATGCTCGCCCACCTGGTGGGCTTCGCCACGGTCAGTCGCGATTCGAACCTGGCGCTGATCGAGTTCGTCCGCGATTACCTGCAAGGGCTCGGTGTGGCGTGCGAGTTGATCTACAACCCGGAGCGGACCAAGGCCAACCTGCTGGCAAGCGTCGGCCCGGCGGTGCCCGGCGGCGTGGTGTTGTCCGGGCATACCGACGTAGTGCCGGTGGATGGACAAGCCTGGACGGCGGATCCGTTTTGCCTGCGTGAGGTGGACGGCAAGTTGTTCGGGCGCGGTACGGCGGACATGAAAGGCTACCTGGCGTCGGTGCTCGCCGCTGTGCCGACGTTCCTTGCCAGTCCGCTACGGCGACCGGTGCACTTGGCATTTTCTTATGACGAGGAGGTCGGTTGCCTGGGCGTGCGCAGCCTGCTGGAGGTCCTGCCTCAACGCATCCCCCAGCCGGCGTTGTGCCTGATTGGCGAGCCCACCCAACTCCAACCGGTGCTGGGCCACAAGGGCAAGTTGGCGATGCGTTGCCACGTCAAAGGGGCTGCTTGCCACTCGGCCTATGCCCCTTATGGCGTGAACGCCATCGAGCAAGCCGCGCGGCTGATCGGTCGGTTGGGCGAGATCAGCGCAGAGCTGGCCGACCCTTTGTTGCACGACCCACGTTTCGACCCGGCGTATTCGACGGTGCAGGTCGGGGTGATCCAGGGCGGGACGGCGTTGAACATCGTCCCGGCCGATTGCCGTTTCGATTTTGAGGTGCGCGCCTTGCCGGATTTCGCCCCACAACGGGTGGCCGAGCAATTGCAGGATTTCGCCGAACGAACGCTGCTGCCCCGGATGCGCGCGGTGAGCGTCGACACTGCGATCCGTTTTGAGCCGCTGTCTGCCTACCCCGGCCTGGCGACCTCGCCCGACAGCGGCGCCGCGCAACTGATTGCCCGCCTGTGCGGCAGCGATGCTTTCGGCACCGTCGCCTTTGGCACCGAGGGCGGCCTGTTTCATCAGGCCGGCGTCCCGACGGTGGTCTGTGGACCGGGCAGCATGGACCAAGGGCACAAGCCCGATGAATACGTAAGCGTTGAACAGATGGCCGCCTGCGACCGCTTGATGGATCGATTGGCGAGCCACCTCTGTGAACCCGATGATTTTCGACCGCAAGGTGCCTGAGGAGGACGAACCCATGAATGGAACATCCAGGCGGTCAGCCATGCCGGCATCAACGAATGGACCGAAAAGAGCCTCACTGCTGTAGACCACGCCGCCCGTGCTTACGGTCACCTTTGATCCCGTCACCGGCTCGTGCGGGCGAGTCGGTATTTTCGAGGAATCGCTTCATGTCCAGATCCTTGCGTTGCAACATTGCGTGTGCCCTGGCGTTGTTGAGTACCGGCATCATGGCCGCGCCCCAAAGCTTGACCGTGATTTCCTTTGGTGGTGCCACCAAGCAGGCCCAGGACAAGGCCTATTTCCAACCCTTCAACGCCAGCGGTGCGGGAAACATCGTCGCCGGCGAATACAACGGCGAGTTGTCGAAGATCAAGGCGATGGTCACGGCCGGCCACACCAGTTGGGATGTGGTCGAAGTGGAAAGCCCGGAGCTGCTGCGCGGCTGTGAAGAAGGCCTGTTCGAGAAACTCGACCTGGCGCGCATGGGCGATCCGGCGAATTATGTGCCGGGGGCGCTCAATGAATGCGGAGTCGCCACCTACGTCTGGTCGATGGTCCTGGCCTACGACCAGAGCAAGCTCGCCAAGGCGCCCACCTCCTGGGCGGATTTCTGGAACGTTGCTCAATACCCGGGCAAGCGCGGCTTGCGCAAGGGCGCCAAATACACCTTGGAAATTGCCCTGCTGGCCGATGGGGTCAAGGCACAGGACTTGTACAAGGTGCTGAACACGCCGGAAGGTGTGGCCCGGGCGTTTGCCAAGCTGGACCAGATCAAGCCGAACATCCAGTGGTGGGAGGCCGGCGCGCAACCGGCGCAATGGTTGGTGGCCGGCGACGTGGCCATGAGCGCTGCCTATAACGGGCGCATTGCTTCGGCGCAAAAGGAAGGCATGAAGCTGAGCATCGTCTGGCCGCAGAGCCTGTACGACCCAGAATACTGGGCGGTGGTCAAAGGCACGCCGAACAAGGCCTTGGCTGAGCAGTTCATTGCCTTTGCCAGCCAGCCGCAGACGCAGAAGGTGTTCTCGGAAAACATCCCTTACGGGCCGGTGCATCGCCAGACGCTGGCCTTGTTGCCGACGGCCGTACAGGCCCAACTACCGACCGCCGAGGCCAACCTGGCCGAAGCCCAGGCAGTGGACGCCGAGTTCTGGGTCGACCATGGCGAGGAGCTGGAGCAACGCTTCAATGCCTGGGCGGCTCGCTAGGCATCACCCCCGGTGTGGCGAGGGAGCTTGCTCCCGCTGGGCTGCGCAGCAGCCCCCTGGTCCTGGCACCTAAGTATGTCAGGCAGATCGCGAATGACCTGCTTGGGGTCGCTTCGCAAC
>Ga0308169_10005556_pt1 | contig 11419 bp, 7 predicted proteins | sample PhyBR1_2_FD_202139 | JGI IMG/M metagenome (GOLD analysis project Ga0308169, IMG submission 202139) | Phyllosphere microbial communities from UC Gill Tract Community Farm, Albany, California, United States - DLSLSB.R1 | ecosystem: Host-associated > Plants > Phyllosphere > Unclassified | place... | reverse complement strand
CGCGCACGTGCGGCGGCACGTTGCGCTGATATTCCCCCAGCGGACGGCGCAGGCGCTTGCTATAGGTGAGCTGATCGTCCAGCTCGCCATCCAGCAGCTGGCGCACGGTTTCGCGAATGTAGTCCTGATAGGGCTGGCCGGTAAAAATTTTCAGGTACAGCTCCTGCTGGAACTTCTGCGCCAGCGGCGTCCAGTCGGTACGTACCGTTTCCAGCCCTTTAAATACCATGCGCTGATTTTCACCCTTGCGGATCAGGCCCGCATAACGTTTTTTACTGCCCTGTTCGGCGCCGCGAATGGTCGGCATTAAAAAGCGGCTGAAGTGGGTTTCATACTCCAGCTCCAGCGCACTCTCGACGCCGTACTCCGCCTGCAGATGCTGTTGCCACCAGCGGTTCACTTTCTCCACCAGCTGATGACCGATTTCAGCGGCGCGGGTTTCGTCGTGCGCCGATTTTAGCCAGACGAAGGTGGAGTCGGTATCACCATAAATCACGTCATAGCCTTCGGCCTCAATCAGCTCGCGCGTCTGGCGCATGATGTCATGGCCGCGCATGGTAATTGACGAGGCCAGCCGCGGGTCGAAGAAGCGGCAGGCGCTGGTGCCGAGCACGCCATAAAAGGCGTTCATGATAATTTTCAGCGCCTGCGACAGCGGCTTGTTACCCTGTTTTTTCGCCGCTTCGCGCCCCTGCCAGATCTGGTTAACGATCTCCGGCAGGCAGTGGGTGGTGCGCGAAAAGCGGGCGCCCAGGTAGCCGCCAACGGAATCGGCCTCGTCAGGGTGCGCCATCCCCTCCACCAGCCCGACCGGGTCAATCAGGAAGGTGCGGATAATCGACGGATACAGGCTTTTATAATCCAGCACCAGCACCGAATCATACAGGCCGGGGCGTGAGTCCATCACGTAGCCGCCGGGGCTGGCCTGCGGGGCGACTTCACCCATATTTGGCGCGACAAATCCGGCGCGATGCATGCGCGGCAGGTAAAGATGGCTGAACGCCGCCACCGATCCGCCGTGACGATCGACCGCCAGGCCATTGACGGAGGCGCGCTCCAGCAGGAATGGCATCAGCTCGGTGTGCTGGAAGATGCGCGTTACCAGCTCGCAGTCTTTCAGGTTATAAAGCGCCAGCGCGGGCTTGTCCTCGGCGAAGCGCTGGTTGATCTCCTCCATGCGCTGCCACGGATTATTGATCGCTTTCCCTTCGCCGAGCAGCTCGCGCGATACCGCTTCCAGACTGAAAGAGTCAAAGTTCCAGAAGGCGGACTTCAGCGCTTCAATACCGTCTATTATCAGCCGCCCGCTGGCCTGGGCGAAGAAGACGCCGGGCTTAAACCCGTGCTCGCGCCACTCAAGCGCGCCGTTGTGTCCGCGCCCAAGCTGAAGAGGAATGCCGTAGCGGTCGGCGTGCTTTTGCAGCACGCGCAGGTCGAACTGCACCACGTTCCAGCCAATCAGCACGTCGGGGTCATGGCGGGCAAACCAGGCATTGAGTTTTTCCAGCAGCTGCGGGCGGGTATCAACGTACTCAAGGTTGAAGTTCAGCTGGCTGGCATCGCCGTTTTCCGGGCCGAGCATATAGACATCACGCTGGCCGCAGCCCTCCAGCCCGATGCAATAAAGCTCGCCGTGGCGGGTGGTCTCGATATCCAGCGACACCCACTTTAGCGGTGGGCGATAGTCGGGGTGGGGTTTCAGCCGGGTATTGACCAGGCGATCGCCGGAAGGCTGACCGCTGAACCACACCGGGGCGGTGATAAAGCGCTCCATCAGATAGCGCTCGGGCGGGCGCACGTCGGCCTCATACACGGCGATGCCGTTTTCGCGCAGCAGCTTTTCCAGCTTCTGCAGCTGACGGTTTTGCTTGCAGTAGAGGCCGACCACCGGGCGCTGGCGGAAATCCTTCAGCTCAAGCGCGGCAAAGCGCCAGTGCCGCTCACCAGCCAGTAAGGCCGCGGCATCCGCCTGCTGCTCTGCGGGGATAAACGCCACGGACTCCTGCGGCGGTAACACCACCTGCTGTGGCCCGCTGTCGGTTGCCAGCCACAGCACCACCTCACTGCCGGCGGGCGTATCGCGCCAGTGGCGGCTTAACAGGAATCCTGCACGTGCGTCGTTCACCCAAATTCTCCTGCATCATAATTCATCAATGATAGCATGTTTATTTATACAGTGATTGTGTTGTTCACTCGTCGCCATACGTTCCCATACAAATCAGGCCTTGACGCTTTCCAGCTGCCTCTGGAGAATCCAGGGTTCTTCTTACCGTTTTGGAATGATATGGAAGCCTGGCTGCAACATTTAATTACCCAATCACTGGCCTGGTCGCTACTGGCGATTGGCCTGGTGACTTTCTTTGAATCGTTGGCGCTGGTCGGGCTGCTGCTGCCGGGAACGGTGTTAATGGCTTCCTTTGGCGCGCTGATCGGCAGCGGGCAGATTGGGCTCTATCCTGCGTGGGCGGTGGGGACGATAGGTTGCCTGCTCGGTGACTGGATCTCCTATTTTATCGGCTGGCAGTTTAAAGGGCCGCTGCACCGCTGGTCGTTTATCAAAAAACACCAGAAGCTGATGGATAAAACCGAACATGCGCTGCACGCGCACAGCATGTTTACCATTATCGTCGGGCGCTTTGTTGGGCCTACGCGGCCGCTGATCCCGCTGGTGGCAGGGATGCTGGAGCTGCCGGTGCGCAAATTTATTCCGCCGAACCTGATTGGCTGCATTCTGTGGCCGCCGCTCTATCTGCTGCCGGGGATCCTGGCGGGCGTGGCGATTGACGTGCCGAAGGATGCCAGCAGCGGGATGTTTAAGTGGCTGCTGCTCGGCGTGGCGCTGCTGGTATGGCTCGGCTGCTGGCTGTGCTGGCGCTGGCTGCGGGCGAAAAAGCAGAACGACTGGGCCACGCCGTTTCTGCCGGTTGCGCGCCTGCGCTGGTTAGCGCCGCTGGTGGCGGTGCTGGCGATAGCCAGCTTTACCGCGATTCAGTTCCACCCGATGATGCCGATTTTCCGCCATCTGTTATGGGACGTGTTTTTCTAAAGTCACCCCGAGTACCGCCGCCTCCGGCACGGCACCGCGCTGCAACAGCGCGGTGCTGCCATCCCAGTAAACCCTTCCGTCAACGATCAGCAGGCTGCGCGGTGCGATGGTCGCGGCATCTTCAATGCTGTGCGACACCATCAGCAGCGTGATATTGCGCTCGGCACAGACCTCATCCACCAGCGCCAGCATCTCTTTACGCAGGGCCGGATCGAGGGCGGAGAACGGCTCGTCGAGCAGCAGGATCGGCTGTTGTCTCACCAGGCAGCGGGCGAGGGCCGCACGCTGGCGCTGGCCGCCGGAGAGCTGATGCGGCAGGCGCTGTAGCTCATCCGTCAGCCCGACGCGCTGGGCGATGTTCTGTAACTCATGCTTGTGCTGGTGGCTGAGCTTCAGCCCGGGGTGCAGGCCAAGGCCAATATTCTGCGCCACCGTCAGGTGCGGAAACAGGTTGTTCTCCTGAAACAGCATCGACACCGGGCGCTGCGCCGGAGGCGTCGCACGATGATCGCAGCCGTTTAGCCGCAGATCGCCGCCGCTGATCGGCAGAAAGCCGGCCAGCAGGCTCAGCAGGGTGCTTTTGCCCGCGCCGCTCGGGCCGAGGATCGCCAGCCGCTCGCCCGCCTGCGCGCTGAAGGTGAAGCGCATCGGCAGGTGGTTGTACAGATAGGTGAGATTAGTCAGGCTTAACATGGCGCCCCGGCAGTTTTTCAATCACGGTGAACAGCAGGAAGCAGAGCAGCAGCAACAGCAGGGCCGTTACTGCGCCGTCGCTGCTGCGGTACGAACCTATCTGCTGATAGAGGTAGAACGGCAGCGTGCGGAAGTGCTCGTTGCCAAACAGCGCCACCGCGCCGAAATCCCCAATCGACAGTACGCAGGCAAAGGCCAGCGCCTGCGCCAGCGGGCGTTTCAGGGCGCGTAGCTCAATCAGCCGCAGGCGGTTCCAGCCGCGAATATCCAGCGATAAGCAGAGGCGGTTGTAGCGCTCGGCGATGTCGCGCAGCGGGTTTTCCAGCACCTTCATGGCATAGGGCACCGCCATCAGCGCATTGGTGAAAATAACGATGCCGTCCGCGGAGTCCGGTAGCCCCACGCTCTGGTTGAGCAGCAGGAAAAAGCCGGTCGCCAGAACAATACCGGGCATGGCGAGGATCAGCATGCCGCTTAGCTCCAGCGCCTGGCCCCACAGCGAATGCTGACGCAGGCGCAGTTCGCGGCTGCTCCACAGCAGCATCACCGTCAGCAGCACGCTCAACAGCCCGGCCCCGAGGGCGATGCGCAGCGAGGTAAACGTCGCCTGCCACAGCGCGGTCTGCTGCAATACGCCGCTAAAGCCCTGATTGAGCCCGTCAGCGACCACCGCCAGCAGCGGTGGCAGGATCAGCAGCAGCGCCAGCGCGATCAGCACGCCGTCAAGCAGGCGTGCGCGCCAGCTGTCCTGCGGATTACGCCAGCCGCCCAGGCTGTCGCTGCCCGCCGGAATGGCCTTGCTCAGACGCTGGCTCAGCACGACCAGCCCCAGGCAGCAGACCATCTGCAATAGCGCCAGCAGAGCGGCGCGGCCCGGGTCGTAGTCAAAGCTCAGCGCCTGAAAAATTGCCAGCTCGATGGTGGTGGCCTGCGGTCCGCCGCCAAGCGACAGCACCGTCGCGAAGCTGGCGAAACAGAGCATAAAGATCAGCGCGCCTGCCGGCAGGATCTGCCGCCGCAGCCACGGCCATTCGACAATGCAAAAATGCGCCCAGCCGCCCAGGCCCAGCTGGGCAGCAAGCTGGCGCTGTTCGCCGGGGATCTGCTGCAAGGCCTGCAACAGCAGGCGCGTGGCCAGCGGCAGATTAAAGAAGACGTGCGCCAGCAGGATGCCCTGCAGGCCGTAAGGCGTGAACGAATAGTGGATGCCGAGCAGGGCGCAGAGCTGCGCCAGCCAGCCGCTGCGGCCATAGACGCTGAGAATGCCAAACACGGCGACCAGCACCGGCAGCACCAGCGTCATGGCGCACAGCCGCAGCAGGGTGGCGCGCCCGGTAAAGCGGCGGCGATACAGCGCCCGCGCCAGCAGAATCGCCGGTAACACCGACAGCAGCGCCGACAGCAGCGCCTGGCCGAAGGAGAAGCGCAGCACGTGCCACAGATAGCTGTCATGCCAGAGTGCGCGCCAGTCGGTTGCGGGTGCATTCTGCCACAGGGCAAAAAACGCCAGCAGCGCCACGCCGATCAGCAGCAGCGCGGCAATCCCGCCGGGCAGCAGCCAGCCGGGGATTACTGGCTGACGGCGCGTTGCCATGCACTAATCCAGCTGCTGCGCTGGCTCGCTACGTCCCCGGCGCTGTACTGCAAAGAGGTGGCGGGCACGGTCAGGGTGTCGAAACCGGCAGGCAGGGTGGTTTTGATCGCCGGGTACATCCAGTTGCCGGTGGCGATAGTGTCCTGGAAGGCAGGCGTCAGAATGAACTGCATAAACTGCTGTGCCAGTTCAGGCTGCTTGCTGGCCTTCAGCTGCCCGGCCACCTCTACCTGTAGATAGTGGCCTTCGCTGAAGTTAGCGGCGGCGTACTGGTCTTTCTTCTCGGCAATCAGGTGATAAGCCGGGGAGGTGGTGTAACTCAGCACCATATCGCTCTCCCCTTTCAGAAACAGGCCATAGGCTTCGCTCCAGCCTTTGGTGACGGTGACGGTTTTCTTCGCCAGCTTCTGCCACGCCTGCGGGCTGTCAGCGCCAAACACTTTCTGCATCCACAGCAGCAGGCCGAGTCCCGGCGTGCTGGTGCGCGGATCCTGGTAAATGATCTTCAGCGGTCGGTCGCTCTCCACCAGCTCTTTCAGGCTTTTTGGCGGATTTTGCAGTTTGGTTTTATCATAAACGAAGGCGAACCAGCCGTAATCGAACGGCACGAAGGTGCTGTTGTGCCAGCCGCCCGGCACCGTGCTGCCGTGGGTGTCGACAGTGGCCGGGGCAAACAGCCCGGTCTTTTCGGCGGCATCCAGCAGGTTGTTATCCAGCCCCAGCACCACGTCGGCCTTGCTGTTTTTGCCTTCCATGCGCAGCCGGTTGAGCAGCGATACGCCATCCTCCAGCGCCACGTATTTCAGCTCGCAGTTGCACTGCGCTTCGAACGCTTTTTTTATCGCCGGGCCGGGGCCCCAGTCGGCGGAGAAAGAGTCATAGGTGTAAACCGTCAGGGTCTCTTTCGCCGCGAAGGCAGGCAGGGAAAACAGCACCAGCAGAGGCAGTATTCTTTTCAACACGTGGCGTTCCTTCAGTAGGGTGGGCCGCTAATCGCGGCTTATTGTAGAGGCTTCGTCAACAGGGCGAAAGCGTCATGATTCCGGCGGCGCGAACCAGGCAGACTTGAAGTCAAACCAGCCGAGGGTGTTCATGCGCACGCCGCGCATACTGCGCTGCCCGTGCAGCAGCAGCCAGTGGTGGAACAGCGGATGCAGGAAGTTGCTCTCAATCAGCTGCTTGCTCCAGTCGGCGAGCGGCAGCTTCTGCTCGCGCCACTGCACCGCATCGCTTTCCCAGTCGATCGGCACGCAGTGGTGCATCAGCGGGATCTCATACAGCAGGGCAAACAGCGAGAACTCCAGCGGCAGGGTAAAGTTGGCGCTGCCGAGCCAGATATCGCTTTCGGCTTCGCCGCGATACCAGCTCTCATAGTCGATCTCCTGAGTGATTAGCTCGACGCCGTGCGCGGCCAGGATCGGCCCGAGCGCGTTGGCGATGCCCTGGTGCTCAATGTGGTCGCTATACCAGGTGATGGTGAGCGAAGTTAGCCCCGGCGGCTTCCCGGCAACCGCCATATCGCGGCGATGGTGCCAGCGCGGCAGCAGGCCGTAGGCCGGGAACCAGTAGCGCTGATAGGCGATGCCGCTGTGGTTAAGCAGCGCGATCGGGTTGAAGATGGTGCTGATCCAGCGGCGCAGCTGCTCATTACGGCCGTGTGCGGAGCGCTGGTCAAACATCAGGAAGTAGCAGCCCTCCTCAAGACGGCTCTCCTCTGATTTCTCATCGGTGCTTTCGCTTTGCAGCTTCACGCCGGAGTAGACCAGCTCGTCGCTGATCTCCGGCAGCACCCAGATGTTGACCTCGTCAATCAGCGCCCGGTAGCCAAAGTAGTCATCAAACGCCGAGATGCGCAGCTGGCTGTGCTGGTTGCGCTCGACCGCGTAGGCCCCGGTGCCCACCGGCTGGCGGGCAAAGTTGCGCATGTGCGGCCACTCCTTTGGCAGGATCATCGCGCTGACGCTGCCCAGCAGCCAGGGTAGCCAGGCATCAGGGTGGCTGAGATGGATATCCAGCGTCCACGGCGTATGGCTTTCAATCTGCGCGAAGTGGCTGAACAGCGGCTGCTGTTTCAGGCGCTCCAGCGTGGCGATGACATCGTCCATCTCCAGCTCGCGGCCGTGGTGGAAATGAATCGCCGGGCGCAGAAAGAAGCGCCAGTGCAGCGGGGCGATCTGCTGCCAGTGGTGGGCAATGTCCGGCTCGATTTCCCCGTTTTCCTCATTTATCCGCGCCAGGCCGTTAAAGATCTGGCGGGCGAGGTGGGTTTCTGAGCGGCGCAGCGGCGTGCCGGGCAGCAGATTGAGCAGCGGGCGGTAGTAGAGCACGCGCAGGATATGTTTCCCCTGGCGGAAGCTGCGGCCCAGATGCGATAGCAGCATCTGACGCACGCGGTTTTTGTCGCCGACCAGCTGTACCAGCTGATCGATGCGGTCCTGTTCCAGCAGGTCCTCCGCCCGCTGCTGCTGCAGGGCCAGCCCGGTGTAGCGGAAGGTCAGGCGTGAGCGCTTGCCGCGCCCGGCTTCCGCCTGCCACTCAAGCCAGCCCTGTTCCTGCATAGCGTTCAGCAGGTTGCGCATATGGCGACGAGAACAGCTGAGCTGGACCGCCAGATCGCTCAGCGTGGTTTCCTGTGACTGGCCCTCGCAGCACTGCCAGAGCCGGATAAACTGCTGCTGCAAACGCGGTGAAGACATAAAAGGGGAACCCTGTGTTAAAAGCCGTCTGTTTTTGCTGCCCTATATTACGGTGATAATGCTGACAGATGAAAGAGTGGGAGGCATTCTTCGGAATGGCACTCTGAATCTTTACCCGGACCGGGTAGTTCTGAGTATGGTGCTTTTCACCGGCCAGCTGGCGTCTATGCCGCTGGCTTTTTTCATGCTTTCTCTTCTAAGCTATTGGTTTAGCACTCTCTCCATTTTTGCAGGTCGAGGCACCCGTAATGAAATCGCTCCTTCGCAATCGCCGTATTCATCCGGTGTACCTGGCTTTTATGGCTGTCTCTTTTATGGTCGGCGTCGCCGGGGCATTACAGGCCCCGACGCTGAGCCTGTTCCTCAGCCGTGAAGTAGCCGTGCGGCCGTTCTGGGTCGGGCTGTTTTATACGGTGAATGCGGTGGCGGGGATCGTGGTCAGCCTGCTGCTGGCGAAGCGTTCCGATAATCGCGGCGACCGGCGCATGCTGATCCTGTTCTGCTGCGTGATGGCGGTGGCGAATGCGCTGCTGTTTGCCTTCAACCGCCACTATCTGACGCTGATCACCGCCGGGGTGCTGCTGTCGGCGATTGCCAGCGTGGCGATGCCGCAGATATTTGCCCTGGCGCGGGAATATGCCGACAGCTCGGCGCGTGAGGCGGTGATGTTTAGTTCGGTGATGCGTGCCCAGCTGTCGCTGGCGTGGGTAATTGGCCCGCCGCTGTCGTTTGCTATTGCCCTGAACTATGGCTTTACCACCATGTTTATCGTTGCCGCAGCGCTGTTCGTTGCCTGCGTGGCGCTGGTGTGGTTTACCCTGCCGTCGGTGCCGCGTGCGGAGAGTAGCGGGGCAGTTCCTATCACCGAGATGAGCGCCTGGAAAAGTGCGGACGTGCGCATGCTGTTTATCGCCTCGGTGATCATGTGGACCTGCAATACCATGTATATCATTGATATGCCGCTGTATATCAGCGGCGTGCTGGGGCTGCCGGAGAAACTGGCCGGGCTGCTGATGGGCACCGCGGCCGGGCTGGAGATCCCGGTAATGCTGCTGGCCGGGCACTCTGTGAAACGCTTTGGTAAACGCACCATGATGCTATTGGCGATCGGCTGCGGCGTGCTGTTTTATCTCGGGCTGGTGCTGTTTCACAGCCGCACGGCGCTGATGATACTGCAGCTGTTTAATGCGGTGTTTATCGGCATTATTGCCGGGATTGGCATGATCTGGTTCCAGGATTTAATGCCTGGGCGCCCCGGCGCAGCCACCACGCTGTTTACCAACAGTATTTCGACCGGGGTCATTCTGGCGGGGGTGCTGCAGGGGGCGCTGGCGGAGACCTTCGGACATGACGCGGTTTACTGGCTGGCGTTCCTGCTGGCGATAGTGTCGTTTGCGCTGTCGTGGCGGGTGCGGGAGAAAAGAGCGGAGTGATAGATAGGGGTCGACCGGAAAAAAAGGTCGAACCCTACCGTATTTGTAGCGGCTGACCCTCTTTTTCGGTCAGCCCGCCGCCGCATCAACGCAAAAACGCGGGTTGTTTCTGTTCCCAGGCGCTGATATCGGCATCGTGCTGCAACGTCAGGCCAATGGAGTCCAGACCGTTGATCAGGCAGTGGCGGCGGAAGCTGTCGATCTCAAACGGCCAGGCTTTATCCCCGACCAGCACCTGCTGATTGACCAGATCAACGGTAAAACGCATGCCCGGCTCAGCGGCGACCATCCGAAACATCTCATCCACTTCTGCTTCACTCAGCGTCACCAGCAGCAGCTGATTATTGAACGAGTTATTAGCAAAGATATCGGCAAAGCCGGAGCCAATAATCGCCTGGATGCCATAATCGGTCAGCGCCCACGGTGCATGTTCACGCGAGGAGCCGCAGCCGAAGTTTTCACGGGTCAGCATAATGCTGGCACCGCTGAACGCCGGCTGGTTAAGGATAAAGTCCGGGTTAGGGATTTGCCCCTCAGCGTCGCTGTAGCGCCAGTCATAAAACAGGTTGCGGCCAAAACCGGTGCGCGTCACCATCTGCAAAAACTGCTTGGGGATAATCGCATCGGTGTCGACGTTGGCTGCATCCAGCGGCACCACGATACCGCTGTGTTGGGTAAATTTTTTCGCCATAATAATTCCTTACGCCAGCTCACGAATGTCGGCAAAATGGCCGGCTACGGCTGCTGCGGCTGCCATCGCCGGGCTGACCAGATGAGTGCGTCCGCCGCGCCCCTGGCGACCTTCAAAGTTACGGTTGCTGGTGGAAGCGCAGCGTTCACCCGGGCTGAGGCGGTCGTTGTTCATGGCCAGGCACATCGAGCAGCCTGGCAGGCGCCATTCAAAACCCGCATCAATAAAGATCTTATCCAGACCTTCCGCTTCCGCCTGAGCTTTCACCGGGCCGGAACCGGGCACCACATACCCCTGCACGCCAGCAGCGATCTTATGGCCTTTTACCACCGCCGCCGCCGCGCGCAGATCTTCAATGCGTGAATTGGTACAGGAGCCGATAAACACTTTGTCGATGCGCACATCGGTCAGGCGAATACCGGGTTTGAGATCCATATAGGCCAGCGCTTTTTCCGCAGAGGCGCGTTCCACCGGGTCGCTGAACGACGCCGGGTCCGGGATGAGATCGCTGACGGCGATCACCTGGCCGGGATTGGTGCCCCAGGTTACCTGCGGCGCAATATCGGCGGCATCCAGCGTCACCACTTTGTCGAACTGCACGCCATCATCGGATTTCAGCGTGCGCCAGTAATCTACCGCCTGCTGCCACTCAGCCTCTTTCGGGGCAAAGCGACGGCCCTTAACGTAGTTAAAGGTGGTGTCATCAGGCGCAATCAGCCCGGCCTTCGCGCCCAGCTCAATCGCCATGTTGCACAGGGTCATGCGGCCTTCCATGCTCAGGGCTTCCACCGCTTCGCCGCAGAATTCGACCACGTGACCGTTGCCGCCGCCGCTGCCGGTTTTACCGATAATCGCCAGCGCGATATCTTTCGCGGTAATGCCCGCTGCCGTTTTGCCGCGCACTTCCACCTTCATGGTTTTCGCCCGCGACTGTTTCAGCGTCTGCGTGGCCAGCACGTGCTCGACCTCGGAGGTGCCGATACCAAACGCCAGCGCGCCTAACGCGCCGTGGGTGGAGGTATGGGAATCACCACAAACGATAGTCATGCCCGGCAGCGACAGGCCCTGCTCCGGCCCCATCACGTGTACGATGCCCTGAAACTGATGGTTCAGGTCAAACAGCTGCACGCCGAACGCCTCACAGTTTTTCATCAGCATCGACATCTGGATACGCGCCATCTCGCCGCTGGCGTTGATGTCCCGCGACTGGGTGGAGACGTTATGATCCATGGTGGCAAAGGTTTTTGACGGCTGGCGCACCGGGCG
>Ga0308169_10005553_pt1 | contig 11424 bp, 10 predicted proteins | sample PhyBR1_2_FD_202139 | JGI IMG/M metagenome (GOLD analysis project Ga0308169, IMG submission 202139) | Phyllosphere microbial communities from UC Gill Tract Community Farm, Albany, California, United States - DLSLSB.R1 | ecosystem: Host-associated > Plants > Phyllosphere > Unclassified | place... | reverse complement strand
TCCCCCACCACCACCGTTGGAAGTTGCCGCCGTTGAAGAGGAGAGAGCGATGGCAGTCCCCTTGCTCCCTGCTCCGATAGAGTATCCCGGTACGTTACTAGGTCCCTCTCTCGCTGTAGTTGAAGGTACGATGGGAGTGATGAAACGAAGTGAGTTTGTAGCGGTTTGAGAGACTGAGGGAAAAGTCGTGTAGCTTCTGGTGAGATCCGAGAGTGACATCGTAGGCTTTGATGAGCGCTAGAGGTGTGGTAGGGAAGGGAGAAGTGAGAAAGGGTTGACTAGCTCGGAATCGCTCCTTCGCATTGAATTGAGAACCCACTAAATTGCGAGAGTCGTCATTTCTTTTGAACCGTTCCTGAGCAGCGAGCAGCATGCAGTGTAATACAGCAGAGATTATGACAGTAAGCAGATCCGGGAGGAGAGAAGAGTTCTGGCGAGGCGGCAGGGAGACTTTCGCAATTTCGCGAAACAGTGCACGACGACAAGAGAGTGGCCGATTCCGATACGCGCACTGCGACCGAGTCGAGCAACATGATAGTGGCGACGCTCTCGTCCGATTTAGATGGCCAGGGCTGAAGGACGGAGGCAGGGATCGGAGAAGAGAAGTATTTGCGAAGCCGGTTTGCAGTAGCGAGCGCAACACACGCATTCATTCGGCTAGAGGGGGTAAGATACCGATCGAAGCTACAATCTGCATGTATTCCACAGGCGTTTCCTGGACAGCACGAACAAGGAAGCTGAATCTGGAGGTGTGGAAACGAAGAAGCCGATCAACAAGCGGGCACATCACGGAAGAGCTGGTCCGCGCACTAGTAGGGTTGAGGAGCGTCTACAGCCACACAAGCATAACAGTAGAAGCAAGCAGAGTTTTCCAGTAATGTGACCAAGTGCAAGAGGAGCGAATTCATTTCTGCTTAGGCTCCTTCACATCGCTTACAACCTCAGTTATGCCTCACTAGTAGCTCCATCACATCTTATAGATCTCCAGTATATCGCCCACGCCTGTCACTAGCCCGCCATCACGTTATAACTCCTCAGCTCTCCTCGATTTCTCTATCACCTTTCTTCCCCATCACCTACCGACCTTCGGCTTCCTTTAACTCGTCACCCTCAGCAATACAATCATTCATGTCAAATCCGAGAGCCATCGCCGCTCGTAGGAAGCAAATGATGGAGGAGGACGAAGGAGGAGACCTCATCACTCAACAAGCACTCAAGTCTCCTTCAGAATCTACATCACGCTCGACCAAGTCTATTCCAGACAAGCAGACGAAGACTAGCAAGCGGTGAGTAGCCCGTCTTTCCCGACTCCAGCCGTTCTTGTACTCATCACTTTTTGATCACTTTCCTCAGCGAGACCCGAGCACCTCCAACTCCTCCTTCCTCTTCTTCTCGAAACCGCACTACTTCGAACCCTTCTCCTTCTCGATCTGGAGGACTGCCTCCACCAAAATCTCCCCGCGTTCTCGTGACTCTCGGAGGAAGAGTTTATCGTCCACCGACAGAAGATGAGAAAGAAGTTCTGACAAAGGAAGAGATCGAGGCAAACTTGATGCTTAACGAACCTATCGAGACGGTAGAAGACCTGGCGAGAACAAGGAAGGAGGAGAAACGGAAAGCAATCGAGTTGGAGATGAATCGGGAGAAATTGGCGAATGCTTCACCATTCTCTTCTCCGTCGAAAGGGAAGGGGAGGCTCCTCGACTTCAACAGCGACGACGACGACTACTTACAGATGTCGCCGACGAAGACGGCAAGAACCCCAACGAAGCTATCGCCCACTAAACGAAGACCGGTCACTCCTCCGCCTCGACCCAATCTCCTTCCAGACCTCCTGACTTCTCCTTCTCCCTCGCTCGGCCTACCCTTCGGCTTTCAATCTACCTCCTCGACGAAAGCCGCAACTCCGACCACGAGCCTTCCACCCTCTCTTGTCCACCTTCTCTCGCTGCACACCGCTCTCGAACGCGCTCTTATCCTCCATCTCTCGACACACGGCTCTTCGATCGCGTCTACCGTCTCCTCTGTCCACCCTACTTCTTCAGCAGCCTACGTACGAATGACGAACCTCATCGATCTTCCCACTTTATCCCGAATGCTCGAGTCCTCCGGCAAACGATTCAGCGAGAACGAATTACGAAAAGTCTGCTGGGTGTGGCAAGGGTGTGATTCACTGGACGGAGAAGAAGACGAGTTGAGAGTCGAGGAGGACGAAGCGGGAGGAATGGGTTTCCTGATCACTCGATCGAGATTAGCGAAAATGGGAAAAGTCTCTCTGACTTATGGATTAGGGATCTCGGTTGCCGTCAAAGCGAATCCTCAACTTCCAAAGTTTGAACTGCTACCGCCCTCGTCGCCGAAAGGAGGAAAGAGAACGACAACGATGCCGCCTAGTCCGAGCAGTATCGGAAAAGGACGAGATGGAATGAGTATTGTCGCATTATGGACACAGGGCAAAGAAGAAAGGCGGAAAGAGTTTGAGAGGAGGTTGAAGAAGTGGGCAGGACGCGACGGGAAAGAAATCGTCGAGACGGAGATCTTGAACCAGAATCATCAAGCTGAGGATTTGAGATGGGCTACTTCGACAACTTCTCATTTACTGCGGAACATCCCGACTGCTCAACTCCCTCCTCTCGAATATGCAGTACCCGCAATCGCTTCGACCTCGACCCCAAGTCCGAAGAAACCTTCCTCAACATCTCTCGTATCTCCAAGTACTCCTCGATCGTCTGGAGCTGCCGCAAACGAGAACTTCCCAGTAGTCAGCCCGAAGGACTTTGTCAAAGCTCTCATGGATGGTCGACCAGTCAAGACGAAATCTGGAACGGTTGCAGATCGAGACAAGGCTCGTCGTGAGCGGGTGCGTACGAAATTCGTCTATGACCTAGTTTGCATCCTATCTGACTAGTTCCGTGAATTCTTCGCATAGATCGAAGCGAAACAACGAGCGTCTCAACCGTCAGCTTATCAAGCGAGTTTGTCGGGACTCGCATCCGGTGGTTCTTCCCCATCGAAACGAAGTCTCAAACCGAGCAAGGAAGATCCTGATCCAGCCATGCTGACCGCTCAAGAGATCTTCAAGCAAAGAGCTATGCTCAGTCGTCTCGGTAGTATCGCAGACGTTGTCGCCATGTTCGTCCTTAATTCTCTCCTGTCTCGCTTTCGTAAGCTGACAAGCCTCTCGCAATCGTGCAGGCGCTGCGGTTCTCGACCAACCCGATTCGATGATGTCTGTACAGCCGTGACAAACAGTCCACTACTCTCGATCGGTTTCGACGAAGCAGACGAATCTCTCACTTTCCTCGCTGCAAGGTTCCCCGACTTCTGCTACATCAAGCTGATTGGATCTACCGGAAACGTTACGAGTGCTCTCAAGGGCGGTGAAAGGTGGATCGTGTTGAGTGGTGGACAGAAACCGAAAGAAGTCAAGGAGAAGGTTAGGGATGAGTTGAATCAGACGGAGGCGAAGGCTTAGCTTGGCGATTTCTTGCTGTTGTATTCTCGTCTTGGATTGATCAATGCCGACCATCTTGCTCAACGGACGAACCATTCTCTCGCAAATTCCGCTCTTCGCAACTCGTGCCTAGAAAGCAAAGATTGAGCTGTTCTTACAACACCATAAAGTAGTAATAGAGTGGGAGAGATAACACAGAGGGGTTAATAGTGGTGAAAGCGAAGGATAGCTTGCGAATTTGCGAGTTTGCGAATGAAGGGATATGCAAGAGGAAGGTTCACCATGCTTGAGTCGGATCCAGCTTGAACGCGTCGTACAGTTCCCGGTTGAAGAAACTGACTTCAGCTTCGTTCTCTGTAGAGGTGCAGTCATGAGATTAGTCGTCGAGCGGGGACGAGAGGAAGAGGAAAGAGAAACGAACCAATTCCGACAGATTCGAGAGTTGCAGAGTCGTCGTCTAGGATCCATTCGTCGTTCTCGAGGTTCATGATCAGGTTTGTAGTCTGTCCATCTCATTCTGTCAGCTCTATCGAACAGCATGAGGCTGAGAAGAGAGAATGCCTACTTTTGCGCCGTGAGCCTTTGTGTACAGTTTCAACGTATCTGTAAGGATTGCACTCGGTTAGAAATGCCTCGTAGGAGATGAACGAGCGGCTGCTGACCCAGTGTACACGTCCTGAAAGGCTTGAACCCCGACGCTGTCTTGATCTCTATTTTATTATCGATCAACTTTCACTCTAAAGTCAGCGAACAGCCCCTCTAGAGAGTGAAGAGCAGCACGTACGTTCACGGCAAGTTTCTTTGAGTTGTCCTACAGTCACAGTAGTTGTATCGACGTGAGGCAGGAGGAGATTCTTTGTTGTTCTGTGAGTGAAAGATTTGATGATTCGAACAGTCAGGAAACAGTCGGTGAGAGGTCGTAGAGTGTTGGTCAAAGCATCTCCAGCTTCTGGCGTAGTGTCAGTCGTATTGTCGCTCATTTTGGTGAGATTTGAAAAGTTGGAAGTTGAGAGAAGAATAAACGAGAAAAACTTCGCAATCTCGCTGGACTTGCGAGACTTGTGCGAGACGGGAGAAGTGGCATAATACGACAACAAGAATTTCAAGCGATACAGGGAAACAGACAAACAATGACAAGATAAACAGCAGTTTCCAAAGCGACAAAGATATTCATTTTTTCCTTTCCCTCTTCCCCTCCCTTTCGGACGCTCACAACGTATTCGTAGGCCAGGCCATCCTACGTACTTCCTCACAGGTATCCCTTATCTCCACAAAAGTCTCGTCATTCTCTCCTCCCCTTTCGAATCGAGAGAATCGCGATGCAAATCCTCCTTCATCAACTCCCTTCTCTTCTTCCTCCAGAGCGAGCTCATATTCGGCCTCAGGCTCTACGTCCATGCCATCCTCGATGTCTCCCTCTATCACGACTTCTGTACCATCAATCGTCCTCCACTCGGGAGCATCGAGAGATCCGTTCGAACTTGAATCGTGATCTCCGAAATTGAAAGGTAAGAAAGGATTCGCCGAGTCGAATACGTAGGACACTGCTGATTGACTCATGCTACGTTGACGAGAGATGGCGGAGTCAGGAGCGCGGTCAGAGGGAGCGGCTGAAGTCGAACGGGAGCGATTCGGGAGGAGAAGAGAGCGAGGGTTGGAAAGGGGAAGCGAATTGGATCTTGCGTAGCCTGAGCCGGGTTGTAGAGTTTGTTGTACTCCGACGACGGAGAGATTGTCGAAAGCGAGTCGCTCCATTGAGGCAGTATTTAGCGAAGGATCGGAAAGTGAGCGTTTCGAGGTTTCCATCTGCTGATCGACGGGGAGAGATCCATCGGCGAGAGCCGTCTCTTCATAGACTAAAGCTGGAGTAGGAGAGTATCGAGGATTGTTGGCAGTTTGTTCGATAGGAGCGGGTGAAAAGTCCCCAGTGACCTCCTCCTCGATCGTTCCTCGCGCGATTTGACGAGCAGCGACCTCCTCCCGATCTCTTGCGGATCGATGACGAAGAGCGAGGGAATGAGCAGAGTGAGCCGAGAAACCGGATTCATCGCGAGCAGCGAATTCGAGAGCTTCTTGGGGAGGTTGAGGAGGAGACATCTCTTGATCGAGAGCAGGTCGCTGCACCTGAGGAGAAGCGAGAGTAGTGCGGACGGGCGATGGGGAGGGAGATCGAGGGAGTCGGGCGGTGCGGGAAGAGATACGGCGAGGTTTCTTGGGAGTTGCTTGTCGAGCTGGAGGAGTCTTCTTCCTCTTCGACTGCGGCCTTCGAGGTGAATGCGGTGAATGCGGAAGAGGTTCGGCGGGATACGAAGCAGCGGAGGAGGCGGACTCGAGCCTGATATTGGCACTCGAATGTCGACGAAGTTTCTGTTTCGATCCATAGGTTTTGCGGCCAGATGTAGCTTTCGACATTTTACCGAGAGTGCGAGGATCGGGAAGCTCGCTGTCCACAGAAGAAAGCGAAGAGCTTGATGCGTCGGCTCCAAGTCGAGTCGAATTGAGGAAAGTCATTTCCGAGAATGCGAGATCAGGTACTGAGATCGAGTCTCGTCAGCAATGGTGGTATGCAACGGTTCAAAAAGAGTGCTTACTAGCATGACCGACTCTCGTACGACTCGAAGCTTTGCCCTTGTTGAAGATACCGAGTTTCGTAGGCGGTTTGACCTGGAGAGATGAAGCGAATCAGTCATTGCGATCGACTTCGACTGACTCACTCTTCTGTTACTCACAGTCAAGCGTCCCTTCCCTACTCCCGCTGGCCTCGATAAATCCTGGATCTGTTCTCTCCCATCTTGTTCCGCCGTCTTTCTCCTCCCCTTCTTCTTTCCTCTCCTGTCTCGTCCTTCGCTCGCTTCTGATTCCGATTCCTCCTCACCACGTTCTCGTTTCTTCTTTCCCGTGATGGTCAACTTCGAAGCGGCTGCTGCTCCAGTCGCGGCAGCAGATTGAGAGCGATCTTTACGAATAAAGGCTTTGTTTCGACGCCGTTCATTTCGTGCTTCGAGGCCTGTAGGAATCATCAATATTGCTGTGCTCATCGATAAAGGAGAAAGAGGAGTCTCACGATCTTCTAGCTCATCCGCTTCTTTCTCGTTCTCAGGTTCAGTCCTCAACTTTCCCTTTCCCTTCTCCGACTTCTCCTTACTATTCTCAACCGCTTTACCTTTTCCTTTCCGCTTATTCCCCGCATCTCGTTTCCTATGATTCTCCTTCTCTCCTTCTTCAAAGTCCAACAATTCGTCGAAACCACTCGTCGTACCAACGTCCCTCTTTCGTTCGCTCCCCTTCCCTTTCTCCTTCTCCTTGCCATCCTTTCGAAGCGGTGATGAAGACTTATTGGGTAGAGAGGTGAGGCGAGGTCGCATAGCTGAGACGAGGGAGGGTTTCTTCTTGAGAGGTGCAGATTCGGGTTTCCTGATCCCGATATTCTCGTCCTTCTCCTTCTTCCTCCCTTCCGCGTGAAGCATCACTAACGCAGTATCCCTCGTCCCCTCGTCCTCATCCTCTAGTCTCCTCCTCTTTGATTCTGGTTCATTCGGATGAGGGTAAAGGTTGAGAGGTCGATCTACTAAACGAGCAGGGGGCGATCTCGATTCGTCTAATGGAGGAGGAGGTAGTTCGAAGTATCCATCTGCTTGCTTGATGCTTTGTAGATAGATCTGGACTGTCCTGCGAGGTGCAATCCCTTCGATTCGAGTGTGATTGTGGAGGTTCGGTTCAGTGAGTCGAGGAGGTGTGGGAGCGCTCGTAGAGGCTATAGGTTGCATATATATATTGTACAGAGTCGGCTAGGGTAGTTCTTTGGCGGTTCTGATATTGTGTGGTGAAGTGAAGGAAGTCAAATTGCAAACAACCTCTTTCCATCTCGACCACTTCGCTCACTTTCACTTCGACTTTTTCCAGTGCTTCGGATGCAGTCTGATGATCTTACTGAGGCGCGTCTGTAGACTCTCGCTGTCCCCCGCTTCCGCTTCGCCCAGCTTCGAATTTTTCATCTCACCAGCTCGTTTTTCCTTCGGAAACCGCTCTGCTGACTCCAGTAACTGTACAGAGGAGCTATTGACCGCTCCCGGATTCTTGAGTTACATCGTTGCTTTCTTCAGACTTGTCGTTGCTCACTCGGAGGCGAAAATACTTCGTTTCGCTCTCTTTTCTATCCCTTTGCTTCGCAGAACCGCCTCAAGGTGCTTCGGCGCTAACTGAGACTGATTTCAGCTCTGTGTATAATCTTGATCGGCAGCTGGAAGGGCACCTCTCAACGTCCTCCTCGTAGCTACTCCGACGCTTTCCTTCGCAAGAAGCATCTCTCGTCGAACCGACGCCTCTGGTCTCGCCTATGTTTCTGCACCGCTCATGACTCGGTGCGTTGGCCGAATGCGACACTACGCCAGCTCTCGAAAGGGTCCCGTCTCGCGCGACAACACGAACCGAGTTTTCGAATCTCACTCATCGCCTTTCCCTCATCCTCAATCAGCTCGTCCTCTTTGCTGGGCTTCTCCAGCGTTCTTCGTCCTCAGCATCACTTGATGGGCCCCGTCCGTAGTTGCTTCCTACTATTACATCTGATCGAATCTTGGTTCCGCTCGCAAAAAATGCGAAAAAGCTCTCGGTCGTTGCGTCTCGCGCTCATCAACCGGGATCAGTTTTCATTACTAGGTATCGATAGCGTAGGAAACGCGTCCGCTAGAAGAGGAAAGCGCAATTTATCGCCTAGCAAAGCCGGTTTTGTCGCGGTCTTTCCTCAAAGAGAAAGTGAAATTTCACCAAGTTCGCGATTTCTTCCCACTCTTCATCTACCCTCGCTCTCTCTCCATTTGTCTCTGCCATCTCAAGCTCGACCCCCTTATCTATCTCGAAGCAACTGCATCAAACCTCGAAATCGAATCTAGAGCCTCTTTCCATCTTTCCGCAATGAGCGAATCTGCATCGATAGCTACTGGTAAGCTCCTCTCTTTCTCTCTCTTCCCATTCACGAAGGATGCAAGAGAAATCACGACTGAGCGAACTTGTCTCTACAGAGCTACCTGAATTATATGGTGAGTTGTTTGCTGATCATTCTCTACCTCTCTCCCCGAGTCAGTAGTCGATGGAGCTGACTCGAACTTGTCTGGATAGACTATCTACTCAAGTTCATTCTTATCGGTAAGGCTTATACCTAGTCTAGCGGTGGTCAGAGAGGGAAGGAGGAAGAGGAAGAGGTGGGGGGCTTGAATGGATCGAAAGTAAAAGGAGGAAGGACTGCCGGAGCAAGTGGGAGACGCGTTAGTCAGCCATGATAGTATGGGGAGCTATCTGGCAGGATACGGTGCCCGGGATCGTTCAGTAACCCGCGAACTGAGGTCGAAGGAGGCTGATCATTCATTGATTTGGTGCTGTACAGGCGATTCTGGTGTCGGAAAGTCATGTCTGATGTACCATTTCCTGAACGATGGATGTAAGTCGCCATTTCGATGCGAGAACGAGACGAGAATTGACAGTTTTCGTTTTCTTTCGCAGACCGGGATCCTTCTCCTCATACTATCGGTACGCCCGCTCTAGTGATGATCACGGTCAATGACAACAGTGGCTCATCTGCTGACCGTTGTACAGGCGTTGAATTTGCGTCAACTTTGATGCGATTACCTTCGTCGAGTCCATCAAGTTCAGTCGCAGGAGCGCGGATAGCAAACTCGAAAACGCTCAAGGTACAATGCTGGGATACTGCTGGACAAGTGAGTATCCCGAAAAGCGACAGAGGCGACCAGAAAGATGGAACGGAGTTGACGAAAGTTTTCGTTTTTTCGCGTGCAGGAACGATTCCGATCTGTCACTCGAAATTACTACAGAGGTGCTTGTGGAGCTGTGATAGTATTTGATATCACATCGTAAGCACCATTCCTCACCTCTACATAAGGATCACACGGAGAGTGACCGCGAATTTCACAATTTCGCAGACGGAGATCATTCGAAAACTTGTCAAGTTGGTTGTCAGACGCGAGGGCACTAGCGAGTCCGGATCTCGAAGTTGTGCTAGTGGGGAACAAGGCGGATAGACCAGATGATGATCGACAAGTATCATATCTCGAAGCGACTCAATGGGCTCAAGATCACGGTTAGTTTACTTTGTTCTCTTCATCTCAATCAGGAACGCACGCTGAAGGCGTGGCGCGACGTGCAGGTGCTCTCTTCGTTGAAGCTTCGTCAAAGACCGGAGAGAATGTCGAACAGGTGAGCGCTCGGATCGATCAGACAATTTCGCCGAGAGAGATTGACGATCTTGACGTTCCTCACAGCCTTTCATTCTTCTAGCTCGATCACTACTCCTCGCCATCGAATCAGGACAAATCGAGCCAGATACGGCGGGTTCAGGAGTGAGTTACGGATCAAGAGAGCTCAGACGAGTGAGCAGTTGGAACAGTGTGAATGGAGGCGACGAGAAGAAGGGGATGTTCAGTGGGAAATGCTGTTAGGTTGGGTCAAGGTCGAGCTTATCAATATCCTAATGCGGCGTTCACTTCTTGTAGCTTATCACTATTTTTTTTGTACTCGAACACTTCGCAAACTTAGACTTCTTCTCACAGTCTTTCGCTTAGGATGAAACGAGAGTGAATGAGTCATTAAGGGAGATAATATTTCTACTGGGGTTTGCGAAAGACAAAGAAAACACAATAGTCCTACAATCGAGATTCTACACGGGAAAACAGTTCTCTACGCTGTCGTCTTTTTCCTACTCCACCAATGACGCTTCTCATCGACGCTTCCTCCAGCGCTTCCAACCTTCTCCGAGCCTTCTTCGTTCGACGAGGCAGGGAAGATTCCGTCTGCGGCATTGAGTTCAGCTTCAATACGAGCGGCGATAGGGTGTCGATCTCCCTTCTTGTGACGGATGTAGCGACCAGGGTAAGAAAGGATGAAGAGGTAACCAGCGATGACGATAGGGAGAGTCTCGAGGCCGTAATCTGTAAGGACTTTCCGAGGTCAGCAAGCAAACTTTCGACTGGAGAACGCAGAAGAGTGCTTACACCATGCCTCAATACTGAGGAGAGGTCCTTTTCCATTCCCTGTTCCAGTTCCGAACTCGATACACCTGAAGATACCACGAATGCTGAAATCGAAAGCGGAATTGTCAGTTTTTGCGAGAAGTTGACAAGTAAGGCCGAAAGAGGAAACCTACAGGATGAAGATGGTTCCAAGGTAGAGGGTATAGAGGCAGATCGTCCATTGTCCTTCAGGAACACCAGCTTTGCGAACTCGAACTTGGTAGATCACTATAAAGTTAGCAAGTCGATGTCAGCTATTCTGTTTCTCTTCGTATAGAACATAGGAGAGGTGGCCTACATGCAAAGATGAAGAAGATACCGAAGGAGATAATCTGAATGATGAATCCGACGAGTAGAATCGCTTTCGCGGTCGGGTAAATCGAGACGTTGTCGGATGAATAGAGGGATCCTCCCGCTCCTTGCACACAGAACGAGATTACGTCGAAGGTGACGAAGATCGCAGTGCACCATTTGGCTGAGATGGGAGACCACCGTTGACCGACGAACTGAATTAATCGACCGAAACACCTGTGAAAACGAGAACAGTCAGACGAAGATTCCTCTCTTGATCAATCGAGAGACTTACATGTAGTGGGAAGCGGCCATGAGAGCGGGACACAGGATAATGAAGAGTTCTTGGATAATGTAGAAGGTAAGTCCTGCTCCTCGTCCCGTTGGATGCTCTGCAGAGAGGATTCGAATTCCGTAGCCGACGCATTCACCCAACATAGCGATAGTGAAGGGGGTCATGTCTGTTTCGCCGAGGGAGTAAAGAGTCGTCAGTACAACTCCACAGGGAGCGAGGCGAGAGGACTCACACCACGCCTTGGTACGAATCTGCCAAAAGAGATGGCCGAAGAATGCCACTCCGAAGAGTCCGATGGCTGCACCTGCGAGAGCCTTTGAAGGATCGTATGCGTAGTATCTATAAATCAGGCCATGAGTTCGATC
>Ga0308169_10005552_pt1 | contig 11424 bp, 11 predicted proteins | sample PhyBR1_2_FD_202139 | JGI IMG/M metagenome (GOLD analysis project Ga0308169, IMG submission 202139) | Phyllosphere microbial communities from UC Gill Tract Community Farm, Albany, California, United States - DLSLSB.R1 | ecosystem: Host-associated > Plants > Phyllosphere > Unclassified | place... | reverse complement strand
AAGCGGGCGAGTTAGTAGCGGAATCTTTACGTTTGGCACAAAATGCCTTGTCTGAAATTACTGGTGAATTCAGTGCAGATGATTTATTAGGAAAAATCTTTGGATCATTCTGTATTGGAAAGTAATCTCAATTTAAGCTCATATTGCAATGAGTTCTAATAAGTTTTAATGAGAATTAAATAGCATTAAGTAATAACTACTTAGTGCTTTTTTTATGCCTTTTTATTGTTCCTCTGTGTTCTATTTGTTCATCTGGTGCTATGCTTTTTTTAGTCACTTATTAGCTACGTGGCTAAAATAATATCTAAAACTGATAGAGTGACTAATGTTATGCCGATTTCAAGTGGATTGTTTTACTCTACTGATAGAGAGATTCAAAATTTAAAACCTCAAGAAAAACGCTATTCAGTTAAAGATAAACTGAATAATGGCTTATTCATTGAGGTAAAGGAATCAGGCGTAAAGTCATGGCACTATCGTTATTCATTTAATGGCAAGCAAGAAAGACTGGTTATAGGTCGTTATCCTGATTTGTCATTAAAGGATGCAAGACAAGTTCGGGATGAATCAGCATCATTAGTGGCGAAAGGAATTTCACCCAAAAAAAACAAGGCAAAGCCAAAAGGAATTTTGTTCAAGGAATACGGCGAATGCTATCTAAATGATGTCATCAAAAAAGATCGTAAAAACCCATACAATATGATTTTGTGTTTAAACAATGATATTTACCCGATGCTTGGGCATATCGCTTTAGATCAAATCAATATTGATGATGTGCGCCGTGTGATATGGCGTAAAAAAGATCAAGGCTATGATGCAGCAGCGAACCAAGTCAAAGGCTTATTAAAGCGTATGTTTGATTACGCTATTGCGTTGGGCTTAGTTTCGTTTAATCCAGTTCTACTTATAAAAACAAGACATGTGTATAAAGCAGTACCTAGAAATCGTCATTTAAGTACAAATGAAATCCGCATTTACTACACTACCCTATTAAATTCACGCATTTACCGACCTAGAAAGTTAGGTCTTTTATTGTCATTGCTTACAGTAGTCAGGAAATCAGAGTTATTGAAGGCGAAGTGGGAGCATATCGACTTCGATCAACGTATATGGCTCATCCCTGAACCAAAGGCAGACAGTGCAACAGGTCATAGCCGTGAAATGCTTGTTTATATGTCAGATCAAGTCATAGAGATATTTAAGGAATTAAAAACGATTGCTGGCAATGAACCTTTTGTATTTGTGGGTAGAAAGTCAGGTACACATATCAGTCATAACGCATTAAACACGGCGCAAAAATCAGCACTGGCATTAACAGACTTGCCACCGTTCACAGTCCACGACTTGAGAAGAACAGCTAGCACTCATTTAAATGAGCTTGAATTTAATGAAGATGCGATTGAAAAATGCTTAAACCACACCATGCTCGGTGTACGTGGGATTTATAACAAAGCTAAGTACGCAAAATATCGTATTCGCATGATGCAGGAATGGAGCGAGTATGTTTTTAGTGTGATTCATGAACCTAATTTGATCTTTTTTAATGAAGCTAAGAGCAATAAGACAGGTTAATTGTAATTAATTGTAAATTAAACAAAGTGTTCATTTGAACAAAGTGTTCATTTGAACAATATGTTCATAAAAATTAATAACTTACGATCTATTGTTTTTAGTTAATAAAGTCAAGGATATAAGAAGAATTTTGAGTTTTTTAAGGTAAGAGAGGGAGCATGAATATTTTGATATTAATGTGTGTTAAATGATTAAAGTGGTTTTTAATAGATTTTAATAGGGATGGTAATTTTTTTATGACTCTTATAGAGTTACTTTCAGTTCATTGAAGGGTAATAAAGATTAATACTATTCAATGGGCAATAAAAAAGGAATCTAGTAATTCGACCTACTAGACCCCTTTTGTGGAACTGGTGGTATTTGGAATCTTCGACCTTTCCTCATACCTAACATTTTTAACCCTGCCCTCACGGCACAAATTAAGAAAACTAGAATGTAAACAAAGTTAAAAAAGTTATACGCAAAGTCTAATATATTTATTAGATTATGCAATATCGCATAATAAGCATAGCATTTTATTCTTCAAAGAATAATACCATACGGTAATTTTTCGTTTTATGAATATAAGTCTTTGTAAATAAATGTGTTTGTAAAATTTTTAATACTGTTTTTCTAGTACCCAAACTTGTGTCTAGGCATCCCCCTTTTATTAAGGAATGTTTAGATGAATATATCTAAAAATCAACAAGCAGAGAACAGACGCTTAATTCGTCGTAAAGAAGTTCAATTCAAGACAGGTCTAGGTGCCTCATCTATTTATGCACTGATGAAGAAAGGTAAATTTCCTAAGGCTATTACTTTATCTGAACGTCGTGTTGCTTGGCTTGAATCTGATGTGGATCAATGGATTGCTGAACGTATAGCAATCACTGAAGCCTCTATTGCAACGGTAGAGGCTTAATAATGAAAACTAATATTAAAACTCTAGTTTTAAACCATTTAGAGCAGGGTAAATCTCTTACTCAAGCCGAGGCAATTACACTATTTAATTCTTTCCGTCTGAGTTCAATTATTCACAGTTTACGTAATGCTGGGTATGACATTGCAACCCATTGGGAACGCAATTATTTAAACCCCGGCTCTCATGCAAGGTATGAACTAAAAAGTTTAACTAAAAAATAAATTAGTGATGCATTTCAAGTAAACACCTAATTATCAATGATATTAAGCCGTGGGATACATATACACGGCGATTATTCTTGCGAAGTGAAAAATGACTGATTTAACCTTAATAAATAATAAAGACCTACATGATGCTTATTCACTTGGATATATATCAATAGATTGGCTTGCAGTTTTAATTAGACAAATTGATAAAGAGCTGAAATCTATACACACAGAACTAGTAGAGCAAGGCAGCAAAGATAGTAATTTTGATGATTTGAATAAGCTCATTGCTATTACGATTTTTACTGCAGAGGAGCAACTTGAACATTTTGATTTAATTAAAAAACGATTTGAAGATGCCATAGGGCACTTGAGAACATCTCCTTTACAGTATGAGAAATTAACGGTGGGGGGAGAACATAAAATAAATAAAAAGGCGATGAAACTATGAATTCCACCGCCCCAAACTTTCATTATGACTCTCTCAAGCCTGATTTCATTTTAACGCAATGTAATACTCTAAATCCAGATGATGATGCATTTTTGCATCATCCAGTAATAGAACGTTTTGGTAGTCCTGAGCAGCCGATCTTTGTTGATCAGAGTAGCGTAAAACAGCCACTTATTTTGTCTATCTACAATGGGCAGCTTGAGCTTGTTCAATATGCTGTGATACTAGACGGCGAGAGAGTAGAAGTCACATCTGATGGAGAAAATCGGGATAAGGGACTAGCAAAGGGCTTTGCATACTACGGTAAACTGCAAAAAGATAAGCCTGTCATCATCACCTATAACCTAGAGGCATATTTTAAGATTGCTCAAACAGGTTACGCCGTTGCTTTGGTAGTATTACCCACCTTATGTAATGCCAATCTTACACAGTTCAAGCCATTTGATTTTGAGCAAATCCAATTTGTAATTAATCTGTTATCAAAGGCAGGCTATAGGCAGTTATATATGCCGGTGCGCCCTGAACATATACAGCTGGAGCCATTATTCAAAGCGTTAGAACAAAATACAGCAGTAAGATTGCTTAACCAGTTCCAAGCAGATTTTGGATGTGATTTGTCGCATTATGAGGAAGCTGAAGACGTACAGGCATTTTTTGATGAAGCTATAGAGCGTTTAAATCCAAATAAATGGGGTGAACTACTTCCATTGGTACAAGCAAGTACAATTACAGCAACAACCTACCCTATTCATGCGATACCAACCCTTGCAAGGCAAGCCATACAAGCAATATCGGAGCATGTACAAGCCCCTATTGCTATGACTGCTCAATGTGTCATAGGTGCAATTTCACACATAGCCCAAGCTTATGTTAATGCCCCCGATCCATTCAAAGAACAAGGCGAACCATGTGGATTGTTTTTATTAACGGAAGGTCAAAGCGGTAGTCGTAAAACTACAAGCAGAAACCTTGCAGATAGAGCCATCATTAAGTATGAGCATAAACAATATGAGCAATACCGCCGTGAGCTTGATCAATGGAAAAGTATGCTTGCAGGCTTAGATAAGAAAGATAAAAGTACTTTTTTAGTTGATACGCCACCCCCACATGACCCAATCACTAGATACAGCGATATAACACTCGAATCATTAGCGGGGCTATTTGTGGATGGTATTATTCAAAATGCCTCCATCTCAAGTGATGAAGCTGCTCAATTCTTTAGTGGTCATACGATGAAATCAGATACACGTAACCAAGCACTAGGCGGTTACGCGAAGTTATTCGATGATGGATCGGTGGAGCGTACAAGGTCTAAGTCTAATTTGAACGGAAGTGGACGTGCTTATGATGTACGACTGACATTTAATCTACAAGGACAGCATGAGGTTTTATCAGATGCCCTTAAGGACCCTGTATTGAGAGGACAAGGATTTTTACCTAGATTCATCTTAACAATACCTGAAAACCTAGCAGGCACACGCCTACAGGACGCATGCCATCAAGCCAATAATGCCAACCTTGACCAGAGATTAATAGCTTTCTGGAACCGGTGTGAGTATTTACTAGATGCTAGCCCTTTACCACTTACAGAAAACCAAGAAAGTGGTGGGCGTTATGTCATTCAAATGAATGATGAAGCCAAACAAATAGATTTAGATTTTTATAATGAGATTGAACGACTACAGGCTAAAGGACAGCATTATGAATATCTACAAGCATTCGCAAGTCGTGCAAGTCAATTAGCACGGCGTTTAGCGACTGTTTTCGCATACTTTGAAGGACTTAATGAAATTGATGTCAGTACGCTATCAAGTGCATGTGATGTTATGCGTCACTCACTAGGTGAATGGGCAAGGTATGCTGAAATTGAAACAGTAAAAGAGAATGATGTTGAAAAGTTGATTAAGTATCTACAACATAAATGCAAGGATGGTAAAACCAACTGCCTCCACAAAACTGTATCTATGAAGGGCGCACCCTCACATCTAAGAAAAGTAAAGGAATTTGACTCATGTTTAAATGAATTAATTGAGTTTAATTATGTTCGATTAATGGCTATAAACAGATCAACCTACATTGAGCTAAATCCCTTATTACTTAAATAGCTGCGATTTTGAGATTTTTGGCTGAAACCTTTATGACATAAGGGTTTTTATATCGCAAATAGTTTGCGATGCCAGTGCGACGTTTGCGATGTGTGCTACATGGATGAATTAAAAATCGCAAGTGTCGCATACAAATCGCAAAGATAATGCGATGCAAAAATCTATACCGGATAAGGCTTACAAATGAAAACCGCAGAATCGCAGGAAATCCTACAATAAAAGAAATATCTAAAAGTCTCTATGGATGATAGGAAGTATTATTAAATATCTTTCCATTCAAAATTTTAGATTGTCACCTCGTACGTTTTTGAATGTACTAATACCGTGGACATCATCTCTGACATTTTTTAGGTAAAACGAAAACAAAGAATTATTCAATATTTTCTAGCTCATCACCCTCCATCTGGGCCTCATTCATACGTCGTTCCATTTCGGTATTTACCTCTACTTCTAATCCACCTGAATCAATATATCGTCTACGTTGGGCAATTCTTTCGCATTCAAGGGCTAGGCGCTCTTTTTGCGCTTCATATGCTGTATTGTCATTCAGGTCATTCACCCGTTTAGTCTCATCTACGTCTTTTAAGTCTTCCAACTGGACGCCGTATAGATTCAATTCAAATTTAATGTTTTCACGTTTGTTGAAAGATAGGTTGCTGTAGGTTTCTGAAATAGATTTCAATAGTTTTAATTGGTCTTTGAGTTCTAGCATCATCGCCTTAGTAAAATATTGTTTAATTTTGTCTGAAGTAAGCAATGCAGTAAGCATGATTAATTTATCGGATAACTGATCCCCAAATTCATTATTTAAGGCGATCCGCTTGCGTGATTTTATAATCACTTCAGCCTGTTTTTTACGCCGTACTTGCGCGTCCATTAACAGATTTTTGATGTTACGTTTTTCATCTTCTACAAGTTCCTTAACGAAGTCGAATTTATATACTTCTTGGGTTACATCATTGCCGTCATGGTATTGATTTTTTTCATCTTCTAGTGAAGAAATAAAACCTTGAAACTCTTCAGTATTCGCAATATTTTTGATACCGCGCTTAATTTTTTTTAATGTGGTGTCACTTTTTTTTAGTAGCGAATCTGACCGCAACCATCCCCCATGTTTCGCCTTCAGTACGATGCTTTGGTGTGATGGGAACTCATTGCACTGTAATTCATTCTGTACCAATTCTTTCAGGTGCTTATAAGTTAGTTTGCTATTTGTCTCGTAAGTCCTTTGGATGCATAACCATAAGTCATCGCTGTATTTGTTTTGGGCGACTTTAAGCGTGACTTCATCTTCAAACTTTTTCCATCCCTCTTTTTCAGCACGGCGATAAACCGTACTTCTTGACGGAAAAGAATCAAGGTTAAATTCAGTACACAACATGTCCTTTATTTTTTCATGGTTCGGCTGTGACTTTGATTCATAACACGTACGAATTTCGGTCCATAAATCAAAATTATGGCGTCTAATACTTCTTTGATTTAAATCTGCTTTTTTGGCCATATTTAAACTTTTCAGGTTTTTATTTCAATGAATTATATTAATTTACGACTAGATACCCAGATATCTTCCTTCCCAAAAAAATCATCATGGAAAGCTCAAACTGTCGTTGCTGTTTAGCTCTGTTGCTTTAAATATAACAATATTTTTTTCTGTCCTTTATCCTCCTTTCGCAAATCTAAATATTACGCTTTGGAGATAAAATCATGAGGATGAAATTCAAATGCCTCATTTATGAGACTATTATCGTACGGTAGCACATCGGGCTTTTGGCGATATTACATACATTAAAAAGCTTTCTATACATGGATAGAGCTTTATTTACTACTGCTAATAATTTGTATAATTTAGTTTATAAGTTATTGATATATAATATTAAAAAACAAGTTGTTTTCTTTGACATTTTCTTTGACATTTTCTTTGACATTTTTATAATAAAAAATTGACTAAATATATGAAATACAATATTAATGTTTTGACATTCTCTTTGACATTTTTCCTGACAAAATATGCCTGAACATAGCAAAATATGGATAGATGACACTACCTTAAGAGTTATGACATACAAGTCAGGCTCTTTTACTTTTCAATTAGGTCTTGATCCTAATCAGGTTCAAGCAATGCTTGATCGTGTTAATGATTCACAAAACCGTTTCAATAAAATGCCAAGCCTCCCTTTAATTATTGATCAAGTACAAGATAAAGTACTTGCCAGCAGTATTTACAGTACTAACACTATTGAGGGTGGACAATTCACTGAACAAGAAACTGCAAATATTTTAAAACAAGATCCAAAAACTATTCAAAAATCCGAAGAAAGGCGGCTCACTAATTTAAAAGAATCTATCCAATGGGTAAAAAAATCCAGCTCAAAAAAATTAGCTCCGTCAAATGGTAAAGTTTTTGAACTATCTACTATGTTTCAATTGCATACGTTAGTATCTCAAAATCTTGCTGAACAGCATATCCGCTTGAGCTATTCTTACGTGTGATTACAGTCAGCCTTGAAACAATGAAGATTGTAAAAGGATTGCCGAAGTTGGATATTTAAATTTTAAGTTTTAGAGCACTAGAGTTATCTGGTGCTTTTTTACTTGCTTAGCTTGTAAATTAATGATTTATTTAAAATAAATCAGAGACTTATTGTGGAACATTGATTTTAAAATAACCTGGTGTGGGGGTTAGATATTTATTATGGAAATTTTAATTATTCTTGGAATAGGATTTATATTTTGGCTATTCACATCTACGACTAAAAAACAGGATATGAGTAATGCCGCTAAAGGTATTTCTAAGTCTTTACAAGTTATTGACCAGACTTTAGATCGTGCAAATAAAGCATCATTACAACTCATGTTTGAAACCAGATTAAAAACTTATGAACGTTCAAATCCAAGATTCAATGAAATTACATTTCGTAACTACTGTAGAGATAGAGCTGATTTAAATGAATTAGTTGAAACTGAAATTTTAAAAAGAAGAGTAGAACGTGAGCGATTGGTAGAGATTGATAGAATTAAAGAGGTTGTTCGACAGATAAACGAAGCTAGTAAGGTTATAAAAGAAGAAAATATATCTGAAGCTATTATTACAAATATAAAAAATGAAATGACTCCTGATGAAGTTAAAAAAGAGAAATTTAGAAGGATTGATGAAGCTATTCTTGAACGCAAGCAAGCTGAAAAAAAACAAGAAAAGGTTAACGAGTTAAAGAACAAGGAAGTAGAGAATAAACAAAAAGAGATAGATGCATTAAAGAATCAGGAAACTAATGTAAGAAAAGATATTATAAATAATGAACGAACCCTCATTCCTAAGGAAATAAAGAAAAAAATAGTAGAATCAAAAACTCCCACTGAGCCAAATTTAATATTCGATCAATCTAAAAAAACGAATTCAGATGATAGCAATATATTTTTCTCTACTTCGAAACTAGGTAGAGTATTTGGAATTAAGGCTAAACCTGATTTATTTGATTATTTAGTAAAGTTAAATTATTTAGAGTATAAAAATAAAAAATACGAATTAACCAAGAATGGGTTGATAGTTGGAAAATATAGTATTGCAGATGATGGTGCACAATTTCCAGTATGGAATATAAATAATATAACTGAGGTAATTCAATCGTTTACTAAAGAAAAATATTTGAACTTTGGTTCATTTAATGCATTTTATCATTTGACTCATATAGATAATTTAGAAGGGATTTTTGAAAAAGGTTTATTTTGTCATGCCAACAAGCATGATTATATTGATTTGAGTAATATTGATGTAAATTCGCGTCGAGATAAAGTTGAAAATATTCATAAAAACAAGATTCATGATTATGTCCCTTTCTACTTTAATGTAAAAAATGCAATGCTTTATGCGGTACAAAAAAGAGTTGGAGAAAATGTAGTTATATTGGAAATGGATAAGAGCTTATGCTATCGACCTTATACTATTTTTTGTGATCGTAATGCAGCAACATATGAGGCAAATTTTACTCCATACAAAAAAGATCTTAATCAATATGATTGGACAATAATTTTTAGTGAAAATTGGACAAACAATGGTGTACAAAATTTAGTACAAAAACAGAAAATGATGGCTGAATGTCTAGTTAAAACTCATGTATCGCAATCTTACATTAAAGTAGTTCATTGCCAAACTATTGAAATAGCTTACACAGTCAGAAATCTAGCAAATCAATACTGTATGGATATTGATATTAGAGTCTCACCAGAACTATTTTTTTAAAAATCAAAACCGCTTTGATATTTTTTTTGCTTTGCATTTTGTTTGTAAGCAAAAATTTTTTCCAATGTTGCTGGGCCAATTCCTTTCAAATTTATAAGTTGATTGACTTGGCATATTGATGGATTAAATTTCATGCCTTCTAGTAACGTCTCTAAATATTGTTTTTGTATTTTAGTTTCTTTAGACAGAAGATCTATCTCACCTTCATGATTTAATAAAAATTGTTTAATCTCATCATATAAATCATCATTAGCTTTTGGATCAAACTTATAAACTTCTATATCTAAATCTATCTCATCTAAATGATTTTTCATAATTTCAATAGATTTTTCTGGCGTAAGGCCACCATGAGATGCACCCAGTAAAGGAAATGCAATGGAAGTAATGCCTTTTTCTTTAAATGTATTTTTGAATTTGATTAATCCAGTATGTAAATATTCTTCTTTTGACGGTAATTTCCATAAGGTTTTCGTTGGGAAGTTCAAAATCCAACGTTGATCATTTTTATGTAATAAAAGTAATCCTGGTTCTAATAATCCTTTTTCACAAATCTCTTTATATTTACTGAACATCTCAGGAAATCGAAGACGACATTCTAAAGCAATGCCAGCACCCATAACGCCTTCACAATTTACGGTATTCACAATTGTCTGCGCTTTGCTATTCCAGATATTCCCTGTGATAATTTGTATTGTCATAAGAAAAACATGTTGTAATTTATAGTCATATTATGAGTTATATAATCTTATTTGGGGAGAGGAAATTTTGGTTGAATCGCTAATAACTCAATTTATTGAGCCTGACACAAGATTTTTTATTTTTGATAGTAAAAGTGATCATTTGATTTACGGCGATAAGGACTTTGATGAATATCATTGGGACCAGGCAAGGTATAATAAGCCCCGAATAGGTGATTTTTTCCTATACAGAAGGCCTCAAAAGGCATCTGAAGTTAAAGGTCAATTTTATATATATGGTCTCGGAAAAATAAAAAGCATTCAGAGTATCAATAATGCAGATGATGCTACCCAGAAAAAGAGAGACAAACATGTCATTGCTCACGTAGAGCAAGGTATACGTTTCAAGGACCCAATTTTACAATCTGACTTGGAAGACTTTGAGTGGACCTTTAAGAAACGAGGAAATACCTGGGAACATTTTTTTCAACAATATGGCATGAACGAGATTAATCAAACTGATTTTATTGCCTTATTGAAAATGGGCTTAGAAAATCAATTTGATGCTTTAGATATGTCTTCAGTAGAAGAAGATATTGATTATCGCGTTGAAGATAAAAGAGCAAATGTAAAAATTCGAGGCAAGGACCAACGTGATTTCTCTTTGCAAGTTAAATTAAACTACCAATACCGCTGTGCTATTTCGGGTATTACTTCCAAAGAATTTCTTATCGCCTCCCATATCATTCCCTGGGCAGTAGATTGGGATAATCGTAAGAATCCGTTTAATGGCATTTGCTTATCATCGTTATTAGATACGGCCTTTGATAAAGGCTATATAACTATAGATCAATATTACAGAGTTGTTATATCGGATAAGGTCAAAGAGGATAAAGTTTTATTTGAGTATTTGAAGCAATACGAAGGTAAAAAATTAGAAGTCCCTAAGCAATATTTACCTAAGCAAGATTTCCTTGAATGGCATCGAAATAGGTTTATTAATAATTAACGTTAATTCATTAATCCATATTTCTACTCATAAAATGAATGTGCAGGCTAGAAACTTAAAAAGCCCTACCCTGACATAAACAGTCACCAATTAGGCACTCATTTGAATAAATGTTTTTAAATTCATGTTTTATATAAAATTAATAATCTAAATTACGTTCTGTATTGGAAAGTAATCCAATCGATTTAAAAGAAAAGCCCTCAATTGAGGGCTTTTCTTTAAGCAATTTTCTTATGCCAAACTATCAGTGCAAGACACAGTAAACC
>Ga0308169_10005551_pt1 | contig 11425 bp, 8 predicted proteins | sample PhyBR1_2_FD_202139 | JGI IMG/M metagenome (GOLD analysis project Ga0308169, IMG submission 202139) | Phyllosphere microbial communities from UC Gill Tract Community Farm, Albany, California, United States - DLSLSB.R1 | ecosystem: Host-associated > Plants > Phyllosphere > Unclassified | place... | reverse complement strand
CGCGCGAATTTTTCAGCGGCCATACGGTGCAAACGCTGGCCCTGGGTGGCGGCTGCATGCTGCTGGCGGCCGTATTGACGCTGGCGGTGACGGACAAAGCGGACTAAAACCTGCGCCACCTTTTGCGCGCCTGTCGTATCGTAACGTTTTACTAACAAACGCACGCAACCACAGGAGCGAAGCATGACGATTCAGACCGTGGCGACGACGCCATTCGCCGGCCAGCGTCCGGGCACCTCGGGCCTGCGCAAGAAGGTGACCGAGTTTCAAACGCCGGGCTACCTCGAGAATTTTGTCGAAGCGATTTTCCTGACCCTGGGCGACTGCAGTGGCCGCACCCTCGTGCTTGGCGGCGACGGGCGCTACTTCAACCGCGATGCGATCCAGACGATTTTGCACATGGCCGCTGCCCACGGCGTGGCGCGCATGCTGGTCGGGCGCGGCGGCATCCTGTCGACGCCGGCGGTGAGCTGCGTGATCCGCAAGCACGGCGCCTTCGGCGGCATCGTGCTCTCGGCCAGCCACAACCCGGGCGGCCCGGATGGCGACTTCGGCATCAAGTACAACATCGAGAACGGCGGCCCGGCACCGGAGAAGGTCACCGAGGCGATCTTCGCCCACACGCAAAGCCTGTCGTCTTACCGCATCAGCGACGCGCCGCCGGTCAACCTCGATACCATCGGCAGCACCCAACTAGAAGGCATGCAGGTCGAGGTGATCGACCCGGTGGCCGACTACGCCGAACTGATGGGGCGCCTGTTCGACTTCGACGCCATCCGCGCCCTGTTCCAGCGCGGCTTCACGATGAAATTCGACGGCATGAGCGCCGTCTCCGGCCCGTATGCCAAGGCGATCATCGAAGGTGTGCTCGGTGCACCCGCCGGCACGGTCATCAACGGCGAGCCGCTGGAAGATTTTGGTGGGCACCATCCCGACCCGAACCCGGTGAATGCGGCAGAACTGATCGCCCTGATGAACGGCCCGGATGCGCCGGACTTCGGCGCGGCGTCCGACGGCGACGGCGACCGCAACATGATCGTCGGGCGCGGCATCGCGGTGACGCCTTCGGACAGCCTGGCCATCATCGCCGCGAACGCCAGACTGGCGCCCGGTTATGCCGCCGGCATCGCGGGCATCGCGCGTTCGATGCCGACGTCGACGGCCGCCGACCGGGTCGCCGAAGCGCTCGGCATCGCCTGCTTCGAAACGCCGACCGGCTGGAAGTACTTCGGCAACCTGATGGACGCCGGCATGGTCACGCTCTGCGGCGAAGAAAGCTACGGCACCGGCTCGAACCACGTGCGCGAAAAGGATGGCCTGTGGGCCGTGCTGTTCTGGCTGAACATGCTGGCCGCCACCGGCAAATCGGTCGAGCAGCTGGTGGGCGAGCACTGGGCGCGCTTCGGCCGCAATTATTATTCGCGCCACGACTACGAAGCCGTCGACGCCGCCGCGGCGGACGCCATGATGACCGCGCTGCGCGAGAAGCTGCCGAAACTCGCCGGCCAGACCCTGGGCAACTATCGCGTTTCGCTGGCCGACGATTTCGTCTACACCGACCCGGTCGACGGCTCGATCGCCTCGAAGCAGGGCGTGCGCATCGTCATGCTCGATGGCTCGCGCATCGTGTTCCGCCTGTCCGGCACCGGCACCGAAGGCGCGACCATCCGCGTCTACCTCGAACGCTATGAGGCCGACCCGGCGCGCCACAATCTCGAAACCCAGCAGGCCTTGTCCGGCCTGGTCGCGATTGCCGACGGCGTGTCGGAACTGCGCCAGCGCACCGGCCGCAAGCAGCCGAGCGTGATCACCTGATTTTCACTTTTACAGCGACCCTCCATGAAACTACCCGCACTTGCCGTCTCCCTGCTGCTCGCCTTCAGTCCGGCCCATGCTGCCGCACCGTGGGCGGCGCCGGGCAAACCTTTCGCCTGGGAGAACGCGACCGTCTATTTCCTGCTGACGGACCGCTTCAACAACGGCAATCCGGATAACGACCACGCCTACGGCCGCCGCAACGATGCGGCGAAATTGCGCGGCTTCATGGGAGGCGACTTCGCCGGCATCACGGCAAAGATCAAGGAAGGGTATTTCAACGAGCTGGGCGTGACCGCGCTCTGGATCACGCCGCCCGTCGAGCAGATCCACGCCGGCACCGACGAGGGCACGGGCAAGAGCTACGGCTTCCACGGCTACTGGGCGCGCGATTTCACCGCCATCGACGCCAACCTCGGCACCGGGGAAGAGCTGCGCACCCTGGTCGATACCGCCCACGAGCACGGCCTGCGCGTGCTGTTCGACGTGGTCATGAACCATACGGGGCCGGTGACGGACGCCGATCCGGCATGGCCGGCGGACTGGGTGCGTACCGGCCCTACCTGCACTTATAAAGATGCGCGCACGACGATCGACTGCACGCTCGTGAAAAACCTGCCCGACATCCGCACCGACAGCAACAAGCCGGTCGCGCTGCCGCCCGCGCTGGTCGAGAAATGGAAGCGCGAAGGCCGCTACGAGCGCGAAGTGAAGGAGCTCGACGTCTTCTTCAAGCGCACCGGCTATCCGCGCGCGCCGCGCTACTACCTCATCAAATGGCATGCGGACTGGGTGCGCAAATATGGCGTCGACGGCTTCCGCGCCGACACCGTCAAGCACACCGAGCCGGGCGTGTGGAAGGACCTCAAAAAGGTCGCGAGCAGCGCCTTCGAAGACTGGAAGAAGGCGAATCCGTCGAAGAAGCTGGGCGACCTTCCGTTCTACATGACGGCCGAGGTCTACAACTACGGCATCCAGCACGGCCGCGCCTTCGACCTGGGCGGCGTGACGGTGGATTATCCGGCCCAGGGCTTCGACAGCATGATCAACTTCGCGATGAAGACCGATGCAACGGAGCCCTACGAAAAGCTGTTCAGCGACTATTCGGCGGCGCTGCAGGGACCGATGAAGGGGTATTCTGTCCTGAACTACGTCAGCTCGCACGACGACGGCGAGCCTTATGACGCGTTGCGCCAGCGGCCGTATGAGACGGCCAATAAACTGCTGCTGGCGCCGGGCGCCGCGCAGATCTACTACGGCGACGAAACCGCGCGTCTCCTGAAAGTGGAGGGCGCCGAGGGCGACGCCACGCTGCGCTCGTTCATGAACTGGGACGAGCTGGCCTCCAACGCCCAGCGCGGCCTGAACCGTGTGGCCGACGTGCGCGAACACTGGGCCAAGCTGGGGCGCTTCCGCCAGGCGCATCCCGCCGTTGGTGCCGGCGTGCACCGCATGATCCAGCACTATCCGTACACGTTCAAACGCACCTATGAAAAGAATGGCGTCGTCGACCGCGTCGTGATCGCGTTGGGACTGCCGCTGGACAAGCCGACGGCCGTGCCGGTGCGGGGCGTATTCCTCGACGGCCAGACCGTGCGCGACGGTTATTCCGGAAAGACGGCGGTGGTCAGGAATGGGATGGTGCAGTTCGATGCGCGCTATCCGGTGGTGCTGATCGAGTAGGGTGGTCGGCTCCACCCGGTTGCGTGAACATCCGCGGCCTTGACGCCGCCCACGCGTAACGCCCGCATGACACGCGGCTCCTGTTCAATGGCCCGGGGTTTCAGGCACTGGCTGAACGCGTGGGCGGCGCACACGCTACAGATGTGCAGATGCCAGCGTGGAGCCGACCACCCTACATCGCATATGGCGCATGCGCCGCAACTGCGGATGGCTGCGTAGGGTGGCCGGCTCCACCCGGTCGCGTGAACGTCGGCGGCTTGAACGCCCCGCCCACGCGTAACGCGCGCATGACACGCGGCCTGCCGTTCACTGCCCCGAGCTTTCGAGCACTGGCTGAACGCGTGGGCGGCGCACACGCTAACGATGCGCAGCCTGACGGGTGGAGCCGACCACCCTACGCTGCGCAACGGCGCCACGCAGCAGTGTTGGCCCATGGCGCCAGTTGCCCCGGACAAGCGCGCCGCATGAAAGCTTCGCTCGCGCTAAAGTAAATGATTCATCCATTTACCTGAACAGGAGTTTCCATGCAAAAGCGAACACTTGGGGACCTCGAAGTCTCGGCGCTCGGCCTGGGCTGCATGGGCATGAGCTTTGCCTATGGCCCGGCGCCGGACAAGGGGGCGATGATCGCCCTGATGCGTGCGGCGGTCGAACGCGGCCTGACGTTTTTCGACACGGCCGAGGTGTACGGCCCGTTCATCAACGAGGAACTGGTCGGCGAAGCGCTGGCGCCGCTGCGCGAACAGGTCGTTATCGCGACCAAGTTCGGCTTCGCTCCCGGTGGCGAGGGCGGGCCGCGTTGGACGGGGCTGGACAGCCGCCCGGAGCATATTCGCGCCGTGGCCGAGGCTTCCCTCAAGCGCCTGGGGATTGAGACGATCGACCTGTTCTACCAGCACCGGGTCGACCCGAACGTACCGATCGAGGACGTGGCGGGCGCCGTTGGCGAGCTGATTCGGGAAGGGAAGGTCAAGCACTTCGGGCTGTCCGAGGCGGGCGCGGCTACCATCCGCCGTGCGCACGCGGTCCAGCCTGTGACGGCGCTGCAAAGCGAATACTCGCTGTGGACGCGCGAGCCGGAGGCCGAGATCCTGCCGACGCTCGAAGAACTCGGCATCGGTTTTGTGCCATTTAGTCCGCTCGGCCGCGGCTTTCTGACCGGGAAGATGGATGAGACAACGCAGTTCGACAGCGCGGACCTGCGCAACAGCCTGCCGCGCTTCACCGTCGAGGCGCGCAAGGCGAATGCGGTGCTGGTCGATTTGCTGGCCCGCGTTGGGCAGGAAAAGGGCGCGACACCGGCACAGGTTGCATTGGCCTGGCTATTGGCGCAAAAGCCCTGGATCGTGCCGATTCCGGGCACGACCAAGCTCAACCGGCTGGAGGAAAACATCGGTGCGGCATCGCTCGAACTGACGGTCCAGGACCTCGCGGAGATCGACCAGGCCGCCTCGACAATCAGGGTGGAAGGTGCGCGCTATCCCGAGAGCATGGCGCGCATGGCCAAGGGGTGACAGGTGGGCGCCGGGCGGCCGCATCCGTGGCTGGCCTGCAAGCTTGTCCGTTCGACACGACCCATGTAAACATTGTTATTGGAACGTTGTAACGAGCCCACCTTTCCTTGTCGTAATATTCATAACGGGTTGCATATCCTGTTGAGCAACGGCCGTTGGCACTCTGTAGGAGTTATCTTACGGAAACTCATCGCTATGTGTCCGTGACCGGTCTGCATGGCTAACGCTAACGTAGAACAACTGGCTCACCTCATGAATATGTCGAACTTCAAGATTGGCGCACGGCTCAGCGGCGCCTTTGCAACCCTCATGGTCTTGCTTGGCGTCGTGCTTTTCAGTGCCCTGTGGCAGCTCGGCCGAATCGATGAGGCCAAGACCACCATGGTGGGTGCGCACTCCAAGGCCAAGCTTGCTGCCGCGTGGCGCGAGGGCATCGCCACCAACAGCGTACGGACGCTTGCCAAAGCCAAAACGAGCGACCCGGCCGAAGAGCAGGCGCTCGACAGCGAAATGAAAGCGGTCAGCGCCCAGATCAGCAAGGTGCAGGAAGAGCTCACCGGCCTGGTGTCGAGCGACAAGGGCAAGCAGAATTTGAAGATCGTCGCCGAGCGGCGCAAGGTGTACACCGAAGTGCGCAATGAAACGTTCAGGCGCAAGGCCGAGCAGGGCATGACTGACGAGATCAGGAAGACGATCGACGGCAAGCTGCTGCCTGCAATGAAAGACTACCTGGCCTCGGTCGAGAATGTCGCTGCTTACCAGGATGAGCTGTTCGCGGCGGCGAACAGGCGCATCGACGAAGTGTACGCGGATTCACGGACATTCCTGATCGCGCTTGGGGTGTTTGCGCTTGCATGCGGGGTCGCATTGGGAATCCTGCTCACCAGGAGCATCACGCGTCCGCTCGCGCACGCAGTGGCCCTGGCCCAGCAGGTAGCGTCGGGCGACCTGACTGCGGATATCCGCGTGTCGTCCAAAGACGAAGTGGGCGTGCTGCTGTCGGCATTACAGCGCATGAATGAAAACCTGCTGAAAACCGTTTCCGAAGTGCGCACCGGTACCGACACCATTGTCTCGGCTTCCCAGCAAATTGCCGCCGGCAACCTGGACTTGTCGGCCCGCACGGAACAGCAGGCAAGTTCGCTCGAAGAAACGGCGTCCTCGATGGAGGAGCTGACCAGTACCGTACGCCAGAATGCCGACAACGCACGCGAAGCAAACGCGCTGGCGCAGAACGCCTCCGGGATTGCCACGCGCGGCGGCACGGTCGTCTCCCAGGTTGTCGAAACGATGGCCTCGATCAATGAATCGTCAAAGAAGATTGCAGACATCATCGCGGTGATCGACGGCATCGCCTTCCAGACCAACATCCTGGCGCTCAATGCCGCGGTCGAGGCCGCACGCGCCGGCGAGCAGGGGCGGGGATTTGCCGTGGTCGCATCGGAAGTGCGCAACCTGGCGCAACGGTCGGCGGCCGCAGCCAGGGAAATCCGCGGCCTGATCACCGACTCGGTCGCCAAGGTAGAAACGGGCGGACATCTCGTCGAACAGGCGGGCGCCACCATGCAGGAGATTGTCCAGGGTATTTCCCGTGTTACCGACATCATGTCCGGCATCGCCAGCGCGAGTGCCGAACAAACGCTGGGCATCGAGCAGGTCAATGCGGCGATCACGCAGATGGACGACGTCACCCAGCAGAATGCGGCCCTGGTGGAAGAGGCCGCGGCGGCTGCGACTTCGCTGGAGGATCAAGCCGCAACCCTGGCGCAGCTGGTCAGCACCTTCAAGCTCGACAGCAGCGCTGATGGCGACTACAACGCGGCGCAGCGCGCGCCTGGCGGCCGTGTGGTCGCGCAGGTTGCAGCGTCGCGGCGTCTCGCCCTGGGCTGACCAAGCCGGAACCGGCCGCCAGGCGGCGGCCGGACAGGGGTCAGGGCGCCCTGAAAACGCTCAGGCAAACAGCTTCTCGCGCGCCATGGCGCCGATTGCCACGGTGGCCGGATGGCTCATGCGCCGCTCGGTGGTAATCGCGTAGACCTGTTCGGCAACGGCGTCGATCTGTCCCAGTGCTACCACCCCGTATTGCGCGCACACCTGTGCAGCGATGACGGCCGGTGCGAAAAATACGCCTGCGCCAGACTGGCCGAAGGCCTGCATCATGGCACTGTCGTCGAATTCCCCGACCACGCGCGGATGGACCTTGATGCGCTCCAGCCACTGCAGCAGGCGGTGGTAGATCGCAATATCTTCGCCGGGCAACAGCATGGGCGCGTTGTGCAGGCAGACCGGGAAATCGTCGCCCAGTTGCGCGGCCAGCGACGCCGTCGCGAACGCCGTCATCGGGCTCTCCCCCAGCAGGTGGTTGTAGGCGCGCACACTGAAATGCGCCGGGATCGGCCGGTCGGCAATGACCAGGTCGAGACGGTGGATGGCGAGTTCTGCCAGCAAACTGTCGAGCCTGCCTTCGCGGCAAACCAGCCTGACCGGTTGCGCAAGCTTGAGGGCCGGTTCCACCAGGCGGCAGGCGATCAGCTTGGAGACCGAGTCCGCGCAACCCACGCGAAAGGGCGTCGCCGTGGTGAAGGTCTCGTCGCGCACGAGTTCGAGCAATGCGTCGCCGGTGGCGAAGATGTCGTCGGCGTAATGCACCATCCGGCGGCCGGTCTCGGTCAACTCGAGCTTGCGTCCGACGCGGCGAAACAGTTGCACCCCGAGGGTTGCGGCAAACTCCGACAGCTGTCCGGAAATCGAGTGAGGCGTCACGTGCAGTTGCGCGGCTGCCTTGGCGATGCTGCCAGTCTTGGCGACCATCCAGAAATAACGCAGGTGCTTGTAGTTGAGCAAAGGACAGCTCCTCGTGATACATCGGAAAAATCGATCTTACGCGAAAAAATATTCGATTTGTTCGATGTATCGTGCGCTCCTATAGTGAAGTCTCACCTACAGGAGAACGATCATGCACATGAGCATCCAGACCAACGGCTTCACGATGACCACTGCCTTGCGCGCCTACACCGAGCAGCGCCTGGCTACTGCGCTGGGCTGGGCCCGGCACCACATGCGCAAGCTGGCGGTGTCGCTGTCCGACATCAACGGCCCGCGCGGCGGCGTCGACAAGCGCTGCCGGATCCAGGTCCAGCTCGACGGCGGCCGGGAGGTCATCGTCGACGATGTCGACGCCAACCTGTACGCCGCGATTGATCGTGCCGTCGACCGCGCCGATCGCGCAGTCGTAAAAAAGGTCGGGCGCGCGCGCCAGTTCGTTCGTACCCGCGCGCCGGCCCAGCAGGGGCAGTTGGCGACGGGCGGCCTGCACGATCCGGCACTTGACGAAGCCGACGCGGGCGCCGATGACTTCCGGGAGCGTTAAATGAATGGCCTGGAAAGCATCGCAAGCGGCCCGATGTGGGCTGGCTTCGTCGGCTTCGTGCTGGTCATGCTGGCCCTCGACCTGTTCGTCTTCGGAGGTAACAAGGCGCACAAGGTCAGCGTCAAGGAAGCCGGCATCTGGTCGCTGGTCTGGGTCAGCCTGGCGCTGCTGTTCAACGGCGGCCTGTGGTGGTACCTGACAGGGACGGCCGGCGCGGAGATCGCCGACCAGAAGGCGCTCGAGTTCTTCTCGGGTTACCTGATCGAGAAGGCACTCTCCGTCGACAACGTGTTCGTGTTCCTGCTGATCTTCAGTGCCTTCCAGGTGCCGCAGCAATACCAGCGACGGGTACTGATCTACGGCGTGCTGGGCGCGATCGTCATGCGGGCCATCATGATCAGCGCAGGTGCATGGGTCGTGAGCGAATTCAGCTGGGTGCTCTACCTGTTCGGCGCGTTCCTGCTGTTCACCGGCATCCGCATGCTGGTCGCCGTCGACGAGGAGCCGGATGTGGCGAACAACCCGGTGCTGCGTTTCGCGCGCAGGCATTTGAAGGTGGCGCAAGGCGACCACGGGGAGAAGTTCTTCGTGTCCAAGGGCGGGGCGCGCTACGTGACGCCGCTGTTCCTGGTCCTGATCCTGATCGAGGTGACCGACCTGGTATTCGCGGTTGACTCGATCCCGGCGATCTTCGCCATCACGACCGATCCGTTCATCGTGTTCACGTCGAACATGTTCGCGATCCTGGGCTTGCGTGCGCTGTACTTCCTGCTGGTGGACGTGGCCGACCGCTTCCACTTGCTGAAATACGGCCTGGCGATGGTGCTGACCTTCATCGGTACCAAGATGCTGATCATGCCCTGGTATCACGTGCCGGTGCAGGCATCGCTGGCGGTGGTGGCGGTACTGATCGCTGGCAGCTGTATTGCGAGCCTGTTTATTACGCAGAAGGACAGCGGCAAATAAGGCGGCGGCCATTAGCGGGCCCGGACGTGGGCCTGCTAATGGCAATCAAACAATGCTATCCTGTGCGGCTTCAAGGTATCCCAGCCGAAGCCAGGCCGTAAATCAAGCTGTAAAGCCGCATCGATGATCACCGAACCAGACACCGAACAAAAATCCAGCCGTGCCTCCTACGCCGACGGCCCGCGCCTGCTGGCCGACATCGGCGCCACCCACGCCCGCTTCACGCTCGAGACCGCGCCCGGCGTCTTCCGCCAGACGGCGGTCCTGCGCTGCGACGAGTACAGCGGCATCGTCCCGCTGCTGAACGCGTATCTCGCCGCCGGTCTCACCGAGCAGAAGGGCGAGCGCATCACACACGCGGCATTCGCCATGGCCAATCCGGTCAGCGGCGACCTGGTGCGCATGACGAACCGCGACTGGCAGTTCTCGACCGACGAAGTGCGGCGAGCGATGGGCTGGTCGACGCTGGTCATCGTCAACGACTTCACGGCGCTGGCGATGGCGTTGCCGGGCCTGCAGGCGGGCGACGTGCTGCAGGTCGGCGGCGGCAAGGCGCAGCCGCACGCGGTTGCCGGCGTGCTCGGCGCCGGCACCGGTCTCGGCGTATCTGGCGTGATCCCGACCGCCGACGGTTTCGTCACCCTGGGCAGCGAAGGCGGCCACGTCAACTTCGCCCCGAGCGACGAGCGCGAGTTCGCGATCCTGCAGTACGCCTGGCGCGAGTGGCCGCACGTGTCGAACGAGCGCATCCTCTCCGGGCCCGGCATGGAACTGGTGTACCGCGCGCTCGCCGAACGCAACGCCGTAGAAGCGCCGGCACGCACGGCCGCCGAGATCGTGGCCTGCGCGCTCGATGAACACGACGCGCTCTGCCTCGAGGTGCTGGAATGCTTCGCCGGCATGCTGGGCAGCGCGGCGGCCAACCTGGCGGTGACGCTGGGCGCCTTCGGCGGCATCTTTATCGGCGGCGGCATCGTGCCGCGCATCGCGCAGTGGTTCGCGAATTCTCCGTTCCGCGCGCGCTTCGAGGCGAAAGGGCGCTTCACCGATTACCTGGCGCAGATCCCGACCTATGTGATCATGACGCCCAATCCCGCCTTGCGCGGCGTGTCGACAATTTTGTCCGAACACCTGCGCGGGCGCAGCGGCGCCAACACCCTGATGGAGCGCGTCCAGCACCTGCAGCACGAACTCTCGCCGGCCGAGCAGCGCGTCGCCGCGCTCGTGCTCGAGCATCCACGCAAGGTGCTGTCCGATCCGATCGCCGAAATCGCGCGCCTGGCCGACGTCAGCCAGCCGACCGTGATCCGCTTCTGCCGCTCGCTCGGCTTCCAGGGCCTGGCCGAGTTCAAGCTGAAGTTCGCCGGCAGCCTGACGGGATCGATCCCGGTGCGCCACAGCCAGGTGCGCATGAGCGACAGCACCCATGATTTGTCGGCCAAGGTGATCGACAACACCGTGTCCGCGATTTTGAAATTCCGCGATGGCCTCGACGTGCATGCGATCGACCGCGCGATCGCGCTATTGCGCAATGCCGGCAAGGTCGAGTTCTACGCGATGGGCAATGCGCGCGTCGTCGCGCTCGACGGCCAGCACAAATTCTTCCGCTTCCGCATCCCGACCACGGCCCATGGCGACGCCCATTTGTTCCAGCTCGCCGCCGAACTCTTGAGCCCGAACGACGTCGTGATCGCGATTTCGACGGCGGGGCAGGCGCCCGAACTGCTGTCGGCGGTGGACGCTGCGCGCCGCGTCGGCGCCAGCGTGATTGCGATTACCAGCAGCAAATCGGCGCTGGCGAAGAAGGCGGACGTCTGTCTCGCGGTCGACCATGCCGAGGACAGCACGGTCTTCCTGTCGATGATTTCGCGGATCCTGCAGCTGCTCCTCATCGACATCATGGCGGTCGGGATTTCGCTGGGGGCGCAGGCCGGGCAGGATGGGGATATCGAGGCGCGCAAGCTGCTGATTTCGCACCTTGATGTATGAGGACGTGGGCTAAGAAGTCGGCGTGCTTTGGCGTGGCGAATATGTGCGGGGAGGTCTGCACACGTCTGCTATCGGGCCAGAAGCGGAC
>Ga0308169_10005550_pt1 | contig 11425 bp, 9 predicted proteins | sample PhyBR1_2_FD_202139 | JGI IMG/M metagenome (GOLD analysis project Ga0308169, IMG submission 202139) | Phyllosphere microbial communities from UC Gill Tract Community Farm, Albany, California, United States - DLSLSB.R1 | ecosystem: Host-associated > Plants > Phyllosphere > Unclassified | place... | reverse complement strand
TGCCTGCCGCCGCGGGAATGGTAGGGCCGTAAACCAGCTCATGGAATCTGTGGCTGCACCATAAAGGGCGATTTTTTGGATTGAATCCCTTATTATATGGGAATTGCCTTCCTCAACCGGTTTTACCTGGACGCTTCATGTCTTCACTGTATCAAAACTCCCCCACTTCCGCCGAGCAGGATGCACGCCTCGCACTTCTTACCGAATGGCTGAGTTCGCTTGACCTCGTGGAAACCGGTTCGCGCCGTCCGGCCTCCTCCGATGCCAGCTTCCGCCGTTATTTCCGCCTCGATGTGGCACCAAAGCTACGCGGCAAACTCGGCGACACCCTGATCGCGATGGACGCGCCGCCCGAGCGCGAGAACGTGCCCGCCTTCATCCACGTCCAGGGCCTGCTGCATGAAGCCGGCGTGACGGTGCCGGCCATCGTCGCGCGCGACGTCGAGCGCGGCTTCCTGCTGCTGTCCGACCTCGGCACCACGACCTACCTCGCCCGCCTCGATGCCGACAACGCCGCCTTCATGTATTCGGACGCGGTCGACGCCCTGATCAAATTCCAGTTGCACAGCCAGCCGGGCGTGCTGCCCGAGTTCGACCGCGCCTTTGCCTTGCGCGAGATGAACCTGTTCCCGGAGTGGTACATCGGGCGCCACCTGAACGTCACGCTCACCGACGTCCAGCAGGCCCAGCTCGACAAAGTGTTCGAGACGATCACGGCGAACGTGCTGGCGCAGCAGCAGGTGTTCATGCACCGCGATTTCCACTCGCGTAACCTGATGTTCCTCGACCAGGGCAACCCGGGCGTGCTCGACTTCCAGGATGCCGTCTACGGTCCCGTCACCTACGACCTCGGCTCGCTGCTGCGCGACGCCTACATCCAGTGGGACGAAGAGATCGTGCTGGACTGGGTGGTGCGCTACTGGCAAAGCGCCAAGCAGGTCGGCCTGCCGGTCAATCCGGACATCGACGCGTTTTATCGCGACTTCGAATTCATGGCCCTGCAGCGCCACCTGAAAATCCTCGGCATCTTCTGCCGCCTGAACTACCGCGACGGCAAGGCCATCTACATGGGCGACCTGCCGACCGTGTTGGACTACGTGCGCAAGACCGCCAACCGCTACACCGAACTCAAACCTTTGAGCCGCCTGCTCGACGCGTTCGAGGACAAGGCGCCGCAATTCGGCTACACCTTCTGAGCCCATTTCCAGGAAGCCCATGAAAGCCATGATTTTCGCCGCCGGCCGCGGCGAGCGCATGCGTCCGCTGACCGACGCCTGCCCGAAACCCCTGCTGAAAGTGCGCGGCCGTCCGCTCATCGAATGGCATATCCTGAACCTGGTGCGTGCCGGGATCGTCGACATCGTCATCAACCACTCGCACCTCGGCCACATGATCGAGGAAGAACTCGGCGACGGCAGCCGCTACGGCGCGCGCATCGTGTATTCGCACGAACCGACCCCGCTGGAAACGGCGGGCGGCATCGCCAACGCGCTGCACCTGCTGGGCAATGAGCCCTTCCTGGCCGTGTCGGGCGACATCTACGCCCCGTATTTCGATTTCTCGCAGGCGCTCGATGCCCTGCCCGACCTCGATATGGTCGGCCAGCCGATCCCACTCGAAAAACGCGACATCGCCTGGCTCTACCTGACGCCGAACCCGTGGCACAACCCGGACGGCGATTTCGCCCTCGATATGTACACGCTCGCCAATGAGGGCGACCCAAAGTGGAATTTCGCCGGCATCGGCGTCTATCGTCCCGAGATGTTCGAGGGCATCCAGGCGGGCGAGTTCGTCAAGTTCGGTCCCCTGATGCGCAAGTTCATCGACCAGAAACAGGTCGGCGGCGAGATCTACGAAGGCCCCTGGGTCAACGTCGGCACCGTCGGACAACTCGAGGAACTCAACGCGCCGCTGGCAAAGCGGGCCGGCGCGTGAGCCCCTTCGCCGCCCGCCGCGCACGCCTGGCGGCAAGCATGGAACCGGGCGCGCTGGCGCTGCTGGCGACCGCACCGGAAGTGGCGAGGAACAGCGACAGCGACTACCCGTACCGGCACGACAGCTATTTTTACTACCTGACCGGGTTCATGGAGCCGGAGAGCGTGCTCGTGATCGTTGCCGCTTGCGGCGAGACGCCGGCCCGCTCGATCCTGTTCTGCCGCGAGAAGAATGTCGAGCGCGAGATCTGGGACGGTTTTCGTTATGGCCCGGCCGCTGCGAAAGAGGCCTTCGGCTTCGACGAGGCGTATCCGATCGCGGAGCTCGATGCGCAGATGGCGCGCCTGCTGGCGGACGTCCCTGCCCTGTACTACGCGCTGGCCCGGAATCCGGCACTCGACGCGCAGGTGGCCGGCTGGCTGAACGCCGTGCGCGCGCAATCGCGCTCGGGCGTTGTCGCTCCTGCGCGCACCCACCACCTGCTGGCGCTGCTCGACGAGATGCGTCTTATAAAAGACGAGAGCGAGCAGGCGCTGATGCTGCGTGCGGCGACGATTGCCGGCGCCGCCCACGTACGCGCCATGCGCGCCGCGCGTCCCGGCATGTTCGAGTACGAACTCGAAGCCGAACTGCTCTACGAATTTCGCCGCAACGGCGCCCAGGCTCCGGCCTATCCGCCGATCGTCGCCAGCGGCGCGAGCGCCTGCGTCCTGCACTACAGCGCCAACAATGCGCAAACGCGTGACGGCGACCTGGTCCTGATCGACGCCGGCTGCGAGTTCGACAGCTACGCCTCCGACATCACGCGCACCTTCCCGGTGAACGGGCGCTTCAGCGAGCCGCAGAAACGCCTGTACGAACTGGTGCTGCGCGCGCAGGACGCGGCGCTGGCCGCCATCGTGCCGGGCCGTCCCTACAGCGACGTGCACGAGGCGGCATTGACCGTGCTGGCCGAAGGCATGCTGGACCTGGGCCTGCTCGAGCGCGCACGATACGGCAGCGTCGAGAACGTACTCGCCGAGCGCGCTTATACTGCCTTCTACATGCACGGCACCGGCCACTGGCTGGGACTGGACGTGCACGACACCGGCAGTTACCGCGACCTGTCGCTTGAGGGAAAACCCTCGCGCCTGCTGGTGCCAGGCATGGCGCTCACCGTCGAACCGGGCATCTACGTGCGTCCGGCGCCGGGCGTGCCGGAACGCTTCTGGAACATCGGCATCCGGATCGAAGACGATGTGATCGTCGGCGAGTCAAGCGCCCGCGTGCTGTCCGGTGCGGCGCCGAAGACGGTGGCGGAAATCGAAAACCTGATGGCGGAGCGATGATGGAACAGCACGACGATCATGTCGATGTGGCGATCTGCGGCGCCGGCCCGGTGGGACTGGCGCTGGCGGCCTTGCTGGTGCGGCGCGGCGTCGAGGGGCGGCGCATCGCCCTGGTCGATGCGCGTGCGCTGGGCCAGGCAATCTCGGACCCGCGCTCGATCGCGCTGGCCTGGGGTAGCCGCCAGTTGCTCGAGGAAGTGGGCGCCTGGCCGTTTCCTTCCACGCCGATCCACACCATCCACGTTTCACGGCGCGGCCAGCTTGGACGCAGCCTGCTCGACCGCAGCGAACACCAGCTGGAGGCGCTGGGCTATGTCACGCGCTATGGCGACGTCGTCGATGCGCTGGCGCGCGCGGTCGACCGTGCGGGCGTGCAGGTGATCCGCCCGGCGCGCGTGGCGGCTCTGGACGAAACGGCGGACCACGTGTCCCTGTCGCTCGACGACGGCCGCACGCTCACGGCGCAGCTCGTGGTCGGCGCCGAAGGCGGCGTGTTCGGCCAGCAGGAAGACAAGGGTCAAACGCGCGACTACGGCCAGAGCGCCGTGATTGCGCGCGTCTCGACAAGCACGCCGATCGCGCACCGCGCCTTCGAACGTTTTACGGACGAGGGCCCGCTGGCGCTGCTGCCCCAGGAAGGCGCCGACGGTTTCCAGTATGCGCTGGTCTGGTGCGTCAAACCCGAGCGCGCCGAGGCGCTGCAGGCGATGGAAGAAGAGCGTTTTCTACATGAACTGGGCGAAGCCTTTGGCAGGCGTCTCGGGCGTTTTACCAAAGTGTCGCCCCGCTTCGCCTACCCGCTCGGCCTGAACGCCGACGCGCTCGCCACCACGCGCACGGTCGCCATCGGCAACGCGGCGCAGACGCTGCATCCGGTGGCCGGGCAAGGTTTGAACCTGGGCCTGCGCGATGCGGCCGTGCTGGCGAGACTGCTGGCGCGCTGCCCGGGGCCGGAAGGTATCGGCCGCTTTTTGGATGAGCGCGCGCAGGACCGCAAGATCACCATTGCGCTGACCGATGCGATGGCGCGCGCGTTTGTCGGGAGCGGGCCGCTGCAGTCGGTGCTCGGCTTGGGATTGGCGGCGCTCGATGCCGTCAAACCCGCGCGCACGCTGCTGGGGGAGTTGATGATGTATGGGCGCAGGGGTGGGTCGGCGCTGCTGCCGCATAAGGTTTCGTAGGGTGGGCATGCCCACGCGGAACGTCGCATCATGTTTGCTTCGTTCCAACCCGCACGTTCGAATCACGGTAACCCGTCCAAATGATCCGCGGTAACGCGTCGGGTTGATCACCGGCCGTTACCGCGTTCATGGGCCAACGCGGCGCGAATGTCCGCGTGGGCATGCCCACCCTACTCCACCGCCTTGACCATCGACTCGATCACCTTTTTCGCATCCCCAAACACCATCATCGTGTTCGGCATGTAGAACAAATCGTTGTCCAGCCCCGCATACCCCGACGCCATCGAGCGTTTATTCACGATGATGCTTTTCGCTTTATACGCTTCCAGGATCGGCATGCCGGCGATCGGCGATTTCGGATCTTTCGCCGCGGGGTTCACCACGTCGTTCGCACCCAGCACCAGCACCACGTCGGTCTGGCCGAACTCGCCGTTGATGTCTTCCATCTCGGCCACCTGGTCGTAAGGCACCTCGGCTTCGGCCAGCAACACGTTCATGTGGCCCGGCATGCGCCCGGCCACCGGGTGGATCGCGTAGCGCACGTTGACGCCGTGTTCGGTCAGTTTGTCCACCAGCTCTTTGACAGAGTGCTGGGCACGCGCCACAGCCAGGCCGTAGCCAGGGACGATGATCACCGACTCCGCATTCTGCAGGATAAACGCCGCATCTTCGGCCGATCCGGCTTTCACCGGACGCTGCTCCTGTGCGCCGCTAGTGGCCGCCACCGCCTCGCCGCCGAAGCCGCCCAGGATCACGTTGAAGAAGGAGCGGTTCATCGCCTTGCACATGATGTACGAGAGGATGGCGCCGCTTGATCCCACCAGCGAGCCGGCGATGATCAGCATCGAGTTGTTCAGCGAGAAGCCGATGCCGGCGGCCGCCCAGCCGGAATAGGAGTTCAGCATCGACACCACCACCGGCATGTCGGCGCCGCCGATCGGGATGATGATCAGCACGCCCAGTACGAAGGAGAGCGCGGCCATGATGGCGAACGGCGTCCAGGCCGGCTCCACCGCATCCGAAAAGCAGAACATGAGTCCCAGCGCGATGAGCGCGATGGCGATGACCAGGTTCAGGATGTGCTGGCCGCCAAAGCGCACCGGCGCGCCCTGGAACAGGCGGAATTTGTACTTGCCCGAGAGCTTGCCGAAGGCGATCACGGAGCCGGAAAAGGTAACGGCGCCGACAAAGGTACCGATGAACAGTTCCAGCCGGTTCCCGAACGGCAGTGCGCGGCCGCGCTCGGCGATATTGAAGGCCCAGGGTTCGGAGACGGCGGCAATCGCGATGCAGACGGCGGCCAGACCGATCAGCGAGTGCATGGCGGCGACCAGCTCCGGCATCTTGGTCATCTCGACTTTTTTCGCGGCATAGGCGCCGATCGCGCCGCCCACCACCACGCCCAGCAGCACGAGCGTAAACCCCATGCCGCCGCTGCGCCCGGCTTCGGCAAATTGCGCCTGCAGTTTAAGAATCAGGGCGACCGTCGTGACCGCGGCGATCGCCATGCCGGCCATGCCGAAGGTATTGCCCATGCGCGCAGACGACGGCGACGACAGCCCCTTTAACGCCTGGATGAAGCAGACCGAGGCCACCAGGTAGAGCAGCGTGACCACATTCATGCTGATGTAGTTCATGCGGCCTCCTTCTGGGCCGCGACCACTTTGGCGGAGGCCTTCGGTTCCTTCTTCTTGAACATCTCGAGCATGCGCTGGGTGACCAGGAAGCCGCCGAACACGTTCACGGCCGCCAGCGCCACGGCGATGGTGCCCATGGCCTGGCCGAGCGTCCCTTCGGTGAGCCCGGCGGCCAGCATGGCGCCGACGATGATGATGGCGGAGATGGCGTTGGTGACCGCCATCAGCGGCGTGTGCAGCGCCGGCGTCACGGTCCAGACGACGTGGTAGCCGACGTAGATCGCCAGCACGAAGATGATCAGGTTGATGATGGTGTGGCTGATTTCCATGTCGTCTCCTTATGTGCGCAGGCTCTCGCCGCCGTGGCAGAGCAGCGTCGCGCGCACGATCTCGTCTTCGCGGTCGATGATGAACTTGTCTTCCTTGTCGAAGACGAGTTTTAAAAAGTCGAGCACGTTGCGCGCGTACAGGGCCGAGGCGTCGGCCGCGACCAGCGAGGCCAGGTTCGGCTCGCCGATGATGTAGACGCCGTGCTTGACCACCGTCTTGCCCAGTTCCGTGAGCGGGCAGTTGCCGCCCTGCTCGATCGCCATGTCGACGATCACGGAGCCCGGCTTCATGGCGGCGACGGTTTCTTCCTTGATCAATATCGGCGCCGCGCGTCCGGGAATCAGGGCGGTGGTGATGATGATGTCGGCCAGCTTCGCCCGTTCGTGCACCAGTTCTCCCTGGCGCCGCATCCAGTCGGCCGGCATCTGGCGCGCATAGCCGCCCACGCCCTGCGCGATTTCGCGCTCCTCGTCGGTAATGAAGGGCACGTCGATGAACTTGGCGCCGAGCGACTCGACCTGCTCTTTCACCGGCGGACGCACGTCGGAGGCTTCGATCACGGCGCCCAGGCGTTTCGCGGTGGCGATCGCCTGCAGGCCGGCCACGCCGACGCCCATGATCAGCACGCGCGCCGCCTTGACGGTGCCGGCGGCGGTCATCAGCATCGGCATGAAGCGTTGATAGGTGTTCGCGGCCAGCATCACGGCCTTGTAGCCGGCGATGTTCGCCTGCGAGGACAGCACGTCCATCGACTGCGCCCGCGTGATGCGCGGCGCCGCTTCCAGCGCAAAGGCGGTCAGGCGGCTGCTCGCCATGGCGGCGATGTTGTCCGCATCAAACGGGTTGAGCATGCCGACCAGCACCGTGCCGGGTCGCATGCGGGCGCGTTCGGATTCGTTCGGGGCGCGCACTTTCAGGACCATGTCGCAGGCGAAGGCCTCGTCGGCGCTGCCGACCGTGGCGCCGGCGGCGGCGTAGGCGTCGTCGGTGACTGCCGCATGCAGGCCCGCGCCCGACTGCACCACGACCTGGTGTTTACCAGCCAGTTTCTTGACTGTTTCCGGTGTTGCCGCTACGCGGGTCTCGCCCGGCCGTGTTTCGGCCGGAATGCCGATTCTCATGCATCCCTCCTTCATGTTGGTCTTCTGTTCACAATCTAACACGTAAACATGGCCCTTTTGTCATTACATGGAGGCGACCCTGCCGGCCGCATGCAGTGCGGGTGGAATGTGATACAGATGGGTCATATTGGCCACGTTTTTTGTATCAAATCGCTGCAATTGACGCTTTTTTTGTTGCACTGCACAGGTACTTGCAAGCAACGCTTTGCACAGCGCTGTAGAATATCGGCTCATTTGTCGAGGACGCGCATGACCCATACCTTCAGACCGTCAGTCACCGTTGCCGCCATCATCGAACGCGATGGCCGTTTCCTCCTGATCGAGGAAGAGACGAGCGAAGGCATCAAGCTGAACCAGCCTGCCGGCCATCTCGACCCGGGCGAGTCGCTCGAGCAGGCGGTCGTGCGCGAATCGATGGAAGAGACGGCGCACGAATTCATCCCGACCGGCCTGGTCGGCATGTACATGTCGCGCTACTACTCGAAGTCGCGCAATGCCGACATCACCTATTTGCGCTTCACCTTCTGCGGCACGGCCGGCAAGCAGTACGACCAGCCGCTCGACGACGGCATCCTGCGCACCATCTGGATGACGCGCGACGAGATCGCCGCATCGAGCGCGCGCCACCGCAGCCCGATCGTGCTCCAATGCGTGGACGATTACATCGCCGGCCGGCGCACGGATCTCGCGCTGCTGTACACCCACCCGTCGGTGTTCGAAGAAGCACTGACAACAGACCGGACGTAACATGAGCAAGAAAAAAGTCGTGATCGGGATGTCGGGCGGAGTCGACTCCTCGGTCGCGGCCTGGATGCTGAAGGAACAAGGCTACGACGTGGTCGGCCTGTTCATGAAGAACTGGGAAGACGACGACGATTCCGAATACTGCTCGACGCGCCAGGACTGGATCGACGCGGCCAGCGTGGCCGACGTGGTCGGCGTCGACATCGAAGCCGTGAATTTCGCCGCCGAATACAAGGACCGCGTGTTCGCCGAATTCCTGCGCGAATACCAGGCCGGCCGCACGCCGAACCCGGACGTCCTGTGCAACGCCGAGATCAAGTTCAAGGCCTTCCTCGACCATGCGATGAAGCTCGGCGCCGACCTGATCGCCACCGGCCACTACGCGCGCGTGCGCGAAAATGCGACCGGCAAGTTCGAACTGCTGAAAGCGTTCGACCATACCAAGGATCAAAGCTACTTCCTGCACCGCCTGAACCAGGCGCAGTTGTCGAAGTCGCTCTTCCCGCTGGGCGAAATCCCGAAGACGGAAGTGCGCAAGATCGCGGAAAAGCTGAAGCTGCCGAACGCGGCGAAGAAGGATTCGACCGGCATCTGCTTTATCGGCGAGCGCCCGTTCCGCGACTTTTTGAACCGCTACCTGTCGCACAAGCCGGGCCCGATGAAGCTCGATAACGGGCAAACCGTAGGCGAACATATCGGCCTCTCCTTCTACACGCTGGGCCAGCGCAAGGGCATCGGCATCGGCGGTTTGAAGTCGCACCGCAATGCCGACGGCACCAGCGAGCCGTGGTTCGTCGCGCGCAAGGATATCGAGAACAACACGCTCTACATCGTGCAGGGTCACGACCACCCATGGTTGTTGTCTGCCCGCCTCGAAGCCGGCCAGGCCAGCTGGGTCGCGGGCGAGCCGCCGGCTCCCGGCCTGCTGTCGGCCAAGACGCGCTACCGGCAGGCGGATGTGGCGTGCACGGTCGCGGCCGACGGGCTGGAGCGCTTTGCGCTCGATTTCGCGGAGTCGCAATGGGCGGTGACGCCGGGGCAGTCGGCGGTGCTGTATGACGGCGATATTTGCCTGGGCGGCGGGATTATCGATGGGGCCAGCGCCACGCGCTAGCGCCGGCGAGCTTGATGACACGAATGCCAAAGGGCGCACCGGTTATACGGTGCGCCCTTTTGTTTTGAAGGCGCTGCCAAGCCAGGCCGCTAAATTTGCGCCAAGGTACACGTAGGGTGGACTCTTGAGTCCACGCGGTCCACCCGTAGCGCAGTCGAAACGGTGGCCGATATCGTCGTCGCATATCGGGGTATGTAATTGGAGCCGCATGGACGCGAATGGTGAACCCCGTGGACTCAAGAGTCCACCCTACGTATCGCGGTATTCATCCGTAGCGGCACAGGCAACGCAAAACGGCGCACCGGTTTCGCGATGCGCCATTCAAACCCGCAAACCTGCGCTCAAGCGCAAGCCAGCGCCTCGCCCTGCTTCGCCCCCCGCCGACGCGTCAGCGTCCACTCGGCGCAGATCCATTCTTCGAACTGTTGCGGCGCCATCGGCCGCGCGTACAGATAACCCTGCACCTGGTCGCAACCCGCGCCGGCGAGGAAGCGCGCCACCGCCGCCGTTTCCACGCCTTCGGCCACGACCACCTGGCCGAGGTCATGCGAGAGCTTGATCATGGTGGCGACCAGTGCGCGCTGGCGCTCGTCCGTATCGAGATCGCGTATAAAACTCTGGTCGATCTTGACCACCTTGGCCGGCACGCTCTGGAGGTATGCCAGGCTGCTGTAGCCGGTGCCGAAATCGTCGATCGCCAGCTGCACCCCGCCCGCGGCCAGGGCCTCGAGGGTGGCGGTGGCCAGCGTGCGGTTGGTCATCAAGGCGCTTTCGGTAATTTCGATGGCCAGCGCGTTCGGCGGCAGGCCGTACGCACGCAGGCGCGCCAGCACGTGGGCGCAAAAATCCGGCTCGAGCAGGTTCACGGCCGAGACGTTGACGGCCAACTGCATCACCAGCCCGGCCTGGCGCCAGCCGGCGAGCTGGCGCAGCGCGCGTTCGAGCACCCAGCGCGTGGTGGCGCGCGCCAGCGAGGTCTGCTCGACCACGGGAATGAATTCGCCCGGCGAGACCTCGCCCAACGATGGATGGCGCCAGCGCAGCAGCGCCTCGGCGCCGACGCAGCGGCCAGTGGCCAGTTCGATCTTCGGCTGGTACACGAGGCGCAGCTGGCTGTCGTCGTCGAGGGCCGCGCCGAACTCGTTGGCGACCCGGAAGCGGCGCATGAACACGGCGTTCTGCTCGGCCGAAAAGACGCGCACCCGGTGCGAGCCTTCGCTGGCGTCGTGCGAGGCGCTGTACATGTCGCGCAGCAGTTCGAGCGGGTCGGCGCGGCCGGTCGCGAACGGCGCCACGCCGACCGTGGCGGTGGTGACGAAAGGCGCGGTGGTGGTGTCGGCGCGCAGCGCGATCCAGGCTGCGAGCCAGTCGCAAAAGCGCGCCAGGTCCACGCCCGGCTCGGCCAGGAAGGCGAACTGGAACGGCGCCACGTGGTACAGCTTGCGCGCCGGCCCGAGCGCCGCGCGCAGCATGCGCGCCGTCTCGCAGACGATGTCGTCGACGAAGCCGGCGCCCATCGCCCGCACCGCGCTGCTCATCTGCCCCGGGGTGGCCAGGTTCACCAGTGCGGCCAGGCGCGCTTCGCCGCCCGGGCGGTCGAGGGCGAGGTCACGCAGGTCGTCGACGAACTGGTGGCGGTTCGGGACGCCGCTCACCGGATCGATGCGGCCGATCGCGTGCTGCAGCTCGATCTGCGCCATCACCATCGAGGCCAGGTCGGCAAGACCCGTGCGTTCACTGTCGCTGATGGTGCGCGGCTCGGTGCCGAGCACGCACATCGCGCCCAGGCAGTAGCCGTCGCGCGTGAGCAGCGGCGCGCCGGCATAGAAGCGCACGCCGGTCGCGGCCAGGTGGCTGTCGCGGTAGCAGTCATCGCGCTGGAGGTCGGGAATCACGAGCATGCGCGACGTATTCGCCACTTCGCCGCAGGGCGCCTTTTCGCGCGGGATCGAACAGTGCTCGACGCCGACGCGCGACTTGAACCACTGGCGGTCGACATCGGTGAGCGACACCGCCGCCACCGGCAGATTGAACA
>Ga0308169_10005548_pt1 | contig 11428 bp, 15 predicted proteins | sample PhyBR1_2_FD_202139 | JGI IMG/M metagenome (GOLD analysis project Ga0308169, IMG submission 202139) | Phyllosphere microbial communities from UC Gill Tract Community Farm, Albany, California, United States - DLSLSB.R1 | ecosystem: Host-associated > Plants > Phyllosphere > Unclassified | place... | reverse complement strand
CGTTGAACTCACCGCTGTCTCTTTTCCAAGCATCGCCTCGACATTAGCTCGTGCCTGCCTCTTCCTTTCTTCCTCACAGTCCTCAATACCATTTTCTTCAAGGATGTCCAAGTCGTCATCATCGCCGGTTCCCCTTCCTGATACCTCAAATTGTCGGTCTTGCGAAGTTTCTCGAGCATAAATCGGGTCCAATCCTGCATCCTCAAACCTCCTTCTTCCTCTCCTAGCCTCTTCAAGCCTCCGCTGAGTATTCTCTAGCTGTTGACGAAGTAACGCTGCCTCATTCGTATCCATCTCTTCAAATTCCTCGTCCACCTCCAAACCGAGCATTCTGTCTCCATCGCGAGCGTTCGAGGTGAGCTCAAACTGCATACGAACAGCGTATTCTTGATCTTCGAGACTCTTGAGGTCGTCAGCAAGCATTGAGGCGACTAAAGCGAGTGATTCATCTTGATCTTGAGATTCATTTGAATCGGCGAAAGCGTGATGGGAAGATACGAGATCACTCTTGAGGGATCTCGGACCCATTGTAGTCCAACCAGTCGAGAAGCGGGTCTTGTAAAGTGAGGTTGAGAGAACGGAAGGAAAGAGAAAGGAGAGAAAGTTTGACTTCGCAAGGACTCGAGAAATCAATCAGCTTTCAAAGGGGCTCTTTTCTCCCGATTATCTATAGATGCGCCAGCGAGGAACAATCATCAAGACGAGGATATGATATAACATTGATACGACTTGGAACAAAACAGCACAAACTCCTTTCCTTCCTCTCTTCGTAAACCAGACCAGCCAGTATTCTTTCCCCCTCGCCTCCTCCCTACCTCTCATTCCTTCCTCCTCTCCTTTTCTTCCTCTCATTCTCTCCTCGCCGGCTACCCCTTGCTCTCGTTCATTCCTCCTCTCCTAATGTCCGAATAATCGCAAAACGAGATACATCGTCGATCCGAAGAACCTGAAAGCAGCGAGAGCAGCGACAGCATAGAATAAGCCAACCTGATACCAGTTGGTTGGAGGATCGTTTGATGAGCGAGCAGAGAGGAAATTGGTCCAGATCTTCGAAGTGAAGAAAACGACGAGAGCCATATTGGTTCCGAGGTAGAACTGTTTGAGCGAGCGAGGATGAAGGTCAGTGGATGCTTCGAGAGCGAGCGGGGAAAAGGAACGAACGAGTAGCGTATTAGTTCTGACAGTAGCGTAATGATCTGCTTGTTTCGTATCTGCACTCCTCTTGCTCTTCTCTTGAACATGAGGAGTAGCCAGCTCTTTCCTCATCCCCGACCATAACTCATCGATATCTTCCGGGCGAGTAGGTAACGAGACTTCGAGGACTTCTTTCCCATCTGCGTTCTTCGTTTTCGATGCTTTTCCTAAATCTTTCACTGTTGTGTCTCCTTTCGTACCCCTGTACAGCTCAGAACTCTGGATCAGACAAATAGGGTATGGCTAGGCCTGATGAGTGCATGGGACGTACCATGCGAGATCGTGAGTGTTTGCGAAAGAATAGATTGTGAGAACGATGATGAATGAAGGAACGAGTAAAAGGTATTGAAGGAACGAAGTGACGAGATGCCAAGGATCGAAATGGAGGATTGAGGAGAGGATGTAGAGACCTAGAGAAAGCGATCATCGTAAGCGAGAGTGAAGGAGGAAAGGGCAGCGAAGGGTGAACGAACCATAAGTTGCTGCGAGAGCGATAACGATATCTCGGAAACCACCCTGTAGGAGTAATGTCTGGTTCCAGCGACAGAGATAGTGCGCTGATAGCGAAAGTCAACCTACTTGACCTAACAGATCTCCGATATTTGACCAATCATCAATCGCTTTCAACTGCAAGTAAACCGTCCAGACAGTGCAGTAGGCCTGTCAAATCCGGCGTACCTATCAGTACCTTGAACCGGTGGCTGAGTAGGAAGTAGGACTGACGGCGATAACGAACAAAGCAGCGAAAATGACAATCACGAAAATGTACCACCACCTCGAACCAGAGGGTTTGTTCCCCAGAGCACACACGATCGTGACTCCAATCGTAGAGATGAACAATCCATTCGCGACTGAGATGACGTCTTGACCGTATCCTCCGAAAGGATCCGTATCGGGATTCGCAGTTGCGGAATTACAGAGGAAAAAGAATCTGCACGATCCTTCCCTCGTTACATCAGCACGAGTCTCAAGCGATACGAGCGAGAAGACGACGTACGCAAGGTAGAACGATGATAAACCCACGAAGGAGAAGGAGAGCTGCACAGCGTTGTACAAGAAAATGATCGAGATCCAAATCTTTCTCAAGAACGATTGACCGGAAGTCAGGAGTCGATAGTAGTGAGATGAAGCGTGGAGTGCGGCGAAGAAAGCTCCGTTGTTCCATCGTCTTCGTTGAGAAATGACTGTTTCGCACTTCGGCAAGTCAGTTTTCGCGGTTCTCGAGAACTGAGATGGGAACGAGTGCGAACATTCAGCGACGGAATCCCTGTGAGAAAGATCCATCGATTCAGTCAGGCTTTGAGAGGACACCTAGAAGAGAGAAGTAAACTCACGGCACATCAGTACTAGCCCTAGTTTTGACGTATCTCAACACCCATCTCTCATTCTTCTTCGCAACAATCTCGAAACACAGAATCCTATCCTCCGCAAGGTACTGTAGGTTCAATCTGACCCGATCAGCTGGAGTTGACATCAAGCTGAGAGGGTCAACGAAACATACCATATTCGAATCGGATAAACTAGCGATCGCACCAGGTGCATGCATCTTCTCTCCCAAGAAGTAAGCTTCGAGAGGTTTCCCGAGGAGTGCTTTGTAACGGTAGGCAGAGAACGCTCCGGGGAGGACAGAGATGAAACCGAATGTTGATTCGAGAGGTTTGTCGAGAATGTCTGCGAAGGGGTTGGAAAGGATCAGTTCAATTTCGATTGGGGACCTTCGGGAGGGAGAGAGTGGAAGAAGTGAGAGGAAGGAGTGTGATGTGGGAGGGAGAGATTGAAAGGAGAGTGTAGGGATTCGAGGAAGCGGAGAAACCACAACGAGGAATGGTCAACTTACTGCTCATCTGTCAGGTGCGACCAGATTCGATTCATCAGCGATTTGCCAAATCTCGCAGAGGAAACGAATCCCGGAAAAACTGACCTTGTATTCGAAATTTTGAGCGGCAACCAAAGGATTCCATAAATTCATACAACCCCTGCCCGTATCGACCGTGATTTCACCACAAGCTCCTCCCACTTTCTTATCCTTATCAAACGCTTTCCAAAGCTTATAGATCGAGTCACTAGCAGGTTTGGTTCCTACATCGATGAGGATACAAACGTTTGGATTGAGTTGAGGACAAAAAGCGTTGAATGCCCAGCGGTGAGAGTTGAGCTTCTTCTTATCTACTCGAGAGCTTGTCTATCAGTAAGAGAGATTGGAGAAGAGGAGGGGGAGAAGAAAGGGGGGGAGAAGAAAGGGGGGAGAAGAAAGGGGGGAGAAGAAAGGGGGGAGAAGGGGGAGATGGAAAGAGGACGTACTGGTTTCTTTTAGTAGAAAGAGAATTTGAACGGGGCTAATTCCGCCTCGAACGGTCCCATTCTCGTCGACTACTACGTTCGTAGTGTATTCGAAAAGGTGACCTTGCGTGTCTTTCCCTTCGACTTCATCTTTCATCACTCCATCTTGACTGTGAACCAGTCCACCTTCACTCAGTTACTCTTCATAACGACTGGAGAGACGAGAAAGTGATACTCACTAAGCACCATAGAGTCCCAACATCTTCAACGTCCTCGAATTGATCTTACTCCTCCCATCACTCACGACGCAAACGACGATTTTCTTCCAACTCTCTGATCCCCAAGTCTTTGATTTCGTTCGTTGTTGCAAATGCTGAATATTCTTAATGATCGACGTGAACCTGAGACCTCCATCAAGATCCCCTTCCGTCAGTCCCGGTCGTTCAAGTCGGAAAGGGAACAAACAGAGCTTGCGTTCTCGTAAAGAGCACTTCATCCTCATTGTACATGGTACAACAAATGAACAATTCAGTTTGTCTCCCACTCAAAGTCTGTCTCAACTTGTATCGTTGCCTCGTAAACTCATCCGGATCATCCGTTACAGCCGTATCTATATCTCATCCTCTCACAATCAGCTTTCCAATTCTCCTCTAACTTCAAAAACCAACTAAGGGGAAGGAACTCACAGCGTAATTTCCCACTCTCTCCTTCTATCTCACCTGCCTGATTCCCCAATTGTGCCAAAGACCTAGCGACCGGTAAATCCAAAACCAAATGTCCTTCTCTCAATTCAACTTTCTTTTTCTCCCTCCTCTTCATTACCCCTTGACGAGCCTGAGCGTAAGCACTATGAGAGTTCTCATAATAACCACCTGGAGCACCTGCGTAGGGTGAATGAGGAGGGGGAGGTGCGAAACCACCTATGAATGGAGAAGGGGGAGGTGGGTATTGAGGGAGGTGAGTTGGAGGGTGGGAAGGGATTGCTGGGTTTGAGGAGGAAGTGTAACAGTCTTTTTCGGAATAGGGCATGTTGAGTGCTGTGTGGGACGAAGTCGAGGCTCCATCATCGGCTGAATAGAAACCTGCGAGAGAGAGGAGAGGTGGGGGGAGAGTAAGAATTGAGCGACTAGGTAGAAGGGAGGGAAGGTGAGAGACACGCGTACCGTATAGATCTGTATGATCTCCTTGTTGGTTATAGGGATCGTTTGAATTGTAAGAACTAGGATGAGGTTGGAGAGGAGGTCTTTGTTGAACGGGTGAATGTTGTCTACTTGGAGTTAGAAGCTGGGGTTGAGGTTGACCAGTGAATTGATGGGCTGTAGTAGGGGAAGAGTAACCATGTTGCTGGTAGTAAGGATCTTGAGGTTGAGGTTGAGGAGAGTAGTGATGAGATTGTTGAAAGGGGTTCGACTGAGTATAATCTTGAGAGGCTCGTCTACGCATAGTACCGGTCTGAAAGAGAGCTGAACCAGCAGCTAGTGTATGGGAAACGCGAAACAGAAGAGAGAGAGAGAGCGAGTGGAGAGAAGAAGGGGAGCAGGAGAAAGGGAGAAACGACGACGCGAACAAGCTAACTGCTCTCTTCGCAAAGTGATAGTGCTGAATATGCTATGAAATACACACATGAATCACTACTGACAGCCCTGTACAATCTCACTCGCTCATTTCTGACCCGTCGAAGACCTGCAAAGAGAGAAAAAGTCGCGAGGGACAAAGGGTCAGCTCCTGATTCTCTCTCTCTTCCACATCCCTTGTTATTCAGCAGTATCGAGTAGTCGTAATAGAAGGGAACCTCACTGTGCCGTCAAAAGGCAAACCCCATCAGCAGCAATCCCTGGGGTGAGGATGGGGAGAGAACTTGTAAAACGTACTCAGTGTAACTATGATATAAGCCATCATTCACTCCAGTAATAGGTGTGTTTGGCTCTCCCCTTCCTTCTCCCGAAAGAGAGATGGAAAGGTGACAAGGATTGAATTAAACGCAAAAAAAGGCGGATGCGTGTCATCCCACGAGGTGGAAATCCCTTCCTTCCCACTACTCCCAATCAATATTGAGATCTGTCACTTACGGGTTGTAGAGATTGGGTCGAGGTCTAGAGGATGGAAAGAGAAGAAAGAGAGTGAGCTAAAATTTTGAAGAAGAGAGAGGAAAAAGTGCATGTACTCACTCATTCGTCTCTAATAATCGATACAACATTGTTACTACCTTCGAAATGGAATCATTCATGCTTCTGTCGTAGTGGCTGCAGGATGCGCTGATTTCCTTGCTAGTTCTTCTCGTTTGAGTTGTTGAAGGATTATTGGAGGGTTGCTAGATTGCCAATAATCACCTCCCTTGACTTTCTCATACTGTTTATCTAATGGTGTAACCCTCTTTCCTTTCCTACTCTTCATCCTTACTCATCAGCTGCTGTCCTCGTTGGAAGAGAGAGAGAGGAAGCGTACCAGTATAAAACTCCGAAAGCTTCTCCCTTTAGTTTACCCGTTTCTGTTGTACTGAGGGAAACCTTTTTGATCTCGTAGAAACATGATTCTCCTGGTGATTGACAAGTGGTGGAAGAGGAGGGAAGGGGAAGTCCTTTACCTCTCCATCGTGAAGGGTAAGTGAGGGAACCGACACCGTCTTGAGGGAGGAGGGACAGCAGTCGGGGGAGCTTGCTAGATTGTGCAGAGAGCGACATTGGGAAGTGGAGGAGTTGGTGGGAGGGAGAGAGGAAGTTGGTTCTCTTGCTTCAACTGTTCACTTTTCACCATCTCACAACCCGACAAACCCTCAAGCTAGCTCTCTACGACTCATTAGAACCATCTGCAAACTTTAGCCAAGCACCTCCGACTCTGAATAAGCTTCTGCACCGCTTTCCTCGCTACTTTCAAAAGAATGCCTCGCAACGATTCTACTGTTCCAAAGAAGGGGAAATCAAAGGGTACGTACACGCTTCCTGATCACATCACGAGTAAGACCTGATGGATTGGAAGAGTGTCGTACAGCTCCCGTAAAGAAAACTGCAACGAGGAAAGGGAAATCTTCAAATTACAATGTCGTATGCTCTCCTCGCTCGTTCAGTCTAGCTTCATACGACTACTGACAAGATCAAGAGGTCATGCAGTACATGGACGTGAGTCGAGATTGAAACAAACGCTTCAGACGGTCCTCGATGAACTAATTTCGCTCGTTTGCTACATTCTTCCACTTACAGACTACTCTTGCAGAGATCAAGAAGTCTGAACCTACATTAGCTCACAGAGAAGCAATGAAGAAAGTGATGGAAATGTGGAAGGTACGCTTTCACTCGCTTCAATGATCTCGTTCTTAGCGGAATGAAACTGATCGTTTTCTGGTGAGCGTACAGGCTGAACAGAAAGGGAAACCATCAGTCATGAAGTAGATAGTTCTACACTTCAACATACCCCAGTGACTCTCATTCCCAGTCTCATTCGCCTTTCGCTCTCTACACTAGATTTCTCGACTCTTCTTTCTTTATCGGTTGTTGTAACGATTTCCATTCTCTTTCCCCTCTCCTTCCCCCTTCTTTTCCATCTCAATTTCAGTAGGGATCACTCGACTGGTCTTGTTTAATCATTCTAGCTAGCTTGCTCTTAGTCGACCGGAGAAACATACAAATCCATTCGACTTCGCTAGGCTCACCGCTCTCGATCCCAATCCCTTCTCTCGTAATTCCGCTCGGATGGACAGCAGCTTCACGACGATACTTCACGCTACTTGAGGGGGTGTCGGACTTTCCGCGGCCCGAAATTGAATGGTGAGAATCGGATCTGGGATCTCTTTCCACCTCTTTTTTTCCCTCTCCACATCTGACTCTGCCTCCGCACCGAGGATGGCAGAAGTAGTGACTCATCCTCAACCCGAGGTAGCTGGTCTAGGCTTGCTGACAGCAGACGATCCTTCTCTCCTCCTCGTGGCCGAACTCCTAAGGGAAGAGATTCAAGCTCAAACGGACGCAAGACTCGCTCAACGCCTTCAGATCTCCTTCACTACCAATCGCACCACCGCTACAGGAACTGGAGAAACAGACTTCGACACGTTGGACGACTCGAACGATGAGGAGGAGGAGGAAGAGTCGGATCAACTCGTTTCGTTGCGTCAACAACTCGATATGATCAATTCTACACTTTCGAGGAGTGCTATCGTTGGAATCGCGGGATCGGAAAGTGCAATTATGGCGGATTCGATTAGGGCTCGTCAACTCTCGCAACAGTTTGAGGCGAACACGAGGAAGGAAACGATGGATCATGAGTTGGCGATGGTGTTGCAGAAGGAAGCGAATGAGAAGAAGAGGGAGAGGACGGGGGAACTTGACATGGAAGAACTGCTTGGGAAGGAAAAAGTTCAGAAATTGATGGTAAGCTCACGTCTGTCTCCCCCTCGATACGTCAGCTCATCCTGGTTTCCTCAGACTCCGGTCTCTACCTTTACAGAGTCGTCGGAAGCTACGGGAGACGACGCTGCGATCGTTGAGGGGAAGGGCAAAGGAAAGGTGAGTTTCTCGCAAGCTCTTTTCATTCGCTCTGTTTCTCAACCACTTCCTCTGATGGATAGGGCAAAGCTCGAGCTGAAGAAGACGACGTCATTATCATTGAAGAAGCTCAACCGTCGTTTCCTTCGATCCCCGACCTTCCGACTTGTCAAATCTGTTTCGACCCTTGTCGACCAGTCTCAGATCCGTTCAACGAGTCGGGTCGTGCAGGTACTTCGGACCAGCTCGTCATTGGCATGTATCTCGGGGAAAGACTCGACAAGCATTTGGCCTGTATCGATTGCTTGACGACCTACGTCGAAACGAAACTCAACGACAACTCGAAGAAAGCTTTTCCTCTTCATTGTCATCAGGTAAGTAGTCTGTCTCCCGTCTACTCCTTCACTCTATCGACTGACACATCACCGATTTTCCGCCAGTGCGAATACGAAGTTACCGACGAAGATGCAGGTCGAATTTTCGGATTACGCAATCTCGAAGGTTGGGTGAGTAGTCTCGTTTCCTCAAAAGTATCGTGTTGCTGACGTCTCGTTGTCGCAGCACTACCGCAAACTTCTCGATTCTCAACCTCCTTTGTTCTGTCCAAATCGCCAATGCTCTGCTCGAATTCTCCGAGACGCCGATATGGGAGATGAATCTCAGGCTGAATGTCCTGCTTGTCACAAGATGCTCTGTGTTCACTGTGGAGTTGTTTGGCATAGCGGTGAGTTACCTTCGCACTTTCCGATAAGATTCGAAGCTGAATTAGCTGTTTTCAGGTTATACTTGTAAAGAGTACCAGGCATGTTGACACTCCTTTCATACTCGCGACGAGTCAAAGAGCTAATATCTGTCGTCTTGTATCGAGTAGTCTATACCTGCTGACGAGAGGAGTCCCGACGATTTCGCTCTATTCGCTCTTGCGAAAGAACAGAAGTGGAGTCGATGTCCAGGTTGCAAAGTAATGATGGAACGCGTGAAGGGCTGTGCGCATATGGTGTGCACTTGTGGTATAGAGAGCTGTTATCGATGCGGCGACCTCTGGTCGAATTCTCACTACATTTGTCGTCGTTGATCCACTGCCCTCTTTGTACCGTTCATACCACTACTCCTATACCATTACTCCTAGCGCCATTACTCATATACCATTGCTATGATACCATTCATTCCATTATCTGGCTGAGCTCTGTCGCGAGTCCTTCGTGCGCTCGCTGCGAAAAAAAAGTTTTCTGTTTGCTATTGTCGCATCGAAGCATCGCCGCGATCTCATTCTCCGAAGACCTCACATTGAGTAGTAAGTAGAAGAGACTCTTTCAATCAGAGAACTCGCTCAAACTACTGGATGTCGCCTATTGTGCAGGTTCAGATTGCCTCTTCCTTTCTTCGCTTTCCTCATCTTTCTCCCCTTTCCCTTTTTCCCGTTCCCGCTCATTCTGTTCGATCCACCCTCTATACTCATCCTTCTTCTCTTTCACGACTCCCAGATTGAACTTGATCGCCTCATTTCCCACCGCCAAAAAGAACCCTCTCATTCCCTCCTCTTCTCCACTCTCGTTCCGTCTCCTCGGTCCAGCCAGGGTCGTTCTTGCAAACAGCTCAAGTACATTCGGTGGATTCGTTGAAGGTGGAAGTAAAGGGAGGAGTAGACCTAGTCATGGCGAGAGAGTCAGAACGAGGTTTGAAGGAGAAGAGAGTGAGATGTACCGAGTAAGACGGGTTTACGAGAATGACCTATCGGAGTCGAGAGGAACACTTTTTGATCTGGTAGAGGAGGAAGTGAAGCGTTCGTAGGATTGTAATAACCTAAAACGAGACCTGGTTTGAACCGAGATCTCAGATGAGTTCCCGATTCTACAAGTGCGAGAAATAAGAGGCTCACCTTCATAGCATCTACGATGTTGAGACTCCAAAGACCAAACGGGTTCACCTGTCTCTGCAGCGATTTTGACCCAATACCATTCGACTGGATTCGAGATTTTCCATTTTGGGAACAGTTTGTCGAGTAACAATCGACGATACTACACCCTAGTCGTCAGCTACTACTGTATATCAGAGAGAGGGGCAGAAGCTCACCTTGACTCGATTCGTTAACCAAATAGCGATCAATACTGGTTTCTCCTGACCGAGCAATTGAGGCAGATCAAATTTCCACAAGTCGTAAGGATCGAATGTATCGTACTCTGAAGAGCGTGTAGCGGAAGCGTTGGGCCAAGGAGGACTAAGCACCAGAGCGAGCGAGAATCAGTCGGGAGAGTTGCGAAGCAAGTTCGAAGCTGGAGAGAGAGGTGAGACGAACTCCATTATGACGAGATCGAAGCCTCCTCTTTCTTTACCGAGTAAAGAGATGGGGGACGTTGAAGCTGACCAGGATGAGGAGAAGCTGGAGAGGTAGAATCCGCTTGAAGGGGGAAGAACGAGTTGGAAAGGTGTTGAAATCGGGGGTTCTCCTTCGACGAGTGGTACGATCGCTTGCTCTTCGCTCCCGTTGACGATGATTGAATTGTTTACTAGTTCATCGAGTCGCAAAGGTAGAGCAGTGTCGATTTGTCGTATCTTCTCACCATCTTCCCTCGTCGAATCCTCAACCTCGTACTTCTCTTTCAAACCCACCAGATCCAACTCCTTCCGCTCCTTCTTCTCATCGCTCTCTATCCATCTACCTTCCTTCCCGTCGACGAAACCAGTCCACTTCTCCTCTTCAAATCGTTCTTCGTTCCTCCAGCTCTCCCTCACTTGTCCGATCGCATTCTCTAGCATCATGACTATACTCTTGTGATGTTCCTCTGACTCCTTATCCGTCGTCGTCTTGTTCTCTTGCTTAGATCTATTGATAGCCCAATCTGCAGGACTCGATTCCTCTGCCAATTTCCTCCTCTTCCTCTTCCTCCTAGAATCTCTCGCTTCTTCAGTGGAGTCTTGAGAGGAGTCGTAAGGGTTCAGAGGAGGTCTCTCGAGCAGTAGAGTCATGTGGGGAGAGAATGAAGTTGAATAAGATCGAGAAGCCGAAAGGAGATGATGAGAGGAAAGAGTGAGTTGCCCTGAAGTCGGATCGAATGCCGGTACTTGTACTGTATGTAAGATCGAGCTGTGAGCCATTCCTGACTGGATCGAGTGAGTGGTAGCTGTTCAAGAGTTGAAGGTTCCGCTTGATTCGTTCTTCCCTCTCTTCCATACCCTTCCACCTCGGCCGTGATCTTCCCATCCAGTAGCTTATCCATCAACCGCCCTCCTCGTTGACAAGCCCTCTCCACTTCCTCTCCACTTCTATCTCACTTCACTCAACTTTTCTCCGCTCTACCCGCACTCTCCTCGATAAGCAATGGCAGTACTCAAGACTGGTCTAGGAGAACGACTAGTCTCGACAGATGTAGAAGCCAAAGCGTTTGATCAATTACCTGTCATTGATTTGACGGATTTATCGAGTGAGGATTTCGAGAAACGTAAAGCGTTAGCTGCAGAGGTACGCCCGGAAACCCTCT
>Ga0308169_10005545_pt1 | contig 11431 bp, 6 predicted proteins | sample PhyBR1_2_FD_202139 | JGI IMG/M metagenome (GOLD analysis project Ga0308169, IMG submission 202139) | Phyllosphere microbial communities from UC Gill Tract Community Farm, Albany, California, United States - DLSLSB.R1 | ecosystem: Host-associated > Plants > Phyllosphere > Unclassified | place... | reverse complement strand
CCTAGGGTCTTTATAACTGGACTGATGCTCGTAACCGGTCTGGCGAAACACGCCTTTAAATCTGCCACTATGCAATTGATGATCCGAGGATTTTGCTGGTACGGTCTGGTCACCAGGAGCAGAAGGAATGAGAATCGTCGCGTACACCGGACCAAGGGCGATCTCACCGAAGGGTAGGCCGAGCATACCGGTCAGTCCATCAGTATCCTCGCCTCCTAGATTCAGCCTGCCCTGTTTGGAATCGTCGAGAATATGCCAGTTCTGCCAACCGGTCGGGTCAGAACAATTTGTAACTTCCCAAATAACTTCATCAAAGCTGGGGCGTGCCTTGTCGGCACCGTAATGAGCGTAGCTGTTGGGATGATATGTGTTAAAAATCTTTTGGTGAAAGCTCTTGGCCTTATCAAGATACTCACACGTTCGTCCAAATGTTCCTCCACCGTTTTCACGGCGTCGATTAGATGGATTGATCCACTCTTCCCGAAACAGTGCATACCATTTCCCCTTTATCTTATATATTTCACTGTATGGGTCGCCATTTTTTGGCCATGTCTCCAAATCGCGACCGTTGTGCCGCACGCGTAGCCAGCCATTGCCATATAAACTGCTTGGAAGCAACTCCAAGCCACCCTGCGCATTTGCCAGAACCGCCGTAACTTCGTCACCATGATTTCCTGCCACTTTGGCAGCAACGCTCGCCTCAATGACGGCTTTATTGGTACTCATCAGGCCAGGGTCTTCGAAGCCTGCGCGCATGCGTCGGTAGGCCGCTGGCGCTCCGATGGCCGGCATCACGCCGTGCACGATCCCCAGGATCTTGTCCTGCAAATTGCCGTAATCGGGGTGCACAAGGGCGCGACCGACCAGTCCGCCCATCGAATGGGTCACGACGATGACCTGGTTGCACTCGTAACCGGCGTTGTTGAAATCGTCGATAACTTTATTGATGCGTGTGGCGATAACCTTGGCGCTGTCGCCATTTGATTGCAGCCAGTTGTAACCAAACGCAAACACCGCAAACCAGCAACCGGTTGCGATCTTCTTGAGTTCTTCTTCTTTTAATGCCTGTTGAGGCAACTTGGGATCGGCGCTCCAGACCTGAGGATCCACGCCGACGACATCGTGCCACTCCTGACGAAGCTTGCCTTCGGAAAACGTACTGTTGAGGCGTGATTCGAGATGCTGGAGCAGTGGTCCGTAGCTTTTGAAATATACCTCGCCCCAGCCGCGAGCCCGCGCCTTTTGTACCGCGGTACGTCCCGTCTGCATGGCAGCTGGGTCGCTCGTCAGCAACGGCGAATGGAAGTGGTCGTTGAGTTGGACATTGCCATGTCTTCCATCTCCAATGACATCTGCTGGTCCGGAAGGATCGTAAATGTCCACTGTCGTTTGCAAAGGGTCCAGCCGCAACTGACGCTCGGCCGGGGTTTCATTGGCGGCGCCAGTAATGTTGGTTGGTTTCGATGGGTCAAGAGTGTCCGGCCGCCAGGCGATGTTGCCTTTCCGCCGCAGTTCATTTTGCCGCTCTTCACTCATCCGCAAATTCGACCCCATAATCCCCGGCAGAAAAATGATCGGCAATACCCGCTTGGGCAGCATCCGCGCGCACTGCGGCTTTTGATCCTGCTTCGGCGTCGCGAACCCTTCCGCCTTGCGAGCCGCACCAGCGTGCTGTTGCGCGGGTAAAGGATGTTCGGCTTTGGTCATCGCATTCTCCCCATGAGATCAGTCATCCAGCGCTTCGATGCTGTAGCGCCCGAAAGGAATGGCACTGGTAAAACGCTCGGTCAGTCCAGCCGCATCGGTACGCCCTTCGAACGTTCGTCCGTCTTCCGTGGTGATGCGATACCGCTGGTTCTTCATCGGCTCATCGGTTCCTATCCACCGCAGAATGGTTTGCTGGTCGTGCGCCGATTCGCTGGCAGGGGGCTGCACCACGGCCGGGCTGCCGCCACCAGGCCCGACGTGCGCGAATTTCGACGACTTGACGGTGTGTTCGCCGCTGCTTTGCTGCGTGATGGCGCCTCCGCCGATATCCACTTGGGCGCCTTGCGCCACGAAGCGTAATTTGGGCGCTTGCAGCACGATCTCTTCGGTAGCGGTCAGCACGATACGTTTGGAAGACGTGACTTCGATATCGTCGGAATGGGTCTGCAGCTCGAGTTTTCCGCTCGCGGCGATGAGTTTGATGCCGAGCCGGTGCGCGAACAGGCTGATACTTTCCGACACCCGCATCAGCAGTTTTCTGCCGACCGAAAGCTGGGTGTTCCCGATGCTGAGCACATCGACATGCGTCTGTGCGCCGATGGCGATGTTGTCCTGGCTGGTCACCGCGACGCCCGCGGGCGCGGAAAGCGCGACCACTGCCTGGCCGCCATCGCCCGTGCCATTGCTGTCGGTGTTGCTGCCTGCCTCCCACTGCTTCAGGTAAGCGATCAGCTGTTTGAGCTCTTTGTCGGAGGTAGCGTCCGCATGATGCGTCGCCGACAGTTCGGAGAGCTGCTGCTGTACACCCTGTAGCGCCTCGACCAGCCCGATCAGTTCGGCGCGGTCCAGCTGTTTGCCACCGGCCTTCTGGCGTGCCGTAGCGCTGATGAGAACGCCTTGTGCTCCTCGTACGGCGATGGCGTGGTCGCTACGCAGTTCGGCGCCTTCACCGCGCGCCTCACCCCTACCGTTGTTGCGCGGATGGGTGAGCCAGCCGAGATTCAGTTCGCTATGTCCGTGCTGGGAAGACAGTTGCGCGTTGATCTGTCCCGGGGTGTCGTCGAGACGCAGCTGGTTGTAGCGAAGGCCTTGTACTTCCTTGCTCTTGATGCCAGCCAGGTATTTGTTGCCGGGCAGCCTACCAGTGTGGCTGAAGGTGGGTGGCGGAGCCATTCCTCCATAGACTTGCGCCACGATGATCGGCTTGTCCGGGTCCCCGCCGAGGAAATCGACGATGACTTCATCGCCCACCCGAGGCAAGGTGATCGTTCCCCATTGATTGCTGGCCCAGCTACTGGCTACGCGTATCCAGGCGGAGTCGCGGTCGGTATCGCTGGCGCCGGCCTCTTGCGCGTGGCCGTGGTCTTCCGTCCTGGTGCCCGCAAAGCGCACCTTGACCCGGCCATGCTCGTCGCAGTGCACCTCTTCGCCGGGTGGGCCGACCACGATGGCGCTTTGCAGTTGCGGGCGCGGCAAATCGCTACGCGGGTCGAATGCGGGCACGATGGGAATGCCGCGACGTACGCAAGAAAAGCGATTGGTATAACGCATGCCGCGCTCTTCGCTGGCTTGACGTAGCGTGCTATCGATTGATCCTTCATTCCACCGGTTGTGCGCGAACAGCCGTTGTACCCGGTCCTCGACGGTCTTCGGTAGATTGTTTTCCGCATCGATCTGCAGACGCGTGACGATGAATTCCCGTTCCTTTGCCGGATGCGCGTCGATTTCGGGGTGGCCGCTCAAACCTATCCATTGGCCGATACACAAGGTACGCACGCTGCTTTCGCCGTAAAAGCATTTCGACTCGTACTCATGGCGCTTCATGCGCAATTCGCCGAGGTTCCGATAGTCGTCCCCATCGTTGCCTGCGTGCGGTACGTCGATCAGATAATCGTCGAGACTGAATGCGAACTGGTTGCCCGCCTTCCCCTGATCGATATGGGACGGCGTATGACTGGTCATTGGGCGGCCCTGCATGTAGTCGGTGCTGAGGCGACTGACATTGCCCGGCTTGAGCGAGCGTACCGGACTCCAGGCGAAGATGGTATCGCTTTGCTCGGTGCCGTCGTCCCGATGATAGCGGACGGTACCGGCGGCATTCTGCGGCAGCGTGAACGCGTCGTCGAACAGCACCAGGGAGTGAGCCGGTAGGTCCTGGCTGTTTGACTGGCTGGCTTGCCCGGGCCGCATGAACCATGCGATGCCGCGCCGTTTCCAAAGCCGGCGCAGGAAGTCCGCGTCGGATTCGTTGTGCTGCATCGTGAATTCGCGGGCGGGATAGCTGCCGGTCACAAAGGACCAGTCCACATCGAACGCCCTGGCCAGCACGGGATTATTCCGGCGCCACTCGTCCAGAATGACTTCGGTAATGTCCAATTCGTTCAGGCTGCGGAAGACGCGGGTATTGGTGCGGTACTCCATCAGCGCCAGTGCGTCGCGCAGCACCAGTTCATAGGTCGCCAGGCCGCCGTCGCTCTGGCCCGCAGCCGCTTGCGCGACAATGCCGCACACGGATCGCAGATCGCCGCGGTCCGTCACGAACTGCAGCTCGACCGGCAATCCGACGAATTCCTTCAAGGGGAGATCGGCACGCGTCGATACGCACAGGAGGCGGTATTCCAGTCCGCCGCATAAGGTCTCGCTTCCGGTGGCGCGCTTGACCAACAAGACGTCTTCGAGCACCTGCTGTTCTTTTGATAGCCGCGCCCGGATGGGACGATTCGCTTCGGATAAGCCGGCGAATCCTTCAACGATATCTTTTGCATTCATTCAGAGTTCCCAAGCCATGTGAGCAGAACCGCTCAATGGTAGGAATCCGAATCGTCACTACATTGATATCAATAAAGCTTTTGCTGAATACCAGTTACGCATGCCAAAACCGCAGATGCGGACAGCCAGGCATCTTCAAATCAAGCCTTCGAACATCAGCACATCCACCATCTCGCCAGCCTGCACGCTGCCCTGCTCATCCTGCAGCACCACCATGCAGTTCGCCTCCGACATCGAGCGCAGGATGCCCGAGCCCTGCGAGCCGGTGATCTTCACCTCGGGCTGCCCATCGGCGCCACGCGACAGCACGCCGCGCTGGTATTCGGTGCGGCCCGGCTTCTTGCGGATCGGCGCCACCGAGCGCGCCTTCAATAAAGGCAGGGGCGCCTCGGCGCCCATCATGCGCAGCAGCGCTTCGCGGGCGAAGAAGTAGAAGGAGACCATCACCGCCACCGGATTGCCCGGCAGCCCGAACAGGAAGGCGCTGTGGCCGCGGGAGGCGATGCGGCCGAAGGCCAGCGGACGGCCCGGGCGCATGCCGATCTTCCAGAAGGTCACGTCGCCGAGCTTCGCCATGATCTGCTTCGTGTAGTCGGCCGCGCCCACCGACACGCCGCCCGAGGTGATGATGGCGTCGGCGTTTTCGCAGGCGTCGACCAGCGCGTCTTCCAGCGCCTGCGGGTCGTCGCGCACCACGCCCATGTCGATGATGTCGCAGCCCAGCCGCGTCAGCATGCCGTAGATGGTGTAGCGGTTGCTGTCGTAGACGCAGCCTTCGTCGAGCGGCTGGCCGATCGAGCGCAGTTCGTCGCCGGTCGAGAAGAAGGCGACGCGCAGGCGCCGCCGCACCGGCACCTCGGCCACGCCGAGCGATGCCAGCAGGCCCAGGTCGGCCGGGCGGATGACCTTCCCCTTGCGCAGGGCGGCGCTGCCGGCCTTCAGGTCTTCGCCGGCCAGGCGGCGGTTGTCGCCGGCGCGGATGGTGCCGGGGGCCATGATCATGACGCCCTCGTGCTCGGTCACGAATTCCTGCGGCACCACGCTGTCGCAGCCGGCAGGCATCACGCCGCCGGTCATGATGCGCACGCATTCGCCGGGGCCCGGCACCGCGCCGGAGGTACGTCCGGCATACACGGTATCGATCACGCGCAGGCGCAGCTCGGCGTCCGGCGACAGGTCCGCGCCGCGCAGGGCGTAGCCGTCCATCGCCGAGTTGTCGTGGGCCGGCACGTCGATCGGCGACGTGATGTCCGCCGCCAGCACCCGTCCCAATGCGGCGCGCAGCGCCACCTGTTCGGTCGCGCGCAGCGGCGCAACGAAGTCGCGGATGATCCGCTGCGCGTCGCGTACCGGCAGGGCATCGGGGTCATATGCGGACAGGCAGCTGACGACGTCTGCCAGGCGCGGAGCGGATACGGGCGACCCGGCGGGATCCAGCGATTGCAGCTCGTCGCGGGTATTGATGTTGCGGAAGGCGGCGGCGTCCTCGAACAGCACCTCGGCCACCTTGATCTGCGGGTACCAGCCGTCCATGCGGCGTCCGCCGGCGGCCAGGTAGGCCGATAACACGTCCACTTTACTGGATTTAACTATGCAGAAAACTGGATGCGGCTGGCGCAGGCCGTTTTCTTCCGTCACCGCCAGCGCGAGGTCGGCGCCGGCCTCCTGCAGGCCCTGCAGCAGGCGCGCCGCCAGGTCCGGCGGCAGGAAGGGCGAGTCGCAGGGCGCGCTCAAGAGGTAGGGCGTGGCGCAGCGGCGCAGGCCCGCTTCCAGTCCGGCCAGCGGGCCGGCGAAGCCCGGCGTATCGTCCGGCCAGACCGGCACGCCAAAGGCGCCGTAGGCTTCGAGATTCTGGTTGGCGTTGATGGCGACGCCGGCCACCTGCGGCCGCAGGCGGTCCAGCACCTGCGCCACCATGGTCGAGCCGCCGAAAGGCTGCAGACCCTTGTCCACGGTGCCCATGCGCGTGCCGCGTCCGCCGGCCAGGACCAGGCCGCTGATCGATGCAGTATTCATTTTCTTATCCGCCGATGTAAGACATTTCGATTTTCTTCGCGCCACGCGACAGGCCTTCGGTATTGACCGTCCGCGTTTCCGAATAGCGGTCCGCGCGCCGGCTCCACAGCTGGGCGATGCTGGACGATATCTCGGGATCGCTGCGGTCTTCGCGCAGCAGGGCGCGCAGGTCGTGGCCGCGGGTCGCGAACAGGCAGGTGTAGAGCTTGCCCTCGGTGGACAGGCGGATGCGCGAGCAGCCGCTGCAGAAGGCCTGGGTCACGCTCGAGATCATGCCGATCTCGCCGGAGCCGTCGGCATAACGCCAGCGCGCCGCGGTTTCGCCCGCGTAGTTGGCGCCGATGGGTTCGAGCGGCATCTCGGCGGCGATGCGCCGCACCACTTCGCCGGACGGAATGACTTCGTCCATGTTCCAGCCGTTCGAGGCGCCCACGTCCATGTATTCGATGAAGCGCAGGATGGTCGGCGTGCCCTTGAAGTGGCGCGCCATCGGCAGGATCTGGCCGTCGTTCATGCCGCCCTTGACCACCATGTTGACCTTCACCGGGCCGAGGCCGACGGCGTGCGCGGCCTCGATGCCTTCGAGGACATCGGATACCGCGAAGTCGACGTCGTTCATGCGCTTGAAGATGGCGTCGTCGATGGCGTCGAGCGAGACCGTGACGCGGTCCAGGCCGGCGTCCTTGAGGATGCGTGCCTTGCGCGCCAGCAGCGAGCCGTTGGTGGTGAGGGTGAGGTCGAGCGGGCGGCCGGACGGCGTGCGCAGTTCGCGCAGCTGCGCGACGAGGCGTTCCAGGTCCTTGCGCAGCAGCGGTTCGCCGCCGGTCAGGCGGATCTTCTCGACGCCGTGGGCGACGAACAGGCGCGCCACCCGCGTGATTTCCTCGAAGCTCAGCAGCGAGGAATGGGGCAGGTAGGCGTAGTTCTTGTCGAACACCTCTTTCGGCATGCAGTAGACGCAGCGGAAGTTGCAGCGGTCGGTGACCGAGATGCGCAGGTCGTGCAGCGGCCGGCCGAGCGCGTCGGCGAGCAGCCCGGAGGGCTCGGCCAGCGCCGCCGGCACCGGCATTGCCGGCGACCTGGCATCGCCCAGCATGATGATTTTCTCAGACATTCCAATACGATAGCACGAGGCCCGCAAGCGCACAGGCGAGGATCAGCGGGATCGTTCCCGCCTTGTAGCGCAGCAGGGCGACGGTGGCCGCGGCGCCGATCGCGATCGCCGGCCAGTGCGGCCTGCCGCCGCCCAGGAAGACCTGGCCGCCGAAGAACACCGCCAGGCTGGCGATCACGCCGACCACCGCCGCCGAGATCGCCGTCAGCGGCGCCGTCATGCGCACGTCGCCGCGCGTGGACTCGACCAGCGGGCCGCCGGCCAGGATGAACACGAAGGAGGGCAGGAAGGTGAACAGGCTGGCCACCGCCGCCCCGGCCGCGCCGGCGGCGAACAGCGCGCCCGGCCCGAACAGCGCATGGGTCCAGCCGCCCACGAAGCCGACGAAGGCCACGATCATGATCAAGGGGCCGGGCGTGGTTTCGCCGAGCGCCAGGCCGTCGATCATCTGGCCGGCGCTGAGCCAGCCGTAGTGCTCGACGGCGCCCTGCACGACATAGGGCAGCACGGCGTAGGCGCCGCCGAAGCTCATCATCGCGGCCTTGGTGAAGAACCAGCCCATGCTCGCCAGCGCGCCCGACGGGCCGTACAGGGCCGCCAGCAGCAGCCAGGCCGCCAGGCCGATGCCGCAGCCCGCCAGGCTCACCCGTACGAGCCCGCGCCAGCTGAAGCGGGCGTGCGGCGGCGTCGGCGTGTCGTCGTCGATCAGCGCCGCGCCGCAGGACGTGCCGGCCGCCTTGTGGGCGGCGCCGAGCTGGAACAGGGCGGGGCGCAGGCGTCCGCCGGCGAAGCCCGCCAGCGCCGCGCCCAGCACCACCAGCGGAAAGGGCAATGCCAGCACGGCGATGGCGACGAAGGCGCAGGCGGCAATGAGGGCCAGCAGCCAGTTGCGGATCGTGCGGCTGCCGATGCGCCAGGCGGCGCCGAGCACGATGGCCACCACCGCCGGCTTGATGCCGTTCATGACGCCGGCGATGGCGGGCAGGTGGCCGTAAGCCATGTAGATCCACGACAGCACAATGAGGATCAGCAGCGAGGGCAGCACGAACAGCACCCCGGCCACGATGCCGCCGAGGCTGCGGTGCATCAGCCAGCCGATGTAGACGGCCAGCTGGGTCGCTTCCGGGCCCGGCAGCAGCATGCAGTAGTTGAGCGCGTGCAGGAAACGCTGCTCGGAGATCCAGCGGCGGCGTTCGACCAGCTCGGCATGCATCATCGCGATCTGTCCGGCCGGACCGCCGAAGCTGATGAAGCCCAGCTTGATCCAGTAGCGCAGGGCGGTGCGGAAGGGGACGGGTTGCATGCAATGAGAGATCTGGAAAGGTTGAACATTCTACATGGCTTGCCAATCGGCTTTTCATGTAATACGATAAGTTACATGAAAACCGACAGCAAATTATCGGGCGTGCTCCACGTCCTGCTCCACATGGCGCAAACGGACCGGCCGATGACCTCGGAGGCCCTGGCGGAGATGATGCAGACCAATCCGGTCGTGATCCGGCGCATCCTGGCCGGCCTGCGCGAGCAGGGCCTGGTCCAGTCGGGGAAGGGGCATGGCGGCGGCTGGAAGCTGTCCTGCGACCTGAGCAAGGTGACCTTGCGCGACATCTACGACGCCCTCGGCGCGCCGACGATCCTGGCGATCGGCAACCGCACCGAATCCCCCGGCTGCCTGGTCGAGCAGGCGGTGAATGCCGCCATGGACCAGGCGTTCCGGGATGCCGAAGCCCTGCTGCTGGCAAGGCTGGGCGAAGTGTCCCTGGCCGAACTCGCCGAAGACATGCGGCGCCGCCTGCGTGAACGGCCGGACTGGCCCAACCAACATGGAGAAACGCATGAACTATGACGTGATCGTCGCCGGCGGCAGCTATGCCGGCATGGCCGCCGCCCTGCAACTGGTGCGCGCACGCCGCAAGGTGCTGGTGATCGACGCCGGCCAGCGCCGCAACCGCTTTGCCGCGGAATCGCACGGCCTGCTCGGCCAGGATGGACGGGCGCCCGACGCCATTTTTGCGGACGCCAAGGAGCAGTTGCTGGCCTATCCGGACCTGAGCTGGCGCGAGGGCAGGGTCGCCTCCGCGGCGAGGAGCGGCGACGGCTTCGGGCTGCGCACCGAGGATGGCGAAACCGCGCTGGGCAAGCGCCTGATCCTGGCGACCGGCGTCAGCGACCGCCTGCCGGATGTGCCCGGCCTGCGCGAGCGCTGGGGCCGCTCGGTCGTTCCCTGTCCGTATTGCCACGGCTACGAATTCGGCCGCGGACCGCTGGGCGTGCTGGCGGCGGGCGAGGTGTCGATGCACCAGGCGCTCCTGGTTCCTGAGTGGGGCCCGACCACCCTGTTCACCAACGGCACCCTGGTGCCCGACGCGGAGCAGCTGCGCCAGCTGGAGGCGCGCGGCGTCGCCATCGAGACGCGGGCGGTCAGCGAGATCTGCGGCGAAGGCGCATCGGTCAGGCTGGCCGACGGGACGGTGGTGGAGCTGGCCGGGCTGTTCGTCGCCCCCCGCATCAGCATCCAGGGGCCGATGGCGGCCCAGCTCGGCTGTGAGCTGAGCGAGGGGCCGCTCGGTCCGGTGATCAGGACCGACGAATCGAAGGCGACCTCGGTGCCGGGCGTGTTCGCCTGCGGCGACGCGGCCCGCTTCATGGGCAGCGTATCGTTCGCGATCGCCGACGGCGCGATGGCCGGGATCGCGGCGCACCGCTCGCTGGTGTTCGGCTGATCGTCGACTGGTTGAAATGAAAAATGGGAAGCCGAGGCTTCCCATTTTTCGTTCCGCGCCATGAATTGACGCTAATTGACGCTTATTGGCGCGTATCCACCTGGACCAGCGGCTCCTGGGCCGGCGGCGGCGCCACCTTGCGGGTGCGGCCGAGACGGACCGGCTGGGCCTGGGCGGCCGCTTCCTGGGCGGCGCGCAGCTTTTCCGGATCGGTCGCGGCCAGTTGCAGGCCGGCCTGGGCCAGTGCTTCGCCCAGATCGGCCTTGGCAGCGGCAGCCGGCGCGGCGGCCGGTGCTGCTGCGGCGACCGGAGCCGGGGCCGGAGCGACCGGCGCCACCGGCGCCGGCATCACGACCGGCTGCGCAGCCGGAGCGGCGGCTTCGACCGGAGCTGCGGCTTGAACCGGAGCAGGAGCCGGAGCAGGGGCAGGAGCCGGAGCAGGAGCCGGAGCCGGAGCCGGAGCAGGGGCAGGAGCCGGAGCCGGAGCAGCCGGCGCTTGAGCGGCAGCGTGATGGGCGCCAGCTTCGGCAACCGATTTCGCGGTCGGGAAGGGCCACGGACCCTGGTTCGATGCCTTCACCTCCGCGGCAGCGGCCTCGGCTGCTGCTTGTGCGGCGGCTGCGTGCAGGGCTGCCGCTGCGGCGGCTTCGGCGCGTGCCTGGGCTGCTGCCTGTTCGGCGGCGGCGTGTTCGGCCGCGGCTTTCTCGGCAGCGGCTTTCACCGAAGCGGTGGTCGGGAAGGGCCACGGACCCGGGGCAGCGGCAGCCTTGGCCGGCTTGGCGCCCCTGGATTTCGCAGCCTTGGTTTCGGCCTGGAACTTGGCGGCTTCTTCGTCGGCAACCGGAGCGAAGGCCGGTGCCGCGCCTTCTTCACCGCTCTCGTTGTCGATGATCTCGGCCCCGTCGCGATCGCGGCGGTTGCGGTTGCGGCCGCCACGACGACGACGGCGGCGCGGCTCGTCGCCACCGTCTTCGGCTTCCTCGCCGTTCGGGCCGACGGCCGTCACGGTCTTCACCACCTGTTCCTGGATGATTTCCTGGTCGCCATTCGGCGCGGTCGTCGCGATCGTGACGGTGGTCGCGGCGCTAGCCTGGACCACGCT
>Ga0308169_10005542_pt1 | contig 11439 bp, 17 predicted proteins | sample PhyBR1_2_FD_202139 | JGI IMG/M metagenome (GOLD analysis project Ga0308169, IMG submission 202139) | Phyllosphere microbial communities from UC Gill Tract Community Farm, Albany, California, United States - DLSLSB.R1 | ecosystem: Host-associated > Plants > Phyllosphere > Unclassified | place... | reverse complement strand
CAAGCAGTCGAGCCTCGACAAGTGAAAGAACCGTTCAACCACTTTGCCTCGCTCGTAAGGGGAGGTCAAAGTCGTTGGCTACAGCAAGGGTGAATGGTTGAACTCGACGAGCCGTCCCCTCTCGCAGGTAACGAGAGCTTCTTTTTCTGCTAGCTAACCTGAGAGACAACTTTATTTGTTCTTTTCCGCTTTCAAGCTTTGCACGAGTTTAATGCTCAACTTGCTGCAGCGTAACACAGCCTCTCCTGCTGATACAAACGGAGCGCTGAGACGGAGAGAAAGGGTCTTGTCTCAACGGTGAAAAGCGTTCTGACATTGGTCCCATTTTTTCTTTAGCCGTTCGAGTCGTTTTCCAGGGTGGTTCGAGGGCTGCCTCCGATTCCTAGCGGTACAGAGCACAGACAGTCAATCTCATTTCACATCATGAGCACTGTATTCTCACATCGCTCTCATCAACACCTTCCGAATTTCGCGATTCAGACTCGACGAACAATCTGATTCAACGCACAATCGCTGTTCCTGCATACCACAATCTACCCTGGCTCGAATGCTTGTAGATCCTTCCAGTTGGAGAAGTCCGAAACTGACAAGCTTTTTCACGCCTATGCTTCGGCGGCAGGAAAAGCTCAAATCGAGGAGTTCCTTGAGCCCCTCTCCTTTACACTGTCTTCGCAGTCAAGTTGAGCAAAGACGAAAGTGTCCTCCTCGCGGTGACACCTTCCGGAGATGCGGTCGAGAGCAACTACGAATGGTAGTCGATTTGTGGAACTTGCTCCATGTTCGAAAGCTTGCGAATCTTGTTGAAAGTGCTCACACAAGTGACTCGACGCTACTTGCGCTCCTCAACCCGAAGAAGAAGATCTTTGAGACTGTTCAACCTGGGTTCACGACGCTCGAGAACAAGGACGCTGCATGGGTCGACAAAGAGTCAGGAAAAGTGCACAAAATCGTGACGAGTAAAGGTGTTTGCGCTGCTGGAACTTATGTTGGAGCTAGTTTGTCGTAAATCTGTCGACATCTGTAACGACTTTGAACGATAGAAAGCTACTTCTCTCGTCTGTTCAGATTGATTCTGCTCATCTCGTCGAGATTCAGAGGAGCTGCGAACAGACCTCGTATCTCAGTGCTCGACAGCCGAGACTCGATAGATTCCTGCGAGAAAATGCATGGTAGAATTGCGAAAACGAGTGACTAGAGAGGAGGGAAACACACGAAAACGAGGAAAAAACGAACTTGTGAACTAAAGTATCGGGGAAAGCGTCCGTTTGTAAGGCAAGATTCGAGGAAGGGAGAATGAACAAGCTATGTAATAGTAGTATAGATTGGTATGGAGAAAGGCGAGACAACCGAGGAAGAGAGAGAGGAGGAAAGTCGAACAAGGAGAGGGGAAGAGAGGAGGGGGAAAATGCAATTGTCGAGAAGAGGAGTGCTAGTTCACTTAGAGGACGAAGGTAGCGGCGAAGGCAAGGACACCAGCGAAGAAACCTCCAGCCTTGAGGGAGGAAGATCCGTTCCCGGGAGCTGAGCTTTGAGCGGCGTTCGATCCGTTGACACCGGTAGCTGCGCTGCTGGTGGGCGAGCCAGATTGAGAACCGGTAGACGATCCAGAGGGAGCTGAGGTGACTGAAGCCGATGAAGCTGAGGAAGCGGGGGAGGAGGAAGCCTGGAAACGAGGATTGCGAAATCAGTCAAGGTCGACTTGCGATCGATGCGACGAACTTACGAGAGCGGCGGCAGCAGTGTAGAGCTCAGCAGAAGAGTAGGTCTGGCAGTTCGAGGACGCAGGCGTGAAAGGTTCGTAAGGGATACTGAATGAAATAAAATGATTAGCTTTCATCGTCTTCGAGGAGAGTCGGGGGGAGCTCACGTAGTGATGACACCGAGAGACTCAGGAGGTTGGGTGTATGTCCTCGTTGCTCCGTTCTCAATAAAAACACCCGGATAGAGCTGGTCGTCTCCATCGCACGAGGTGAAAGTGGAATTCATGTCCCCATAGCTCGCAGGAGCGTTGTACTTGCAGCCGATACGGTCAAAGATGTGCTCGCACTAGAGTAGGGAAGAATAAAGAGTTAGTAGAGGAAAGAGAGGAGACGAAAGGGAAAGAAATCGAAATTTACCATAGCGTAACCGAGTTCGTACGAAGGATCGCAAGCCTTCAAGCAGAACTGTCCTCCTCCCATAAAGTTGTGCCATTGAACGACTTGTTGGTAAGCAGTTCCAGAGCCAGTCGTTCCAGCGGTCGAAGAGTTGGCGCCGAAAGCGTCAGAGAAGAGGAGACCTCCGAGAGGGTTACCACGTTGATCAGCTCCGTGGGGGTCCTACACAACGTCGACTAGGGTGTCAGTCGAGAGGTATGGGGGAGATACTCGTGCGAGAGACGTACCATCTCTCCTCCGTAATCGGTGGGGTCGATGTTGATCTTGCTCTGATCGATTTGACCGACAACTTGAACGTAATGCGGTGTCTGCAAGTAGGTGGCAATGAGCAAACGAGCACAAGAGTGGAAGAGAATCGTGAAATGAACGTACTCGCATGAATTGAACTCCTTGAAGAGCACCTTCGGGAATGATTCGAGTTCCGTGACCTTCCTTTGTGCACCAAGCAACCATTTCTCCCTCGACGTTACCAACTTCCTCTCCAGCCTCAGGAGGAGCCCTGCACACAAACGTTGCGAAATGATGAGTTAGGGTTCGCCAAGGTTTCGCATCGAACGGAATTCGCGCGATGGGAATGAATCAACCAACTCACCAGAGGCAGAAATCGTCGACAGAGTTGATGATAGCGGTTTGGCATCGGGAATCTTGAGTCTCAGTAGTGGCGTTACATCTGTGAGGATCGACGAAGATGCGAAGAGATTTCGAAATTTGTCAGTCAAGGTTCGGCGTCGCTATCGAGTGCTACGAGAGTGTCTGATCGAGGGTATCATTGTGTAGATGCCAAGATTCGAATCGAGTCGATTTCGGGTCCTCCCGCCGAGGGATGTTGAATGAGAGGTGTGGAAAAGTGAGGGGGGCGAAATGGGAGGAGGCGACTGAATTACTCACCTGTTGTAACCGAATTGACCACCACGAACACCAGTAGAATTGTCTGCTTGGTAAGGCTATACAAGGAAGAGAGTCAGTCCCGTAAAGTGAGGGGGAAGGGGTGGAAGGGGCGCCTCACGAGATTATCGTAGTCGAATCGCTTGGAGGCGAGAGGAACAAAGGAAGATTGGGCGAGAGCACCGGTGACGAGAGAAGCAGCTACGAGTGTCGAAAGCATGATCGGGAGGAGCGGGCGGAAGGAGTAGTAGGAGGTGGAGGGAGAGAGAAGGGAAAGAAAGGCTGTGGAAGTTTGGGAAAAAAGTGAATTCAAGGGCCGATCCGCTGAGAAACCTTGGCTTCAAACAACAAATCAATTCACAATTGCATGCACTGAGTGCTGGAGTACTGATCTCTGGAACCAGCTTGTTGCAGACCTGACCAGCGATCCACAAACCTCGATATACTGACTCTTTTGCGAAGGCAAACTGGGTACGAACAATCGACGCCGTATGGCGAATACGATTCAAATAGGACTCGAAAGACCTCTCAAGGAAGGAAAGGAACGAAAGTTGAGGGAAGGACCGGCTCTAGACAGGGGCCGCTTCCTCGTCTTCTCCTTCTCTAAGGCTCATACCATGATCTCCAGCTTACTCTGGCATTGATCAGGCCGGATGATCACTCTTGATCTGTTCGGTTTCGTTGCGAAAATGAAGAGAGGGGAACTATTTCGAGTACTCGCTTTTCTTCATCAACTATGACGATGGATTCACCAACAGATACACCTAGACCACCACTACACCACCATGCGAGCTCTACAGGCAACTCTCCACTCGCCTCGCCCCTTGGTTCTCGCCCAACTTCTCCATCTCCCCTTCCCACAGCTCTTTTCGATTACAGGGCAGAGAGAGCTCATTTGACCGTAAGCAACCCTCCCGAGCTTATCTTCAGGTCTCTAAAGCTCACGACTCGATCCTACAGGACAAGGGAGCGTTTCAATCTGAACTCCCTACAGCTCTTCATCCCACTTCCTCTTCAGCCAATCCAATCGCAGTACCTTCCTCTGTCGATCGACTCAACCTGACCAATCTCTCTATCACTGGTACCAGCGCCCCTCTATCGCCCGAAACTCCAACTTCGAGCCGAAATCGCACTCGTTCAGATTCCCTCTCGAGTCGAGCGAAAGGCGACTTGACCTCTCCTCGCATCGCTAGTCTTGGACTGTCGCCGGATCAGAATAAGCGTAGACCCCAAGTGCAGCAGAAGGAGATTGGAGGGGAGATTTATGTTGACCATGGACCTCCGAATTTGAACCCAGAGTTGGAAGAAGCAGAGGATATCGACGAAGGTTTCGTAGCTCGTGAGTTTGCATCTACTGCTCGACATCGCTGTGCCAGCTAAGTTTCCTTCTGGTCGACAGAGAACCCTCATGAAGCTATCACTGCAGAACTTCGTGCACTCTATTCCTCCTTCCAACGATGCCTCGATCTCCGCGACAAGTACATGGCACTCTCACGTCAACGACTCGAAGACAATCCCGCCAACTACGACGGCCGATTCGATCCCGCGACTTCTCCTTCCTACGCCTCGACTTCTTCGATTCTCCCTGCGAATCTCCCACCCGACTTCAAACAATGGGATATCTACCCTCCTCCGCCTGCACCTCATTGGAAAGAGATGCAAGATGCTGAACATGATCCTTTCGCATTCGATTCAATGGATACGACAGAACAGATCGCAGAGAAGGAAGCGTTGAGGAGGAAATTCGATTGGAAGAAAGCGCTTGCGAAAGTACCGGGGAAAGAAGGAGCTGGAAAGAGGAAACGATTCGCTTTGGATTCGAATGGTGTTTATCAAGTGTACAGCGATGGTGAGTCATCTCTTTCCCCTTCCTAGTTTCGTCGCACCTAACGAATCTTCTCGTTCTGCAGAAATCGCCGAGGAAGAAGCGAAACCACTCTACACTGTACCTACGATCAAAGAATACTTCCAAGATCTCGATGAAGTCCTTTCAGTAATCTCGGATGGTCCAGCGAAATCGTTCGCATGGAGGCGTTTGCGATACCTCGAATCGAAGTGGAATCTTTACGTTCTTCTGAACGAGTATAGGGAGTTGGCTGAGATGAAGGTACGCTCTCGACTACGACCACAGACGGCTGGAATCATGACTGAGCTTTCTCGTTCTGCAGAGAGTTTCGCATCGAGATTTCTACAATGTTCGAAAGGTGAGCTCACACTTATTTTTGCTTCTGCCATTGCTCTCATGCTCATCTCACTCTCTTGACAGGTTGATACTCATATTCATCACTCTGCGAGTATGAACCAGAAGCACATGCTCCGATTCATCAAAAGCAAGATGAAGCGCTGTCCTGAGGTGAGTCCCGTCTCTCAGTTCTGCTGTTTTAGTCTCGTGCTGATGCCCTCCATCTTCATGCACTCCAGGAAGTGGTCATCTTCCGTGATGGAAAGCACCTCACGCTTCGCCAAGTATTTGAATCGCTCAACTTGACAGCTTATGACCTTTCGATCGATACTCTCGACATGCACGCTCATCAAGATTCTTTCCATCGCTTCGATAAGTTCAATCTCAAGGTAAGCACCCACTCGCTAGCTTCTCCCGCGGCGTCGAGCTGATCAGATCTCTGTTCGATAGTACAATCCCCTCGGAGAATCTCGACTTCGAGAAATCTTCCTCAAAACTGACAAGTGAGCCTCATCTTTCCCTGCCGCCGTACTACATCGCTGATGGGGCATAATGAGCGATGTAGCTATATCGAAGGACGATACCTCGCCGAGATCACGAAGGAGCTCTTCGCGGATATGCAACAAAGCAAGTATCAAATGGCTGAATATCGTATCTCGATTTACGGACGGTGAGTTCACGAAGTATGATGTGTATCTACGCAAGACTGATCATGCAGCGTTTTACCGCTCACAGTAATACCGAAGAATGGGACAAGCTTGCGAAATGGATCGTCAAGAACGAACTCTTTTCGGACAATGTTCGATGGCTCATTCAAATTCCTCGATTGTACGACATCTTCAAGAAGAGTGGAGGAGTCAAAGATTTCGAAGAAGTCGTCAGGAGTGAGCAAACGTTCTTCCTCGATCGACTTCGAACGAGCTGACAAGAGTTGTCGACAATAGATATCTTCCAGCCTCTCTTCGAGGTCACCGCCGATCCAACCTCGCATCCCGAGCTTCACGTCTTCCTCCAGCGAGTCGTCGGTTTCGATTCGGTCGACGACGAATCGAAGGCAGAACGTCGACTCTACCGAAAGTTCCCCCTGCCGAAAGATTGGAATACGACTCAGAACCCTCCTTACGCTTACTGGCTGTACTACCTCTTCTCGAATATCACATCTCTCAATAACTGGCGTCACGAGCGTGGATTTAGTGAGCTGCAACTTTTCCTCATCTCTGCGAAACTGAGCTGATCGAAACTACTCAAATAGACACGTTCTGGCTGCGACCGCACGCTGGAGAGGCCGGAGACACAGATCATCTGACCTCCGCTTTCCTCACATCCCACTCAATCTCGCACGGTATCCTCCTTCGCAAAGTTCCCGCTCTTCAATATCTCTTCTATCTTAAGCAGATTGGCGTAAGCTGCTCTTCTTGCGCTACTTCCATATCGCAACGCTGATGCGCTTCTCTTCCGTAGATTGCCATGTCACCGCTGTCAAATAACGCCCTCTTCCTGACTTACGAACGAAACCCTCTGCCCAACTTCTTCCGAACCGGTCTAAACGTCAGTCTCAGTACCGATGATCCGCTACAATTTCACTTCACGAAGGTATGTCTATACCTCTCACCAACTGTCCTTCTCGCATGCACTGACTGGGGGTCCGCTTCAATCGACTTCAGGAACCGCTTCTCGAAGAATACAGTGTCGCTGCTCAGATCTACAAGCTCTCGCCAGCTGGTACGTCTCTGCACATTTGAGCTATATCTCGGGTAGAAACTGACTCTTCACCTCTCGCTGACAGACATGTGCGAGTTGGCTCGAAACTCGTGCGCTCAATCCGGGTTCGAAATGGAAATCAAACGACACTGGCTCGGTCCTGACTGGTACAAAGTCGGAGTACATGGGAACTTGATCCACAAGACGAATGTTCCGAACCTCCGAGCCGAGTATCGACAAGCTACTTTGATGGAAGAACGAGATATGGTCGGTCGATCTTTCTCGTCTCTTCGGATCGAGAGCTCAACTGACCGACGATCTCCATTCCTCAGATTGCTATGGTACAGCCTGCCGCGGCGAAAGCACCGGATAATGTCGTTCCTGCCAACAAGAGTCGTGATACTCAACCTCTCATGACGGATGAATCTCTCGGAGCCGCTGCGATGGGAGGAGGGCCGAATACCTTGTAAACGCTCATCTTAAGCCCCTCCGGCGATGTCGATACTGACCTCGTCGTCTCGCTAGCACTATGCCCGGAATGGCGGATCGAGGAACGAACGGAGTCAGTGGAGCATAAGATATCTGCACATATTCATAGATTGTATAACAGCCTCTCGCAATCACAGCAGCACTTCTTAGAGCATCTCGAGTCGTTGTACATGTTGAAATAAGCAGACCCTTTCTCCTACTTCACGCTTTGCGGCGAGCTGACCTTGCGAGAATGCTAGAATCGATCCCACCAATCGTCTCTCGACTGCCTCTCTCGACAGATTCTCTGTCTATCTTGACTGTCGAGCTTCTCTGAATCTCAACGAGATGAGCAGAATCCAGACTAGAGAAGTAGTTTTCTATCGTTCACCAAGTCGTTACAAATGTCGACAGATTACGACAAACTAGCTCCAACATACGTTCCAGCAGCGCAAACACCTTTACTCGTCACGATCTTGTGCACTTCTCCTGATTCTTTGTCGACCCACGCAGCGTCCTTGTTCTCGAGTGTCGTGAACCCAGGTTGAACAGTCTCAAAGATCTTCTTCTTCGGGTTGAGGACTTCAAGAGCCGTCTTGTCTTCGAAGCCTTCGAAGAATACTCGATCTCCCGGTTGAGATCCGGCGGGAGGGTTGACAAACTCTACTCCTCCATCCTTTCCGTCTGGTGATGTAGCCTGCAGACACGTCGAGAACTCGTCCGTCAGAGTGGAGCGAAGTTGAGCAGGTCAAAGGAGAACTTACGCAGAGAACCATAGCGAATGATTTGACTCCTCGCACTATACGAGAGCAATCACCAACGTTAACGAGCGCTCACTAGGGTGAAGAGTATAAGGCTTACTAGCTACAGGCTTGAGGTTGCAAACTGTGATAAGAGTAGAGCCTCGCACTGCAATTGCGAGCAGAAGGTCAGTCAACAATATGAATATAAGATGCGAAAAAGACGGGTAACGCACTTTGATCGAGAGTCATGTATTTAACGAGACCGGAAACGACGGTTCGGGGTTCAGCCTCTCCAATGTCGATAGTCTCGACGTAGAGCGAGTCGGCATCAGGGTGAAGCTTGACTGATCGCGGAAACAAAGATCAACATGTCAGCAAAACGCTCGCAAGCTTGACAGGAAGCTCGAACAAACCATCGATGATCTTTCCTACTCGCAAGTCAACCATCCAGGGTGCAGGTGCTTCGACGACCGGCGCAGGAGCAGCGGGTTTTGGCTCCTTCTTGACCTTTTCCTTCTTCTCACCCTTTCCTTTCTTCGCTCCATCTGCCTTCATGGCCTCGGCGTTCTCTGATCGTTGTTCAGCCTTTGCCTTGTCGGCTACGACTGCCTCCTTGTTAGCGACCTTCTTGGGTTGTTCAGCAGCAGGGGCGGCGGCACCTTCAGCCTTTGGCTTCTTGACTTTGACGTCAGGCTTGATCTCGACTGCTGGTACATCTTCAACGTTGATAGAAACGTTGGCGGGGCTGAACAGGGAGGATCGGGCGAGAGCGGTAGAAACGAGAGGGAGGTTTTGGATGTGGTCGAAGTGACGGGTGACAGCGGCGTGTGAAAGGAGGTCAGAGTGAGACGCCTTAGCCTGAGTAGTTGCAAAGGGTCAGTGAAGATTTCAAGCTAGAAGTAGTGCGGTGGACGTACGATATAAGGGTGAACGGCAGCAAAGACCGCAAGATCAGCGGCAGTCAAGCTCTCACCAGCGACGAAAGTCTTTGGTGCGAGCTGCTCATCGATAGTCTGCTCGCGATATTCCCTGTCAGCTGTAATCGTTAGTCTCATTAAGGAGGAAGAGCGTACCTTGACATCGTCTGCGTTCTCGAATTTACCAGCTTCAACTTTGCTCAACCACTCCTTGGCCTGTGTTCGCTGCTCCTCAGATGATCCAAGTCCATCGTTTGTCTTTCCAGCAGCATCGAAGAGAGCAGCGGTGATCTCGGGAAGGGTGGAGAGTTCAGAAGATGAGGTTTTGAGGGAGAGCTGTCAGAGTAATGTCACAAAGACATGAGCTTCCATGACTCGTCATGAGGTACTAGAGAGCTATTACTGACCTTGTCACCTTGACTGACGGTGAGTTCAGGGACGTGTTGACCGTAAACTTCGTTGATCAAAGAAGTCGCTCGTCCAGCAGGAGTCAACTGAGTGAGGGTGAGCTGAAGCATGGCGAGTAATCGAGAGCTGCTAGTGAAAGTTCTGGAGGTAGTGTATTTGAATGGAAGTGAGATCAATCGAGTGAAACGACTAAACATAAATTTGAGGGAGAAAAGTGACAAGAAAATTCGCAAGTCCAGCAATGAAAGTTCAGAATCATCTAAGGAGGCTCGGATGCTGCTTCGCCAGCAAGAAGCTCAAGATTGATCATTGATCTCGACAGCGACAGGGGATCAAGATGTGAGTGATCTGGAAGAGGAGGTTGACCCTCTCCCTTAATTTTTCGCTTGTTTTTGCAGGTTGAATAGTATGATAAGCTTCCCCTTTACTCGAAAGACTCCCCTCTTTCCTTCGCCTCCTTCACTGCCGTCTCTGCTGCACCTAAAGCAGACCTCGCCCACTCGAGTAACAGATCCTGATCCTCCAATCCTACACTTATCCTGATCAATCCTTTATCCACTCCCCAACCTTTCGCCCAGTCGAGTTCTCCGTAATGCGCCAAGATCGTATACGGGCAGGAGAGAGTGAAGTTGGTACCGAGTGAAGGACCTTTGTAGCAAGGTAGAGCGTCGAAGAAGGTACGAGATGCGAGGATCGAAGTGAAAGTGAGAGAGAACAATGCTCCGTATCCTCCTCCAGCGAAGTTCGTCGCAGGGTTCGGAGGTCGAATTGATGCTTGATAGTGTTCGGGAGTCATGAATTTTGGGTAGTAGACTTCTTTGATAACGAATGAATCGGGGTTCGAGGCGAGTTCGGAAGAATCGGGAGGAGAAACGACACCGTTCGGGGAAGGGCCTGGTGATCGTCGAGTGCGGAAGAAGTCGCAGAGGAGTTCAGCGTTTTCGTTTTCGGTCGTGACTCGTAACTGGAAATCTCGAGAGTTTCGCTCCATGTAGATGACATCCTCGTCGAAGTAGGTGTCTTCGTACGTCTCCTCTTGTTGCGCTTTCAGTACCGGGTAGAAGGGAGCTTTCGGGTTCAGTACGAGACTGAGGAGATCGATACCAAGTCAGTGATTGATGGCGAAAACGTATTCATGGATTTGGCTCACCTTCCTCCCATGACGTTACTATCACCACTGAATACCTTTGTCAGACTGCTGACGACGATGTCGACTGGTGGCAGGGTCTCGACATTGACGAAACCAGCGATTGTCTCGTCGACAACGATGAAGAATCCAAACTCGTCTGCCAATTTTCGAAGTTCCGCTAGAGGAGGTGATCGGAGGAGTGGGTTCGATGGGAATTCACAAAAGAGGGAGAGGATGGGAGTTTCGGAAGTTTCGAGGAGGTGTCGGAGTTCGTCGAGGTCTGAAACGAGACCGTTTCCGAGGAAATGAGCTCCTGGTCCCCATTTCTCGAGGATCTTCAAGGTGTCGGTGTAAGGGAAGCTACGAAGATACTTGCATCAGGGCTGATGCTGGGGAACGAGCGATCGAGAGACTCACCCAAAGCAAACACTCTTTCCGACTGGTTTCCCCTCTGCTTTCCTCGTTCCCATTACCAGTTGATGAGCATGGAAGATGGCGTTCATACCACACGAGTAGAGCCACACATCATCCTCCGTCAATCCTTGCACACCACGAGTACTCTCTGCACCTTGAGCGTTCTGAATATCCTCGACTGCGATCGCTTCACCCGGTTGTTCCGCCAAAACTCCTGCAATTCGTCTCCTCATCGCCAGTTTCGCTAGTGGTGCGAGAGACAGATCGAGGTTTCGTCCGTACCGTTCTTCGACGTAACGTGCGAGGACGTCTTCTTCTTGATCGACTGGGAGAGTTGCGGTTTCGGGGATGGGAGGAGCGAGAGCGTCGATCGAGTTTGAGAGAGAAGTAGGTTCACTACCGCTGTCGCCATCGCTCGTGTTCGTAGCTTGTGTAG